>Ga0163144_10031849_pt1 | contig 10036 bp, 9 predicted proteins | sample OliLak19BULKMAT1_FD_123175 | JGI IMG/M metagenome (GOLD analysis project Ga0163144, IMG submission 123175) | Freshwater microbial mat bacterial communities from Lake Vanda, McMurdo Dry Valleys, Antarctica - Oligotrophic Lake LV.19.BULKMAT1 | ecosystem: Environmental > Aquatic > Freshwater > Lake...
AATCACGGCGGCGCGCGTGGATGCCATAAGCACCAGCAACTGATCCCGCTGCCGGGCTTCCATGCCCTGCACATCCACAGCAATGATGATGTCACCGGGCGCCAGGTCTCGGCTCTGCGCCGCGCGGGCGCCTGTGGCCGCAGCCAGCATTTCTTCCGGCGCACCCGTTCCCAAGGGTGCTGCCGGCAGGTGCGCCTCGACGGAAAATGGCGCAGTGGTCAATCCCTGCAACACGCCCAGGTCATGCATGCCCTGCGCTGTGGCCGTCACAAACAACGGGTCACCGTTGAGGCTGACGTGTGTCACCGCAGGCCGAGCAGACATCCAATGCTCCAACGCACTCTCAATGCTGCGCCGGTCTCCACCAATGAAGTTCCTTGCCACCGTGGGGCGGCGTTCCACGCGGCTCATGGCGTGCCTCCGTTCCGGGCGCTCTGAATTGCCGCAGGATCTGCCACCAATGCCCGCTCTTGTGACGTCACCCGCTGCGCCAGACAGCGCGTGCGGTCCGCTTCATGCTGCGCCAGCTCCGCCTGATCTTCCTTGTCCACCTGGGCCGCCAGCGCCGCGTACGCAGGCGGAGCGGCACCCAGATGTTCCGGCAGCGGCCAGCCGTACGTGCAGAACAGACGCGTACCGTAGCGTTCCATCAGGTCCAGCGCGGTGCTCAGCTTGGCACTCACACCCAGCCCGCCGGTGCACGCCAGCATCCACACCACTGAATAATCCATATCAACGAGAAACCGGATGAGCTCAGACACCGAGTACTCATGCGCAGTCCCGCCAACCAGCGCCAGCTTGGCGTGTGGGCGTGCGTCTCCATCAAGGTACAGACCTTTTTGTGACGCCAGCAGAGCGTCTCGCAGTGCGTTCCCGTGCAACCCGCGCGCATCCGGTGCAGACACACAGCTCAGTCCCGTCTTGAAATCCGGAATCACCGTGGCCACGGGCGCGGGGTTCCCGGCGTCCAGTTGCCGCGCAACAGCGGCGCGCTGGCGGGCCAGAAGCGCCAGGACCGTGGGGATGTACTCGACGACACCTTCCCGGCAGTGCGGGACAAAGTTGCGGTCTTCCTTGTCCGTGATGGGTCCAAAGATGAGCTCATATTCCCTCAGCGTCAGCGGCTTCTTGTCCGTCACCCGGGCCGCAAGTTGCGGGTGTTGTTGAAGACGGGCGCGCTCCGCGGGGAACAGCAGCTCCTCCACCAGCGTGAAGGGTGTGGTGGCATTCCCGTCCAGCAGGTCCGGATTGAGATGCTGGTCACTGGGTAAAAGTGTGACCATTACTTGGGTTTCCAGCGCGCTCAGCAGCAGGCGCGTGCAGCCCACCCAGGGCGCCTCACCAGCTCCCTCCACAACGAGACCTGACGGCTTCCCCGCTTCATGCTGCAGCAGGTCCGTGAACACGGCGATGGGCCGCGGCTCCATCTTCCCGTTCACGCGGACCACACCGGCGGACGGAACCTGGATACATTCCGCGCCCAGGTACCGTGAGAAGAACCGGCTGCGCAGCACGGTCCCCGTTGAGGAAACGCTCTGCACGCCACCTTCAAACACCGCGTGCCCCGGCTTGGGCAGGCCCCGGTAGAGTTTCTGCGTGAGCTGTTGTGCTGACGTCACCATGGCAAGATCTCCCCTGTGCATCCCAGCGGGATGCTGCATGTGTTGTCCCGTTGTCCGTCTGTTCAGCGCGCTTCCAACACCAGCACGCGCCCGCCGTGTCCAAATGCCAGCCGGTCTCCGGCTCGGATGGGTTGGGCCTGCCCCGTGGTCAGCGTGGCGTACGCCGCGGTGTTGGCGGGCCGGTGCAGCGTGGGCGCCTGGCCTTTGGGGGTAACCAGCACCTCTCCCGCACGCCGCGTGATCATCGCCTGATCACGGCTGACCGGTGGCCCTTCGGCTGCGGACAGCACCATCAACCGGCCAAGATCCACGTCAACAACCCAGGGCGGAGACCGCACAAGATCATGGCGCCCCAACGTGATCTCCACGCCCTCCTTGGGCAGCGCAACCCGCGTTCCGGACGGACCACCCTCCACCACCTCCAACGTTGTCACCGCGGCGCCCACCGGCTGCACTGCGTGTTGCAGGGACATCAGTGGCACACCACATCCCGCGCAGAGCAGCGCGCCGGGCACTGTGGGGCCCTGACACTGTGGACACACGGACGATCCGTAGGCGATCATGGCGTCCCTCCGCGGTTGCCCGCAGGTTGCGCGGTCCCCAACGCCACCAGCCGAGTGGACCCCAGCACCTCCGTCCGCAGCGCACGCGCAGCGTCAGAGCCGGAGGGCAGGGCGGTGCCAAGCGCACTCAATTTCCCGGCAAGCTGCGTCTGTCCCGCCGCTGCGTAGAGCTGGGTTGCCAGCACCGCGTTGCCCATCACGGTGGCCTGCGCCGCGCGTGCCGCCAGCACCGTGGTCAACACCTGGCCATTGGCAGCCGGCACTGCGGCGCCTGCGGCAAGCACATCCAAAGAAATTTTCCCGTCGTGGACATGCCGCTGGGCACCTTCCGTCCACTGCACATTCACATCCAGCAGGCCGTGAATCCCCGGCGGCAGGCCACACGCGCGGATCCTCACCACGTACGCCTGGCCGCGCGCATCCAACACATCCAGATGGTCATGCGTGCGTTGCACCGGCTGACCCACCAACGGCGCCTGTGACGGCGTCAACCGGACCACCTCCAGCAGTTCACAACCCGGCCCTGCCGCCAGGCGCACGTCCACCAGCGTTTCTGACGCCGTGGCCACCGCGGCCAGCTCCTGCTGCAATGTCTGGCGAAGCGCGCTCAGGTCCTGGATGTGGCAGAACATGCCGCCCGCGGCGCCAAGGCCCACCAGCTCACGCAGATAGGCCTCATTGTAAGAGACGCCGGTGGCAAACGCCCAGACAGCAACACCCGCTTCTCCCGCACGTTGTGCCAGCGTCTTGCAGGGCTTCACGCTGTCTGAATTGAACTCGCCATCCGTCACAATGATCAGTCTGCGTGCTGCGTGATCATGCGGGACCAGCGCTTCCAGCACGGGCTTCACGGCGCTCTTGGCACCGGTGCCGGAGTTGGCGCGGAGTTTCTCAACACGCGCGCTCAACTGCTGCGTGAGTGAAGGCAGACCCAGTGGCTGCCGCACGCAAATTGACGTCTCACCGTCATCAAACGCACTGATGGTCACCGTGGTCTGCCAATCCTGGAGGAGCTCAAGCGACGCCTGCACTGCCGCTTTGAGCGCATCCAGTTTGGTCATCCCGGAGATGCCACTGGCATCACCCATGGAACCACTCTGATCCAGACAGAACCCCACGTGCAGTGCCCCAGCACGTGGTCCGCCCCCCGTCACCTCCGCACCCAGCTTCACCAGCGCTGCAACCTCCAGGGCCGCCGCGCAGGGAAGAGCATGGTGCGCTTGCAGGAGCTCAATCTTCATTGCCCGCCTCCGAGTCAGTGTTGGTGTTGATATAACACTAAGTCGGTCGGACGCAACTGGAGGCGGATCTGCTGGTGCGTTGATCAATGAAGCGGGGGTGTGGGAGCCGCGGTCACCCGGTGGTTGGCCCGGGCGTCAACGCGTTGTTGTTACTGGCACTGGTTGTTCACACAGGTTTCATTGCAGGGGCATTGATCATCATTGGTGCAATCCACGTAACAGACGCTCACGTGGCAGAGGAATCCGTTGTTGCAGACGCTGTCCGTCTGCGGCGTGCACGGCGTCACCGTCTCACGTTCCGTGCACGTCTCCGTGGCGGTGATGCACTGTCCGGTTGAGAACTGGCACACCTCACCCTTGTCAAACGCGCAGTCCGTGGTGGCGCTGCACGTGGTGTTCTTGGCGCAGTGTCCGTTGTTGCACGTGGCACCAACCACACAGCCGCCAACCACCGGCGTGTTGGAAGTACAGGTCCGCACGCACGCGCGCGCCTTGCAGGCAAAACCATCCGGGCAGTCTCCGGCGTTGCTGCAGCTTCCGCCGGTCTGCTGCGTGCCGCCGGCATCCGCAGTTCCCTCGGGCTCCGGCGTGCAAGAGAGAACACCCAACACTGCTGCAAGAACCACCAGACACGCCTTCATGGTTGCCTCGTCACGCCCATGGCCGTGGCCACGCCGTCCCGGTAGACGTGCCACAAATCCAGCGCGGTGCGAAGCGCCTTTTCCACGCGCTCTCCGCTGGCCCCGTCGTCAAGGCGGGGGAGCAGCAGGGTCCATGCGTCTGAGCGGTGCGCGCCTTCCACGGCAAAATGCGCCCGGGTCAACCGCGCGTACTTTCTGTCTACCCCGTAGTGCTTCACCAGCGGATGGGCGGAGACCGCCTCTTCCGCCGTGGCGGGCGGCAGTGACACCGGAGGAGCCAGACCCAGCGCGCTGCGTTCTTTGGCGCTGCCTTCCACAAACACGCACATCACGGCGTAGCCAATCCGCCAGTCTCCGTCGCCACTGGCGGCGTCAAGGTATGCCCGGTACGCGGACGTGGTGGGCAGCGGCTGTGCGGAATGGAACTCCTGCGCGCCCAGGCCCAGCCCTTCCATCAGCACCAGGAAGAGGTCCGGATGGGGCGCTTCACCGCTGAGCTTGCCGGTCTGCTCCTCATAGATGTTCTCCGCCAGGGCGCGCCGGACGTCGCTGGGAGGGCCGCTGCCCATGACCCGCGCCATGAGGACGGGAAAGTCCCGCACGTACGCCAGGTACTCCTGCTGGAAGTGGATGCGGAGCTGGTCCTTGGTGAGTTTTCCTGACGCCAGGAGGTGCCACGCAAAGTGATCCTTGCGCTCCATGAGCCCAAGGAAGCGCTCCGTCCACGGTGAATCCTTCAACGCACGCATGCCAATGCTCCGTCGTCAGCGCTTCTTCTTGACCTTCTTGCGCGGTTTTGGCTTGGGCTTGCTGGCCTTGGCAGGCGCCTTCTGCGCGCTGCCATCCGAGGGCGCCACGCCGTCATCCGTGCCCGGAGTGCCAGGATCTTTGCCGCCGGTTCGGGGCGGCGCGTCCGCGGCGTTGGGGCTGGTGACGCCGGACGGCGGCTTGGTTGGGGCACCACCGCCGGCCAGCTTGAAGATGAGGAAACCCACGCCCACCACCGTGGCCCCAATGCCCAGACCCAACAGCGCCAGCTTCCATGGCGCGGTGGCGGGAGGCTCCGGTTGTTGCGCATTGGCCTGCGTGGTGGACCGTGCCGTTGACGAGGGAGTCCTTGGCCGCACCACCTGCGTGCTGGCCTTGATCTCCTCCATGGAGGCTTCCTGCGTGGGGTCCGCATCCACAAACTCATCCGCCACTTTTGCCGGAGCCGCGGGCTCCACGGGAGTGCCCGCCAATTCCGCGCGCGCCCGCCGCACTGCGGCGCCCAGCGTGTCCGGGGAAATGGTGGGCGCCAGGCGGGACAGGACGTGGCTGACGGCGTCACGGAACTCTTCCGCAGTCTGGAAACGCTTGGTGACATCCTTGAGCAGCGCATGATCCACCAACGCATCCACTTCCGGATCCACTCCGCGCATCACCTTGCCGGGGGAGAAGACGCGGTGTTCCGCAATCTGCTCCATCAATTCCCCCACGGTGACGCCGTCCCAGAGCTTGCGGTTGGCAATCAGCTCAAAGAGCAGCAGCCCAATGGCAAACAGATCACTGCGCCCATCCACCGGCTGGCCGCGCGCCTGTTCCGGGCTCATGTACGCGTACTTGCCCAGCACCACGCGCGGGTCCGTCTTGAGGACCTTCTGCGTGCTCTTGGCCAGGCCAAAATCAATGAGTTTCACCTCGCCATTGACGCTGATGAGGATGTTCTGCGGGCTGATGTCCCGGTGCACCAGGCCAAATGAATTGCCCTGCGCATCCTTCTTGTTGTGGGCGTAGGCCAGGGCGCCCAGGACCTCCCGGATCACAAACAGGGCGTGGGCCGCGGGCATGGTCTGGCCCCGGCGGGCGGCGGCGGAGTTCAGCTCGCGCAGGTCAAGCCCGTCCACCAGCTCCATAGCCAGAAAATAGTCTTCATTGATGGTCCCGGCGTCAAACACCGGCACAATGTTGGCGTGGTTGAGCTGGACCATCAGCCGGGCTTCATCCAGGAAGCGGGCTACAAACTCGTCGTCATGGCTGAACATGCGGCGGAGTTTTTTGATGACGCAAATCTTCTCTACGCCGGCAATGCCGCCCTGCAGGCTGGCCAGGAAAATCTCTCCCATGCCGCCTTCACCAAGGCGCTTGAGCAGGGTGTACCGGCCAAATTGGACCGGAAAGACCAGCTCGGGCTCTGGGGGTTCTTGGCTTGGGGACGCGTCAGCCATGGAGGGTCCAGGGGAACCTATCAGCCCGAGCCTTCACGTCACACAACGCTGCTGCCGGATTGCCGCGCGTCAGGGACCACCTGTATACCCGCCGACCCAACCGGGCCCAGAACGTGGGCCGGTGACCCCCGTTCCTCTGGAAGGATGCCATGAAAACCTTGCACGCCGTCTCCTGGACTATTGCCGCCGCCGTCAGTTTTGGCGCGTGTTCCTCCGCCAAGAAGGCCACGTGGGAGGACGCTCCGTTGCCACAGGCCACCGCGCCCAGCTCGGATCCTGCGGTGGTGGCGCAGACCCAGGAGCTCACCGCCGCCGCGGATGAAGCCTGGAAGTCCCGCGGTGACCCCGCCAAGCTCCAGGAAGCCATCACCAAGCTGGAAGAAGTGGCCAAGATTGCCAACACTGCTGACATCCAGGCCCGCCTGGCGCGCGCCTACTACTTCACGGCGGAGAGCCAGTACTCCTTTGACCCCGCCAAGAAGGACCTGATGTTGGCCACGTATGAGAAGGGCCGCATTGCCGGTGAGATTGGCATTGTGCTGGCCAGCCCGGAATTTGGCGCCAAGGTGAAGGGCGGCGCCAAGTGGGAAGACGCCGCCACCGTCCTGGGGCCGGAGGCCGTTCCGGCCGTGTACTGGTACGCCACCAACCTTGGAAAATGGGCCAGCGCCCAGGGCTTTGCAGAGCGCCTGGCCAACAAGGACCGCATCTTTGGCATGATGTCCCGCGTCCTGCAGATTGACCCCAACTACTTCTACGCCGCCCCGCACCGCTATTTTGGTGCGTATTACTCTATTCTCCCCGGGTTTGCCGGCAAGGACCTTGCCAAGAGCGAGGCGCACTTCAAGGAGTCCCTCACGCGCGCGCCCAACTACTTTGGCACCAAGGTGCTCATGGCCAAGGAGCTGATGGTCCAGAAGCAGGACCGCGCCGGCTATGACAAGCTGGTGAAGGAAGTCCTGGAGGGTGACGCCAACGCAGACCCGGAAATCATCCCGGAGCAGCTGCTGGAGAAGAAGAAGGCGGAAGAACTGAAGGCCAAGGCGGACGACAACTTCTGAACCGTCCTGGGCGTGACCGCGTGACGTTGTATCCTTGGTCCGCTGGCACGCCGCCGTCCGTCCTCCTTTGCTGCCTGAACGGCGCCGGGAGACCCAAACGCAGCAATGACAGATGGCCCCGTGGGCCGGCCCTGCTAACATCCGTGGCGTGCCGTCCGCCCGTGCCGTTCCGCTCTTCCTGCTGTTGACTGCCGCGTCCGCGGCGGATGCCACCGTGATGGAATCCCTGGACCTGGCAACGTTGTCCTCGCGCAGTGACCGCGTGGTCCGCGCCACTGTGCGCACCTCCCAAAGCGCCTGGGATGCTGAGGGGAGGCGCATCTTCACGCGCCACACTCTCGACGTCACGGACGTGCTCAGCGGCCCGCCAACCACCACGCTGACCGTGTTCCAATGGGGCGGTATGGTGGGTGATATTGGCCAGCGTGTCGTCGGGGAGGCCCAGCTGAGGCAAGGGCAGGACGCGGTGTTTTTCCTGGAAGCCGTGGACCATGCGCAGGGCGCCGGCATGTTCCGGACGGTGGGGCTTTCCCAGGGTGTGTGGCCGGTCTTTGATGACGGTGCGGGCACGGTGACTGCGGGACGGACGGCGTCCTCATTGACCGTGAAGGTGCCGGGCCAGACGCGCGGCGCCACCGTGCTGATGCCAGACGTAGGATCGCAAGTCCGCACGTATGTGCAGCTCCGCACGGTGGTGCGGCAGCATGCCCGGCGGACGCCATGACGCGGATTCTCGCCGTCACCGCGCTGTTGCTCACCTCTGCCAATGCGTGGGCGTACCTGTGCACGCGTGTGCCGGACAACGGGCCCAGCGTGCAGTGGGAAGCGCGCACCGTGGGCTACCGTCTTCATGAGACCTGCAGCGCGGACATTGCGGACACCGCTGCGTGCCTGGACGCCCTGCGCGCGTCCTTCCAGCCGTGGACGGACATTGACTGCAGTGACTTCCGCTTTGAGGACCAGGGAACCACGGCGGACGCGCGGACGGGGTATGACTGGCGCCGTCCCCAGGACGCCATCAACACGGTGGTCTTCCGTGAAGGCAATGAGGCCAACCCGCTGGACGGCTGGACCCATCAGCGAGGCGCCCTGGCCATCACCACCGTCACGTTCAACAGCCGCACCGGCAAGATCCTGGATGCGGACATTGAAGTGAACGGCGCACCCAACGGCACGCGCGAATACAAATTCCAACTCTGTGACGCCACCGGCAGTGACTGCGGTGACAATGACCTGCGCAACACCATCACGCATGAAGCGGGTCATGCGCTGGGCCTTGATCACCCGCCGCCAACGCAGCCGTTGTCGTCGGAAGCCACCATGTTTGCCAGTGCGCCCAGCGGTGAGATCAAGAAGCGTGACCTCAGCCAGGATGACCTGGCCGGTGTGTGCAACATCTACCCAACCGGTGCGGCCAACGCCCCGTGTATTGCGCCCGCCACCAGTGAAGGCGCCAATGTGACGTTCAAGCAGCTCCGCGCGTGTGACGACACCAGCAGCAGCCCGTGCAACAGCGGATGCCAGGGCCCGCAGTTCCTCACGCTGGGCGCGGTGGGCATTCTGCTGCGCCGCAAGAAGCGCCGCTGACCCGTGGTTCCGCCGTCAGTGCGCGCCCGTTTTCTCCGCCCAGGATTGGCAGGCTGTCTGTTGGTGGTGGCCTTTGTGGTCCGCCAGCCCGCGCGTGACGTCTTCATTCTGGCAGCGCTGATGTTGTTGCTGACGGACCCGGCGGTGATACGCCGGATTCCCCGGTGGCGGATGCCGCTGTGGACGGCGCCCGCGCTGATTGTGGCCACCGTCTGCGTGGTCCTGCCCAAGCTGATCTTCACCACGGGGACCCTGTCCGGCTGGGATTTTCCCGTCCACACGTGGCACACGCACGTCCTCGCGGACCACCTGGGTGGCCGCCTCAGAGGCTGGACCTGGATGCAAGCCGCCGGCTGGCCTGAGGGAGACCAGTACGCCAGCTTCGTCTACCTGCCCGCCGCTCTGCTGCATTGGTTCACACTGGGACTCATCAGCATTCCCCTGGCCACGCACCTGGAAGCCACCACCTCCCTGCTGCTCTGGCCCGTGGCAATTGCCGTGCTGCTGGGCCGCCGCCTTCCCATGCACGCGGCCGTTGCGGGCGGTGTGCTGGTGGCGCTGGACCCTGGCGCGTTCCACCAAGTTGGGCTGATTCCATACGCCGTGGCGGGCATGTGGCCGGCACGTATGAGCCTGGCGCTGTGTGTGGTCCTGGTGGTGCTTTTCCAACAATGCCTGCAGTCCAAGGATATTCGTCTATGGATCGCCTTGGGGATCACTTCCGTTGTGGCCAGCCAGAGCCACGTGGCGGCGGTGACGTATGTTGGGTTCGCGGTTTTTCTGGCGGTGCTGGCGCTGGACTGGCGGACGGTGGCCCGGGACCGGCTTTTCAATGCGCTGCTGGTGGTGCTGGCAGGCATGGCAACCACGGCGTGGCTGGTTCTTCCGTTCTACGCGCAGCGTGACCTGGTGACGGACATCTCCGAGGGCGGAGCCGGTCTTGCCCCCTCCTTCAAGCAGCTTCTCAGCCTGGAGACGTTTGGCCGCATGTCACCTGTGGAGCACGTGTTGGGCGCCGTGGGGCTGGCCTGGCTGTGGCGCCGGGACCGCACCGCAGCGCGTTTTGCCGTTGCTGCGTTGCTGGTGGCGGTGCTGCTGCTCAACAAGGACGTGC
>Ga0163144_10031850_pt1 | contig 10036 bp, 9 predicted proteins | sample OliLak19BULKMAT1_FD_123175 | JGI IMG/M metagenome (GOLD analysis project Ga0163144, IMG submission 123175) | Freshwater microbial mat bacterial communities from Lake Vanda, McMurdo Dry Valleys, Antarctica - Oligotrophic Lake LV.19.BULKMAT1 | ecosystem: Environmental > Aquatic > Freshwater > Lake...
ACGCGGGCGTCGAAGGCTTGCGCGCCCGACGCTTCGGTGTCGGTTTCGGTGCGGATCGATAGCATCGGAAGCGCGTGCCGCACCGGTCGAAAGGCCGCCAGCGTTCGCCCCCCGACGCGTTGCGTCGGCGAATCCGCCGTCAATAATTCAGGATAGGCAGCTTCCAGCGCCGACAGCTCGCCAAATAACCGGTCATAGTCGGCATCTGGAATCGTCGGCGCATCAAGCACATAGTAGGCCTCGGCATGGCGTTCGATCTCTCGGCGCCAGGCCGTCGCCTGTTGCTCGATCTCGGACATGGGTCGTCCGCCAAACGGCCCGCCCGCCATGGGCGCCGCAGTCGCCTCAGGCACACTCAATGACCCTGACGACGGCGGCGCTTCCAACACTAGGAAAACAGCCGCAATGCCCGCACGCTTCCCGGTGCAATTCCACCGTCGCGCATGCGCTTCTGCAACTCTCCGGCTTTGGCCCGGATGCCGCTGATCATGGGCGCCCCAAGCGGGGCACGCTGCGCATCGACCAGTACGCCACCCAAGGTCTTTGACAATTGCTTGGCGGTTGCCAGCATGCGATCAAAGGCCACCGAGCCATCGGTTACGCGCGGCACATCCAGCGTCAGGGTCAGCCCATGCGTAGAGAGGGTTTTGATGGATTCAGCGGCGAGGCGCTGCTCACCGAGATTGCTGAGGGTAAATAGCTCAACACCGTCGGCATCCCGCGCGCGGAACACGCCATCCGGCTCCAGCATCAGGCCGGCGGCCTCAGCCACGCTGCGCAACTTGGAACCCGCAAAGACGCCGCCGGAAGCTTCGACGATATGCACGGCAAACTGGATATCAAGGTCGGCACAGAAACGATCAAGCTTGGCGGCGTAGGCCAAGGTTTCGGTACGTTCCGGCAGCGCCAGCGGCTCGCCACCCATCTGTCGCACAAACTTCTGCGCACCGTTAAGAAACAGCGCTAAATCGCTTTCAGATACCGGTCCGCGCCGGTCTGCCAGTTGCAGAGCAATCGCCCAGTCGCTGTAGGCGCCGTTATCTCGTTCATCGAGACGCTGCCAGGACCCGCCGTGGGACGCGGCGGCATCGAACACCAGCCAGTGGATGGGCTTGCTCACGTCGGCGGCCCATGGCAGTTGCGCGCGCCAGACCGGGGCGGCGTCGATCGGCTCGGGCGTGCTGAAGCGCAGGATGCAGTCGGCAATGCTGTCCGCCCACTGGGCGGGTAGCGCGGGCACGCTGAGCGGCGCCCCCATAGTCGTTGCGCTCGATACACGCCTGCTCGAGGACTCGCCGGACTGACTGGCGGCGGGCATCCGCGTGGGCATGAGCGGGGGCGCCGCAACGAGGGATGGCATCGGCGCGATCACCGCCGCGAGTTGCGCAGCCTGGGCTGGCCTGGACGTTTGAATATCACTGTGTTGTGCCACATCATCCACATCATTCGATAAATGCGGCTCCAGCCGGCGTCCGCCCGATTCGGGCGGTTCGCCATCATTGGCTGGCAGCCGCAGCGCCGTCGTGGCAGACTTTGCCTCCGGCAGCAAGGCGTCCGGCTGACCGCTTTTGAAAATGGCCTCAGCCGCCTTTAGGTGCTTCCGTTCCTGCCAGTTGTTGTAGATCCAAACCAGTGCCACCAACAAGGCGCCGGCGGCGATCAAGGCGATCTGCAAATCGCTCATGCCGCCTCCTTGGCATTCAGTGCAAGACGTAGGGCCTCATCAATGTCGACTTCGACAACCCTCGATACGCCCTGCTCCTGCATGGTCACACCTATTAATTGCTGCGCCATTTCCATGGTAATTTTGCTATGTGAAATAAAGATAAATTGAGTTTGCACGGACATGCGTTTCACCATCTCGCAGAAGCGCACGGTGTTCGAGTCGTCCAGCGGCGCATCCACTTCGTCCAGCATGCAGAAGGGTGCAGGATTCAACTGGAACAGCGCAAACACCAGGGCGATCGCCGTCAAGGCCTTTTCGCCGCCAGAAAGCATATGAATGGTCGAATTCTTCTTGCCTGGGGGCTGCGCCATGATCTGGATGCCGGCATCGAGAATTTCATCGCCGGTCAGTATCAGCCGCGCCTCGCCACCACCGAAGAGTTGCGGGAACAGGGTGCCAAAGTGGTGATTCACCGAATCATAGGTTTCCTGCAGCTGCTGCCGTGTCTCGCGGTCAATGCGACGAATGGCGTCTTCCAGCGTGCCGATGGCTTCGTCCAGATCGGCCCACTGGGCGTCGAGAAAACCTTTGCGTTCGGAGGCCGTCGCCAGTTCATCGAGCGCCGCCAGATTGACCGGGCCGAGCGCCTCGATCTCGGCGGTAAGCCGCACGATATCACTCTGAAGCACACTGTCCTTCAAGTTCCCGGTCAGATCCTGCGCGAACGGCAACTCGTCCGCTTCGGTGAGAATATGCACCTCGGCGAGCCGCTCCTGATACTGCTCTTCGCTCAACTGCGCCGCCTGCGCCTTGAGTTTCAGATCGTTGATCCGGTCACGTAAGGGATTGACGCCCTGCTCCAGCTTGAGTCGCTGCTCGTCGAGCGCCCGTAGCTCGGACGCGGCGGTTTCGAGCGCGTCCCGACGGGCCGCCAGTGCCGACTCTTTGGCCTGTTTGGTGTCCAGCGCGGCATGTAACTGCTCCTGCAAGACCGTATCGCTAATGCCCAAAACCTCCGTCCGCGCCGACTCGGTCTCCGTCGCCACGCGTGACAACTGGCTGGTGGCGGTTGCCGTGGCGCGTGCGTTGTCTTCCAGTTTCGATACACATTCACGCTCGGAGAAGCCGGCCTCCTGGGCCTCGCGGGCAAGTTGTGCTTCGACCTGGCGCGATTCGCGCAAGACGGCGTCCGTCTGTCGCTGCCCATCCATCGCCTGTTCGAGTCGCTGGCGAACGTCGCCTAGACGGTCGCGTTGAATCTCGCCGTCGCCCTCGGCGCGCTCGAGACGGCTTTGTTCAATCTCATCCTGGCGCTTCAGTTCAGCGAGGTCACGGTCGATCTGGGCAGACCGCTCCTCAAAACGGGCCTGTGCCTGCGTCAGTTTCAGGGCCTCCACCTGCGCCGCATGGAAGCGCTGCTGCGCCTCCTGGCCGGCACGTCGCGCCGTGGTCAGTTGCGCCTGCTGTTCGGCGAGTTGCCGCTCGGCCTCCTGCTGCCGTTGCCGCGCCGCGTCTTCGGCCTCAGCGCGTGCCTCGAGCAGAAGCGCCAGTTCGTCGATCTCGCGTTGCCGCTCGATGACGCCATGCGTTTTTGAATCAGGCACATACAGCGTCACGCCGGACGCCGTCAGCAGATGTCCGGCTCGCGAAACGCGCTGTCCCGACGCCAGTGGCAGCTCGGCCGCTAGGTTTTCGGAGGCGATGACGTCGGCCAGCCATTCGTCCAACACTGGCGACCAGCGTGTGTCGTTGCAGCGAACCTTGTTGCGCAGTCGATTTCCCGTTGCCGTGCCGGCTGACGCCGCCTCGGCGGGTGACGACAGCAGGCTCAGCGCAAGGATTTTCGGTGGTGGCGCGGCGATGGCCGCAGCGAGCGTCTCGGCGGGAACGCCCAGCGCCGAAAAGCGCTCGCGCAATACCGCCTCTACGGCGGTTTCCCAACCCGAATCGACTTGAATCGACTGCCACAAGGGTTTTGCGTCGGCCAGCCCATTGGCCTTGAGCCAGTCGCCGATCTCGCCACTTTGCGCCACCTTCGCCTGCAATTGAACCAACGCGTCATGACGCGCCTTGGTTTCAGTCAGGCTGCGATGCGCCGCCTGGAGGGCCTCGCGCGCCGCACGCAGGCGCGCCTCGGCTTCCGGCACGGCGGCTTGCATGGCGGCGAGGCCTTCCTGCGCCATCTCCAATGACTCTTCGGCACGTGCCTCATTTTCTCCGGCCGCCGCGAGCAGCGCCGGGTCGGGCGCACCCAGTGCCTGCCTGTCCTGCTCGAGCCGAACGCGGCGCTGGGCCAGGCTTTCAATGGCGCGCTGAGCGTGGCCCTTATCTACTTCGGCCAGGCGCATGGCCTGCTCCGCTTCACTTAGGGCGCGACGCGCCTCGGTCACACCCTGGCTGGCTAGCTGAACGGCGTCCTCGGTCTCAGGCAGCCGCCGCATCGCCTCTTCATGGCGGGCAGCCGCCGTTGCGGAACGACCGCGCGCGTTCTCGAGCAAGGCCGTCCAGCGGGTTTCATCCTGAGCGAGCTGCGACTGCTGGCTGCCCCAATGCGCATCTTCTGCGCTCAATTGGGCCAGGCGAGCCTCCAGGCGGGAGCGAGCATCGCGCAAATGGTGGATCTCCGACTCGAGCCGCGCCACCTCGTTGTTCGCGGCATACATCTCGGCCTGCGTCGCATGGAGCGCATCCGAGGCGGTAAATTGGGCCTCACGGGCGTGCTCAACACGCACCTCGACCTCCCGCAGCTGGGCGGTCTCGGCCTCAACGCGGTTGATCGCCTCCTGCACGTGTTGCGACAGGCGCTGGCTTTCGTTGCGTGCGTCGTTGCGTTTCTTCAACCACAACACGGCCTGCTTGCGCGAGACCTGTTCGTGCAAACCACGATAGTTCTGCGCTACGGTCGCCTGCCCCTGCAAGCGGGCAACCTGGGTTTCCAGTTCGTTCCGAATGTCCAGCACGCGGGCCAGATTCTCCCGCGCATCTTCCAGGCGATGCTGCGTTTCCTTGCGCCGCTCCTTGTATTTCGTGACCCCAGCCGCCTCTTCCAGGAAAAAACGCAGTTCGTCCGGTTTAGCCTCGACGATGCGCGAAATCATGCCCTGGCCGATGATGGCGTAGGCGCGCGGACCCAGACCGGTGCCCAGAAACAGGTCGATCATGTCGCGCCGACGAACATGCAAGTTATTGATGTAGTAGCTGGAATTACCCTCACGGTCGAGTATCCGCTTGACCGTGATTTCGGCGTATTGACTCCACTGCCCCGCCGCCCGCGCCTGAGCATTGTCGAAGAACATTTCGACGCTGGCGCGGCTCACCGGTTTGCGATTGCCCGACCCCTTGAAAATCACGTCCTGGATAGACTCGCCGCGCAGTTCGGAAGCCTTGGATTCACCTAACACCCAGCGCACGGCATCGATGATGTTGGACTTGCCGCAGCCATTCGGCCCGACCACGCCGGCCAATTGCCCAGGGAACAAAACCGTTGTCGGGTCCACAAAGGACTTGAAGCCCGCAATTTTCAACTTGGTTAGACGCACGAGGGATAAAGGCAAAGGATGGCTATAACCTTGCCATTATAATGCGTCTCGACCTCGCTTCCGCCGACACAAAACAGCATGCCGCGCCCACTCAAACCCGCTCCCGCACTAGCCCCGGCAAAGAAATCAGCCACGTTGCCAAGCAAGGTGCTGGACACGTTTCCAAACCCCGCAAGCCACCGGGATTACCAGATTCACATGGAAATCCCCGAGTTTTCGTGCTTATGCCCGATGACCGGACAGCCCGATTTTGCCGTCCTGACGCTGGACTACATCGCCGACAGCCTGTGCGTGGAGCTCAAGAGCCTGAAACTCTATATCTGGAGCTTTCGTGACGAGGGGCACTATCACGAGGATGTCACCAATCGCATCCTGGACGATTTGGTGGCGGCAGTTAAGCCGCGCTACATGCGCCTGACCGCCCGATTCTTTGTCCGCGGTGGCATCTTCACCAACGTAGTGGCCGAACATCGCCAGGCCGGCTGGAAGCCAGCGCCGAGAGTGGAACTGGAAGCTTTCGCGCCGCAATCGAATACCCGGGGCTGAGCATGAATGCGGCGAACTCCGGGGAAAGCCGTACGCTAGGCATCGCTACCGACGATGGTCATCAGTTCGGAAGAAAGCCTTCGTAACATTTCCTTACCATAGCGTCGCTGTGAGCGACGGGAGCCTTGCTCTACAATTCTTATCGTACCCTCAATCAGGAGCCATTCATGACGCGAATCATCAAGCTGACCCTTGCCGTTATTCTTTCCACCGTGTTGGGCAGTTTGTCCGGCCTGAGCCTCGCCGCTGAACCTAAAGCGGGCCGTGATTACACGATAATCAACCCGCCGCTCGAAAGCACGAAGGGCAAAATCGAGGTCATCGAGTTCTTCTCCTATGCCTGCCCGCATTGCAAGGACTTCAACCCTTTGGTCGAAAAATGGTCGGCCACGCTACCCAAGGACGTGAGTTTCCGGCGTGTCCCGGTAACTTTCAACAAAGCCGTCTGGACGCGTCTCTCAAAGATTTTCTACGCGTTGGAAACCACTGGTGATCTGGCAAAACTCGATGGCGCCGTGTTTCGCGCGATCCACGACGAACGGGCGAACTGGGCGACAGATGACGCCGCCGTGGCGTGGGCCGTCAGCAAGGGCGTGGATGGGAAAAAGTTTCGTGATGCCCTGGGCTCGTTCTCAATGCAGAGCCGGGTTCAGCGCGCCGATCAGGACGCTGCCGCAGCACGAATTCCCGGCGTCCCGGCAATCGTTGTCGATGGCAAGTTTCTGCTTGGAGCGGCTGACGGGTACGAAGCCTTGCTCAAATTGACCGACGCGGTCATCGTCAAGGCGCGGCAGGAACGCAAAGGCAAGTGATCCGATGATCCGGCTTCCGCCTGTCCTGTGCTCGCCCCGCGGCCTTATTGCACTGACGGGTCTTGCGGCGTTCGGACTCGTCGCTGGCGGCTTGGTGCTGGCGCGGACGATGAATCTTGCCGCCTGCCCGCTATGTATTTTGCAACGAATGCTCTACTTGCTGATTGGCTTGGAAGCTGTTTTGGCTTTCCTGATCGTCGAAAAACCCTTGACGCGCAGCGCGTTAACGCTGGTTATGGCGGCCACAGCCCTGACCGGCGTCGGCGTCGCCGGCTATCAAACCTGGCTACAGCGCTTCGCCAAGGGCGTGAGTTGCACGGCGGATCAACCCTGGTGGGAAAGTTTCGTAGACTGGGCCGGCGCGCAGTGGCCGCTACTGTTTGAGGCAACGGGACTGTGCTCGGAGGCCGGCTGGAAATTCCTCAAACTTTCGATCGCGGAATGGTCGTTAATCGCCTTCAGCGCGATGACCCTGGCGATGCTTTTCGTGGCCCTAATGCACCGACCACAGATCGGTGGCCAGAAACCTGCCCCAATTTAAAAGCATGAAGCTGGGGCCAGCGGAGAGTTTTCTCGTCCGCTTCGGCCCCTCGGACTAATCTGTTGCGTTGGTAACGATCCTCTCGCTAATCTTTAAGTGAGTCGATCAGATCAATGTACTGCTGCATGGCGGCGTTGCTGTCCAAGCCCTTGAGGCCTTCCCAGGCATCAAACTTGGCGCGCCCGATCATGTCGGTGAACCCAGGACGCTTGCCCTGACAGTCGCCGGTATCAGCCTGCTTGTAAAGCGCATACATCTTCAGCATCACATCATTGGCAGGCCGCTCGCTCAAATTCTTCGAAGCCGCCGCCGCCGCTACAAACTTCTCTTTTAGATCGCTCATGGTCTTTCGTCCTCAGGTGATTTATGAAACTTCATTTTAACTAAAGCTCGGTGCGCCGAATGCTCACGCGTCAGAAAGGTACTGCGCGCTCAGCTTGTCAAACAGAGCACGAGACTCATCCGTCAGATACGGAGAGGTCAAGGCCATTACCTGATAGGCGCCTCGCAACAATGTCGCATCGTCCAAGGGCTCCCGTGGATTGCGGACGTACTCGAAGGACAACCAATAGGTAGCGACGACCGTGACATTCACGGCGAGTGTCTGAATTTCTCCGCGCGTCGCCTTCATCGCACCGGACGCCACCAGGCCTTGGCAGATCAGTTCGCTCGTCTTCGCCGAATGCGCCAGAATGCGCTTGAAATGCGTCTCCAGCAGACGATTCCGAGAAACCAGATCGTTCAGATCGCGATAGAGAAACCTGAACTGCCACATCTTCTCAAAGATGGTGTGCAGAAACAGCCAGATGTCCTCAACATTGGTTGCGCGTTGCGCGGGAGCCGCTATCGAGGCTTCAAACAGCTTTTCAAACTCGCTGAAAAGCTCTTCAACCAACTCATCTTTGCTGTGAAAATGGTAGTAAAGATTGCCGGGGCTGATGCCCATATCGTCTGCAATCAACTGCGTCGTGACGTTCGGTTCTCCGAAATCGTTGAACAGGCGCAAGGAGGTTTCGAGAATGCGCTCGCGAGTGCGGCGCTTCGGCTTTCTTTCGGTCACACGGGTCTCCGCTTGAGGTGTCCACTTTTCGGCTCAGGATAGCAGAAACGTGAATCGCGGGTGCTAAAAGCTTCGTCTTTTTAATCCCTTGCGAATGGCCCTCGACAGGCGCTCGATCAGTCGGCCTTTTTTGCCCTACGGACTACCTTTGCAGGGCTGGCCTGAAGTTTTTCAACCAAAACAGAGAGCTCTTTCACGCGCTTGGACAGTGCATCGACATCCTGGCGCGTCGGAACACCGAGACTACGGAGCGCAACGGCGACACGCTGCTCGAAGACCTGCTCAAGCTTGTCCCATGTTCCCGTAGCTTTGGCGGTCATTTCCGCGACTTTGTCCTCGGTCGCTTTGCGGGTCATTTCCTGAATTGACTCGCCTTCTCTCAGCAAGGCCTCGAAAACCTTGTTACCACCCTGCTGTGCCTTGTCGAAAGCTCCCAAGCCCGCCATCCAGATATGCTGAGCGGAGTCCTTGATAGTGGACGTAATATGGGCTTCAGCGACAGCCGTTTTGATTTTCTTGGTGGTCATGGCTAATCTCCTCGAATTTAATGGCTATCCATCGCATCGAGCTGTGCTCGGAACGTGGGCCTAGGGCGTCGCGCAGTCTAGCTTGATCAATTAGAGTGATCACACTAATAGGCAATGGCGCACCAATTCGGGCATCACGATGGCAGGTAGACTAGTACATTGATTTGAAACCCGAGTACGTGCGAGATGACCACCGAAGGACACAACGAATTAGCCCACGGGGAGCGGCTGAAAACCTTCCTGACCCAGGCGGGCGCCCTGAGGGCGGCGCATAAAAACGATCTGAATCATGCCGACTTTTTGCGGTTAAAAGACTGGCAATCCGGGCGCTTGGCTCAAACCTACAAAGATCTTCGAGCGGACGAGCGATATAGCCCAGCCACCGAATTTTTTCTGGCGGATTTGTACGGCAGCAAAGACTTCTCGCTGCGCGACGCCGAAGCGGTACGCGTCATGCCGATTCTGACGAGCATGCTGCCCGCGCGTGCCTTGGCCACCTTGAGCGACGCGTTGAGACTGGATGCGCTGTCAGAATCGCTAGACACTGACATGGTGGCTGCTCTGCGCGAGATGGGCTGCGCCAAAAGAATCGACGAGCAGAGCTATGCGGCCGCCTACCGACGCTGCGGCCGCCCGGCGGACCGCCAGACGCAAATCAGCCTGATGGAAGAAATCGGCATAACGCTGGACCGCCTAACCCGCATGCCCATGCTGCATGGTCTGCTCAGACTCATGCGTGGCCCTGCCGAACTGGCCGGGTTCTCAAACCTGCAATCCTTCCTCGAGCGCGGCTTTACGTCCTTCAAACATATGGGAGGGTCCGCCGAATTTCTGTCGACGATCCTCCGCCGCGAGACAGAGTTCATGCAGAACATCCTGAGCGGGCACGAGCTACGCTAGGCGCGCTCGCTCTCTACTTGGCATTCCCAGTAACCTGGAACGCCGCCCAGTAAAACGGATGCGCAAATTTCTGGCGCGTAAACAATTGAGCCTGACGTAGCGCCTCACGCTTATCCTTGTCCTTGAGGCCGAGGTAGAACTGATTCATCAAGGTCGCCGTCGCCCGATCGTCCACTTTCCATAGACTGGCGACGATGGTCGAAGCCCCCGCATAAAGGAATCCGCGCGTCAATCCGACCACATCGTCGCCGTTGGCGACCTTGCCCAGACCGGTCTCGCAGGCGCTCAGCGTCACGAGGTCCGCATCCAGCCGCATCGAGTACAACTTGCCAACGCTGAGGCGACCGTCACTGGTAGCGTCCTTGGCGAGCAGCAAGGATGAATCGAGCGGCGCTTCGGCGTTGAATTCGCCGTGGGTGGCAAAGTGGATGTAGTTGAAACCCGC
>Ga0163144_10031851_pt1 | contig 10036 bp, 9 predicted proteins | sample OliLak19BULKMAT1_FD_123175 | JGI IMG/M metagenome (GOLD analysis project Ga0163144, IMG submission 123175) | Freshwater microbial mat bacterial communities from Lake Vanda, McMurdo Dry Valleys, Antarctica - Oligotrophic Lake LV.19.BULKMAT1 | ecosystem: Environmental > Aquatic > Freshwater > Lake...
AAACACAAGACATACCCGGGGGGAGAGGATCTCATCACGTATCGCAAAGATGCCTTCGCTGGACTGGGACTAGGAGGAATACCCCGAAAAGGCAAGGTAAAGTTGGGTTTTTGCGGGTTCGTCTGCGGTTTTTCCGGATCTTTTCCCTTGATTCACCCTGAAATCACCACGGGTCATGCCGTCATCACGCTTGAAAAGAGGTCAAACACGGATTTTTGAGAAATGATCAGGAGTTTGATTTTACGGTTTCTCACCGTGGAATGGAAACGCTAGAATCCTTTCATGAACGAGCCGAGCATCCCGCCGAAGAACATTGTTCTGATCGGCTTCATGGGGAGTGGAAAATCCACGGTTGGGAGAGAGCTGCATCAGCGCTTGGGCTATCCGTGGCTCGATACCGACCACCTGATTGAACAGCGTGAGCGGAAATCCGTTGCCGCGATTTTTGCAGATTCCGGGGAAGAGGCGTTCCGCGATCTTGAGACTCGCCTGCTTGAAGAGCTGCGTGATCCTCACGCGCCGCGGCGGATCATTTCCACGGGTGGCGGCGTGATCGGTAGGGAACAAAACCGGAGCCTTCTGCGTGGTCTCGGGTATGTGGTGTGGCTTCATGCGCCGACTTCAGTGATCTTGGAACGGACGTCCAAAAACCGGGATCGGCCGCTGCTGCACTCGGACGATCCGCTCGCTCGGATTGAATCTCTGTTAGCGGTGAGGAAGCCCTTGTATGCCGAAACCGCGCACCTCAAGGTGGATACTGCCGGGCTGGACTGCGGCGAGCTTGCGACAGGCATTCTTGAGAGCGCGCGTTATTTTTTCACCTGCCACCTGTGATCTCAATGGTGGATCAAATCAAACAATGGGCGCAGGACCTGGGCTTCGATGATTGTCGGTTCGCGCAGGCCAAAGTCGCAACCCACGCCGACTTGTTCCACGACTGGATCGCGGAAGGAAAACAAGGCGAAATGGCGTGGTTGGAGCGTAGCCCGGAACGCCGCTGTGACCCGCGCCAGGTTCTATCAGGTTGCAAGTCGATCATTTGTCTGGCGCTGAACTACTATCCAGGGAACAGCCCGTTTCCTGAGAGTCACGACGGGGGCTATCGCATTGCACGGTATGCTTGGAATGAGGATTATCACGATTTGATCGAAAAGCGGCTTAGGGAATTTGATGCGAAATTGCAGACCTTGGGCGGGGTTCAGCGGTTTTATGTGGATACTGGCCCGGTGCTTGAGCGTGATTTTGCAAGTGATGCCGGGCTGGGCTGGAATGGGAAATCAACCGTCCAGATCCACCGCCACCTGGGGACATGGTTTTTTCTGGCAGAGTTGCTGACCACACTTGATCTCGCTCCGGATGCACCGTTTGGCGATCATTGTGGGAAATGCACGGCGTGCATCACCGCCTGTCCGACACACGCCATCACCGCGCCACGGCGCTTGGATGCCCGGCGGTGCATTTCATATCTAACGATTGAACATCACGGAGCCATTCCCCTCGAATTCCGCGAGGCCATGGGGGATCGGATCTATGGCTGTGATGACTGCCTTGATGCCTGTCCGTGGAATCGCTTTGCTGCCGAATCACGAGAGATCACCTTTCACGCGCGGGAGGCGGTTTTTAAAAACCGGCTGCGGGATTTTCTTGATCTCGACGACGACGGATTCCGCGCGCTTTTCGCCAAGTCGCCGATCAAGCGGATCAAGCGGGCACGATTTTTAAGGAATGTTTGCGTGGCCCTTGGCAATACCGGAACCGATGCGGATCTGCCTTCGTTGGCACGAGCCGCTCTGGATCCTGATCCGCTGATTTTCGAACATGCGCGTTGGGCGGTGGAAAGGATTCAGGAGCGCCTGCCTAACCTCCTCTAACGTTACGCCCGAACCCATCTAGCCAAAATTGCACTAAATTTTCCGCAGGGAGCCGGATGAATCTCCGAAGCGTTTTTCCTTCGCACCGAATTCTTCAAGCATGCGCAGGTAGAGATTCGCCATCGGCACGTTCTCACCGAGATCGACATGCCGGCCCGGGGTGAAAGCGCCCCCGGCATTTCCGGCGACGACGATGGGAAGATCATCGTGGTTGTGGCGGTCTCCATCGGAAATGCAGCCACCATAGACGATCATCGAGTTGTGAAGCAGGGACTTGCCGTCCACGTCTTCGGTGGTTTTGAGTTTATCGAGGAAATAGGCGAGCTGCTGCATGTAGAAGATATCAATCTTGGCGATTTTATCCAAGTTGGCAGGCTTCTTTTGGTGGTGGGAAATGTTGTGGTGGCCCTCGGAGACGCCGATTTGCTGGAAGCCTCTGTTAGATCCATCATGTGCCATCAGGAAGGAGGCGACGCGGGTGGAATCCGTTTTGAAGGCGAGGACCATCATATCAAGCATGAGCTGAAGGTGTTCTTCATAGGAATCTGGAGTGCTTTCGGGTGCTGGCACGCCGGGATCTTTCGGGATGCCCATGGCCTCGGCTTTTTCAATCTGGCGCTCGATCTCGCGTACGCCGGTGAGGTATTCATCAAGCTTGTGACGATCACTGCGGCCGAGGTATTTCTGGAGGGCCTTGGCATCTTGGGAGACGAAATCGAGCACCGATTTCTTCGAGGCGTAGCGTAGCCCGAGGTTGCTGGCGCGCTCTTTGGCATCGCCCGCGCCGAAGAGCCGCTCAAAGACGGAGCGTGGGTTGGACTCGGGAGTCATCGGCTGGTCTTCGGAGCGCCATGAGAGATTGAACTGATAGGCACAGGAGTAGCCGGAATCACAATTGCCGGACTTGCGCACGCCATCCGCAGAAAGTTCCAAGGAGGAAAAGCGGGTGAGAGATTGCGCGGCTTGAGCGGCGATTTGATCGACGGAGACTCCGAGTTTGATATCCGAGCCAGAGGTCTTGCGCGCGCGGGCGCTGGTGAGGAAGGTGGCCACTCCACGAGCGTGATCGCCTGGGCCATCACCATTGGCAGATGCGTTTTCTTGCTCGAAGCCGGTGAAAATTTGGAAATCCTCTTTGAATTTTTCAACCGGCTTGAAGGTGGCTCCGAGCTTGTAGCCCGCAGTGGTGCCGTCGGGCCGCCAGTGATCGAGGTTCACGCCGTTAGGAATGTAAAGGTAGGCCATGCGCAGCGGCGCGCCGCTTGCAGTCGTCGCGATGGCACGCTCCACATTGGCCGCCATCAGCGGGCGGAAGGACTCCAGCGCGGGGAGGGCGACCATGGCCCCGAGGCCACGCAGGAAACCACGGCGGCTGCCATTGATAGGAATGGGCGGATTCATTTTTGTATGTAGGAGTTGAGTTGTTAGCCAGGCAGATTCAGTCGTCTCCACGGCGTTGTTGGAAAGGCACGCTTTCGACGATACCTTGGATCAGTTCTCGCAGTTGGCCATTGTTTTTTCCCATCCGCTCGGTGAGAAGAGTGATGGTGGTGGAATCATGATACTCCACGCCGCGGCCGATGGCATAGGTGAGGAGTTTTTCGGAAATGCAGCGGTAGAGATCTTGTTTTCGGTTCTTGGCGAGCAGATCTTTCAACTCACTGACGGTTTTAAATTTTTCCCCGGTGACCAATTGGCCCGAGGTATCGATGGGTTTGCCATTTTCTGTGGTGCGGAACTGACCGAGGGCGTTGAAATTTTCGAGTCCGAGTCCGATGGGATCCATCCGCGCATGACAACCGCGGCAATCAGGTTTTTCCCGGTGAATCTGCATCATTTCACGCATGGTGGGGTTTTTCACCGTTTCGCCAGCCACTTCCAGGGCAGGGATATTCGGCGGGGCGTGCGGCGGCGGCGTACCAAGAATGTTATCCAGCACGAATAGCCCGCGCTTAACCGGTGAGGTGCGGGTGGGATTGGAAGTGACCATCAAGAAAGTCCCTTGCGTGAGCAGGCCGCCGCGTTCGGGGTTCTCTGTTAGATCGACAGGCTTGAATTCCTCGCCCCTCACGCCATCGATCCCATAGAACTTGGCGAGCCGTTCATTGAGGAAACTGTAACGGGCGGAGATGAGTTCTTCCGCCGGGCGTTTCTCGCGGAGGATAAACTCGAACAGCATTTCCGTTTCGCGCCTCATGTCTGAACGCAGTCGGGAATCGAAGACTTGGGCTGCCTCGCGGTTTGTTTTCAGGCCGAGGATGCTTTTGGCGCTTACCGGCACCGTCTGCACATCACGCGCTTGCAACCATTGGCCCACAAAGCTCTCGATGAGGCGCTGGGAACGCGGATCGGCCAGCATCCGGTCCACTTGCGCACGGAGATTCACACGGAGTTTGTTTTTAAACGCAAGGCTGAGCAGCTCATCATCCGGCACTGAGCCCCAGAGGAAAAACGAGAGCCGGGAAGCGAGCGAGTATTCATCCAATTGCACAACCTTGGCCGGGTTGTTTGGCTCTGGCTGGAGCTCGACGCGGAATAAAAACCGCGGCGATGCAAGGCACGTGGCGATGGCTTGTTTGATGCCGTCTTCGAAATTTTTCCCGGGTTCGCGGTCCACCTCTTTGACGATGGCGATCAGGCGATCAATCGTTTGCTCATCGAGTGGCTTCCGGAACGCACGGCTTACGAAGCTGCGCATGATTTTCCGGGCATAGCGCTCGCCGGCTGCAGAGTCTTCCGGCGGCGGCCCATCCACGAAGATCATGCGGTAGCCTTTGCTGAGTTCCTTTTGCTCACCGCCCAGTGGCCCTGTCAGGATCACCCGCTGGAGTTTGAAAAACAGCTCCTCTTCACCCGCCACGGGGCGCTTTCCAGAAATGAGCTTCACGTCAAAAGTCTGCTTGCCCTTTTTCAAAGCGGACTTTCCCTCCATTTTAATCACCGGCCGCTGATCCCAGCCCAGGGCGATTTCACCTACGGGATTTCCTCCAGCGCTCACCTTGAGCGTCGCCTCATCCGTCGTTGCTTCGGTGGCACCATGAATGGAATACTCCACCGTCACTTGATACTCACCGTCCCAAAGAATTTCATGGTCCAGTTTCACCTCGTGATTGCTGGCGAAGGGCAGCCATGCGGCACCCGTCTCAGAAACGACGGGAGACTTGAATTTTTTCCCATCCAGATCCACCCGTGGCACCTGAGCTGCGGCACCCGTCGGCAATGCGAGGGCCACCACGTCATCCGCCGCCGCCACGTATTTTTCCATCAGCAGCGGGGAAATCGAGAGCACGGAGCCGATATTATCAAACCCATAGCCCGTGTCATCCGCAGGAAAGGCATCCAGAGTATTGAATTCCACACCCAGCAGATCGAAGATGGCGTGTTTATACTCAGAGCGATTCAATCGCCTGATAATCACCCGGCCTGGATCGGGATTGGCGGGATCCAGCTTGAAGACCGTCTTCTCGATCCACGCCACCAGCTTCTTTTTCTCCTCAGTGGAGGGCTGGTCTTCATCGGATGGAGGCATGATTTGGCTGCGCAGATTGTTCCAAACCGGTAGCCATTGTTTTTTATCAGTCAGATGTTTTTCAAGATCCTTGAAACTATCCATCGAGAAATCACCCTTCTTGATGCCATCGGCGTGGCAATCAAAGCAATAGGTTTGTAAAATCGGGGCGATCTCTTTTTCATAAATCTCCGCAGAATCCGCAGCCAGCGGCAAGCTCGCGCACACAGAGAGCATCAAGGTAATGAGGATGATTTTTGATCGAGAAAGCATCAGAATATACGCGAATAGGAGCCCCAAGCTTTACCAACTTCAGCTTGGCGCAAGACCAATACTCCAAAGAAAATCAATTTCTGTCGAGGGTCTGGGGTCTAATCTTCGAATTCAGCGGTCTTTTAAAAGTCGCAGCGATCTTTTCCATTTGAGGGAGGAGGGAGGTGCGTGAGAACTGGCTGCAAAAAGGGCGACCAATGGAAGTTTCATGGAACATACCGAGACTCGTGATCTTACCAACGCCCCGGCTATCGGTGACGATGCCGAAATTGAGATTGGGATCAGTCTGAAAAACGATTTGACCCTCGGTCAAAAACGACCAAGGTCTCCCCGGATGCCATCGCCAACCCTGAGTCGTAAAGATCGTGAGCGGAAAGTTCGTGAAGGGCTCATCTCGGACCACGCCCGGCGCCTATTGCTCAGCCAAGGCTATCAAGGCTTCAGTCTGGATGATCTGGCCAAGGCGATCAAATAGTCAAAAAGGGACGATCTACCTGCACTTCGAGTCAAAAGAAGATCTGGCGTTGGCAGTGGCGACCGCCGCCTTGAAAAAACGCGCGGATTGATTCCAACGGGCGACCCGCTTCAATGGCAAGTCTCGCGAGCGGGCAAGGGCGATCGGTTTTGCGTGCTGCCACTTCATGGTGGCTTAGCCAGAATTCTTTAATGTGGAGATAATGATTAAGTCACAATCCTTTTGGGATAAGGCTTCGGAGGCGCGGAGACAGGATAACTCCATGCAAGCAGGCCGGACTTTTCGGGCGATGCGGAAGTGTGGGTGATGGCAACAAAGACAGAATATTTCGATCAAACGAAACCACAGCAAGAAACCGACCTCCTCAAGGTGCGCGGAGTGGCGGAGGTGGACTATGCTGTTAGGATGTTCAAGAGCTTGCCAATCGCGAAAACCCGGGATGGGCGCTTTGCCGCTTGCTCGGTGTTAGGATTGGATGATGCCACGCTCGCAGGGGCTCCGAGAAATCTAATAATGGGCGATTGGCAGGATTTGTGGAATCCGCAAAGCGTCGTCGTCGATGAGGCGGGCTACCGTCTTCTGTATCCTGGTGAAGAGATCAGACTGGGACGATCACTGGAACTGAACGATCGGGTTGTAAGCATCGTCGGTATCTCGGATGCCTTGCCAGCCTTCACGACCTTTCTTTTGATACACGCCCGATACACTGAAGCACTCAACTTCCAAGGGCGGCAGAGGCAGCAACTTTCATTCGTCCTAGCCCGCCCTCGTGCGGGTGTAAGCCCGGATGTTCTTGCCGAAATCATCACTCGTGAAACGGGTCTCATGGCTCTAACAAAATCAAAATTCCAATGGGCTTGTGTTTCTTACTACGGAAATTGTGCTTCGTAATCCGCCCGATACAAACACCAAAAACGTTAGTAATCACTGAAATGTGACACTGCTGGAAGAGAAAAATAATAGCAGAATCAAAAAATACCGATGATAAACGGACATCCAAATATTGCAGATGAAATGAAGGGAAAAATCTGGGTGGAGGGCCGCAACGGCGAAGGGGCCACCATCATCGTCAAGTTTCCCACCTTGAGTGCGAGATGATCCGGGGAGCAAGGCTGCCCAAACCCACAAGGCGTGAAAATCAAAGTTTTCGCTTTACTGTTTGTGATGGAAGATGATAGTGCCGCAACAATGATTCTATGGTAGGAATCATTGCTAGCCTCTTCTCCAAATGGACTACATCACCACTGCCAATGTTCTTCTCTGGGTGTTCATCACTCTTGCCGTTTACTTTGTTTTCCTGAGTCACTGGCTGGTGGCGGGTTCTCTGTTCCCCGAGTATGTGGAAAAGTGTAGAGCTCAATATGGACGCCCCGTGATCACCACTCTGGTGGGGCTTTTGGTCACCATTTTACCGATTTTCGTAGGTCTCGGCATCACCAAGGTATTCCCTCCGGCATTGCAATGGATCGGCTTGCTTTTGGTCGCAATGCCCATCCTCGCCGGGCTTTTCGGCACCGCAGGATTGGCCCTAAGGGTCGGCCAAGGAATGCCATCGCCTATCGATGCGGCGCAACCGTGGCGCCGCCTTTTGCGTGGGGGTACGGCCTTGGCCTTGACGTTTCTACTGCCCTTGATCGGACAACTCATCGTGATGCCGCTGATTCTTGCAAGTGGCGCAGGGGCCAGTGTGCTTACCTGGTTGGCGAAAAAACCCAAAGCCCTGCAGCCTCCCCCCTTGTCGGTGGAATCCCCGCATTTCTCGGAAACGCCATCATGAACGGGTTCTCCCGGCGCTCGCTTTTGAAAGTCGCCACCGCGGGTGGCGCGGTGGCAGGTATCGGCGGGTTCTCCGCGCTTTCGCAATTTCTCTCGCCTCTTCTAACAGGAACGGATTCCGATCTTGTCGGCTTCCAAGCTCCCCAACGGGATGAAATCGACGAATTTTCCCATGTGATCCAGCGCCTCACTTTCGGCCCGCGCCCGGGCCAGTATGCGAAGGTCAGAACCATGGGGACCGAAGCCTTTATTGAACAACAACTCGCGCCTGACAGCCTTGATGATTCTTGGACGGACGCTCGCTCCCGGCATTTTGAGGCACTGCATTCCTGGCCAATGGGTGAATTGTTAGAATACAAGGCTCGCGAGCTTCTCGATCAAATGACGCGCAAAAAAATCCTCCGCGCCACCCACTCGACCCGCCAACTGCAAGAAGTAATGGTCGATTTCTGGTCCGACCATTTCAATATCGATCCCTCCAAGGGCGACTCCAAATGGCTCAAGCCTGCCGATGACCGTGAAGTCATCCGCAATCACGCGCTGGGTTCATTTCCCGCGCTGCTCAAAGCCTCCGCCCTGAGTCCATCAATGCTGTGGTATCTCGACGGGCGCCTCAACCGCCATGCGTCCCCCGAAGATAGGCCGAACGAGAACTATGCCCGCGAGTTGCTAGAGCTTCACACCCTCGGCGTGCGCGGCGGCTATACCCAAAAGGACGTGATGGAAGTGGCCCGCTGCCTCACCGGATGGACCGTGCGCGAGCGCTCGCAATCACGCTTTGCGGTTGGCAAGGTGGAGTTCCGGCCCGATCTTCATGACGCTGGCGCAAAGACCGTTCTAGGCGTTGAACTTCCCGCGGGCCTTGGAGCGGTGGATCTTAAGCGGGTGATCGAAATCGTTTCCCACCACCCATCGACGGCACGCTATCTAGCAGGAAAACTTTGCGCCCGTTTCATCTCAGACGCCCCGCCCGAATCGGCGGTTCTAGCAACCGCCGAGACCTTCCGCACCAGCAAAGGCGATATCCGCCAGACGCTTCACACCTTGTTTCATACACCCGGGTTCCGGGCCGCCCGTGGGGAGAAAACCAAGCGCCCCTTCCACTTCGTGGTCTCCGCCTTGCGGGCCACCTCGGCCCGCACCAATGCAGGCCCGGCGCTCCAGGATTACCTGCTGCGCCTCGGCCATGCCCCCTTTCAGTTTCCCACTCCAGATGGCTATCCTGAAGAGGCCCAGCCGTGGATGGCCACCCTGCTTTGGCGGTGGAAATTCGCCGTGGATCTGAGCAGTGTGGCCATATCCGGGACCTCGTTGAAAATCGATGCGCTGCGCAAGGCCGCTGGCTCCGAGGAAGCATTCGCCGCCCATTTGTTAGGCCGGGCCGCAACGGCAGATGAACTTGAGGCCGCCGCGCAATCCGGCCTGCCCCTCGCCTTGCTGCTCGCATCACCCGCATTTCAGACTTTCTAACAAATTGCCGTGAAATCACAAGTCACCACCTTTATCGGCACCGAACCCTCGCCACCCGCCACCCTTGTCATCGTGTTCCTGCGAGGCGGGGCGGATGGGCTGAATCTCGTCGTCCCCCATGCGGATCCTGCCTACTACGCCGCGCGTCCCGGCATCGGCATCAAGGCTCGGGATGCGATCAATCTGGATGGATTCTTCGGCCTCAATCCTCTTCTCCGTCCACTCCACAACTGGTGGCAGGAGGGTCAGCTTGCGGTCGTGCATTGCGCTGGATCTGAAGACGAATCCCGCTCCCATTTTGATGCCCAGGATTTCATGGAGCATGGAGGCCTCGCGGCAGGTGGCTGGCTCGGGCGCTTTCTGCGCGTGCGCCCGGACCAAAGTGAATCCCCGCTGGCCGCCGTGGCCATTGGCTCACAACTGCCCGAGTGCCTGCGGGGTGCTCCCTCTTGTGCCGCCATCCAGTCACTCGATGATTTCGGCTTCGGGCCAAACCTTCCCGCAGGTTTCCTCACCAATCTTGCCGCTTTATACAAGCTCGCTCCACGCCACCTCGCGCCTGCGGGCCAGAGCGCGATGATGGCCCTCGAACGGATCGATGCCTTACGATCACAAAATCTAACGACTACCAGCGCCACCTATCAGCTGGATGATTTTTCGAAT
>Ga0163144_10031852_pt1 | contig 10036 bp, 5 predicted proteins | sample OliLak19BULKMAT1_FD_123175 | JGI IMG/M metagenome (GOLD analysis project Ga0163144, IMG submission 123175) | Freshwater microbial mat bacterial communities from Lake Vanda, McMurdo Dry Valleys, Antarctica - Oligotrophic Lake LV.19.BULKMAT1 | ecosystem: Environmental > Aquatic > Freshwater > Lake...
CGTTTCTCAGGGAAAAAGCAGCGCGGCCACCTCGGGCACAACAACCCCACCTACGCCGCCATGCTCAAGCACCTCGACGATTCGGTGGGTGCCATCCGCGCGACCCTCGAAAAAACCGGCCTCTCGGAAAACACCGTCCTCATTTTCACCTCGGACAACGGCGGTGTGGAATACACCGAACCACCCGCGACCGACAACCAACCCTTCAAGGGCGGAAAGGCCTGCCTCTACGAAGGCGGCGTGCGCGTCCCCGTCATCGTTTTCCAGCCCGGCCGCTTCGAGGGTGGGCAATGGTGCGATGCCGTCACCGATTGCACCGACTTCCTCCCCACCGTCGCCGAACTCACCGGCAACCCCGCACCGGCTGACATCGACGGGAAAAGCATGTTGCCCCTGCTTTCAAATCCCAAGTCACCCGGCACCGAGCGCACGCTCATCTGGCACTATCCGTTCAACGTCATCGTAAAGCATCCCGACAACGGCCAGCCCCTCTCCCCGCACTCCGCCATCCGCGTCGGCGCCAGCAAGCTGATCTGGGACTGGCACGGGAAACTCGAACTCTACGACATCCCGAACGACCCCTACGAGAAACACGACCTCTCAAAGGAAAATCCGGAACTCGCCGCCCGCCTCCACATCCAGCTCAAAGACTGGCTCAAGAAAAACGTCGCCACCCGCTACTGGCCAATACGTAATGAAAGCGTCACCGCAGAATCAGCAAATCAACCGTTTCCGTTCCTCGATCTCCGATAAATCTTGCCCAATAATCCATGAAAACCCTAACAGCACTCCTTTTCACCTGTATCCTCGCCCACGCGCACACCACGGTCGGCCTCAAGGTTGCGCACCAAAGTGCGCCGCTCGGCGTCGATGACAAGGCTCCGCGGCTTTCGTGGCGCATCGAAGGGGATGGAAATGGCCTCGCCCAATCCGCCTATCAGATCCTCCTCGCCACCTCGCCGGAAGCACTCAAGGAAGGCGGCGCCGATCTCTGGGACAGCGGGGAGGTGAAATCAACCAGTGCCAGCACCGCCTACGCCGGAAAAGCATTGCCGTCCTCTGCATGGATCCATTGGAAAGCCCGCACCTGGGCCGGCGACAAGGCATCCGAATGGTCGGAGCCGCAGCGTTTCCTCACCGCGCTCATCGGCAGCCAGCCCACCCAACCCTACATCTCCTTCAAGGACGCATCGCCGTTCCACAAGGACCAGAAGAAGCTCCACCTCCCGCCCGCCCGCTACTACCGGACCACCTTCAAGCCCGAGAAAAAGATCACCCGCGCCATCGCCCACGCCTCCGCACTCGGCATCTACGATCTCCACGTGAACGGCCAACGCATCGGCGATGCCCATTTCGCCCCCGGCTGGACGAACTACCGCAAGCGCGCCTACTACAACACCTACGACCTCACGCCCCTTCTAACGGATTCCAACAACGCCATCGGAGCCGTCGTCGCCGATGGCTGGTATGCCGGTTACGTCGGCTACGGCAAGCTCGTCGGCTACGGCCCGAACAAGACCGGCCGTAACATCTATGGGAAAACCCCGGCGCTGATGGTGGAAATCCACCTCACCTACGAGGACGGAAGCACCGAAGTCATCGGCACCGATGCCACCTGGAAAACCACCACCGGCCCCGAAACCGAAGCCGATTTCCTGATGGGCGAGACCTATGACGCACGCAAGGAAATCACCGGCTGGGCCACCGCCGCTTTCGACGATTCGAAGTGGCAATCCGCCATCCCCGCCAAGGACAACGGCCCGGTCACCGAGACCTTCATCGACAAGTTTACCAAGGAGAAGCGCGAGTTCGGCTTCATCCGCCCGCCCGTTCTCCAAGCCTATCCCGCGCAGCCCGTCCGTGCCATCGAGGAGCTGCCCGCCAAGTCTGTGAAAAATATCAAGCCAGGCACGTGGGTCTTTGACCTCGGCCAAAACATCGCAGGAAACGTCCGTCTCAAGGTAAAGGCCAAGCCCGGCGAAACATTCGTCCTCCGCTTCGCCGAAATGCTCCATCCCGACGGGCGCATCATGACCGAAAACCTCCGCCAGGCGCGTTCCACCGACACCTACATCGCCAAGGGCGCGCCCGAAGGGGAGACATGGACGCCGCGCTTCACCTTCCACGGCTTCCAGTTCGTCGAGGTCACCGGCTTCGCCACCGAGCCGCCGCTCGGAAGCATCACCGGCGTCGTCCTCCATTCGGACACCCCTTTCAGCTCCGGCTTCGAGTGCTCCGATCCGGTCGTCACCAAGGTTTTCCAGAACGCCGTTTGGACGCAGCGCGGCAACTGGATAGACCTCCCCACCGATTGCCCGCAGCGCGACGAACGCATGGGTTGGACCGGCGACGCACAGATCTACGCGGCCTCCGCCGCCATCCATGCGGATGTCGCCGCCTTCTTCCGCAAATGGCTGCGCGAGCTTGAGGACGATGTCACCAAGGAAGGCTACTATCCGTCCTACGCACCCTATCCCTTCGGACACGGCGGCGCAGTCCACGGCACGGCATGGTCGGATGCCGGCGTCATCGTCCCCCACGCGCTCTGGATGGCCACAGGCGACACCTCGTTTTTCACCGCCCACTGGCCCGCCATGACCCGCTTCATGGATGCCCGCAAGGCGCAGGATACGGATCTCAAGGGCACCGCCTTCGGAGCACCGTGGGGTGACTGGCTCAACCTCGACGACCCGACCCCGCATCCGTACGTCGAGCTTGCATACTTTGCCCACACCTCGCGCATGATGCAGGAAATGGCCGCCGCACAGGGGTTCAAGGATGAGGCCGCGAAATACTCCACATGGCTGGAAACCCTGCGCGCCAATTTCCGCAAACAATACCTCCAGCCCGACGGCACCATCAAACCGGAATCCCAATCCGCATACGTCCTCGCCCTCGACTGCGACCTTCTAACGGAACCCGCGGAACGCAAGGCGGCAGGCGACCGCCTCGCCGCCCTCATCCGCGCGAAAGCCAGCCCGAAGAACACCGGCATGACCACCGGCTTCCTCGGCACCAAGCCGCTGTTGCCCGTCCTCACCGCCACCGGCCACCACGATCTCGCCTTAACGCTGATGCAATCGCGGCAGTATCCGTCATGGGGCTACGAGGTCGAAAACGGCGCCACCACCATTTGGGAGCGCTGGAACTCCTACACCAAGGAGCACGGCTTCGGCGGCGCCGATGGCAAGATGAACGCCGCCATGAACTCATTTTCTCACTATGCTTTCGGCGCTGTCACCGAGTGGATGATGACCACCCTCGCGGGCATCGCCCCCGCCGAGCCGGGCTACGCGAAAATCCGCCTCCACCCGCACTTCCCGACCGCCGCCCCCGGCGCTGAGCCCATCACCTGGGTCAAGGCCCACCACGATTCCCCGTACGGCCGCATTTCCGTCTCATGGAAACGCGAGGCCAACGGCTCCCTTCTCTACGAAGCCACCATCCCTCCCAACACCACCGCCGAACTCACCCTTCCCAAATCCTCCCCATGGAAAGGTGACAACGCGGAAACCGAATCCCGCACTCTCCAGCCCGGCGAGCACAGCTTCCTCATCCCCTGAGAATCCCTCCATGATGGGGAATATTTTCGCTAGTGATTTAGCAAATAAAGTTCGACTTCACCAATTTAAAGTTTACGTTGTATACACAGCCCTTGCCGCACCGAACCCGCAATCCGACTCATGATCCAGGCAATACAAACCCAAAAACACTCTAAACCTCGCGGCTTCGCCTTGGTCGCCACGCTATCGCTCATGGTGTTGCTCGCCATCCTTGCGTTGGGCATGCTGAGTCTCTCCTCGATATCATTGCGCGCTTCCTCGCGTGGCGATGCGCAAGGGCAGGCGCGGGCCAACGCCAGGCTGGCACTCACGCTGGCCATCGGCCAACTGCAGCGAGAAATGGGGCCTGACTCGCGTGTCTCCGTTCCCCATGATGTCGGTGGGCAACCGGGTGGGATGCCACGCTGGGTGGGTGTCTATGACGCATGGAAAACCGATCCCGCGAACCCTACTGTAGCGCTGACCCCGGGATTACGCGTGCCGGCTTTTCGCTCATGGCTAATCTCTGGTGCAAGTGGCGCTGTAGGTACGATCCCACTTGTCGGAGCGGGCAGCCTTGGGGCAAGTGCTGCACCCGGGGATTTCGTCTCGGCTCCCATGGTTGCATTGGCGGATCCGGGCAGGAAAGGCAAGATCGCATGGTGGACTTCCGATGAGTCCGTGAAGGCAAAGGTCAAAGCTGGCCCGGATTCCCGAACGAATCCCGCATTCGGCCTCGCCGATGCGTTCTTCAATGCCCAATCCCCCCCGAATCTGGGACACAAGGCCTTTGCGGAACTTGCGACCCTGGAATGGAAGGCAGGCCAGCGGGGCTCCACGGTATCCACCGGCAGTCTCAACCTCGCCGCCGGACTCGGGGCTACCGGCGTGGGCGGTGCGATCCATAACCTGACCGTGCATTCCGCTGGTGTTTTTTCGGATGTCCGGGAAGGCCGCCTTAAGCGCGATTTCTCCAACCTGCTGTCCCGCCCAATCGCGGAGCTGGAAAACAAACCGCTCTACCTCGCGAACGGTCGGATGAACCGGTTCCTGATCACGGATGACGGCGCAGTCTCGAACGCCGCCAACATAGATACCATACTAGCCACCACACCTTCCAACAGTACGGGGATCAACCGGAGGGGGATCAATCTTGAAGAGCTATACCTATTTCACAATCTCCACCGAGAAATCGACTGGTCTACCGGTAAACCACAACTGGTGAACAAAGACAGCAAGGAAGCCATGGTTGACGATAGATTCTACATCTATCGGGAGCCAGTGATTGAGGCCTTGCACATTATCCTCTCGTTCAGGGCCGTTCCCGATACCGCCACGCCGGGCACCTACATGATGCAGGCGATGCTCGACGGCATGATGGCTGTCTCCAATCCTAACGACATCCCCACCGTATGGCCAGCCTCCATGGTGTTGAGCCATGATATGCACAGCCTTCCTTATAGAGTGAAATGGAACATCCTCAGGGCGAATGGGACAGTCAAGAATTCGCTTTTAACGAGTGACTTGAACGTACCATTCTTCAAGTGCAACATCAGCGGCGGTTTCACCTTGGAACCGGGTGAGGCGGCTGTCTTCGGCAACTCTCTCGCCGACACGCTGTCGCGGCAATGTAACCTGACCCGCGGCTTTGCACCGCGTGGTGGGGTCGCGATCAATGACAGTGAGTGGGGGAGTGGCACTGCCACTTCGGGACTTCGGGCCCGCAGCCTGGTGTTGGACGACCGGGTTAGCTTTGCAATGAACAAGACCACCGGGACCAACAATACCGGCAGCGGCTGGATGAAGTGCACCAAGTCGTTTAGAAATGCCACGGGCAGTGCTTATGGTGCGGGGGTATTCGGTATCACAGGGGGAGGATCAACTCTTGACACTCCTTTGATGAACCAATACATGCTCAAAACTATTAATCCCCCGCAGACCCTTCCTGTTCAATCGTTTGTGGATAACCCGATGCCGGTGATGATGATCACGCTGATGCCGAATGTGGAGAAAAGCCGGACTACGCTAATTCCACCAAACGCCTATCCTTCACGTGCGTATCATTTTTTCGAACCTGCCGTTGCTGAGCGTCGTATCATGCCCACTACACAGGATCTGACAATGCAGACCAATCAACTGGTCACGATCGCTGAACCCATGGATTACGAATTCGCCAACGATCGGACGCTTGCCGCCGGAGTGGGCGGACGAAATCTCTATCATGGCGGCGCGCGGGAAGTCGGACTCGGCGGCAGCTTTAATGTTGTCAAGCGTCGCATCCCCTTAAGCCCCCCGCTGTCAATCGGCGCTTTTGAAAACGCCATTGCTTGTGGCTTCGTGCAACGCGGGATGGCGGTGTCTGGGAGTGATCCGGCAGTCTATGTTGGAAGCACCCTCAGCGGTACGGGCCCCAACTTGCCCGCTTCAATCAACAAGGCCATCGGTAACTCCTGGTCGAATCCACTTCTCATCTCCTCTTCGGTATATACTTTTCCTTATTATGACACCTCCTGGATGGTGAATAACGCACTCTGGGACTCATGGTTCCTTTCGGGTATCGTCGATGGTCGTGGTGCGGGTTCCTCTCCATGGATGAGCGATTCCCGCAGTCCGCGAGCGCAGTTTCAGGAATTTGCCGAGGGCACCGGGGAACTCCGAAATAAGCGATTTTCCTATAATCCCAGCAAATCGGTCGGCGAGGCCTTGGATGAACTCTTCATTGGCGATGACTTCAAGCCAGGCGCGATCAGCAAGCTCACGAAATACCTTCTCGCCGATGGCGCATTCAACGTGAACTCCACCTCGGATGTGGCATGGAAATCCTTCCTCACAAGTGTGAAAGAACAGGAACTGCTGGATGCCAACGGTGCTCTTCAGAAGATGAGCCACCCCTTCGGCACACTCGGCTACGCCTGCAGTGCCGCCACCAGTGGCACTCAGGGTGATTGGAACGGTTTCCGCGATCTCACGGATACGGAAGTGGACGGCCTTGCCAAAGCGATTGTGCTGGAGGTGAAGGCACGCGGCCCATTCCTGAACATGGCGGACTTCGTCAACCGCCGCCCGGATAGCCCCGATGCCGCTCATAGGGCCTTAGGTGCGCTTCAAGCAGCCATCGAAAAATCCGGCCTCAATAGCCGCTTCAAGAGTGCCGGGCGCACCCTCTTGCCTACAGACGTAGCCATCCTTGCAGGCAAGAATACCTTGGCTGACGAACCCCCGAGCACTTCACCCACCTCCGCCGCTCGCGCTATCGGCAGCGCAGGCTACCTCAGCCAAGCCGCATTGCTCACCGCCTTCGGCTCTCAGATCACGGTGCGCGGGGATACTTTTGTCATCCGCGCATACGGAGATCACCGCGATGCGTTCGATAATATCCTCGCCCAATCTTGGTGCGAGGCGGTTGTCCAACGGACTCCCGATTACGTGGATTCCACCGACGCGCCGGATGCCACTGGCACCCTCACCACCGCAAATTCGGCATTCGGCAGGAAATTCAACATCATCTCCTTCCGCTGGCTCAAACCCGAGGAAATCTGACCATGCACAGCAAAAAACCACGCCTTGCGGGCGCTTTCCGCAATCCAAATGCCTTCCGCCTGGCCGCTTCAACCTGTCTGGCCATGATCGTTATCCTTTACCCACAGGGTATCTGTAATGCCCAGGAGGAAATCCCCCCCAAAAAGAAAGAGGGAGAAACCATGGCCCGGATACTCTGTGTGCAAAGCCTGACCGAAGAGGAGGAGGAAGCGATCCTGGCCACAAAGTCCGAGAAGGGGGATTGGAAAGAATATGGCAAAACCATCCTGCGAACCCCTTTCATCAGCGATTGGATGGTTGTGCGAAGCGGGGTTTCGCATCTAGTCAGAAGGAAGGGTGAGGAAATGGTTTCCATAGGCTCGTTCGAGATCAAGGATGGCTTGAAAAGGGCCATACTTGTGATGTTGCCGGATGTGAAAAAAAATATCTACCGCATCCAGGTGATCGACCCCAGCTCCCTCGGGTTCCAAAAGGGCAAGGCACTCATTCTCAATTACGGAAATGTCCCCGCGGTGGTGCAAATCGGGAAAAAGACACTACTGGTGGCTCCGGGCAAACAAGGGGTTCAGAATATAGTTGCGAATGAGGACGGCATGTATCGCATGCTTATCGGCTACGTGGACAAGGATAAGAAAATCGTGCCCTGTTATGATCGGTTTGTTTCCTCGAATGCCAACACCAGAAAATTCGTCCTGCTCTTTCCCGATCAAGACACCGGGCTGCGCGCCATGAGCCTTTCCGAATTCGGTCCTTTCGAATGATTTGACCCGGAGATACATGCCAAAACCCACATCAAAGACATACTTTCCGCTTCTCTGAACACCGACTCCTGACCTCATGACACATCACCACCTTAGACAAACCGGCTGCAGGTTAGCCGCCATCCTTGCCGCAGTCCTTTCAATGGGATTATGCCTATCGCCGGCGGCCAAGGCCAGTGACGAAAAACTCCGCCTCATCTGTGTTTCCAGCCTGGAGGAGGACCAGGAGGTTATCCTTGCTTCACATGATGCCGATGGGAAATGGCAGGAACACGTCACAGTAAAACTCAGAAGCTCGCTGATCACCGACTTGCTCCCCGCCCAAACAGGTGAACTCCACCTCGCAGTGCGGAGAAACGGAAACCTGGAATCGATCTGCCAATTCACCTACTCCGAAGATGCGAACGTGGGTCTGGTGGCCGTGATCGCAAACCCGAAGACGAATACTTACGACGCCCATTTTGTGGATCCTGAGAAGGCGAAATTTGAAATGGGAACACAACTCATCTTCAATTTAAGCGAAAGGAGCGCTTCAGTGTTTCTAGGTGCTGTTGAACAAAAGATCGAAGCGGGACAACAGGCGCTGGTGAAGCCGCCCCTTGAAGACAACGGGATGTTCCGCATGCAGATCTCCTACCCGGACGCAAACGGGGGAATTCAGGCTTGCTACGACCGCTACGTCTCAGGCAATCCGGATTCCCGAGTCATGTTGTTCCTTTTGCCCGACGAATCGACCGGCATCAGGGCGATGCGCATTCCCTTGTTAGGGGACTTGGACTGAGTTCACTCCACCAGGGGTGGGGATGTTGACGAAGCGCACTTGCCGCATCCTGTTCCTTGACCGCCCGCCCGATGCCCCATGAAGCTGCACCTTTTCGACGGCCAAACCACACACGAGGCCGATCTGCTAGGAATGAATCTCTCACCGATTTCACCATCAGCGGGAAATTGGGCGACCAAGACCTGCTCATCCAACCCCAAGGCACCGCACGGTCAGGCCAGCCGCGCGATGGCGCGGGCGATTTCCAAGTGAGCATCTCCTACAAAATGAAGGATGAGGAAACCCTTTTCCCCATTTGTGAGACTCGCTGGGGGCATGACCCGCGCAGCCGCAATCTCGGCTTTGTGCTCTCGTCAGAGGGAGGCAGTGAGACGCGGGTGATGGTTTTTCCGGATTTCCGGAAGTCAGAGCCGTAATTTGGGTTCGCCTTCCCGGAAATTGGTTCCATAAAAACGGTTTGTGTGGCGGAAAGGCTGTTTGCGATTCCCACACCAACCGTGTGCCGCATTCCCACGGGCATAAATCCCTCCGCCATTTCGCGGTGATCTGTTTGCGATCCGCATCATTCATTACGTGGAGCTGCAGGTGCACCGCATCCGTCTTCTCTCCGAGGTGGGTGTAGTAGAATTTGGTTTCATCGACCTTCCCAAAGGCGATGCAATCATGCAGATATTGTAGCCTTTGTCGCCAAGCACGGGCTGGAGGGCCGCCCGCGACGCCGGTAGAGCGCCGCAACCATTACGGAGAACACGACCAGTGCCGAAGAACTTACCTCCGGAATCGACACGACAGTTCCATCCAAGGTGACCGCCGCGTTGATCGCAAGCAAGCGACCCTCAACAGTCACTCCGGATGTGCTCGTTATACTTTGGTCCGCAAGGATATTTCCCACGAATTCCGTGCCGGTGCCCAGGGACGCCGAGCTGCCGACTTGGAAAAAAACATTGGACGAATTGGCTCCGTTGATGGCCAGCACTTTCGAAGCGGATGCCGTCGTTAGTGTGGAGCCGATTTGAAAAATCCACTCAGGGTTGGTAAAGCCCAGTCCATCAAGCGTCAGATTTCCGGTGAGTTGCGCACTTGTGGCGAAGGTGTAGAATCCCGGCGCCAGAATCATCCCGCCAAGGTCTGAACCACTCAGATCGGAACCGGGGCTGAAACCTGTAATGGTGCCATAGGCTGCCTCTGCGGACGTATGGGCCTGCATGGCCAAGGTGTCGTTGTTGTGGATAGCTCCCCCAGATACCGAGCTTCCGCCAATTCCCGTGATCGAAGTGCCGGGGCTCACCCCGACATTGCCATAGAAACTGGAACCACCCGCATCGGTAACCGCTGATCCCCCCAAAACCGCAAAGCTGCCCGCCGCACCAAGACTTACGGAGGACTGACCCACCGCAGAGATGACTCCGCAA
>Ga0163144_10031853_pt1 | contig 10036 bp, 8 predicted proteins | sample OliLak19BULKMAT1_FD_123175 | JGI IMG/M metagenome (GOLD analysis project Ga0163144, IMG submission 123175) | Freshwater microbial mat bacterial communities from Lake Vanda, McMurdo Dry Valleys, Antarctica - Oligotrophic Lake LV.19.BULKMAT1 | ecosystem: Environmental > Aquatic > Freshwater > Lake...
CTTCGGGGATGCCGGCTTCGACCTTGCCCACCAGGTCGGCGCCGACGTCGGCGGCCTTGGTGAAGATGCCGCCGCCAACTCGCAAGAACAGAGCGAGCAGCGAGCCACCGAAGCCGAAGCCGATGAGGATGACCGAGCTGGTGTTCTGGAACACCATGATGATGGCTGTGGCACCCAGCAGGCCGAGGCCAACAGTGAACATGCCAGCGACACCGCCGGTGCGGAACGCCACGGTGAGGGCACGAGGCATGCTGTTGGTCAGCGCTGCAGCGGCCGTGCGGACATTGCCGCGAGTGGCCAGTGTCATGCCGATGTAGCCGGTGAAACCCGAGGCCAGACAGCCGAGGATGAAGGCGAGCGTGCGGAACGCACCGGACTGAGCAAACGACAGCGCGACTTCACCACTGGGCTTGATGATCTCGGTGCTGGTGAGGAAGACGATGATCGCCAACGGAACGAGGATGACGGCGATCGTCTTGAACTGCCGCTTCAGATAGGCGGAGGCGCCTTCCTGAATGGCTTTCGCGATCTCCTGCATCTTGGGCGACCCCGCGTCCTCGGCCATCACCAGCTTGGCGAGGAAGAGTCCGACTGCAATGGCAATGAGGGCGGCTGCGGCGGAGAGCAGAAGAACTGCCCACTCGCCACCTTTGAGTGTGAACTCCTGAAAGCCGCCTTCGGCGATAAGTGCTGGCACCGCTGATCTCCGGGGTATCTCGGGCGCGACGATGAAGCCACGCTGGTTGGGCAAACGTGCTGAGTGTATTGACTCTGGACGATTCTGACGAACTTTGGGTGTCCCCGGTCACATCGCAGCAGCGTGGAGCTTGTCGCCAAAGTTCGTGGTGCAGGGTTCCCACGGCTACCGTTTGGTCTGGCAACCACGTTCACCCGGAAAGGCCGTCACGCGATGGCACAGGCAATGAAGTCACGCGAGCCGGTCACCGGCACCGCAGTGACCACGAAGAAGCGCAAGAAAATCTTCCTGCTCGACCTTTACAGCACCGCCGTTGGCAAGAAGTACGCCATGGCCATCAGCGGTATTGCGCTGATTGGTTTCGTGGTGGCGCACATGGTCGGCAACTTGAAGATGTACTTCGGCGCCGAGGACTTCAATCACTACGCCGAATTCCTGCGCGAGTTGCTGGTTCCTATCTTTCCGCGCACCGTCGTGCTGTGGCTGATGCGGTTCGGTCTCATCGGCGCAGTCGCGCTGCACCTGCACGCCGCCGTCAGCCTCACTCGTCTCAACCACTCCGCTCGCTCGGTGAAGTACCAGAGCCAGCGTGACTACCAGGTAGCCAGCTTCGCCAGTCGCACCATGCGCTGGACCGGCACCATCGTGCTGCTCTTCCTCGCGTGGCACCTGGCCGACTTCACCTGGGGCTTCGCCAACAACGTGGGTGTCAGCGCCGCCGACGGCGAGTTCGTGCGTGGCGATGCCTACGGCAACGTCGTGCGCAGCTTCGAGCGGGTTCCGGTGGCGGTGCTCTACATCGTTGCCAACATCGCCCTCGGAACACACCTGTTCCATGGAGTGTGGAGCCTCTTCCAGTCGATGGGCTGGAACAACCCGAGGTTCAAGATGTGGCGCAAGCACATCGCAATTGGCATCGCCACGATCGTCGTGGTTGGCAATGTGTCGTTCCCGGTTGCCGTGCTGGCCGGGATTGTGGGGAAGTGACCGAGATGAACGATTCGCTGTTGCAGAGCAAGGTTCCCGAAGGCGCCATCGCCGACAAATGGGACAACTACAAGGCCGACATGAAGTTGGTCAACCCCAACAACAAACGCAAGTTCAAGGTGATCATCGTCGGCAGTGGCCTGGCTGGTGCATCAGCTGCGGCCACGATGGCCGAGCTTGGCTACGACGTCGAGGTCTTCACCTTCCACGACTCGCCGCGCCGGGCCCACAGCATCGCCGCGCAGGGCGGCATCAACGCCGCCAAGAACTACCGCGGAGACGGCGACAGTGTGCACCGCCTGTTCTACGACACCATCAAGGGTGGCGACTTCCGGTCACGTGAGGGCAACGTGCACCGCCTCGCCCAGGTCAGTCTCAACATCATCGACCAGATGGTCGCTCAAGGTGTGCCCTTTGCTCGCGAGTACGGCGGCCTGCTCGACACTCGCAGCTTCGGTGGTGCGCAGCTGCAGCGCACCTTCTACGCCCGTGGCCAGACCGGCCAGCAGTTGCTGCTCGGCGCATACCAACAACTCGCCCGCCAGATCGGTCTTGGAACCGTCAAGCTGTGGAACCGGGTAGAGCTCGTCGACACTGTCACTGTCGACGGTCGCTGTGCCGGCATCGTCACCCGCGACCTCGTCACCGGGGAAGTCCGCTCGCACGCTGCGCACGCCACCGTGCTGTGCACAGGCGGCTACGGCAACGCCTTCTTCCTGTCCACCAATGCCATGAACTGCAACGTCACCGCCGCGTGGCGCGCCCACCGCAAGGGCGCCTACTTCGCCAACCCGTGCTACACGCAGATTCACCCCACCTGCATTCCGCAGGCCGACGACACCCAGTCGAAGCTGACGCTGATGAGCGAGTCGCTCCGCAACGACGGCCGCGTGTGGGTGCCGCTCAACGCCGGCGACGAGCGCCCCGCAGCGCAGATACCCGAGGCTGAGCGCGACTACTACTTGGAGCGGCTCTACCCCAGCTTTGGCAACCTGGCCCCTCGCGACGTCTCGTCCCGTGCGGCAAAGCGCGCCGTCGACAGCGGTCGCGGTGTCGGCCCGCTGAAGAATGGTGTGAATCTCGACTTCGCCGACGCCATCGGTCGCCTCGGTGCCGATGTGGTCAAGGAGCGCTACGGCAACCTGTTCGACATGTACGAGCGCATCACCGGTGAAAATCCGTATGCGGAGCCGATGCGGATCTACCCGGCCAGCCACTACACGATGGGCGGCCTCTGGGTGGACTACGAGCTGATGACCACCATCCCCGGTCTCTACGCCGCAGGTGAGGCCAACTTCTCCGATCACGGTGCCAATCGCCTTGGTGCTTCGGCGCTCATGCAAGGGCTGGCCGACGGCTACTTCGTGTTGCCCTACACCGTCGGGAACTACCTGGCACCGATGCTCAACAAGCCGATCCCAGGGGTTGACCACCCCGAGTTCCAGGCCGCCGAGCAGGCGGTGCGTCAGCGGTATCAAGGCTTCCTCGACGTGCGCGGCACCCGCTCGCCCGACTTCTTCCACCGCGAGCTGGGCCGGATCATCTGGGACTACTGCGGCATGGAGCGCACCGAGCAAGGCCTGGAAAAGGCGCTCAGCGAACTGCCCGCGCTGTACCACGAGTTCAAGACCGACCTGAGGGTCACCGGCGGCAGTGCCGGCGTCAACCAGACACTGGAAAAAGCCGGTCGCGTGGAGGACTTCTTCGAGCTCGGCATGCTGATGTGCCGCGACGCTCTCGAACGCAACGAGAGCTGCGGTGGCCACTTCCGTTCCGAGTATCAGGATGATGAGGGTGAGGCCCAGCGCGACGACGAGAACTTTGCTCACGTTGCAGCCTGGGAGCACACCGGTGACCCGATGCAATCGGTACGTCACAAGGAAGAACTCGAGTTCGAGACCATTCACCTCGCCAAGCGGAGCTACAAGTGAGCAACCATCTGAAAGACCTCACCCTCAAGATCTGGCGCCAAGGCGGCCCCGCCGAAGCCGGGCGTTTCGAGGACTACCGCGTCGACAGCATCAGCGACGAAGCCTCGTTCCTGGAGATGCTCGACGTGCTCAACGAGAAGCTGATCGGCGAAGGTCTTGACGCGATCACGTTCGACCACGACTGCCGCGAGGGTATCTGCGGTACCTGCTCGCTGATGATCGACGGTCAGGCCCATGGGCCGCAGCGTGGCACCGCCACCTGCCAGCTCCACATGCGTAAGTTCAAGAGCGGCGACACGATTGTCGTCGAGCCTTTCCGGGCGACGGCGTTCCCGATCCTCAAGGACCTGATGGTCGACCGGTCGCCGCTCGACCGCATCGTCGAATCCGGCGGCTTCATCACCGCAGCCACAGGTGGAGCGCCCGATGCCAACATCATTCCTGTTCCCAAGCCGGTTGCCGACGCGGCGATGGACGCAGCCGCATGCATCGGGTGCGGTGCCTGTGTCGCTGCATGCCCCAACGGCGCTGCCAACCTGTTCACCGCTGCAAAGGTCAGCCACCTCAATCTGCTGCCGCAAGGCCAGGCCGAGCGCTGGAGCCGAGTGGAGGCGATGGTGGAAACGATGGACGAGTACTTCGGTTCCTGCACCAACCACGGCGAGTGCGAGGCCGCCTGCCCGAAGGGCATCAGTATCGACTTCATCGCGCTGATGAACAAGGACTTCCGCCGGGCGAAGGTCAAGAACCGCAAACTCATCAGCCAGATCTAGACGCGAGTCGCCGGCTGATCTCGGCTAGCTTTGTTCTTCGTGCGCGAAGTACCTTTCACTTTCCTGCGTGGGTTCACCATGGGTGCGGCCGACGTCGTGCCAGGGGTGTCAGGTGGCACCGTGGCGCTGGTGTTCGGCATCTACCATCGGCTGATCGAAGCCATCCGCACCGGTTCGCGAGCGCTGGGTCGGCTACTGAAGTTCGATCTGTCCGGCGGGCTTGCGCTGCTGCGCGAGGTGGAGTGGAAGTTTCTGCTGCCCCTGCTGGCTGGGGTACTCACCGCCGTGGCCGCGCTCTCGGGCGTGGTCCAGCACCTCCTCGAGAACAACCCCATCGAGATGGCCGGCCTGTTCCTCGGCCTGGTTGCCGGCTCGGTGGTGGTGGCCTGGAAGCTGCTTGATCGGCGCGACCCGTTTCGGGTCATGGTGTTGGTCGCCGTCAGCGTGGCCACCTTCGTACTGTTGGGTTTGCGCAAGGGAACGTCGGAGGAAAGTGTCAACCAGATCGACAATCCTTCGTTGTGGGTCTTCTTCCTGTCGGGCGCCGTCGCTATCTGCGCAATGATCCTGCCTGGAATCAGTGGCTCGTTCATCCTTGTCACCCTTGGCATGTACGGGGCGGTGTTGGGCTCGGTGAACGAGCGCGACCTGCTCGCCGTCGGTGCAGTGACTCTTGGCTGTGTGGTCGGTCTGGCGCTGTTCTCGCAGGTGCTGCACTGGGCGCTGAGCCAGCACTACTCCACCGTCATGGCGGCGCTCATCGGTCTGATGGTGGGCTCCCTGAGGGTGCTGTGGCCCTGGCCGGCGGGCGTCGACAGCACGGCACTCGCGGCGCCCTCCGCGCCCGTCACGCTGCCGCTGATCCTTGTGGTCGTCGGCTTCGTGGTGGTCGTCGTCATCGAGATCGTGGGTAAGAAGTTCGAGCACCGCAGCACCATCGACGAGGCCGACGAGCTGCGTTCGGTGTAGCGGTTCACCCTCCGGTCACCCGCTCGTTGCCTTCGGCCGATAAGAAGAGTGCATGCGCATTTTGGTGACCAACGACGACGGCATCGACTCCATCGGACTGCACGTGCTGGCTCGTGCAATGCGTATCCACGGCGACGTGGTGATTGCCGCGCCCGATCGCGAGTACTCCGGCGCCGGCGCTGCGGTTGGTGCGCTGCACCTCATGCAGCCCGAGACCCGTCGCCAACAGGTCGACGGCATCGACGAAGCATGGTCGGTGACCGGTCCACCGGCGTTGTGTGTGATGTTCGCCTGTCTTGGCCTTTTCGGCGAGCCGTTCGACCTCGTCGTCGCCGGTATCAATCCCGGCGCCAACGTGGGCCGCAGTGTGTACCACTCGGGCACGGTTGGCGCTGCGCTCACGGCGCGGTCGCGAGGGATCAGCGGCGTCGCAGTGAGCCAGTCGGTCACCGGCTTCGGCGTCGAGGGCCAGGGTTGGGACGAGATGCTCATCGGTCAGCAGTGGAACACAGCCGCGGCCGTCGCCGACGTGGTGGTCGGTGGCCTCATCGCGCAGCTTCCAGCAGAGCCGGTGGTGCTGAACCTCAACGTGCCCAATGTGGCAATCGACCGGATCGTTGGTTGGCGGCGCACCGAAGTCGGGACGCTTCCTCAGCGGGCGATGGCGGTTGCCCGGATGGAGCCGATGGTCGGCCATGAAGCCGCCTTCTCCGTGAAGATGACGTGGGGCGAAGCAGTCGAACTGCCGATCACCACCGACGTCGGATCGGTGGATGCCGGCGAGGTGTCGGTCACGTACCTCACCCGCTTGGAGGCCGACTCGATTCCAGGCCCTACCGAGGCGGAAGCGCACCTCGATCGTTGGTTGCAGGGGCTCGCCGACCGATAGCCACTGCTTCCACCGCTTGCGCCAGCCGTACGAACGTATGCGTGGCGAACGGCGCGAAGCGTGCGCGCCATTCGTCTGTCGGGCCTTCGGAGCGCCATGCGTGATAGCTGAGGTACTCGTTGTCGGTCATCGCCGCAAGGAACTGGGCCAGCTCGGCTGGCCCGCTGAAGTCGGTTGCATCGATGTAGCTCTGTGGCGCGGGAGCGAATGTCGCCACGTTCGGCGCGCCGCGGTAGATCGGCACCGAGCCGACGAGGAGGGGTTGGAAGAACTTCTCCGTGACGTAGTCGGGTGCCATCGAGTTCTCGAAGGCGATGGTGAATCGGTACTGACGGATCGTGGCCAGCTTGGTCTCGCGGCCGGTGTCAATAGCGAGCTCGCAATTGTGACCGAGCGCGCCGTACGAGTGCACCGGCACCTCGTCCATCATGGCCAGCAGGTAGTTGTCGCGGCCGCACCTGTCCCATGGACTCGAAATCCAAGCTGAGACCGTGACCGGTCGACGCAACTCCACCTGGATGATTGGACCCAACGTGTCAAACATGTCCGGCACGACGTACGGGATGGGCACGTCGCCGTCCAGTCGGTACGTCATCCGCAGATCGAATCGGCAGTTGAACTCATCGTCGAGCAGTTGCGGATAGTGAACTGCTGACTCTTGGCTCCACTGCACCCACAGCTGATCGGGGAACGCTCGCCGACGTGGCAACCAGTCGCTCAGGACCGGGGTGGGGAAGACCACTGCGTCGGCCCGGCCATAGTCCGCACGATCCTCGCTGATGGTGCAGCGTGCGCCCGCAAGATGGCGAGCCTCGGGGACGTCGATCCAGCAATCGGCCCACAACAGCACGAGCGGTGGCTGGGTCATCGGTGGCGAATCTCGACGTCGGGGAGCCCCCAGCAGGTGAGGCCCATGTCGTGAGCCATCATCCCCAGTCCCTCCGTTTCGATCTCGCCCAGCTCGAGTCGTCCGATCTGACGCGGGTCGGTGCGGATCAGTGAGTTGGGTAGTCCGTAGCGGTAAGCCGGCCAGATGAGCCCGTCGCGGTGACGATCGGCGCGTACCAAGAGCATGGTGCCGCCCACCGCGTGCAGCGGGACGATGAACCCGTCACCGCGCATATTGTCGAGGTGCAGGCGCCCCTGGTCGCGCCACGCGTTCATGTCGAAGGTGGGGCCGCCCCACTCGGTGACGCAATGCGGCTGCACGATGTCGCGGCCGAGCGACGTCAGTAGCCGCACGATGTCGGGCTGAAACTCGATTACATCCGCATCGAGCCACAGCACCCACTCGATGTCGTCGGTGAGCGCATTGAACAACAAATGGTTGCGGCTGAGTGCGAGGATCCGTCTGCGCTCCAACTGGATCGATGGGTGCCAGCGCGGCAGGCCATCAGGAATGCGGTATCCGAAGTCGCGTTGCCATAGCCGTACATTGCGCCAACCCGCGTCGGTCAGCAACGACAGCCGGCTGCGAAATGCATTCATCGTGTCGTCCATGCTGTCGCTGGCCAGCAGCCCCAGCTGCAGGTGATCTACGGGGTAGTCGAGCGCCAGCAGTCGTTCGAAGTACTCCGGCGCCTCCGTCTCTGCGTTCTTGACGGGGGTCAGGATCAATACGGTCGGGTGCGTCACGCGAGCCCGTCCAGCAACGTGCGCGCTCGCTGGCCAACTGCCTCCGGCGAGTATGTAGCGCGCAGGCGGGTGGCCAGGCCAAGCGCACCCGATGAAAGCGGGCTGGTTCCGTTTGCGACCGCCCGCATCATCGCCGCAGCTGCGTCCAGCCGCGGTGCCGCCCATTGCATGCCCGGCTGGAAGTGAGGCGCGTTCTGTACACCGTCGACAGGCACCATGTCGTACGGCACCAGTCCTGGGTGGTCGGCACCGAGGTACGCGAGCTGTCCACCGAATCCGGTGGTGATGACGGGCGTGCCCAACACCGCCGCGTCGAACATGCCAAGCCCCCAACCTTCCGAGCAGGCCAGCGACACGTAGCAGTCCGCTCGCGCGATCAACCCGTTCACCTCAGCGTCGGAAAACTCGTCGTTGACGAGCAACACGTCCGGCGGATTGTCGTGCCGACGCAAAACCTGCATCAGTTGCCACCAGGTCATTTGCTGCAGGTCATTCTCCGCTGGCCACCCGTCGGTCCACGGCGCGGTCTTCACGACCAACAGCACCGGGTCGTCTTTGTGGAATGCACGGGCGTATGCCTCGACCACCCAGTCGGGTCGCTTGCGCGGATGCCATGACGCCACCGTCGCGAACACGGTGACGCCGTCGGGTAGTTCGACGGGCGGCTCCGCGACCAACTCGCGACTCACGACGTGAGGCAGCACGTCGATTGGTTGTGCGACCCCGCCACGTTGGAACGTGCGCCGGTTCCACTCGGTCGGCACCCACAGCCGATCGGCGGCGAACGCGTCGCTATGCCAACTGTCCGGGTACTGCTCCAGTTCCCAGACCGAGTGTCCTATGTAGGCGCCGCGTCCGAATGCGTGGCGCAATCCCGACCACCACTCCGGCATCGTGTGCAGGATGGTGACATCACACGCGTCGTCGGGTCGGTAGTTGGCCATCAGCGACGGCGCCGCGGTGCTAGCCGGTGCTGATCGCGACCGCTGTTCCTTCGGCTGCGGTTCCCACGCAACCTCGATGCCGGCGGTGATGAGTGCATCGACGCAGCGACGCCCAGCGACGCCGTAGCCGCTGTTGTCGTCGCGCGAGACATAGCGGATGTGCGCCGTCGACCGACGTGCCGCCCGTCTCTTCGGGCTGGCGTCGGCCGCCAATGTCGACGAGTTGCTCGAGTGCGTGCTCGGCGAGCAGACGTCGTAGTCGAAGCGCTCGAGCACGTCGCTCGCCGTCTCAGCGAGGAGGTGCAACGCGGAACGATTCCACTGTTCGATGGCAGGTGGTGCGTCGGAACGAGACGGTGAGTGCCCCACGAGCTCGTCGCGACCGATCTGCCGAAACGCTGCTGGCATCGGATGCTGCAGCGCATGCGCGATTCGCTCGACCTCGGGGCGGGCATCGGTGACGAGCGACTCGTAACGGACGGTCAGCTGTGACTCGCCGCTGTCGACGAACGAGCGAACGTGGTCGGCCCAGTACTGGATGGGATCGTACAGCATCCCGCGGTCGTTCTCGAAGCTGTCGCGTGGGGGAGCGGCAAGGCTGTCGAACCCGATCAGCCGCCCGGCATGGCCGCGCAGGTACTCGTCGAAGCTCACGCCCTTCAGTGCCGTGGCGATCCGCACGTTCGAACTACGACCATGGACGAACCAGCGGTAGGTGGACCACAAGACCTCCACCGGATTGCGCACGAGGTACACGACTAGCTCGTCGGTGGGTTTGTTGCGACGGGCGAAGCCGTGGGACTTGATCGTGTTCACGCCCATTTGCTGGGCGGTGTATTCCATCAGCAGGTGAGTACCGCTGCGACGGTGCGTGTGCAGATGGACGGTGGGCCCGTCGCCCGAGTCTGGCGCAGTCATGAGAGCACCTCGCTCATGATGTGGCCGACGGCCGCCTCGGAGTACTGGTCTGCGAGCCGTGCCGAAAGGGCGGGTGCGTACGACACGAAGTCGGCGTGCCCGTCCACTGCGGCACGCATCAGGTCGACAGCCGCGTCGACGTCAGCCAGCGCCCACGACATCCCGGGTTCGAACATAGTGCGGTCAGGGTGATCAGCGGGCACGATCGTGAACGGTACGAGACCAGGGTGATCATCACCCAACCATGCGAGTTGGCCGCCGTAGCCGGTGATGATGAGCGGCACGCCGGCGAC
>Ga0163144_10031854_pt1 | contig 10036 bp, 6 predicted proteins | sample OliLak19BULKMAT1_FD_123175 | JGI IMG/M metagenome (GOLD analysis project Ga0163144, IMG submission 123175) | Freshwater microbial mat bacterial communities from Lake Vanda, McMurdo Dry Valleys, Antarctica - Oligotrophic Lake LV.19.BULKMAT1 | ecosystem: Environmental > Aquatic > Freshwater > Lake...
GGCTGTTCCTTCTTGAGTCGTTCGATCCACCAGCGCGGAAAATCAAATTGCGCTTCGGCTGTGGTCATGCGCTCGCGCGCGAATTTTTCAGGGGATCGCAGGTAGTTTCTGAGCACCGCGTTAAGTAACGGCTTGGCGCGACCAAAGCCTATCGCTTCCGCAGCGGAAACCGCATGGTCCACGATGGCGTGCGGTGCAGCCTTTGAAAACTGCAGTTGCGATAACGCAACCAACAACAAATGTCGGACGGGGGGATCGTTAATCGGTTGTGTGAGCAACAGGTCTAGCTGTGCTGAGAGCAAGCCGCAATGCCTTAGGGTATCGAACGAAATGGAATGAATCGCAGAGCGCTCGTTGGGGGTCAGTTTTGCCGTTTGAACTAGTTTGGCAAGAACCGCTTCCAGCACCCGGTCGAGATTCTTGCCGGATAGGACTTTGCCGACAACCTCTGCGCTCGCGGCTTGGACGGCAACCATGCCCTTAGGTGCTGCGATTGGGGGGGTGTTCATAAGAATCGCCATCCAGGTTGAATTGTTGAGCCGCGAAGAAATTCCGCGATTTTCAAGCGTTTGCCACCAGACTTTTGCACAGTAACGAGGTTTAGCGCACCTTCCCCACACTGCACCGTGAGGCGATCAGCGGTAACCTCCAGGATAGTGCCTGGCGCGGGCCCGGTTTCCTTCACCATGCACTCCGCGCGCCAGATTTTTAGACGATCACCTTCAAGTGTCGTTTCGCAGCCAGGCGAGGGGTCAAATGCCCGCATGCGCCGTTCAATCACCTCCGCCGACAACGTCCAGTTTACGCGCGCTTCTGACTTATCGATTTTTTTCGCATACGTCGCACCTTGGTCCGGCTGTGGCTGCGCCCGCAAAGTGGGCAGATGCTGTAGTGCCTCGACAATCGCAGCGGATCCTATCGCCGTCAGTTTTTCAAACAACGTCCCGCTAGTTTCTTCACTCGTAATCGGACAGGGTCGCACCAGCAGCACCGGACCGGTATCGAGCCCCGCATCCATTTCCATGATGGCGATACCTGTCTCGGTGTCACCGGCCTCAATCGCCCGTTGCACCGGCGCGGCCCCGCGCCAGCGAGGCAGGAGGGAGCCATGAATATTGACGCATCCGTACTTGGGAATGTCCAGAACTGCCTGCGGCAGCAATAGTCCGTAGGCGGCGACCACCATCACGTCCGGTGCTAACGCTCGTAATAGGATCTGGATATCGTCGCTCTTGAGCGACGGCGGTTTGCTGATGTCCAGTCCCAACTGCGCCGCTTGATCGGCAACTGCGCTTGGCTTTAGTTTCAGCCCACGGCCAGCGGCACGGTCAGGTTGGGTGAGTACGAGCTGGATTTGATGGTCGGCCGCATGCAGTGCGGCAAGTGCCGCAGCAGCGAACGGGGGCGTGCCGGCAAAGATGATCTTCATGGTATGCAAAACAAAAACGCCGACCTCAGAAGCCGGCGTTTCCAGTGTTTCGAATGGACAACTGTTACGCGCGGGCCGCTACAGCGATACGCCGACGAGGCGTTTCCATTTCGGCATCGCGATCAAGTTCGCGCTGGCGCTTGATTAACTTGTTCTTGATGCGGTTGGCCTTTAACGGGGAAAGGTATTCGACGAAGACATGGCCATCCAGATGATCAAGCTCGTGCTGGATACAGACGGCGAGCAGTCCCGACGCATTGATTGTAAAGCGCTGGCCGTCGCGATCAAGCGCGGTCACCATCACTGTTTCAGCGCGTTCAACTTTGTCATAGAAGCCGGGGACCGACAAACAGCCCTCTTCATTGACGGCGGTGCCCTCTTTCTTGACGATTTCGGGATTGATGAACACGCGCAATTGGTTCTTCTCTTCCGAGACATCAATCACCATCACGCGTTTCAATTCACCAACTTGGGTCGCGGCGAGGCCGACGCCCGGCGCTTCGTACATGGTTTCCGCCATATCATCGACTAACTTCTTGATTTTGTTGTCGATAATCTTCACTGGCTCCGCGACGCGGGTCAGGCGTGGATCAGGGTAAGTTACAACGTCCAGAATAGCCATAATTGCTTGCGAATAGAATAAATTAGGTGCAGAATCTTGAGGAATGACTTTAAGTTTGTGACGCATTACTGACTTGCAAGTCTAGTAGAAGTCGTCGCATATGGCAAATTTGCTTCTCGGGTCACGACGCAACACGCCCGCCTCGAAACCGCATTTGCCCCCACAAAGGTGAGATCCGCCATGAAAAAAAGCAAGCTCACACGCCTCTTTGTCATCGTTTTGGCGGGTTTTGTTCCCCTGTTTGTACAAAGTCAGGCCAATCCCGGCGCAAAAGCAGAGGCAAGTACGGCAAATGCCGCGCAGACTCCCGCCAAACCTGCTGTCAGGAAGGCAACCGGCCCGATTCAGCTTGCACCTGACGCGCCTGGATCCTACGTCGTAGTCAAAGGCGACACTTTGTGGGACATTTCAGGTCGGTTTCTGAAGGAGCCATGGCGCTGGCCCGAAATCTGGAATATGAATCGGGAGCAAATCAAGAACCCGCACTGGATTTATCCGGGCGATGTCATCAAATTGTTGTTTGATGTAAATGGAAATCCATACCTCTCGCTGGCTACCGGCGAACGCGGCGAAAATGTAAGACTGCAGCCTCGAGCGCGTGTCGATGCGCTGGTATCCGAGATTCCGTCGATTCCCTCCAAGGTGATTTCGCCTTTCTTGTCGCTGCCCCTCGTTATCGATGAAGGCGCCCTGGCAAATGCACCGAGAATCGTTGCAACGGAAGACGGTCGGGTTGTGGTCGGGGCGGGCAACACCGCATACGCCATCGGCTTACAACAAAGCCAGGGCATTAGATGGCAGATTTATCGACCCGGCAAAGCGCTGACCAACAGTGCCGGTGAGGTATTGGGCTATGAAGCCATCTACCTTGGCGAGGCAAAGGTGGTTAGATTTGGTGAGACCTCCACGATAGAAATATTGCGCTCCACTCAGGAAATCTTGCGTGGCGATCGACTCACGCCCACCGCTGATGCGGTCGTGCCATCCTACTCGCCGCGTTCACCCGACAAGAACGTAACAGGAGCGATCATTTCGCTGTTAAATGGTGTCAATACCGGGGCGCAATACTCGATTATCACGGTAGATCTGGGAAAGCGTGATGGGATGGAAGTTGGACACGTAATGGCAATTTTGCAGAAAGGCGCGACTGTTAGTACGAAAGACCCGCTAGGCCAAACAAAACAGACCGCAGCAGGGTCCGATGGCACGCAAATTGGCGGCACCGTCAAACTGCCAGATGAACGCAACGGGCTGGTATTCGTGTTTCGCGTCTTTGACAAAGTTTCTTACGCGCTCGTGATGTCCACGCGCCGACCAATCCAGGTTGGCGACGTCATCCAGACCCCGTAGTTCGCAGCTTAGCCTGACTACATGCCTATTCCGGCGAGTGGCGCGGAGCCGAAGGCATGGCTAGCGCTTGACTTGGTACCTGGCCTCGGCGGTGAAGGCATCCGCAAATTACTTGCGCGTTTCGGTGCCCCCTCCGAGATACTCCGTCAGTCGGCCACGGTGCTGGGCGAATTCGTTTCGCCAGCGGTCGCACGTGGTATCGCGGCCCAAACATCGCCTGAGAAGCTCGACGCTTGCCTTAACTGGCTCGCGGCGGATAGCAATCACTTACTAACGCTAGCCGACGACGACTATCCTCGACAACTGCTTGAAATCGCCGATCCACCGCCCTTGCTGTATCTGAAGGGCCGCAGGGAATTGCTGCGACAGCCAGGATTTGCCGTTGTGGGTAGTCGCAATGCCACGCCTTCCGGGCTGCAAAATGCCGAGGCATTTGCGCGCAGTCTCTCCGAGGCAGGGTTCACGATCATTTCGGGCATGGCATTAGGTATAGACGCCGCAGCGCATCGGGGCGGTCTCGCCGCTAAAGGTGCCTCGATCGCGGTCGTTGGTACCGGGCTTGATCTGGTCTACCCGGCGCGCAACAAGGCGCTGGCGCACGACCTTGCCGAGAGCGGGTTGATCATCTCTGAGTTTGCGCTGGGCACACCCGCGCTCGCGCAGAATTTTCCCCGTCGCAACCGTATCATTAGCGGCCTCTCCCGGGGTGTGCTTGTGGTCGAGGCGGCACTCGCATCGGGCTCACTGATCACCGCTCGCCAGGCTGGCGAGCAGGGGCGTGAGGTGTTTGCTATTCCAGGTTCGATCCACTCGCCATTTTCAAAGGGCTGTCACCAACTCATCAAGCAAGGTGCCAAATTGGTGGAAGATGCCAACGATATTCTGGTTGAGTTGCATTGGGGGACTGCGGCGCCATCGGCGGTCGCGCAAACTGAGCGTGAGGAAATTGAAAGCGATCCGTTACTCAGCGCCATGGGATATGACCCGGTGCCGGTAGATGTGCTTCTCCAACGTGTCAAACTGCCCGCCGAACAGCTCATCTCGAGGTTGACCGAGTTGGAGCTCGACGGGGTCATCGCGACCATGCCGGGCGGAAAGTATCAGCGCTTGCGCTAATTCAGGCAACCCGCAAAAGAAAAGCCTGTGGGCTTGATTTCACAGGGAATTTCCAGATAGTTTTGACTTTGCGCTTGCGATAAGAGTAGAACCCTGCTTATCATTTGTCCCCTTTTGCTAGTTTTTTCGCTAGCAACCCCACCTGTAATCACACCAGAAAAGTACTGAAATTCATGGGCAAGTCCCTCATCATCGCCGAAAAACCCTCCGTCGCAAATGACATCGCCAAGGCATTGGGCGGCTTCACCAAGCAGAAAGATTTCTTTGAAAGCGATGAGTTTGTCTTGTCCTCTGCAGTCGGGCATTTGGTCGAAATTGGCATGCCTGAGGAAGAGGAGGTCAAGCGCGGGAAATGGACGTTCGCGCACCTGCCGGCAATACCATCGTACTTCCAGCTCAAGCCCATCGAAAAGACCGAAGACCGCCTCAAGGGCCTGCTTAGACTATTGAAGCGCAAAGATGTAGACGCCCTGATCAATGCCTGCGACGCGGGCCGCGAAGGCGAGCTGATTTTTCGCTATATCGTACAGTTTGCCAAGGCTAAACAGCCGATCAAGCGCCTGTGGTTACAGTCAATGACCCCCGCCTCAATCCGCGATGGCTTCAAAACACTGCTGCCGGATGAGGCCAAACTGGGCCTGGCCGACGCCGCCGTATGTCGTAGCGAATCCGACTGGTTAGTGGGCATCAACGGCACCCGTGCCATGACGGCTTTCAACTCCAAGTCAGGCGGCTTCCAACTCACTACGGTGGGTCGTGTGCAGACGCCGACACTCGCCATCATGGTTGAGCGTGAAGAGCGCATCAAGGCGTTTCGTCCGCGTGACTATTGGGAAGTTCACGGTAGTTTCTCAGCCGCCGGCGGCGATTATCCGGGCCGCTGGTTCGATGAGAAATTCAAGAAATCCGACGATGATGAACACCTTCGTGCGGAGAGGCTTTGGGACGAGAAGAAAGCCCGCGCCATCGTCACCAAGTGCCTGGGCAAAACCGGCATTGTCGAGGAAGAGTCCAAACCGACGACCCAGGCCTCTCCACTGTTGTTTGACTTAACCTCGCTACAGCGCGAGGCCAATTCCCGCTTTGGTTTTTCTGCCAAAACCACGCTCGGCCTGGCGCAGGCGCTCTATGAAAAGCACAAAGTCCTCACCTACCCGCGTACCGATGCAAGAGCGTTGCCTGAAGATTACATAGAGACCGTAAAAGAGACGCTGCAGGTACTGAAAGAGGGCCAATACAACGTCTTCGCCAAGAAAGTCCTCGACAGCGGTTGGGTAAAGCCCAACAAACGCATCTTCGACAACAGCAAGATCTCGGACCACTTCGCGATTATCCCCACCACGCAAGCGCCGAAATCACTCAACGAGATTGAAGCAAAGCTTTACGATTTCGTGGTGAAGCGCTTCCTTGCCGTGTTCTATCCCTCGGCCGAGTTTCAGCAAACCACCCGCATCACCCGCGTCGAATCCGAAACCTTCAAGTCCGAAGGCAAAGTCATGGTCAACGCCGGTTGGCTCGCGGTTTATGGCCGCGACGTTGATGATGAGACCGCAGCCACTACGCTGGCGCCGGTCAAGTCTGGCGAGCAGGTGAAAGCCGAAACGGTTGAAGTCAAGGCCAACACCACGAAGCCGCCTGCGCGTTTTAGCGAAGCCACGTTGTTGTCGGCCATGGAGGGCGCAGGTAAGGCAATCGACGATGAAGAGTTGCGTGCGGCGATGAAGGAAAAGGGCTTGGGTACACCAGCGACGCGCGCCGCAATCATCGAGGGATTGCTCTATGAAAAATACTTGCACCGCGAAGGCCGCGAGCTGATACCCACCGCCAAAGCCGCGTCGTTGATGATTGCGCTGCACGGCCTGGGTATTCCGGAGCTGTATTCACCCGAGCTCACTGCGGACTGGGAAAAAAAACTCGCGTTGATGGAAAAGGGCCAGTTGAAGCGCGAAAAATTCATGGCCGAAATTATCGACATGACCGAGCACATCGTCGGCCAGGCCAAAAATTTCGAACACGACACTATTCCCGGTGATTTCGGTGCCATTGCGGTCCCTTGCCCAAAATGTGGCGGCGAGGTGCACGAGAACTACAAGAAGTTTCAGTGCATGAAATGCGACTTTGGATTCTGGAAAATACTCGCTGGCCGCCAGCTGGAGGCAGCCGAAGCCGAAACGCTGATTTCCAAGCGCGACGTCGGTCCACTGGATGGTTTCCGCAGCCGCCTGGGACGAGCGTTTTCGGCTAACTTGATTCTCAACAAAGATCTGGCCATCGAGTTTTCGTGGGGCGATGGCGCGGGTGATGACGCAGAACCGCCGGACTTCACCGGCATGGAACCGCTCGGGCCTTGTCCAAAATGCAAGTCCCGCGTCTTCGAGATGCCCAATTCCTACGCCTGCGAAAAATCGTTCGGCGCTGCAAAAACGTGTGACTTCAGGTCCGGCAGAACAATTTTGAAACGAGCCATAAGCCGCGAGGAAATGAAGCAGCTTCTGGATACCGGCAAGACGCCCCTGCTGGAAAAATTCATCTCCAAGAAAGGGCGTCCGTTTTCCGCGTTCCTGGTACGGCAACCCGACGGCAAGATCGGTTTTGAGTTCGAAGAGCGCGAACCAAAAGCCGGCAAAGGCACAAAAGGCGCGGCCGCCAGCGCCACGGCGGGGGCATTGAGAATTCTCGGCAAACATCCGGACGACGACCAAATGATTTCGGTCTATTCCGGGCGTTACGGTCCCTACGTGAAACATGGCAAGACCAACGCGACCATTCCTGACAAGGATAAAGCCGACTCCATTACGCTGGAAGAAGCGGTCGAGCTGCTGACCGAGAAATTCGGTGTGCCGACAAAAAAAGCGACGAAGAAAGCAACTAAAAAAGCCCCCGACGCGGCCGTAAAAGCAGTCGCAAAGAAAGCCGCTGCATCGAGTAAAACGACGAAAGCACCCACAACCAAAGCGGTGGCCAAAACGACAACCAAAGCGACCTCTGCGACCAAAAAGAAAGCGGCATAACGAAAATTTCTGCCGACGCGCCCGCTACTTAGACGCGGTATGCTAACGACAATTGTCTGGTTGGATCCTCAGCGCGGTAGCGCAAACCCTTCCAGCTAGGCGTTAGCAAACGACTTATCGTCATCGGCCGGCAGCGACATGCGAAACGGTTTCACCCTTCCGAGATTTTCAGACTTCACCGTCGAGCAGCCGTCACTTGAACAGTTCGTGCTGCTCTCGATGATGCTCCACGTATTGGCAATCGTTCTGTTCGGCGACACCAACGGCGGCGGCCCGCAGCGCGGCGAAAAAATTTGGGGCGCGTTGACGGTGACTGTCCAGACGTTGCTGCCAGGCAGTGGACTGAAAGCCGGCAGCTACGTTGCACCATTGCAGCCACCGGTTACGCCCAAGCCACCCGCACCCGCACCCGCGCCCGCATCGCCGGGCAAAGCATCGTTGGACAAGCGCGCGAGCAGCTCGGTCCCGGTTGAAAATCCGTCGCCCGCAGCGGAGCCCGCACAACCGTCACAGGCTCCTACTTTCGCAACGCCAGCCGTAATCGCCAAAGAGGTCGAGAAACCGGAGACGGACTTCGTTGTACCCACGCCATCGGTAGACCGCGACTACGCACCACCGGCGCAAACGCAGCCCAGCGAGCCGGCGCCGCGCGAGGCTCCTCCAATCCTGCCGCCACCGGCTCCCGTGCCTGCTATCGTCACGCCGTCGCCCGCCCCGGTTGCATTGCCAATCATCGAGCGTGCACCAATCGTTCCGCTGCCCGCGCCCATTACGCCAACACCGCGCGAAGTTCCCGTCCCACCACCGGTGCCGACAGCAGATGCGCCCGCGCCTATTCCAGCGCCACCGACACCAACACCGGTGTCGGCGCCACCTATACCCGCTGCCGCGCCGTCGGCCAAGCCCGAATCAGTGTCGCCCAAACTGGCCCCTGAAGTCACCAAGCCGGTCGTCGTCGCGCCGGAACCCAAGCCACGCGAGGTCGCGCCACCGGTCGCGCCACCGGTCGAAGTGAAGCCGCGAGAAATCCCCGCTCCAGCGGCCGTTTCACCACCTGCAGTATCCGAACCGCCACGTGTCGAGGCACCCAAGGCACCAAAAATCGAGCGCGAAATTGTCACGCCTGCTGCGACCCCGCCGGCGACCATCGCGACGCCGCCCGCCACCGCCCCGGCCACGCCAATACGTGCACCGGCTGGTGCTCCACCAGGTAACCCCGCCGCCGCCGAGCGCGATCTACTCAAGCCGCGCGGGGATAGTCCAACCGCTCCACCTGCTCCACTTGACACCACAGGTCTGCCCGTCACGCCGGCACTGGGCAAGGCACCAGAACTTGATCTGGATACCATCCGCCGGCGTGCGCGCGAAATCAACAGTGGTTCGGGCCCACGCACTGCCTTTCCATTTCCGACCGCACCAGTGCCGAAGCCCAAATCCAAAGAACAGCAGGCGTTCGACAAGGCGTTGAAGAAAAACGACTGTCGCGACGCCTATGCGGACATGGGTCTTGCTGCTTTGGTGCCGCTGGTGATCAGCGCAGTTCGCGACGACGGCTGTAAATGGTAGTGCTTGCAGTAATCTGATGAAAATCGTCTTTTACTCACCCGAAGAAAATATCCAGCCGTGGCTCGATGAACTAGGCAAGGCGCTGCCGCACGCGCACGTTTGGGCATGGAGCGCTGAAAGCGCCGCACGACAGGCTGATTACGCCGTATTGTGGGCGCCGCCTGCGGACCTGTTTGCATCCCAAAAACACCTCAAGGCAGTCTTCAATATCGGTGCCGGTGTTGATCGCGTGATGAGCATGCCGAATCTGCCCGCAGGGGTGCCAGTCGTGCGTCTGAACGACGCCGGTATGGCGGTACAAATGGCCGAGTACGTGTGTCACGCGCTGATCCGCCACACGCGGCGTTTTGATGTCTACGACGCGCATGGCCGTGCGTCTGTCTGGGCGCGTGAACCGGCCATCGACCGGCAAGCATTCCCGGTCGGCATCATGGGCCTAGGTGACATTGGCGCGCGCGTTGCACAGGCCGTCGCGGGGTTCGACTACCCCACACTGGGTTGGTCCAGAAACCCAAAGTCATTGCCGGGGATCACCTGCTATGGCGGGAAGGCCAGCCTCGACGAATTCCTGTCGCGAGTGCGCGTACTGGTGTGCGTGCTGCCGCTAACCCCAGAAACCGAAGGCATACTGAACGCCACCACCCTGTCAAAACTAAAACCGGATGCCTATATCATCAATGTCGCACGCGGTCGTCATCTGGTGGAAAGCGATCTTCTGCAGATGCTGGCGAGCGGCCAACTGGCCGGGGCAACGCTGGATGTCTTTGGCGAGGAGCCATTGCCCCCACAGCACGCATACTGGCAGCATCCCGGCATTACCATTACGCCCCATATCTCGGCAATCACGTTGCTTCCCGAAAGTGTGTCCCAGATCGCTGAAAAAATTGATGCATTGCAGCGCGGCGAATCGATAGATGGTGTGATCGAGCCGGGCCGGGGCTA
>Ga0163144_10031855_pt1 | contig 10036 bp, 9 predicted proteins | sample OliLak19BULKMAT1_FD_123175 | JGI IMG/M metagenome (GOLD analysis project Ga0163144, IMG submission 123175) | Freshwater microbial mat bacterial communities from Lake Vanda, McMurdo Dry Valleys, Antarctica - Oligotrophic Lake LV.19.BULKMAT1 | ecosystem: Environmental > Aquatic > Freshwater > Lake...
GAAAAAGCAAAGCAATAGCGCTATTTGTCACTCAGCGTAAATACGCCATCCCAGTTCTCGCCGGGCTCAGTTAGCGTGAAATCCGCGAGGTAGCACAGATAGACGTCGGCGATTGACGTGTAGCCTGATATTGGCCGGAGCGTCCGAAAAATATCTTCCGCAGCATTCCAGCTGCGCGCCCGGAACAGCGCCAGTGCCCGATGGTGGCGAGCGACAAGATCGCGGCGCACCTCGTCGAGTTGCTCGGGTTTACCCATTGGCTGGTATATACGTACCGGTGTGGCTCTGCCCACTACGCGTACCTTGTCGAGTTCGAGGTACACGAGCTTGCTCGCTTGCGCTGCCGTGGCCTCGCCGACAATGATTGGGACCCCATATCGCTTGGTGAGGCTCTCCAGCCGGGATGCCAGGTTGACGCCGTCTCCCAGCACCGTGTAATTGAGCCGCGATGGCGAGCCGATGTTACCCGCCACCACCCGCGAACTGTTTACGCCGATGCCGACGTCGGGATTGGGCAGTCCCTCCTGCAATAACTCGGACGCCAATTGGCGCATACGAAGATTGATCGCAAGGGCTGCAAGCACGGCGCGCTCCGGGTCGTCGGCCCGACCGATTGGCGCGCCGAACAACGCCATTACGCCGTCGCCTGTGTATTTGTCGATGACGCCTGCATGCGCATCGACGATTGTGTTGATCAGGGTAAGGTAGCGATTAAGTAACCCAATCGCCACTGCTGGAGGATGATTCTCGCAGAGCGCCGTGAAGTTACGGATATCCGTAAACATGACCGTGACGTCGCGTTCCTCGCCGCCGAGCTCAATCTTTTGTTTGAGGAGCTGTTCCGCGATTTCGGGAGAGGCCACTTTGCCCAGGATATCGCGAACCTGATCTCGCTCGGTCAGCCCGATGGACATATTGTTGAACGCTGTCGCAAGCTCACCAATTTCGTCGTCCTGCTCCAGGATGATCGGTTCGCCGTAGTTGCCGGCCGCGACTTCCCTTGCGGCCAGTGCAAGCTGGCGCACCGGCCGAGTAATGCGGCGTGCGATGCGGATACTGCCGATCAAGGTAATGAGCAAGCTCGCGACACCGAGCAAAAGCAACGCCAATTTGAGCATCTCATAAGGCTGCAGTCCCTCGTTTACAGAGCGCTGTAGAACCGCAAATACACTGCCATTGCCGAACCCAGTCGGGTATCTATCAATGGTCGTCGCGAGGATCTCGAATTCCTCCCGTCCAAGCACGACAGAAGCACTCTTGCCTGCAGTAGCGAGGAGACCTACCGACTGCGCCTGCAGGTTGGCGCGGATATCAGCTGTCAACGTTGTCGCAAGCACGCTGGGTGGCTGAGATCCGGCCGTGCCAAGGAACGATACATCCAGCCCGGTAATGCCTTTGAGGTCGCTAGCAGTTGCGTCGTCAATGACGAAGCCGATGACCACCCATGCGATAGGCGCAGGTGCCATTACTGGAACGATGACGAGTTGATAGATTGTGCCGTCAATGATGCGAATTGCCGATACGTTTTTTTTTGCAGCGGCTTGCTCTATCAGATCCGGGAACCCAAATTTCTTGCCGATCAGATCAGGCTGTATTGTGTCGGCTGCCACAATGTTGGTCATGTCCACCAGTGCCAGACGATTGGCAGATATGCGATCGCCGTGATTTTTTAGCACATCGACGATCGTACCGCCGTCCCGAGTCGCCACTGCATCGCGAAACGGAAAATCGCGCGTCAGCACGATGGTGGCGGAGACCAGTTGTTGCTCCTTCTGGTCCAGCAAACGCTTAAACACCTTTGCGCCGACGTTCAGTTCTTCGCGAAGATTGCGCCGTGCATTTTCTTCGATGACATAGCTGATCGCGAGAAACCCTGCCAGCTGAACCAACATCAACAGACCGACAAAAAAAACGACGATGCGCTTTTCAAGGCGACCGAATTGAAAGTACTTCATTTCCCTTGGCTTGGTTTTGGCCCTGCGGGATTCTGCGTCTTGGCATTAAAAGCGAACGTGATTGCCGGCGCATCGGTCGCAGACAACTTCAGTTTTCGAGGGGCGGGTAGAGCAGATGCCGGCATACCTGGGTACCAAACGTGAATTTCATACTCACCCGCCGAGAGTCCGTCGAGAACGGCTGCCCCACGCTTGTCGGTCTTGGCAAAGATGGGAGTGTCCACTACCAGGACGTACGCGATCATGCCATCGTGAATATTACATCCGAGTACGACCTCGCCGGGCTTGTCGAACACGATGGGCTTACCGGGCACTCCCGAGTAAAGCTTGATTTCAAATGTCTTGGCAGGCGAGAACGAATAGACGTGATGGCGAACTTTGTCACGGTTGGGAAAATTGACCGACGTGCCTGTCTGCATGACGCTGATCAGCGGTATAAATTCCTTGTTGACCTGTTCGATGGAAACTTCACGTTTTGGCTTTGCCAGTGCGGTACCGGAAATCACGCTGGCGTAGACGACCGCTTCTGCGACAGCGACTCCGCCGGGCTCGGTCACCTGTATCGAGATTTGCGCCGCTATCGAAGGCGTTGCGACAATCATTGCAGCAAGACCCATGCGGGCGGAGCGCAATGCCCGCATGGTGTAGTTTTTCGCGAGTCTGTGTTTGATTTCCATTTATACCGATGCGTTATGAAACCGGTTACGAGTTACTTTGACACGATGTCGCGCTTCATCGGCGCAAGGATACGAAGCAGTTCATTTTTAGCGCTTTCCGGCACCGTGCTTCGATTGAGGGTACCGCGCAATATCTCCACCATCGAAAAAAATTCGGACTCGCTGATTTCCAGACCCTGGTGGACCATTTTCATCGAGTCGCCTGTGTACTTGCAGGGGCCGTCGGTGAGCGCGCAAATGTGTTCTGCAATCTTTAGCTTGAGCTTCTTCAAGTCGACCTTGTCGAAGCTGCGTTTTGTCAGTGGATCCGTGGCAGTGAGATCTATTGTCTGACTTACAAATTCGGCGACACCCTTCTCGGCACCGAGGCGCTCATATAATGTGTCAGCAAAGATGGGCGTGCAATTTGTGGTTGCGCACAGAGCGAATGCAGCGATTCGGGTGTTGATTGAAGTCATGGAGAAAAGTCTGACGATTGAGATGGAAGACATGCGACACAGAAATGCATAGCGGCGGCCTGAGCATTCGTAAAGGTTATCACGCTGTCATGGTATTCAGTTATCCGACGTGGATTGCTTGCTATTTTTTTCAATTGGCAGTATCCATCGTGCCGGCGGCATCAATTGCGGCCAACATCAGCCACTTTCAATTGATCATGATTCGATTTTCAAAAAGTGTTTTGCGCTCGGCGACCGCACTGATTTCCTCCTTCTTGCTGATGCCTGGCGGAAATGCCCATGCTGGTGATCGGCTATTGGCTACTGGTGGAGTCACGCAGATTGAAGGTGCTGCGGGTGGCGGTCTGGTGCCATGGGCGGTGATCGCAGGGTATGGGACACGCGACCAAATCGGGACAATTGCATTTCACACCAACATCGAGATAGATGATTTTCGCTTGAAAAGTAGTGGGATTGCGGTAGGCGTGCACGATCGCGTTGAACTCTCGCTGACCCGCCAACTATTCAGCCTCGGCACGACGGTCCCCGGCCAATCAATTCGACAAGACATTTTTGGAGCAAAGCTCAAATTGGCTGGCGATGCGGTCGTCGATCAGGATAGTTGGATGCCGCAAGTCGCGGTTGGGCTGCAACACAAGCGAAATCGCGATATGGCGATCCCGTTTGCGTTGGGCGCGCGTAAGGCGAATGGCACCGATTTCTATCTATCGGCGACCAAGCTATATCTCGCAGGATTTGCCGGCCGGAATCTATTATTGAACGCCACACTGCGGGCGACAAAGGCCAACCAAATGGGTTTGCTGGGCTTTGGCGGGGACAAGCGCAATCGTTACCAGGCACAGTTTGAAACATCGGCCGCGGTGTTCCTGACCGACTATTTTGCTGTCGGCGCCGAGTACAGATTCAAACCGGACAATCTTTCCGTATATCCTGAAGACAGCTACTCGGATTTTTTTGCTGCCTGGTTTTTCAGCAAGCATGCGTCGGTAACGCTGGCGTATGCGCGCCTGGGTCAGATCGCCGACAAGAAAAATCAAGATGGCGTTTACCTCTCGCTACAAGTCAGCCCATAGAATAATGAGGACGTGGCTGTCACGTCGCAATCTGATGCTGCGACGCACAATTCTGGTGCCACTTGTATAATTATTGATCAGCCGCTGCTATTGATGGCCCCCATGCCCCATACCCTGTACGACAAACTCTGGAATGCCCATCTGGTTCATGAAGAACCCGACGGTAGCGCGCTTATTTATATTGATCGCCATTTGGTTCACGAAGTGACAAGCCCGCAGGCGTTCGAGGGGCTAGAACTCGCCGGGCGCAAGCCGTGGCGGCTAAAGTCGATTCTTGCGACTGCCGATCACAACGTGCCTACGACCGCGCGCAAAGAAGGCATTGCCGACCCGATATCGCGCTTGCAGGTCGAGACACTGGATAACAATATCGTCAAGTTTGGTGTGCAGGACTATTTCGGCATGCACGATGCCCGGCAGGGAATAGTCCATGTCATCGGGCCGGAGCAGGGCGCAACGCTGCCGGGAATGACCGTGGTCTGCGGCGATTCGCATACATCGACGCACGGCGCGTTCGCGGCACTCGCATTTGGCATCGGCACATCGGAAGTCGAGCACGTGATGGCGACCCAATGCCTGGTTACGAGAAAATCAAAATCGCTACTGATTCGCATCGAGGGCAAAGTCGGCCTCGGCGTGACGGCGAAGGACATCGTGCTTGCTGTCATTGGCAAGATTGGCACGGCTGGCGGCACAGGCTATGCCATCGAATTTGCGGGCTCGGCGATTCGTGCGCTGTCGATGGAAGGTCGCATGACCGTTTGCAACATGGCCATTGAAGCCGGCGCGCGTGCCGGCATGGTGGCGGCAGACCAGAAAACCATCGACTATCTGAGGGGCCGCCCGTTCGCGCCTGAAGGCGATGCCTTCGAACAGGCATCGCGCTACTGGTCGACATTGCATTCCGATTCCGACGCAAAATTTGATCGTATTGTCGAACTCGATGCAGCCACCATCACACCGCAAGTGACGTGGGGCACCTCGCCTGAAATGGTCATCAGCATCGACGGCAAGATTCCGGAGCCGGCGAACGAGACCGACCCGGTAAAACGCGAAGCGATCGAGCGAGCCCTGCAATACATGGGACTAAACCCGGGCACACCGATTGCCGAGGTCCGCATTGACAAGGTGTTTATCGGTAGTTGCACCAACTCGCGCATTGAAGACTTGCGCGCCGCAGCTGGCGTCGTTCGTGGAAGGCACATTGCGGACAACGTCAAGCTTGCCATGGTGGTCGCCGGTTCGGGTCTGGTGAAGCGGCAAGCGGAAGCCGAGGGATTGGACAAGATTTTTCTGGCTGCCGGGTTCGAATGGCGTGAACCGGGCTGTTCCATGTGTCTGGGAATGAATGAAGATCGGCTGTCTCCGGGGGAGCGCTGCGCATCCACGTCGAATCGCAATTTTGAGGGGCGCCAGGGCGCCGGCGGGCGCACTCATCTGGTCAGTCCCGAAATGGCGGCCGCTGCGGCGATTGCAGGACGTTTTGCCGATGTTCGGCAAGTCTTATAGAGGAGCTTGACATGAAAAGACTGTTTGCATTGATCGCGATGTTCGCGGTGCTCGCTGCCTGCAACACCATACAAGGCGTTGGCAAAGACATCAAGAAGGGCGGCGAAGTGATTGAGAAGGCTGCCGACAAGGCGAAGAACTAGGGGGCAGCCAAGTGGAACCCTTTCGCCAACATACCGGGCTGGTTGCACCGCTGGATCGCGCCAACGTCGATACCGACGCGATCATTCCTAAGCAATTCCTGAAGTCGATCAAGCGCAGCGGTTTTGGCGAGAACGCGTTCGACGAATGGCGGTATATGGATCTGGGCGAGCCGGGCATGGACAACAGCAAGCGTCCGCTCAATCCCAATTTCGTACTCAATCAACCGCGATTTCGAGGTGCAACCGTGTTGTTGACGCGCAAGAACTTCGGTTGCGGGTCGTCTCGAGAGCACGCGCCCTGGGCGCTGCAGCAGTTTGGTTTTCGCGCCATCATCGCGCCCTCGTATGCAGATATTTTTTTCAATAACTGTTACAAGAACGGCCTGTTGCCCATCGTGCTGAGTGAGCTGGAAGTCGATCACCTGTTCAATATCGTTGCTGCGACACCCGGTCTGCAATTGAGTGTTGACCTGGAGAAACAAGTAGTTCAGGTGCCAGGTGCGGAGACTTATCGATTCGTCGTCGAAGATACCCGGAAGCAGTCGCTGCTTAATGGCTGGGACGAAATCGGCCGTACCTTGCGGTTCAACGACAAAATCAAAGCCTACGAGGCCGCACGCGCGATGCGTGAGCCCTGGCTGTTTAACTGACGACCTAAAAGTATGAAAATAGCAATCATGGCCGGTGACGGCATAGGCCCCGAAATCATGGCCGAGGCGCTCAAGGTAATTGATGTTCTTCGTAGCGATGGCTTGAAAATTGAAACGGAATCAGCGCTCATCGGCGGCGCGGCATACGATGCGCACGGCCATCCCCTGCCCGCCGCCTCGTTGCAACTGGCCAAAGAGGCGGATGCAGTGCTGTTTGGTTCTGTGGGCGGGCCGAAGTACGACAGCTTGCCGCGCGAACATCGGCCGGAGAAAGCAATCCTCGGCTTGCGCAAAGAATGTGACTTCTTTGCGAATCTGCGTCCGGCGACCGTGTTCCCGGAACTGGCCAACGCGTCATCCTTGAAACCCGAAATTGTCGCCGGTCTGGACCTGATGATCATTCGTGAACTGACCGGGGATATTTACTTCGGTGAGCCACGCAGTATTTCCGGGGAAAAGGGCAGTCGCGTCGGTATCAACACCATGCACTACACCGAGGCGCAAATTCGGCGCATTCTGCACGTTGGCTTTCGCACCGCGCGTCAGCGCAGCAAACGGCTTTGTTCGATTGACAAAATGAACGTGCTGGAAGCGATGCAGTTGTGGCGGGATATCGCCATCGAAATCGCGCCTGAATATCCTGATGTGGAACTCACCCACATGCTGGTCGATAACGCGGCGATGCAACTGGTGAGAAATCCAAAGCAGTTTGACGTGATGGTGGCGGGCAATATGTTTGGCGACATTCTGTCGGATGAAGCGTCGATGCTGACAGGTTCAATTGGTATGCTGCCTTCAGCATCACTTGATGCCAATGCGAAGGGACTTTACGAACCGATCCACGGTTCGGCGCCGGATATTGCCGGTAAGGGCGTCGCGAACCCGTTGGCGCAGATACTTTCATTGGCGATGATGTTGCGCTATACATTTGGTCTCGCTGATGTGGCCTCTCGTGTTGAAGGCGCGGTGCGCAGGGCGCTGGCATCGGGCCTGCGAACCGGCGATATAGCAGGAGTCGGCGAGAAGATCTGCGGCACCCGTGAAATGGGTGCAGCGGTGGTCGCGAATTTGTAGAGCCAACATCTGAGGGGTGTTTCAGGCATTTTTCGTTCGAGAGCCGCACCAGTGCTAGATTTTAGCTATTGATGTTCAGTTTTCTAAAGGCATTTTAGGGAAATCATGGCACTGTTGAAAGTCGGAATGGTTGGCTGGCGTGGAATGGTAGGTTCCGTGCTGATGGACAGGATGCGCGAAGAGGGTGACTTTGCACTGGTGGAGCCGGTGTTCTTCACGACTTCCAATGTCGGCGGCCAAGCGCCTGCGGAAGCCAATGGAGCCGCATTGCTTGACGCCAGGGATGTTACACACCTGAAACAAATGGATGTGGTGATTACCTGTCAGGGCGGCGACTACACGACCGAGATTTACCCGCAGTTGCGCGCTGTCGGCTGGACCGGCTACTGGATCGACGCGGCAAAGACTCTGCGGATGAAGGATAACGCGGTCATCATTCTGGACCCGGTCAATATGCCCGTGATCAAGGCGGCGCTTTCGTCTGGCATCAAAGACTATATCGGCGGCAATTGCACAGTAAGCTGCATGCTGATCGGGCTCGCCGGCCTGTTCAAGGCGGACCTGATTGAATGGATGACATGCATGACCTATCAAGCCGCGTCGGGTGGAGGTGCTACGCATATGCGCGAACTTCTTACGCAATTCGGTACGCTGAATGCCGAAGTGAAAGCGTTGCTCGCTGATCCGCACTCGGCCATTCTGGAGATAGATCGTAAGGTCCTGGCCGCACAGCACGCGCTTTCATCGGATGAGACGCAACATTTTGGCGTTCCGCTGGCAGGGAATCTCATTCCGTGGATCGATAAGGATATGGCGACGATGGGGAATCCCGGCGTGTCGCTGGAAGAATGGAAGGGCATGGCCGAGACCAACAAAATTCTCGGGCGCGGCTCGGCAAATGGTGTAGCACCGATACCAATCGACAGTTTATGCGTTCGTGTTGGCGCCATGCGTTGTCATAGTCAAGCGCTGACCATCAAGCTCAAGCGTGACGTTTCCCTCACGGAAATCGAGCAGCTCATTGGCAACGATAATCCTTGGGCGCGGGTGATTCCCAATGAGAGAGAAGTCTCTATGCGCGAACTCACGCCTGCGGCGGTGACAGGAAAAATGCACATTCCGGTCGGGCGGTTGCGCAAATTGGCGATGGGCCCTGAATATCTTTCGGCATTTACCGTTGGCGATCAATTGCTGTGGGGTGCTGCCGAACCACTGCGGCGCATGCTGCGCATAATTTTGGAAAAATAGCTTATTTATCAGTTTCTTAATGGTTTTTCGCCAGTAATTTTCTGAGAATATCTAATCAGCGGTTGAAAAATCGCCCGGTTTCGCTTCTAATGCTAGAAAGCGAATAAAGTTGCAACAATAACTCGTTGATGTTATTTTAATTTATCCTCGAAAATCGAAGGGTTGGGGTTTACGCATGAACCGTCCACCGAAAACAAAATTAGTCTTGGCACTGGGGGGAGCACTTTTGGCTTTTTCCGCGTTAGCAGTTAACGCGGCAGGCTTGGGTAAACTCTCAGTCAGTTCCGCACTCGGTCAACCGCTATCTGCAGAAATCGAACTTGTTTCGCTGCAGCCCGGTGAATTTGAAGCGATTACGGCACGAGTAGCCAGCCCTGAATCCTACGGTGAGGCGCGCATCGAATACACGCCCTTGTTGCGCCAGTTACGCTTTTCAACGGAACGTCGTGCCAATGGGACGCCAGTTCTGAAAATTGTGAGCAGCGCACCAATCAACGAGCCATTTCTGGACGTGCTCGTAGAGATGAACTGGCCGGCTGGCCGCTTAGTGCGAGAGTATCCAATCTTGCTCGATCCGCCAGGGTTTAACGAGGCGCGCATCGCCGCACCGGTTGCAGCAATAGCCGCTGCGAAGCCGACCGCTTCAGTGTCGGCGTCGCCACCTGCACCAATCACCGGTTCGCCATCTGCTAAAGCCGAGAGCGCTGGGGACACATATGGTCCTGTCAAGCGTGGCGACACGCTGAGCAAAATTGCCAAAGAGATGAAGTCGGACACGGTTTCGCTCGAGCAGATGCTGGTTGCGCTGTATCGAGAAAACAGGGCGGCATTCATCGACAACAATATGAATCGCTTGCGTACCGGGCAAATTTTGCGCGTGCCGTTGGCTGGCGATGTTGCCAACGTCACCGAGAATGAAGCGCGCAGTGAGATCAAGGTTCAGGTTGCCAACTGGAATGCGTACCGCGAACAGGTTGCGGGGTCGGTGACGAGTGTTCAGCCAAAGGCGGCGACGAATGAAGCGACCGGCAAGATAACGGTTGCCAAACCTGATACTCCCGTTCCCGCTGCGGCTCCCAAAGATCAACTCAAGATCGCCAAGACCGATGGTGCCCCAGGCAAGGTCGGAAGCGCAGGCGCCTCAGGCGGTGCGCAAGATCAGATCAATGCACTTAAAGAAGAAAAAATTGCACGGGAGAATGCCCTCAAGGAAGCGAATTCCCGCGTTGTAGATCTGGAAAAACAGATC
>Ga0163144_10031859_pt1 | contig 10035 bp, 5 predicted proteins | sample OliLak19BULKMAT1_FD_123175 | JGI IMG/M metagenome (GOLD analysis project Ga0163144, IMG submission 123175) | Freshwater microbial mat bacterial communities from Lake Vanda, McMurdo Dry Valleys, Antarctica - Oligotrophic Lake LV.19.BULKMAT1 | ecosystem: Environmental > Aquatic > Freshwater > Lake...
CGGCGCGGTCGTCGCCGCGTTCGGCGCGCTGGTCGTGCTGTCGCTGGTCCTACCCGGGTTCATCGGCGTGCGCGAGCTCGGCCTCGGCGACGAGCTGTTCTCGTCGACCGCGCGGTGGGCGATCCCCGCGCTCGACAACGGCCGCCGCCAGATCTGGATCGGCCACGAGGCCGCGATCGCCGGCGGCCTCGCGATCGCCCTGCTCGCCGGGCTCGCGGTCCGTCACCGCTGGCTGCCGAAGCTGGCGCGCCCCGAGGTGCGGCCGGCCGCGCTCGCGGTCGCGATCACCCTCGCGGTCGTCGCGCTCGCCGTCGCGATCCCGTGGATCGCGGTCCGCGACCCGCAGGGCGTGGGCTTCCGCCTGCGGATCGTCGCGTTCCTGCCGATGGCGCTGGTCGCCGCCGCGCTCGCCGGCGCGATCGTCGCGCCGCTGCGCCCGGACCTGCGCGTCGCCGGGCTGGTCGCGTTCGCGCTCGCCTGGACGTACGCCCAGCCCGCCGCGCGCGACGAGGGCGTGGTCCGCACCCACCCGGTGATGGCCGCGGCGGTGATGGGCCTCGATCGCGCCGTCCCCGACGACGCGGTGGTGATCTGCCCCGAGCGCCACATCCTGTTCATCGCCGCGTACTACACGCGCAACGAGATCAGGCTCCGCCCCGACGGCGTCGCCCCCGAGCGGCGGTGGCGCCTCATGCCGCTGGCGTTCCTCAGCCGCGGCCCCGTCTACCTCGACGAAGGCCTGCTCGCCGCCCGCGCCCTGACCGATCTGCCGCCGCCGCGCGGCCTCCACGCCCGCAACCCCAACGGCCTCGTCGTCGTCCCCGAGCGCACGTGGCAGTGGGTGGTCGACGTGATCACGGCGATATTCCCGGAATCCTCGCCTTCGTACCGTCGCGTCACGGCCTGGCCGACGATCTGAGGATCGCCCGCGGCGGTGTTTCGTCTCGTCGGTGAGCGGACGTTAAGGCCCGGCCTTGCAATGGGCCCCGGATTGGCAAAGATCCGCCCCATGACGAAGCTGCTCCGCCTCGCCGCGGTCGCGACCCTGTTCGTGGTGATGGGCTCGTGCGCGAAGGATCCCAAGTTCGCGTTCACGTACGCCGAGAAACGCGGCGTGCTCGAGTCCAACGGGCTCCGGTTCGTGATCGCGCCCGACAAGAGCACGGACCTCGTCGAGGTCGACGTCCGCTACGAGGTGGGGTCGCGCGAGGATCCCGCGGGCAAGGCCGGGCTCGCCCACGTGCTGGAGCACCTGATGTTCCAGCTCCGCCCCGACGAGGGCGGCCCGCCGCTGATGCACTTCATCAACCAGCTGTCGACGTTCTTCAACGCGTACACCAACTGGGACACGACGCACTACATGACGTCGAGCCGCGCGGAGAACCTCGAGGCGCTGCTCAAGATCGAGGCGATGCGGCTGTTCTACGGCTGCCAGACGATCCCCGAGGACGAGTTCCTCCGCGAGCGCGAGGTCGTCCGCAACGAGATCCGCCAGCGCGGCGGTGACGCCTCGGGGCAGATCCCGCAGATGATCCTCTCGGACATCTACCCCAAGGGCCACGCGTACGAGCAGACGATCGGCGGCGACGATCGCCAGCTCACCACGATCACGCTCCAGGACGCGTGCGACTTCGTGAACAAGTACTACGTCCCCGAGCGCGCGACCGTGATCATCGCCGGCGGCGTCGACTACGACGAGACCGTCGACCTGATCCAGAAGTGGTTCGGCAAGCTCGAGCGCAAGCCGCCGGGCGCGCGCAAGGAGGTCGAGCCGGTCAAGCTCGACACCACGCGCACCGAGGTCGAGCTCGACATCGAGCGCAACATGGTCGCGATCGCGTGGGCGCTGCCGGCGTCGAACACGCCCGAGGGCGAGCGGGTCCAGTACGGGCTGAACCAGACGTTCGGCCGCACGCTGCGCAAGGCCGACGAGTACGACTTCGCGTACTCCGTCGACGGCACGACGTTCGGAGGCCAGCTCGCGCCCGTGTTCGTGATGTTCATCGACCTCAAGAGCTACGACAAGCTGGGCGAGGCGCTGGACTTCACGTGGAAGGCGGCGAGATCCGCCCACCGGGGGTTCGCCGACGTCATGTGGCGCGACTTCGACAACCAGCGAAAGGTGGCGAAGGCGGACTTCATCGCGGCGATGGAGCCGCTGGAGGCGCGCACCAACACGCTCGGCGAGCTGGTGCAGTTCGAGACCAGCTTCGACTTCGCCTCCGATGGCGAGTACCTGCTCAACGCGCTCGACAAGTACGACCAGTTCGACGGCGACGCGATCGCGTCCGCGATCAAGAAGCACCTCGATCCGGACAAGGCCAAGGTGATGGTGTTCAAGGCCAACAAGCAGGGCATCAAGGGTGATGTCCGCGCCAAGGTCACCTTCTCGACGAAGTCGCACGATCAGACGACGCAGCCCGAGGTCGACCCCAAGGAGGCGATGCAGCCGCTCACGGTCGCGGCCGAGCTCAAGGGCCTGTCGAACGCGGAGCGCTACACGCTGGGCAACGGCATGAACGTCGTGCTGATGCCGCGCGAAGGCGGGATGCCGCTGGTCGCCGCGCAGCTGATCTTCGACGTCGGCGTCGGGCAGTCCGAGACGCCCGGCGCCACCGATCTCGCGGCCGCGTTCCTCCGGCCGCCGATGGACGCCGAGGCGATGTTCGCGTCCGGCGTCAACGTCCGGGGCGGGAGCACGAACGACCACACGATCTTCGCGACCCGGGCGATCAACATCTACCTGGACATCGTGATCAACGGGCTCGAGCGGACGATCCGCGCGGGTGAGTACGACCAGGAGGCGATCGAGCGGTGGCAGAAGAACACGCGCGCCGACTACAAGACCGAGGCGGCGCAGAGCTCGCTCGAGTACGAGCGCCAGTACCTGTCGGCGCTGTACGGCGCCGACCACCCGTACGCCAAGCGGACGCTGATCCTCCCCGACAACATCGGCGCGCTCGGCAAGGACGACCTCACCGCGTTCAAGCGCAACCACTACACCGCCGGCAACGCGACGCTGATCATCGCGGGCAACTTCGATGCCGCCAAGGCGAAGGGCTACATCGCGGACTCGTTCGGCGAGTGGAGCAAGTCCACGGTCGACGTCCCGGTGGGTACCGAGGAGCGCGTCCGCACCGGGCCGGAGTTCATCGGCGTCGTCGCCAAGGAGTCGCCGCAGATGCAGGTGCGGATCGCGTACCCGGCGCCGTCGGGGATCGACGGCGAGGAGGGCGCGCGCCAGGTGCTCACGCAGATGCTCGACCTGCAGCTGGGCGACGCTCGGTCGAAGCTCGGGTCGACCTACGCGCTCTACCCGGTCGGCCGCGAGACCCACCTCGGGCCCGGCGCCTACGTCGTCGACCTGACCGTCGACTCCGCGCGCGCGGGCGAGTCGCTCAAGGCGCTGCGCGAGGGCGTCGACACGATGCGCATCGGCGGCGATGCGTTCGACATCGCGTTCGTGCGCGCGCGCCGCAAGCTGATCCAGGTGCTGCTCGCCGAGTCGACGGTGTCGAGCCAGGTCGCTCAGCGCCTCGGGCTGATCGCGCGCTACGAGCTCGACGAGGGCTACTACAACACGCTGCTCAAGACGATCGCCGTCGTCTCGATCGCTCAGATCAAGTCGCTGATCACGCGCGAGCTCGACGCCCAGAAGGAGATCATCGTCCTCCAGGCCGACCGCGCCACCCTCGAGGCGGCGTTCCAGGAGGCCGGCATCACCGACTTCCGCATCGTCGAGCCCGAGTACAAGTAGCTCGCGAGGCGAGCTACTCGAAGGCGGCGGCGGCGTCCGCGAGGCGCGGCGTGAGGGCCGCGCACCGGGCGGCGTCCGCGCGCCGACGGGCGAGGGCCTCGGGCTGGCCGGCCTGATCGACGAGCGCGGGGTCGCAGACGGGCGCGAACGTCAGCACGATCGCGAGCCAGTCGCCCTGCGCGGCGAGCTGGGCAGCAGCGGCGGCGGCGGTGTCGCGGCGCGCGAGCTGCTCGATCGCGAGCGTGAACGTGATCATCGAGGGCAGCGAGCCGTCGAGCGCGTCGTCGAGGACCGCGAGGCCGTGCGTCGCCGGCAGGCGGCCGAGCGCGCGGCCGAACAGCGGCGCGTCGGCGCCCGCGTCGTCCATCGCGTTCGCGGCGGCCTTGGCGAGCGACTTCACCAGCCGCGCGTCGGCGTGCGCCGCCGCCACCAGCAGCACCGCCTCGGCGAGGTCGTCGGGCGGACGCTGGTCGTGGTCGAGCCACTTGCGCGCCGCCTTGGTCGCCCACGGGATCACCTTCTTGTCGCCGGCGAGGCCCGCGGCTGTCAGCACGAGCCCGCGCAGCCGCGCGTCCGCGGCGGTGTCAGCGGCGCGCGGCGCCGTCCCGAGGCGCTTCACGCTCGGCGCGAGCGCGCGTCGGAGGTGCGCGGCGATCGGCTTGACCGCGTCGTCGGGCGCCGCCTGGTCGATCAGCACGCGGTAGTCGGCGAGCGCGACCGCCACCACCGCCGGGATCGGCGAGCGAACGCCCGCGGCGAGCGCGTCCGCGATCTCCTCGGCGGGCGTGTCCTCGGCCAGCGCGGTGCGGACCGCCCTCGCCCCGTCCAGCCGCTCGCGGTCCGTGGCCCGGACGTCGGCGATCACCGCGCCGAGGTGGCCGCCGTCCATCGACCACCGGTAGTAGCCGTCACCGTTCGCGTTCGGGTGCACCCATCGCGGACAGCTCTCGCCGAGCGGGACGAGCTCGGTGCCGGTCACGACCACGCACGACCGGTGCTCGCCGGCGTCGTCGCGCCACCGCACGCACGCCGGCACGGGGCGGTCGTCGCGCGCGCTCAGGCTCGCCTGCGCGCCGTCTGCCCCGCAGCTCACCGACACGTCCAGCGCCGGCACGCCGGTCTCCTCGAGGAGCGGCTCGAGCACCGAGCGCACCTCGGCCCCGAGCGGCGCGAGCGCCGCGACCAGGTCCAGCGAGGACGCGCCGCCGCCCGCGTGCGCGTCGAGGTAGCCGCGCAGCGCGGCGAGGAAGCGCTCGTCGCCGGCCCACGCCTCGACCATGTGCAGGATCGCGGCGCCCTTCTGGTAGGTGAGCACGTCGAACAGCAGGCGCGGCCCGGCGAGCTCGTCGGGTCGCAGCGGGTGCGCGCCGGGCGCGTCGTCCTCGGCCATCGCCTCGTGGCGCGCGCCGATCTCGTCGAGCCGCGTGTTCCACGCCGGCTGCCACCGCACGAGCACCTCGTCGGCCATCCAGGTCGCGAGCCCCTCGTTGATCCACAGGTCGCGCCAGTCGGTGAGCGTCACGGAGTCGCCGAACCACAGGTGCGCGACCTCGTGCGCGAGCACCAGGCCCAGCTTGCGCTCGTCGGCCTCGGTGCGGCCGTCGAGCAGGATGTCGAGGGCGACCGTGACCAGGCCAGGGTTCTCCATCGCGCCGCCGAACCGAGGCACCGCGACGATGTCGAGCTTGCCGAACGGCACGTCGCGATCGACGAAGTCCCGCGCGGTCTGAAGGATCGCCGGCGCGTACGTCGCCGCGCGCGCCGCCGCGTCCGCGCGCCCCGACGGCACGACGATCCGCACCGGCACCGGCCCGCCCGGCGCGTCGACGACGTCGAAGTCGCCGACCGCGAACGCGACCAGGTACGTCGGCAGCGGCGGCGTCGGCGCGAAGCTGACCCGCGTCAGCGGGCCGGCGAGGTCGTCGGTGGCGGTCGCCTCGCTGTTCGAGAGCGCGACCAGCCCGTCGGGCACGACCAGCGAGATCGTCCACGGCGTCTTGAACCGAGGCTCGTCGAAGCACGGGAACGCGCGCCGCGCGTCGACCGGCTCGAAGTCGCTGAACACGTACGTGCCGGCGCGGTACGTCTGCGCGAAGATCCCCTCGTCGATCTGGTAGCGCGCGCTGAACGAGAGATCGAGGCGCGCGACGCCGGGGTCCACCGGCCGCGGCAGCGTGAGCCCGAGCCGCCCCACGGGCGGATCGACGACCCACGCGAGCTCCTGGACCTCGTCCCCGACGGTCAGCCGCGCCCAGTCGATCGCGACGTCGCTGGCGTCGAGCCAGATCGCCGACGATCGCACCGCGACGTCGAGCTCGATCGAGATCGTGCCGGTGTACCCGCTCGCGCCGGGATCGATCGCCAGCTCGATCGTGTACGCGCGCGGCGTGATCCCGGCGCCGGTGGCGTCCGCGGGCGCGTCCTCCAGACCGCGGGCGTCGACGGCCGCGACCGGCGGCTCGCGCGGCGGCGACGGCGCGGGGCTCGAGGCCGCGCACGCGCCGAGCACGATCGCAAAGGCGGCGGCGCGCATGACGCAGCTTACGCCGATCGCCGGGGTAGGATGCCGGCGACGATGCGCGCCTGGCTGCTCGTGCTCGCGCTCGCGCTCGTCGCCGGATGTCGGCGCGAGCAGGCGGCGTGCCCGGCGCAGCCGCCGCCGGCGCCCACGGGGGCGCACCCGGCGGGGCGCGAGCTGATCTACGGGTTCCTCGAGACCTGGGACGCCGAGGACGCGGACGCGATCCTCGCCGACGACTGGCGCGTGCCGCGGTTCGCGCCGGCGCACCTGCCGCCGCCGATCGACTGGTCGGCGGATCCGTACGACGAGAAGTACTGGCGGTTCGTGTTCTTCGGGTTCCGGCCGGCGCGCCACCTGATCGGCGCGTACCTCGAGACCGGCGACGTGCGCTACCGCGACAAGCTGCTCGGGTTCCTCGACGACTTCACGGCGCACACGCCGTGCGTGCCCGACGGGACCAGGCTGTCGAAGGTCCTGTTCGATCCTCACGCCGCGGCGTTCCGCGCGATGATGATCGTGCGGTTCTACTTCGTGCTCGACGCGCGCGGCGAGCTGCCCGAGGAGCTGGCGGCGCGGCTGCGCACGCACCTCGGTGGGCTGGGCGCGTTCCTCGCCACCGACGCCGGCTACCAGCCGCGCTCGAACCACGCGGTCACGGAGATGGCGGCGCTGTACCTGCTCGGCGTCGAGTTCCCGGACTGGCCGCAGGCCGCCGGCTGGCGACGCACCGCGCTCGCGCGGCTGTCGCAGATCCTGGTCGACACCGTCGACGCCGACGGCGCGCAGATCGAGCAGTCCCCGGGCTACCACTTCTACGAGCTCGACTTCCTCGAGAAGATCGCCGACTGGGCGGCGCGGTTCGACGTGCCCGTGCCGCCGGAGCTGCCGGCGCGGCTGACCCAGATGTTCACGTTCGGCGCCGCGATGATGCAGCCCGACGGGTTGCTGCCCGCGATCGGCGCGACCGGCGGACGCGCGAAGGTCGCGAACGCCCACCCGGAGCTGGTCGCGGTCGCGCGCGATCCGGCGTTCCTGTGGATGGCGAGCGGCGGGACGACCGGCGCGCCGCCCGAGCCGGCGTCGCGGCTGTTCGAGGTCGCCGGCTTCGCCGTGATGCGCTCGCCGATCGCGACGCCCGCGCAGCTCGCGGGCTCGGCGCACGTCGTGGTCGACGTCGGGCCGTACCGCACGAACCACTCGGATCTCGACGCGCTGTCGCTGCACCTCTACGGCGGCGGGCGGCGCCTGCTCGTCGACGCCGGGTTCTACACGCTCGAGCGCGGCCGCGAGCGCGACTACTTCCACGGCACGCGCGGTCACAACACCGTGATGGTCGACGGCCGCGACCAGCGGATCGGCGCGGCGCGCGCGCACGCGTTCGTCGCCTCGCCCGGCGTCGCCGCGACGATCGGCGTGTCCGCGCTCTACGTCGGCGTGAACCACCTCCGCGCCGTCGCGCTGATCGGCGACGAGCTGCTGATCGTCATCGACGAGATGCGCGCGGCGTTCCCGCACGACTACGCGCAGCGCTGGCACCTCGACGAGGACCTCCACGCCGCGCCGTTCGACGGCGGCGTCCGCGGCGTCGGCGTCGACGGCATCGTCCGGTTCCAGCTCGTCCAGGCGGATCCCGGCACGCCCGCGATCATCCGCGGCCAGCGCGAGCCCCTCGACGGCTGGGTCGTCGATCGCTACGAGCAGGAGATCCCCGCCGACGTCGCCTCGTTCGCGATCTCCGGCGAGGACGCGCGGTTCGTCACCGCGATCGCGTTCGGCACCCGCGCCACCGCGCCCCTCACGATCTCGATGACCGGCTCCCTCGACGCCGGCGAGGTGACCGTCACGCTGGACGGCGAGATCACCCGCCTGGCCTTCCCGCTCGCTCAGCTCGAGAACTGACGCCAAGGCCTTGGCGGGCTTGGCGTCCTTGGCGTTAGTCCTCGAGCTACAGGCCGCCCTGCGTGAACGGCGGCGAGACGACGTCGCTGCCCATGAGATCGAGGAGCGAGACGCGGATGTGGATGCGACCCACGCCGCCGCCGCCACCGCCGCCGCCCGCGGTGGCCGTGACGCTGCCGGTGCCGACCTCGCCGTCCTCGCCGAGGAGCAGGAGTGCGCCGCCGTCGCCGCCGTTGCCGCCCGCGACGCCGCTGCCGCCCTGCGCGGGGTTGTCGCCGGTCGCCGAGCCCGCCGCGCCGGGCATGCCGGCGGCGGTGTCGCGTCGGCCTTCGCCGCCGCCGCCGCCGTTCGCGGTGAGCTTGCCGCTCGCGACCAGCACCGACGGCGACTGCAGCAGCAGCGCACCGCCCGAGCCGCCGCCGCCGCCGCCACCGCCGAGCTCCGTGGGCTGGCCCGTGCCCGCGCCGCCGCCGCCGCCGCCCGAGACGGTGACCACGCCGCCGATCCGCACCTGCTCGCCGGCGACGAGCTCGATCGCCCCGCCGCCGCCGCCGCCGGGCGCGGCCGCGTGAGCGTCCTCGGCGACGCCGCCGTTGCCGCCGCGACACCCGCCGGTGAGCGGCGACAGCGTGTTGATGCCCCACGCCGTGCCGCCGACCGTGTCGTCGTCGATCGTGGTCTGCGGCGAGACGTGCGCGCCGGTGCCGCCCGCGTTGCCGTACGCGCCGCCGCCCGCGCCGCTGCCGCCCTGGACCACGATCGTCTGGTTGCCCGCCTGGGTCTCGCCGTTCGCGCCGGTCCCGGTCGCGCACGCGGCCGCGAGATCGCCGCCCGGGCCGGGCCCGGCGAGGCTGCCGCTGCCGTCGAGGAGCCCGTCGATCCGCAGCTCGCCGATCGCGACCAGGATCAGCGGACGCGTCCCCGTGACCCTCACCTCGGCGCCGTTCGCGATCTCGAGGTCCTGCGCGAGGATCACCATCGCCTCGACCGTGCTGCCGTCCTGGACCACGAGCGCGTGCGCGAGGTCGGTGACCACCTGGCCGTCGCTGCGGATCGTGTTCGTGGACGTGTCGATCTCGTGCGCGATCCCATCGGAGAACCGGAAGTCGCCCATCGAGATCGGCAGGTCGCACGCGTCGACGTTGACCGGCGCGAACGGCAGCTGCGAGCCGCTACAGCCGGCGTCGATCGGGTTCGCGTCCGGCGCGGTGAGATCGGCGTCCGGGGAGCCGCCGCCGCCCTCGACGCCGCTGTGATCGAACGCGCACCCGGCGAGGACCGCCGCACAACCCGCGAGACCGAGGCGCATCCGCCGAACCTATCATCCGGCGGCGTCGCCGATGAGATCGATCCACACGTCGTCGCCGACGAGTGTGATCGGATACCGACGCAACCTCAGCAGTGCGTCGTGGAGGCACCGACCGGTGACGAGGTCGAGCTCGTACGCGTGACCGGGGCACGTGACCACGGCGCCGTCGAGCTCGCCGTCGAGCAGGGAGACGTCCTCGTGCGGGCACACGCTCGAGGTGGCGACGATGGCGCCGCCGAGCCGCGTGATCATCACGGGCCAGTCGGCGCCGGGCACCGGGAACCCGCGCAGCACGCCCTCGATCGCTTCGTCCGCGCGGCACACGCGCACGCGCAGCGCCATCACTTCGCTCCGATCACGCGACGCGCGCGGGGATCGAGCCGATCGCGCAGGCCGTCGCCGAGCAGGTTCGCGCCGAGCACGACCCACGCGATCGCGATGCCGGGCACGAGCGCGTAGTAGACGAAGCCGTCCTTCCACAGGAACGTCGTGCCCTGCTCCAGCATCGACCCCCAGGTGTAGTCGACCTGCGGCCCGAGGCCGAGGAAC
>Ga0163144_10031860_pt1 | contig 10035 bp, 8 predicted proteins | sample OliLak19BULKMAT1_FD_123175 | JGI IMG/M metagenome (GOLD analysis project Ga0163144, IMG submission 123175) | Freshwater microbial mat bacterial communities from Lake Vanda, McMurdo Dry Valleys, Antarctica - Oligotrophic Lake LV.19.BULKMAT1 | ecosystem: Environmental > Aquatic > Freshwater > Lake...
AAATGCCTGAAACAAACAAGCAAGAGAAAATTGAAGCCATATTAAAGTCTATTATTCGATTTACCAAAACAGTAAATTATGAATCCAGAACCTTGAAACAAGGCGAAAGCATTGATTTTACTATCCTGTTTTTAGCAGATAAGGCTACCATAGAAAAGGAATCTCAGAAAGAACTCAAAAAAATAGTGAGATTTCTAAAAGACAACCCTAACATTAATGTTTCTATCGTAGGCTTTGCCAACAAAATCTCTCAAGATAATAGAGCCGATATTGCGAAAGAACGTGCTGAAAAGGTAATGAAAGTATTAATTAAATCAAAAATTGATAAAAACCGTCTGCAAGCCATTGGAAGAGAAGACACAGGTATCAATAAAAAAGTAAAAATTATAATAACCCATATCAAATAAAATAATGAAAAAAATCGTATTAACAATCCTCTTATTATGTTGTGTAAACTTCTTATTTGCTCAGCAGGATTTATTGCTTCGCAAGTGGAAAATAGATAAAATCTCTACCAAAAAAACATTGGATTATGGTAGAAAAGTGATTGAAAATCCTGATTTGATTACCCAAGAAAAGCCCGAATAAATTTTGATAGAAGAAGCAATGCTCCAACAATTGGTGGATAAAGGCAGTTTTATTGAAATCAAGAAAAATGATGTTTTTATTTCTGGCTTTTACAATTTCTTTGCTGATAAGGTGATCCCCGTCAAAACCACTTGGTATTATATGAATGGCGAAAAAAAAGCATTTAATACTGCCCCCCACGAAGTAAAACAACAATAAAATAACGAAACGTATGAATAAAATACTTTTATCCATGATTGGTTTGTTGCTATTAGCAATGAACGCTCAAGCCCAACTCTATTATAGGTTTGCCTACCAAGTATCTGCGCCCTTAGCACAAATGAACCAAAATATAGGCAAAAATGCGCAGGGTATCGTGGCAGAATTGGGTGTGCGAATTCCTAAAACACCTCTGACATTGGGTTGGCATTGGGGATTAGCACAATATGGCTATCAACAAACCAAAGAGTTGCACGTCTTCGCACAAGGTGCGCAAAGCAATGTTTTTGTAGATGTAAATAATTTTTTTACCCAATCGCATTTTTTTATGCGTTGTGACTTGCCTACCAAAGGCATCGTGAGTCCTTATCTGAGCGTAGGCTTGGGTAAAAGTCATTTCCGAACTATGTTGGAGATATTTGCCGAAACAAGTACGCCTGAATGCCCTAAACCTTTAGAAACTGCCTTTCCTTTGAAAGACAAAGTTACACACTACATGATGGCGGGAGGTGTAAAGGTGGAATTAGCCAAGATATTACGTTTCGGAAGAGGCAAGAGCTTTTGCCTTGACTTTCAGGTACAACACACACGCGGAGGCGAAGTAACATATATGAATGTGCGCAAAACGCCTATCGTTCAACCAAATACCACCCCCGTATATACCAAATTTGCGAGCCAAGCCAAGCCTAGTGTCATACATCAATACTATGCAGGCAATAGCTACAGTTCGTCTGTGCGCTTGCTTACATTTCAGCTTGGTTTTTCTTATACAGGCAACTGGAAGCCAAAAAAACGCTTACGTCAAAACCTATGAAGGTAGAGTTCAAATCAGATGGCACCCATATTCAGACTCCTGCTGACGGCGTAGGCAACACAACTTGGAAAGTAGTTGGTGATAAATTGACACTTCACACCACCCAAGAGGGAAACAATTCTACATCAAAACAGACAATGACGGCCAGAATCGTCGAAGGGAATTTTGAAACGGGAATGATTGGAGGGATGTTTCTAGTATTCAAAAAACAATAAGAAAACAACAAAATACTTAAAACATTCTTTTTTAAGTATTTTGTTAAATTATTTAAATTAAAACTTAAAACTAAATGAAAAAACTACTCGTTTTAGGCATACTTGCCTGCCTCACGCTCTCTCAAACCTCTTTTGCTCAAGTTACCCCTCAAAATTTGGTAGGCAAGGAGGAAACAGACCTGCACACTTTTACTTTTACCAAGCAACCCCGCAATCCCGATTTTCGCTTCGCTGGTGAACCCTTTCTAGTAGAAGGCAAATTGATTATCGAAAATGAGCATAGTATAGGCAAAAGCCTTTACTTCGCCATTCAAAGAGCCGAATACAACGACATTCTCCTTACTTCTTTATCGCTCAATACAGCGGGCGAAGCCGAAAGCGTAATGTTTGTGTATATCAGCCAAGAACAAAGTAAAGATTTGGATTTTGGGACTTTGACAAACAATGAAAAGTTAGACGTTTTTATGAATTACGATACTTTTCTTACCGAAACCATCGAGCAAGGGTCAGCTAAAAAAGTGGAAGGCAAGATAAATGGCATGCTTATTGGTAATTTCAAAACCAAAAAAGACCTCGAAGATTTCAAGAAATTCTTGAAACGAAATTAAAACGTATTTAATCCATTCAAAACAATGAAAAAACTACTCGTTTTAGGCGTTTTAGCCTTTTTGTTCAGCCCTTTTGGGCAAGCCCAAACCTTTCAGGAATATGTCGCACTCTTTCCTACCCTGACAAACGACTTTGCTTGGACAGGTGATGACTTGGAAAATGCGCGCAAAACAGGCGGGCAAATTCCCGAAAACCTACGAAAATTCGTAAACAGTTCATCGTATTTGGCTGATGGCTATCCATTGGGCAAATTAGAAATGGGTGGAGGTTACATCATGTTTTTGGCTGCTGCACCTCGCTACAAAGAAAATAATGACACACAAATTGCCCTCATTACAAAAGTCTATGACGCGAAAGGCAATCGCAAAGAACTTTCAGGCGTTATGGTCGATATTTTGGCTTGGACAGGTGGCGATGTAAGAGGCAATAATTTTATGTACAGTTTTGCAGCGAAATATGATTTCAAGAAAAAGCAAATGATTATCGAAACCAAACACGAGGAAAAAGGCAGTGTAAAAGAGAAGTTACACGACTATAAATTGAGTGGAAAAGGCTACAATTTAAACCTCAAAACAAGCAAATTTTAACCATTTGTTTCAGCATTTTTCGAACACTTAAAAAGGGTGCATTTCAAAATCATTCCATATACCGCTCTGCAAATTGAAAAGCGCAGGGTAATGTCTTAAGAAAAGGTTTTGAAATGCACTCAGCAGAAGCGTAATTTTTTTGGTACTTTGACAAATTTTGTTTTGAACCACATAGAAACATAGCCCGAAACACTGTTTGCCATATCTTTCTATGTGGTTTATACCTTGCTCCACTAAAATTGTCGGAGCACCATTTTTTTTGTTAGTGTAAACTTTTCCGTTGCAAAGCGATATGTGGTTTGGTTTTCCGTAGGTTTACACCTGCAGCTATTCATACCCTTTCGAGGTTCGCAAAGACTTAACCACCTCGAATGCGACATACGGAAAACCAAAGGATAATCGATATGCTGTTACTGTGCTATGCAACGGAGAATTTACAGTAACGCATTTTTTGAAAATCTGAAAAGATAATTTTAAGGCTCAATAAAATAGAGTTTAAAACGTTAGAAACTTTATAAAGCAAAAAAAAACATTTGTTATCACAATCATGAAAAAACAACTTTTATTACCCTTATTATTTGTCTTGATGCTTGCCTGCCCTGCGCAAGCGCAAAAACTTTCCGACATTATCACAGCGGAAACAACAGAATCGAATGGAATGTCGCCTATGCAATGTACAGACAGGTTTTTGATAAAAGATGACGTTAATGGCTATGCACGTGTTGTTACAACCTGCACAATGCCAGGCGAAAAAACCACCACTGTTCTCGTAGATTATGGGCTATGGAAAAGCAGTCAAGGTAATTTTGTAGGGAAAATGATCATACACTTCAATAATGAGGAAGACCAAGGTATGCAAGATGGCGTATTCAATCTATTCTTTACAACTGTAGGAAAAGACGCTCGAGTAGCCGATTTGTATGATACAAAAGCCGTAAAAGAGCATTATGAAGAAGAATTGGGGCAGTTGCAAACACGTGGCGCAGAAGGCTCAGAAACGCTTTATGCCGAAATGCCCACCAAAGGCACCACTGTTCTGCTTCATATTGTATTGGGCAAAGAGCTAAAAGCCAATAAAGGAGTCCCAAAAAACAGGATGTTGATAGGCGAACTTGTGTTCAATAAAGCCACAGGAAAGTTTACTTTTGTGAAAAAATAGAAGAAAAATAAAAACTTGTAAGGTTAGCTTCGCCGAAGTTCTAAAACTTCGGCGGAGCTAATTTTTCGCGTACAACAAAATACATTTTAATAGCACCCTTGCCTTTTACTTCTATTTCGCCTCTGTACTCACATTCAAAACAGTCTTTTACTTCTTCGTAAGTACTTTGGGTGATATTGACTAACCCGACCTCGCCTCCACTTTCGGCGCGACTCGCAGTATTCACAGTATCACCCCAAATATCATAGGCAAATTTTTTCGTGCCTACAACTCCAGCTACTACCTCGCCTGTATTGATACCCAAGCGGCAACGGAAATACGGTTCACCTTTTGCCTCACATTCGGCCCGATATTCCTCCATGTATTGTTGCATTTCGAGTCCTGCACGAACGGCATCTATAGGATTGCTTTGATTGGCTACAGGCAAGCCACCCGCACACATATACGCATCGCCAATGGTTTTTATTTTTTCGAGATTGTATTTATCTATGATAGCATCAAATTTAGAGAAGCACACGTTTAGTTCATTGATAACTTCTCTTGGTGTCATGCCTGCGGTTCGTTTGGTAAACCCTTGAAAATCAGTAAACAATACACTTGCTTTTTCATAATATTGCGCAGTTGCTTCGCCTTTCTCTTTGAGTTCTTCAGCTACTTCTGCAGGCAAGATATTGAGTAAGAGATTGTCTGATTTTTGTTTTTCAGTAGCAATTTCTCTGTTGTATTTCTTTTGCCGTTGTTGCCCGCGATAGAGTAGGAAAGCACCACCTGAAGCTATGGACAATATACCTATCAAGATGTAATTGAAAGCAGCATTTCGGGCATCTTTCAACTTTTGTTCGCTGTCTTTTTTCGCATTTTGCACTTGGTTTTCGGCATCCTTTTTCGCTAATTCAAAGGAAGTTTGCAAGCCTGACATTTTATTCACATTTGTAACATTGAAGATGCTATCTTTCAATGCAGTCGCTTCTCTGTATTCTTGGTGTGCAGACCTGAAATCTCCTGTGGCTTCGTAGATTTCAGCCAGAAGGCGTTTGTTTTTCACGAGCTCCTCTCTTGCCCCTGTTTCTTTCAATACTACCAAATTAGGCAAAACCAATGGCAGGGCGTCAGCATATTTTTTTTGGGCTACCAAGATATTCGCCAACCCAAATTTAGCTTGGGCAATACCGTTTTTATCTTTTACCTCTTCTGCTATTTTCAGGCTTTTGAGTTGGTATTCTTGGGCTTTTTCGAGGTCTTTTTTGTTACGGTAAACATCTCCGATAGAATGATAGGAACTCACCAAATAAAACTTGTTTTGTGTTTTTTCATAAATGACGAGTGCCATTTGATAATACCGAAGTGCCTTATCATATTCTTCTTGATTATCATACGTCCCTCCAATATTATTCAAGAGTGATGCCTCCAATGCCTCATTTTTCGTTTTATGAGCTATAGGCAAGCCACGTACATAATAATCGCGTGATTTTTGATAGAGTTCTTTGCTATCAGGGTTTTCGTTGGCTTGTTTGGTATAGATTGCTCCTATGTTATTCAAACAATCCAAAATACCTTTTTGGTCTTTTATATTTTCTCTTAAATTTAATGCCTTTTGATAATATTCTAATGCAAGAGGGTAATTACTTTGAGAAGAATATATACGTGCTATATTATTCAAAGTATTTCCTTCTCCTTTCTTGTCTTTAATAGATCGAAATATGTCATACGCCTCATTTTGTAATTTAAACGCAAGTTTCATATTTCCTTTTCTAATAGCTATAGCTCCAAGTGCTGTCAAGGATTGTGCGTTGCCTTTAGGATATTGCATCAAACCAGCCTCTTTTTGGGCTATCTTGGCATACTCTATAGCTTTATCAGGGTTAGAGGTTACCAAAAGTCTAACCAATTCTATATAAGTATTTACCTTATTGGTATCCTTAGCTGTTTTCAGCACACTCTCAAGACTGTCTATCTTAGGATTGGACTTTTGGGCTATGAGGCAAAAAGGAAAAAAGAGGCTGGCACACAGGAAGAGGTTACGAATCATAGAGCAGGAAATACATGCAAATGTAATTGTTTTTAGGATATATTACAAATTAACTACCAAATTTTGATAACGACATTTTTAATTGGTAAAAGACTTCCTAAATCTTCACAATTCCTCCTGTATCATTAATTTGATTAACAGATAAAGCTGTTAGGCTTGTTATCTTCGTAGAAAAGAGCATTCTTTACCCAAAACGCCTACGTCTTTTTTGTTTTTACGTGGTTTTCGTTTTGCTACATAGCCCTAACGGGCTTTTACAAGTTTGCCTGTGAAGGCAAAGGTAGCAGAAAAGTTTTCACGGAAAATAACAAGAAGGTAAAAGAAGCGTTTTTGGATACATTGTTTTTTATATGGTCCCTTACCTACCACAAAAATTTGTATCTTTGCTTCTACAAACAAATAATTTTATGAAATCTTTGGCGCTCCGGCAATTTTAGTAGAGCAAGGTATAACCCACATAGAAAGATACGGCACACAGTGTTTCGGGCTATGTCCTCTATGTTTCTATGTGGTTCAACACAAAATTTGTCAGAGTACCAAACAAAAAAGCCCTCAAACGAGGGCTTTTCGATTACTCTTTGATAAACTTGGTTTCTAATACGCGCTTCTCGGTTTTGATGCGCAAGACATACATACCTGTTTTCCAGCTTGGGCAGGCAAGGTTTAGGCTTGCCTGCACGTCTGCGAGCTTGCCTGCCCTGCGCCATATACGTTTGCCTTCTATGTTATATACTTCGGCTTGTAGCACTTGGGTAGGCGAGGTGTTTTCGCTCAAACGTATCGTGATTTGGTCTTTCGTGGGGTTAGGATAAACGGTGAGTTTATCGCTTGCCTCCTTGCCTGCCACAAATACCACAGGCGAGTAACTGAACTTGCCATCAAAATCCACTTGTTTCAGGCGATAATAACCGTCATTGGAATTGAGTATTGAGCGTTGATAGTTGAGTGTTGAAGTGCTGTTGCCTGCACCATCTACAAAATCAATGGTTTTAAAAGTTTGCGCATTGTCGCTTGTTTGTATTTCAAAACCCTTGTTGTTAATTTCAGAAGCGGTAGCCCAACTCAAGCGAACTTCCTCACTTCTCTCCCCTCTATTCTCCAATCTCTCTCCTCTTAACCCCAAAAGCGTAATAGGCAAGGATGAACTCGGGCTTCCTATCACAAATTGGCTGAAACTTTCTACCTCTGTAGGCGAGCCACCCGCAAATGCCTGCGCAAAACGCACACTCCCAAAACCCGTAGCCCTTGCTACGCCTACCCACGTGCCACTTCCGATAGCATCATCGGGACGTTTGAAAAGTTTGATATTGTTCGGGGCGGCAATATCTGTAGCAGAAATTGTATTGCCTGCGGGTACTTCAAATTTGATTTCGGGCATACGGGCGAAGGTTTGGTTTGTGCCATAATTTCTGATAACCCAATAGGAACTCATGAAGCTCATGCCACCTGCTGGATAGCTTTCGGGAGTGGAATCTACGCGGGTTACGACTACCTCACCATCGGGGGTAGTTGCACCAAAACTGAGTGTAACACCCGCTTGAGGAAAGACAGAAACCGTATTAGCAGTAGCAGGCACAACCAAGCGTGTTACGGCACCATCGCCCAAAGGCATATTGGCACTTGCCCAAACAACGCCGCCCGTCAAAGCGGCATCATTGCCGTTTACCAAGTCTTCGGAAAGCGTGCCTGTGTTTTCATCAAAGCGATAATAGGCAACCAAGCTTGTAAAGTTTGGGTGTGCGTCATTGGCGCGGAGGTTTACCCAATCTCTGGTATTGGCATTGGTTATAGCAGTATTCCAAATACGCAATTCATCTATACTGCCAGTGAAATAATTGCTACCTGATTGCAGTCTGCCTATATTGATGGAAGAAGACGCATTCAGGGTATTGGTAGAAGCGGCAGCACTTGTGGCTTCTTGTTTGCCATTGATATAAAGGAAAAGATTTGCCCCACTGCGTGTTACAGATACGTGATACCATTTGCCATCATTGACGCTCGTCGTGGATTGCAAAGTGGTATTGCTTGCGCCGCCTATTCCGAAGGCAAGTTTAGTGCCTATAAGTGTAACCCCAAAATCATTGGTAACTCCTGCTGTATTGGCGGTTACTAAGCCTGTGCCTGTTTCCCAATCGCTTGCACCCGCGCCTGTTTGGGTAGTGCGCAACCAGAACTCTATCGTGAAAGCATCTTGCACATAACGCGGCGTTTGCACATAGCCTGTACTGCCATTGTAGGTAAGGACTGTTCCGCCGTTTTTGAAGTTCGTAATGATAGCGTTGCGCTCTGCTAAAACATACTCACCTACAGCTGCATTTACCCTTGCGAGTGTCTTAGCATTGCGATTTACCACACCGCCACTTGATGCCCAAGTCGCATCTGCATTGTTATCACGCAAAGCAAAGCGCAAAGAATTGGCATTGCCCACGGTGCTATTATTGGTATAATTGTAGGTAAGGTCGGCAGTAGGACCCGTACCACCTGCAAAAAACACTCCCCAATAACGACTTGTATAAAGGTTGTTGTAATTGCTGGGTGGAGTAATAGCGTTAGGCAAGGTATTTACTTTGTAAATATGCACTCCGCTTGGCGTACCTATGAAATCATTGGCTGTAAATACATCAGTATCAGTGAGTGTAACACTCGAACCAACATAAGTATTCGCACTTACATCGCCCAAAGGTGCGCCAGAAACTGCCCATGTAGGCGAGCTTATAAGTGTGCCATCTACACTGCTGTTAGCGGCTTTGTTTTCGGTTACTACACCTGTATTTTCATCAAAGCGGAAGTAAGCGGCTAAACCTGTTTCACTTCCTGCCAATTTTGAACACATAGCACCACGGATTTGTGCTTGAGTGCGGGCTACATTCCAAACACGCGCCTCGTCTATTTGTCCATTGAAAGGAAAGCTATTATCAGGTCTTGATGCAATAGTAAGATTTTCAGTATTGCTTGTAATGGTACTTGCACCACTTGTAGATTCTAAAACTCCGTTGATATAGGCAGTATAACTACCGCCTATGCTAAATGATACTGCTATATGTGTCCAAGTATTTGTAGGAAGTGTAGTAGCCCCTCCTGCAGCAAGTGTATTATCTCTTACAACTCCTAATTTACCTGTGTTAGTTATTGCCAAAGCATATCCATTACCTGCAAAAATACGTTTAGAGATGATGTCCATTTCTGAGCCTATAGCATTAATTTTGACCCACGCCTCCAAAGTGAAAGCCTTTGTATCATTAAAATCATAAGTGCTGTTATTGGTGGCATCTATTTTCTTGCCTGCGGTAGCATCAAAAGTAAGTGTATTTCCACTGCCTGCAGGCAAGATAGTAGAAGTCATCTTGGTATTGGACTCGCCTGACCAACTGCCACTGAAAGACTGCACACGATAATAATACACTGTATTGGCGGTTAAGCCTGTTACATTATAGCTTCCTACGTTGCCTACTACCAAATCACTATAACCGCTTACAAAAGAAGCAAAGTTAGCTACAGTGGAAACGTCTATTCTATAATCTGTTGCCCCTGCCTGCGCACCCCAATTCGCCCTAAAACTCGTAGCCGTAACATTGGTAGCCGTAACGGTATTAAAAGTAGCACAAGCATTGGCATCACTTGAGATTGTCCAAGATTTAGTGCTTATGAGTATATTTCTTGCCGCAAAAGCGGTGCAATAAGTTCTGCCCGTTGCACCTAAACTTCTACTATTAGGTGCAGTAGCTGCCCAGCCTATCAAAGTAGCATCATAGTTGGCTGTGGACATGCCGCAGTTATCAAGCATATTAGTTAAATCTACAGCAGCATTTAACGTCCAACTCCCTATATTGCCGTTA
>Ga0163144_10031861_pt1 | contig 10035 bp, 7 predicted proteins | sample OliLak19BULKMAT1_FD_123175 | JGI IMG/M metagenome (GOLD analysis project Ga0163144, IMG submission 123175) | Freshwater microbial mat bacterial communities from Lake Vanda, McMurdo Dry Valleys, Antarctica - Oligotrophic Lake LV.19.BULKMAT1 | ecosystem: Environmental > Aquatic > Freshwater > Lake...
CGTCCTCCAGCAGTCTTGACAGTTGCTCCTTCCAATGTGATATTTCCACCTAGTAATGCAAGAGTCCGATCACTCCCTACGCGTAATCCCGTTTGAGTATCAATTAGTTCTGCTGTTGTTCTCGTTCCTTGACTATCTCCTTGAACTAGAATTGAGCCAGTATTAGTTGGCACATCAAACAAAAGTGCTGACGGATTTACGGTCAAAAGTTGCGACGGAATACTTAGATTATTTGCCCTAAACACCCCCAAATCCCCAAACCCGATCGCATTCGCCGTCGTTCCCACAAACGATCCACCCAAATCCAATCTTGCTCCCGCACCAAACACAATTCCATTCGGATTCATCAAAAATAAATTCGCCGTTCCCAATACATCAGTGCTTCCTTCTTGAATCACCCCCAACGTTCCCTGAATGTTCGACGGCAAATTTCCCGTTACCCGTCCAAAAATGTTCTCAACCCCAGCGGGGTTATTAAAATAAGCCCCTCGTCCTGCTTCCACATCCAACTGAGTAAAGCTATGAAATAAATTGCCGCCCCGCCTCGCGCCCCCCTCAACCCGATCGCTATTCACCCCCCGAATCGTCTCTTGTCGAACCTGCGATCGCTCTCCACCTAAGCTATCATCCGGCACAATCACACTCTGCGCCAGCAACGGAACATTCCCCAGCATCAGCCAACCCAGAACGCCAACGCCAAAGCAAGCAATTCCTCTGTCAGTCCTCATGCTGCACCTCTAAAAGTCCGTTGAATGTGGCTTAATCTACCACTAGAGCGATGAAAAGTCGAGTTACCCCACAGAATGCTCCAGCAAAAACCCGCTAAAATCAGGACAAACCCGTTATCGAGGGCTGATTAGTCATGACATCCACCCCAGTCAACCTCATCCCCACCGCTGGCGCTCCCTTTCAAATGCCACCGACTCAAGCAGAACTACCCTACGACGACAACGAAAATATGGAAACCCAGCGTCATAAACTGCAAATGGAGTTGCTCATCGATGCCCTCCTACCCTGGTTAGACGCACGCGAAGACGGTTACGTAGGCGGCAATATGTTCGTTTACTACAGTCTGGCGCAGGTCAAAAACCAAGACTATAAAGGGCCCGATGTTTTTGTGGCGTTAGACGTACCCAAAGGCGAACGTCTCAGTTGGGTCAGTTGGGAAGAAGGCAAAACCCCCGATGTCGTCATCGAACTCCTCTCAGATAGCACCGCTGCAAAAGACAAAAACGAGAAGAAACACATCTACCAAAACAAAATGCACGTCCCTGAATACTATTGGTTTGACCCCTTCAATCCACAAGATTGGGTAGGCTTTCAACTCCAGGGAGGTCACTATCAACCCATTGTCCCGAATGCTCAAGGACAGATGGTAAGCCAAGTCTTGAACCTGACCCTCGTACAGTGGCAGGGCACTTTTAAGCAGGTCGAAACCACTTGGTTGCGATGGGCACAGCTAGAGGGTTCCATCCTGCTGACCGCAGCAGAACAGGAATACCAGAGAGCAGGACAAGAACACCAGAGGGCAGAACAAGAATACCAACGAGCAGAGCAAGAACGCCAACGAGCAGAACAAGCAGAGGCACAAATTCAACAGATTGCCCGCAGCTTGCTGCAAACCGGAATGCCGATCGCCCAAGTTGCAGAAACAACTGGACTCTCGACAGAACGGTTGCAGACCTTAACCTAAGCGATCGCCAATCCAGAAAATCTAAAAACCATAACAATTTCTAAACTATGGCGATCGCAGCAGTATTTTTACAGTAAGGGTGTGCAAAGATTAGTCTACTTTGCTGTTGCACCGCCCCCAGGTTTCCAATGCTCAAATTCCTTAAGCAACTTAGCGTCCGCCACTCCCTGAAATTTCTATTTCTAAGTACGCTAGCCCTCTGTATTGGGTTCAGTCAGCCTGCTTTTTCACAGCAATCGCCAACACAGCTCTCCGCCGCCCAACAGGTACAGCAGGGAGTTGACCAATACCAGCAAGGAAAATTTCAAGACGCGATCGCCATTTGGGAACAAGCGCTCACCCGCTACCAATCTGCTCATGATCTGCCTAATGCAGCAGTTGTGCTAGAAAACCTGGCACGCACAAATCAAACCATTGGTAATACCAGTGGCGCGATCGCCCGCTGGGAACAAGCCATTACCGCCTACCGACAACTGAGCAACCTGCAAAAAGTGGGGCAAACCCTTACCGAACAAGCCCAAGCCTACAACCAGCTAGGGCAATATCGACAGGCGATCGCCCTACTGTGCGGCAGCGGAACAGGCGAAGCCACCTGCCTACCCGAAAGTGCTCTGCTGGTTTCTCGGAGTGCGAAAGATTTATTAGGCGAAGTAGCGGCATTAGGAAGCCTTGGCGAAACCCACCGACTGAGGGGAGAGTATGACTTAGCGATCGCCTATCTCAAATCTGCGGTAGCCCATGCCATTGAAAATCCAGCCTACCAAACCTCAATTTTCAACAGTTTAGGAAACACCTACGCCAATGTTGCCCAAGTTAGTTATCGGCGCGCTATCTCAGCGCAGCAGATCGGAGATTCTGAAACCGCCGATAGATTTAAGAAAAAGGGTTTAGCCGCTGATCGACGGGCATTAGAAGCCTTTCAACAGAGCGAAAACTTGGCAGTTCAGCAAAACGATACCGCCAAAACATTACAAGTACTTTTAAATACCATTCCATCTGCCTACCGCACCGAAAATCGCTCCATCGCCGTCGCCAAGACACAACAGGCGATCGCCCTCATGCCTCAAATCCCCGACTCTCAAAACAAAGTCTATCGCCTGATCGATTTAGCCCGTCTGCTCACCCCGATCTCAGCCGATCAGATTACTTCACGTCTGCAATGCTCTAAATCCACTACAGATCCGCGAACTTTATCTCTTTTGCAACAGGCTTTAACCGTAGCGCAGCACATTGGCGATCGCCGCTCACTCTCCTTTGCATTAGGTGACCTGGGACATTACTACGAATGCCGTCCAGACTTTCAACAAGCCTCTCTGTTAACGCAACAAGCCAGAGAAGCAGCCGAACAAGAACCCGACAGTCGCTATCTGTGGGAATGGCAAGCTGGACGCATTCTGAAGAGCGAAAAACAAGCTCAATCTGCTATTTCAGCCTACGAAAACTCACTGGCAACCCTTAAATCGATCCGCCAAGATATTGTCTCTGCCAAGCGCGATATTCAGTTTGATTTTCGAGATACCATTGAACCAATTTACCGAGAACTGATTGAACTGCGGTTAGACCAAGAGCAACCTTCTACCCTAATTTCAGCAACAGGGAGCGATCGCGACAATTTAGATGCAGCCACAACTCAATTAGATTCTTTGAAATTAGTCGAGCTACAAAACTACTTTGGGGATGACTGCGTTCTGATCTCAGTCAACGAAGAATCGGTTGAAACAGTTGACACCCATGCCGCCATTTTTAATTCAATTATCTTAAATGATCGCACTGCCATCTTAGTTAAATTTCCAGATGGAACCCAACAGTATGAATGGGTTAAAGATGCTCAGGGGCAGGTGATTAATAGAGGAATATTGACTAAAACCCTGAATGAATACCGAAGAGGCTTAGAAGATCGATTTGATGCCGCAGTTGGATATGACACTCAACAAGCTCAAGATATTTACAATTGGATCATTCGTCCCTTTGCGGATAAGTTAGAAAAAACTCAACCCAAAACGCTAGTATTTGTGCAAGATGGTATTTTGCGGAGTGTGCCGATGGCGGCACTCCACGATGGCACTGGGTTTTTAATTGAGCGCTATGCGATCGCCACAACACCCAGCCTCACCCTAACTAATCCCCAACCTCTTCAGCGCAAAGGACTACGAGCCTTGGCACTCGGTTTAACTCAATCGGCTGAAATTGGAGGGCAAAAATTTGGCGCATTAGCAAACGTTGACGCCGAAACCCAAACTATTGAACGGAATTTACCGGGAAGTAGGCGCTTACTTGATTTAGAATTTACCAGCAAAACGCTAGAGGAAGAACTCGATCGCAATAACTATCCCATCATTCACATTGCTACTCACGGTCAATTTGGTAACGAACCCAGTGATACGTTTCTAGTCACAGGTGACAAGAAAAAATTAACGATCAACATTCTGGACGATATTCTGCGTAACGTTAACGTCGAGAGTCCCATTGAACTCCTGTCTTTGACTGCCTGCACAACCGCTGTAGGAGACGATCGCGCTGCCCTTGGGTTGGCTGGTATGGCTGCCCAAGCTGGTGCAAAAAGTGTTTTGGCTTCCCTCTGGCTAATTGAAGACAACACCACTGCCAAACTGGTAGACAGCTTCTACTCAGGCTTGCGAGCGGAAACCTCCAAGCTATCGAAGGCAGAGGCATTACAAAAAGCTCAACTCTCGATTCTAAAAGAACGTCCCCATCCGGCGTACTGGGCAGCGTTTACCCTAATTGGCAATTGGCAATAGATCATTCAATCTTTTTGCTCTAGGAGCGATCGCCTCATCTCAACTGCTCCTGAATCAGACAATAGCGCCACTTGAGCAAACGCGTCGTACCACAACCCAGCTTCAGCATAGAGCCGTGCTTGCTGCAATGGATCAGGATTGGCGCTCAACTGGGCTTCTAATTGAGGTGTCATTGCCACGACATCAAGTTCCGCTTCATCAAAAGGATTGGCAGAAGGGCGATTGACATTGCAAATAATGGCAACTTGCCAGTAATACTGCCTTCCTGTTTCCAATCCTGGCTCATTTTCTGGCACCGTCCAGGTCATCATACCCGGAGTACCCTGAAGCTCAACCTGTTTGACTAATTCAAGCTGATTATTCTCACCATATCGAAACAAACGAAATTTAATCGGATAGGATTCAACGTTAGGGGTGATCCAGGCAAACGTAGGGTGGGTCGAAACGGTTTGTCCCATAGATTGTTTTGGAGCAAGCAAACGAATAGATTGTTCTCCGTTATTACAACCGCCTCTAGTGCCACCAAAAATAGTCTGGGTTCGAGGTTGTCGGGCATCGCGGGGTGGCTTGTATTGAGCCAACGCTGGCGCAGATAGCCAACAGAAACCGATGAGACAAGCAAGACTTAGCAGTCTATGATTCAAAAGATTTGTTCTTAGGAGGCGAGATAACCAAAGAGTAAAATTCATAAGATTAAGTCTCAGTAACATATTTCTAAAATACACTCATGAGTTAGAGTGCGTACCCATAATTTATGTTAAAACGCTCTCCTGATAAAGAAAACTTTATTGTAGTTTTCTGCAACATTACGATCGCCCACGATGCTGTCTTTTAGCAGACCAACATAACTCACAGATCGTCCCCATGGGTGATTTAGGTAATTTACAAAGGTCTAGTGGATTAGAACGGTCTGGCAGATTAGATGCTATGGGCAACCGTCGAAATTTGCCACCTAACTGTTTCGCTAAAATCTTTGCTTGTCGCGTCCCTTGACCTTCTATTCCATCATTGTTACTCCATCCATCATCAATAATCCGGATCACATTTTGTCCCTGCTCTTGGCAACAAAAAACCTCAAGCCGTTTCACTTCTTTTGCGTGTTTCCCCACATTACAAAGCGATTCTTCTAAAAAGCAACATAAACCTTTACGATGCTCTAGAGTCAGCCCTTGTTCATTTATTTCACTAAATTCAGGAACGAAGAGCTGAATTGATTTGAAATGGGGAAAATCTCGTTTCAATGTATTATCACAGATTTCGCAGAGTATTTCATGAAGAGGAGTTTGCAGGTCGATCTCTCGTCCTCCATTTAAGTAAAGGTAGCTACTCTCTGATAACGCCTCACGTCGCATAAATTCATTAATGACGCGTAATTCTTGATTAAGACGCTGTAAATCAGCATAGTGTGGACTATTCTGGCTAGTTTCTCTTAAAATTCCTGCTAGCACTTGCAAAGGTCCATTATGAATCGCATTAAAAGTTTGGTCAATAATAGATTGACGCGCCTGAACTCTGGTTTTTAGGTCTTGTTGATAGCGATAAAATAGCGAGGCGGTTAAACCCGCTCCATTAAATACCAATGCAAACAACGCTGGCACAACTGGAATCCACCAACCCACTAATAACAGTAAATAGCCACTACTGACCAGTATTAAGCTGAGAATGCCTAGCCCCAGCAGCAACTTTAAAGGGGATAAAATAATTCGTCCCAAGCTCATGCCCAGGATGCCCCACGCAATAATCCAGATATATTCCCAGCCGTCTGGCAAGACGTTTAATAGCGATCGCCCGTCTAACACGCTACTGATAATTTGGCTGACTGCATGGGCATGAATTTCGACCCCATAAACTTCTACTCCACCAACTAGCTCAGAATGATTGCTATCAATCGCCGTAGTCTTCACCACATCCTTGACACTAGGAGCCGTCATCCCCACTAAAATAATGCGATTGCGGATCCAGTCTGCTGACACTTTCCCCGACATCACATCGCCCAAAGACACGACCCGAAAAGCCTGCTGACCACTCCGAAAATTGAATAAAATTTGATTGCCGCCGTCATCGGCTCTAATATATCCTCCAGAGTTCTCTCGGAACCGGGTTAGCTCTGTAGAGCCAAATTGCATGGCAATCGGATCATTGGAGCTACTCGTTAAATCAAGACCTTGATCTTTTAGGTAGAGTTGCGCAAGTTGTAGCGACAGAGCAAACTTATCATTTTCCTGGCTATCGGTTCTCCAAAGTAATAGTCGTCTGACGCTGCCATCTACATCCGGGATTAAATCTCCAAAACCAACCTGCTCAGACGGTAACGTCGCTGGAGCAGGAACGGCAGAACCAAATTGATCCAAACCAATTTTCTCGATCGCTACAATATTCTTGTGTTGCTTAAGTAAATCGAAAAATTCAGCATAGCCAGGTTCTTCAGGTCGATTACGAACGATATCTAAACCAATGGCATTCGGTTGATACGATGAAATTTTTTGAAGGAGCTGAGTCAAGCTTTGATTAGGAATTGGATAGCCAAGATTCGTAATATCTTTTTCATTAATTCCCACAATTAAGATGCGATCGTCGGTGGGTTCTGCGGGACGCGATCGCATTCCGTAGTCTAACGCAGCCCATTCAAACCACTGGAATGCTCCAGTCATTCGAGCGAAAATGACCAGCCCAATTACTAACAATCCTGGCAAGGCACTCCCTCGCCAAGTTTCCCATTCTTTGCGAATTCCCTGCCGAATTCTACGCCGCACCTGCTGCATAACTTTTCTGCTCCACTAATCAACTAAACCCAGTTCTCGTGCCCTTAATTCAGTTTGAATCCGGATGTTCTTACTGGGTTCAGGATAAACGCTCAATGCATCCTGAACTTGTGTCCAGTAATGGCGGACAGTCCGTTCAGAAACGTGCAGTTGTTCGGCGATCGCTTTATCCTGCAACCCTTCACAAAATGCCAGGCGCAAAACCTCAAGCCACTCAGATTTCAGTTCTAATCGAGTTCTCATGTCTTGTGGAGTATAAATCACTCCCTGCATTGCCCAGTCCACTTTAATCAGCATCTCTTTGAGCGGCAGACTTTTATCGGCGATCGTAAAACCGCCTTTGTGGGTATGAATCGCCGGCTTCAGCCTCACTAAAGCTTGAGAATGAGCGCTCTGTACGGCAATATTTAAGTGAGGATATTGCTGCATCAGAGTCCTTAGAAGCTGGATACCATTCTCAATCCGCGATGGATCTCCAGAAGTTGCTGGAATGGAGAGATCGACCACTACAACATCGGGTTGGGTTTGGGCAATGAGTTGCTGTACCCCTTCTACTGTCTGTGCGGTCAAGATTTCCGCCTCTGGGTATTGTTGTTTCAACACACTCACAGTCCCATTGAGTACTGCTTCGTGGTCATCTACAACGATCATTTTTTGAGATTTTGCCTGAGATTTTGCCATTGTCAGATTCTGCTGCATATTCATTCTCAAAGTTTACCACTCGCGTCAAATCGCCAACGGAAGCACCAGACTAGATCACTTCCATCCTTTTGAAAAAAACAACGTCCAGATGTTAACCATCGAAAAGATTGATAAACATAAGTTAACTCCCGCACTTTTAAAATAGAAAACAGCTTCAAAGTATCAGGATCATGGACTCGAACGACTAAATTTGCCCAATAGTGATTAGCCTGCAAGTTGACTGATAAATAAGGATTTGCCAAAGAGGTTGAAAGTACAATTTTCAATAACTCATCTAAGGTCGTCAGAATGGTATAGCTTCGCTCAAAGGATTCGAGATTCCATTCTGTAGGCAATTCAGTTTCGATTTGAAGTTTGGGTAAGGTCAGCCGCCATTCATTCAATAAAGACTGGATTGCTAAAGGTAAGGACTCCTCAACATAGGCTGGACAAAGCTGATGGTTCAGGATACCTAAAGATTTCTGAAGCCGTTCAACCCGATCTAGGCAATCCTGGAGATCATTTGGATCGGCATCATTGCTGTGGAAAGATGACTCAAAATACCGACGAATAACAAACATCTCTTGGAATATGTCATTGCGGATTCTTTCTGATTCATGCCACAGTTGGAGAGATTGCTGTTGAAACCACCACTGTAATGCTTTTTTCTTGCGATGCATCCAAACGAAATGCCAAAGTACTGGCGCAATGATCGCGCCGCTCATGATTAGCACATTACCTACACTCCAGATCGTCACAAGTATTCTAAAAAGCCGTCTCTCAGACTATTTCCGCTATTTAACATCCATACAGATGAGATAGCAGAACGCTATTGATTAATACTTTTACATCGTAGAAGACTCTCTCGTCTAGTGCTTTCCCCTTTTTTCCAATTTGCTAACCCAAAACAGCAGATCTGCTGCCAGATGTGGCAGACATATTTACAGAAACCTCTCTTGACATTCGGGCTTTTTGATGGTTTGCGTTAAGTTCGACCTTATCTAATATGGAGTTAACGTGTGAATCAATGCATTGCTTCGTTACCTTTGAGATTAGGGGAAATGCTAAGTAAACTCATGTATCTTTTGTGCCAAGCTGGTGACCTAATTTAGATGAAGCGATCGCCCCCTCATACAACATCCCTTGCCGAAATCTGCAGCAACAGGATCATATTTGTTCTCAGACAGTGTATTTATTGGTAATGAACACTGCTGAGATAGGCGACTGGAGTGGCGTAAAACCGTAGTGAAGTTGATGAGTCTCCTCTGTATTGTTGTAGTCACAGCAGTAATCAAGAGGTCACACATCATGGCACAGCAATCATTCAACAAGCCCCAGTTTTCTGTTCGTCGATCGATCGCTTCTAGTTTACTAGTTGTGGAAACCGCGATCGCTTTAACAATCGCAGGGGCATTTATTTCTGCTCCTTCTAACTGGAGCTTTAACAATCGCGCAACCGCACAAACAACAATACAGCCGAGTACTCCTAGTACCTCTGCGGCAGATCTGGGTGAGCCTTTGACTGTTGATACGCCATCACCGCATGGGCTGATTCCTGTTCCTGCTATAGCTGTGCCTCTGGGTCGTCTTGATGCCGATGATCCAGCGCCTAGCCCTTCAGAAAATCGAGTGGGCGGCACTGCTAGCACTTTGCTTCAGCCTCAAGTTGATCGTGCTCCAGGAGCAACTCGCAATTTCTCTCCAAAAATTCCTACTGGTGATATTCAAGTTGAACTGTTTAACCGATCTTGCAGTAGACCAGAACTAGGAATCAACGTTGTCTGCGTTACGTTTTGAGTTTAAGAACACTCGCGACTGATCACGAGCCGCCCGTTTAAAAGTCGATAGACTCCTTGCGGCTCGACGATTGGGTCGCCCATCTGCCAGGGACGATGAACTTCCTCTACAGCGGCGATCGCTGCGGGAATCGCTTGAATTTCTCCAGTTGGATAGGGAGACGCTGACACGTTACCTAGGCGCTCAGGTAATCCACCTGAGCCAGTGATAGTGAAGCGACCTGATTGGGCGCGACTGCGAACAATACAGCTATTGGCAAGTAGAGTTTCAGTGTTGATGGAACTATCTGGTAAATCCAGGGTTATTTCATTCTAAATAGCTTCTTCAACAACTTCAGCCCATA
>Ga0163144_10031864_pt1 | contig 10034 bp, 6 predicted proteins | sample OliLak19BULKMAT1_FD_123175 | JGI IMG/M metagenome (GOLD analysis project Ga0163144, IMG submission 123175) | Freshwater microbial mat bacterial communities from Lake Vanda, McMurdo Dry Valleys, Antarctica - Oligotrophic Lake LV.19.BULKMAT1 | ecosystem: Environmental > Aquatic > Freshwater > Lake...
CGCTTTCAACTCACCATATCTGAGAAGAAAGCTGGCGTGGAGCCGTTGGGCGCCTTATCCTTGTCTTTGTCCTTGCCGTCTCTATGCCGCTTGCTGCGATCGCGGTCTTTGCTGTCCTTATCCTTGTCTCGTCGACTGCTGCCACTGCCCCGATCTCGATCCCGGGACTCGCGATCTGCGTCTGCACGGTCCTTTGAGCGATCGTCAGCCGCTGCGGTCTTGTCTTTCTCGCGGCCGCTTGGTGGAGAATCCTCTTTTGAATCTGAGATCAGAGACGATGATTTGGCGCGTGGCTTCAGCCGAGCGTCGAACAGCGAAGGTCAGGGAAGATCGCATACCTGGTTTGTCTTTGGAAAACTTCTTTTTTATGCTCTTGAAAACACTCTTCATTGTGCAGACTGTGAGTGCATGCATGCACAACACGACTTAGCGATTGAGATGCCGATGCTTGAACACTAGCACCATAACCATGCTCCTGCCTGCAAGCGATCGAATGCAAGGCAAATGATCGCACAGCGCCACGCAGACGGCAATGCTACCTGGCTCAAGCGGTGCAATGCATGCAACGTGGACGCGTGAATTGGGTCGGCGGCTCTAAGGAGCTCATACAAATCCCACACGCTACCGCTGCAGAAACAAAGACTGATGCAAAACGGTTCCTCCAACACCTCGACCTGCGGTACGTGGCGATTTGAAGAGGAAACGATGCGCGGCCGCCACCACCCAGACAATTCCTATAGCAGATTCTAGTGCTGCTTCTGGAATTGAAATTGGATGGACAGTTGGCTCACAACAACCAACGTAATGCACACCAACTGAGGATGCTGCCCTCTAGAGCCTTTAGACCCCAGCATAGGCTGCCTTAGCAAAATGTGTTCGGGAACGGCTTCTCTGCTTCCGACGACATTTTTTTGCCAGCATTACCTTACATCCCCGCAGAAGAAGATGTCGTCTCCAACGATCGAAGAAATTAGCACAGAGCTGAAGCAGCGAATCGCTGCTGATGAAGTGGAGTTGATAGGCAATGGTTATCCCGCGGAAAAGCGCCTGGAGCTTCTGCGCGAGCCATATGCCCGACGGAACTTTCTGGAGCAAAAACTGTGTATGTTCCCGCTCGTTTGCCTCGATCCGTTTCTCTAATCGCTCACTTGCACTGCACGCAATATATTAGAGGAACGGTCAGTCATTTATGGATATTGAGCTATGCAAGCGAAACATATCGATTGCCTATCACCAGTAGACGCGCTTGCGGCCAAATTGCGACGAGACATATCATGATGCCCATGAATGCCCCGCGTGTGCGATCGAGCTGGAAAAGAGGGCACTACGACGGTGTTCCTGTCAATGCTAGGAGGCTGGGACAACAGGTCATATGCCCAGCAAAATGCCCAGTGCCCACAGTGCCTCGTCTCTCGATATCCCTGCCGGCGCTGCCCACGCCCGGGTCACTGGATTGTACTTCGCAAGTATACAGCATCAATACTCCTGCAAGTGTGTCGACTGCAGCGTCACGCAATTGTCAGATCTCATCACGGCGACGAAAAAAGCCAACACGAGTGGTCATTCGCAAATGCTGGGTGCGCTACAAACTGCTGGATGCACTGCAGTCGCGCCTGATAAGGTATTTCGATATAATAATACGCTTTATTTGAGTCGGTGGAATCAGTACGAAAGGCTGTGCAAAGACAAGGCAAAATATCAGCTCATCCACTCCACTGACCGTGGAACAAATCGCCGCCATTATTGTTACCACCCGGCAGGAGCTACGAGAAGCTCCGGAAGAAAAGCCAAAACCCGCTACGATCCATACAGCACGCGCGCAAAGAAGCAACGACTGCGGACCTGATAATCTGCTTAGGTGGCACGGCTTGTTGACTCAGCAATCGCCTGAGATGGATTCGAAGATGCGGACCACACTGCTTCCTCGTTAGACTGCAATAAACGTTGATGTTCCTTGTAGGCATTGTCCAGCTGTTTGCGCAGTCGCTCCATCTCCGTATGAGCGTGACCTAGATCCACCTGGAGACGATCGACCAGTGTGTTGCGCGCGCCAGAGGACGCCTGTAGAGCATTCAGCTGTCGCAGATGCAACTGTTGTCGAGACCGCAATAGAGCGATCTCCTCACGGTCTTTCTTCACGGTAGACGCCGCCTCCAGTGCAGCGGTCGCATCCGCCGCTTTCTTGAGCGCTTCATTCAGCTGGGTCTTGAGCACATGTAGGTCCGTCTTGTATCGTTGTTCGGCGGCTTGTAGAGCATCTCGGGCCAATCGCACCTGCTCAGCTGCAGTCGCCTTGACAGAGCGGATGATACAAGTGATGGCATATACGTCCGGGTCCACGTCCATTGACACCACACCCGGTGGCAACCTGATCGAAGACGGCGCTGCAGCTGCCACGGGCAGGGACGGAGCAGGTACAATGGAAGCCATCACCGGCGTGGTAACCGACCGAGTCGCCGTCACTACAGTCGCTACGATGGCTGGTTTGGATGTCGACAACGCAACATCGGACAACAGGCTCAGACCGGCCTTAGCTGTGACCAGAGCTGAGACCGCGCCGTCTTCATGCGGCCCCAAATGAGCGCGCGACGATGGCGCTGACACGACCACAGTAGCAGCAGCAGCGGCAGCAGCATTCTTTGGTGGCACTTCCTCCTGGTCTTCTTCTTCTTCTTCATCTTCGTCTCCGTCGGTTTCATCCCCTTCAGCCGTTGTGGTATCGTCATCGTCCTCGCTTGAAAGCACATCGTTCGGATTATCCGAGAATGCTCTGTCGATCCCCGGTTTGGACAAACGCGCCCGTTTGCTTTTGGTATCCGTGAGAGCAGAAGTGATGGGTGTATCAGCGACCTTGCGCTTGTGGCTGGCAGTCGCCAATCTTTTCGCGATTACAGTGGCGACTACCGGCGGCACGGCCTTCGCTTCGTAGTCTGAGAAGTCGTAGCCGTCCCCGTCCCAGGTTTGCGATAGAACCGGGTCTAGGGACACGGTCATCGATTTAGCAATGACCAGCACGTGCGCGTAGATTTTCTGCAGCGCACCCCAATGCCACACGTTATACTGCTTGTTATCCGCTAGCCGAGCGGCGATCTGATACACTGTAGGCTTGAACTTGCACACTGGTAGATAGTCACGCTTGCCGCTGTTGGTAAGCGAGGCCGCACCCGGTCCAATCGGAACCGACTTCTGTGTTTCCAGATACGTGCTCACGGATGTCATTGCAGACTGTGACGCCGCATCCGGTGCCACTACTGCAACTGAGTCGAACGCAGAAGGTGGAATGGGTCGACGCAAATCATCAATGAGACCGGTCAGGAAGCTCTTTTCGTCAGCGTTCAGTGACTGAGACTTGGAAAGGATGCGCGACACTTGGCAGGCAACCGACAAGAGGTCGACACGGGACAGCATTGCCACGTGGCCAGCGTCTTCGAGCTGTGCAAAGGGTTCCACCAGAGGGCGCACGTGAACAAGGGCTGAATCGCGCGAGATGTTGCCCATCGAACAGCTTGCTTTGCCTCCGGCACCAATGACATCAGAGACGGTCAAACGCCCGCAACTATTGGAGGGTTTGGTCCTTTTCTGAGATTCTCGCGCGATCTGAAGTCGATATTCATAACGCAAGCGACCGTACGGTTCAAACAAGCAGCGAATCATCCACACCACCAGGCGCGGGCTAGGACAGCAAGCTGCCACGAATGCGAAAGGAATACGTGGTTCGCGAAGCATCGAAGCGGGCGGAGTAACATCATCGCCAGTGGTGGTGAACTTCTTGGAATTTGCAGCTGGCGACAAATGAGTTGGAGTAAAATAGAAAAACAGTAATTTGGATCGCTCGTACAGACCGACACACGTCATGATGAAAGCCGCAAACGGTATGGAAGCTTGAGAAATGCCGAAAATCGCTGTCTTTTCATTGGGATCTTTTGCCTAGCAACGAGAGTGTGTATTTTGATCTCCCCACATTTTTTTCCCGCTCAAGTTTTGGCGAGGTTAGCTGTGAATCCCGGCGCACTGCACGCCGGCGATCGGCTGCGTATCTGGGCTCGGGCCGCTCCATCTGCGGATGTCCCAGAAAACATCGTATAAGGCGCATGCATTGAGGACTTACGCACGCGAGTATAACTTCAAGTGAACCACTGAGACGAGGTCAAAGCCGCTGCAGAAGTGTACCCAGACGATTTCGACTTTGCGAGCCATGCTACCTTTCTACTGCAGCGCGTGATGAGCAATCACAAAACGCGGATGAAGCGGTCGTTATCTGGAACGTATCATATTCATTTCGAAATACAGGTGAGCGTACTTCGATGATAATGATCAGTTGGCGAATGCTCGCGAGCCAACCGGTTGATGTCGACGGCCCAGCGTTTACACGTTGAGATGCAAACGACCAGTGTGAGAAGACAGGAAATTTGTCAGTGAACATCAGCTGGACGGAAAGATCGCGAAGGATTCGTTGTGCATCGACAAGCTATGGTGCAAACCTGATAGCTACCAGTGACCTCCAGTTGGACGTTCATGCGGTTGCAGCAAGGCCATCCGTGACATTAAGACGAGAGTGGGCAACAAGACATCTACGGATGCGGCTCAGATGGTGGAACGACCACCACGTCATACGTTTGATATATCCAAGCGATGCGTGCAACCGGGTCAGGTAAGCGGCTTGTCGGGCCACAGTGCACAGACTGACTGAGTCCAAATGAACAGCATCCTGACCTTTGCAACAAATTATTCGAACCTCGGCGGTATAACGTACTGCATGTGGATATCGTCACAGCAACAACCAAACAGCGCCCCACGAGTCACGCATGCTGTCCATGCTAGCACCAGCCGCATCCACAACAATCAAGCTAGGCAAGAGGTGACATCGACGGACAACGACATCCGTAAACTTGCTGAGCTGAAGAGGACTGGGACATTCATCGAATCAAGCTGGCAGAAAGCGCAGACGTGACTATCTGCCATCAGTGCCCACATACATCTGAGGCTGATCGAGACTGCACTTGTGCGGCTGCACGATTCAAGCACTGGATTCGACAAACAAGCGTTTGAGAAGTGCATCACTTTCCCTCTCATGTATGCATTCTGTCGTGCTACAACATAACGTACATGTAAATGTGCACCACTATACAGGTTCAAAAATCACGACCAGAGATCGCGAATTCGATGTGAATTTTCTTTCGTCAAAAGGTTCACCACTCCAAATCCGATGGCCTCCTAAAGAGCGATGCTGTCGAGGTCTAACTGGGGATCCCCGAACAATCGGTATTATACATCAAACGGTTCGGCATCTCCCTTTGTGTGTTCTGCATGGGCATTTGAGGTGAGATTTTGTGCGTATTGCGCTCGCACAAGCTGTGGTTGCTATGTGTATGATGTATATTACGCAATTGGCTGCTTTTGTCCGCGTTCGCACCGCGTTTCGTCGGTCACCAGCCTTGCTTTGCTGGCACTTTTGCCCCTCGTGACTGCCAAGCTATCTTGGCATTGCGGATGCGCGTGTGTTGTTCGTATCGCAATGTTCGCGTGCTTCTTGCACTGTCAGTAGCGTGTGTACCACTATGCTTAAGTGCTGCATTCGATTTTGTCCAGGAACGGCAAGTTACACTCCGTGGTGACTTGTTGCTCGAATGACCCGGCGAGGGGTGCAAGATCAAGTGCGCTCATCGTGTGGTTTCAGTGTTAGCGCTGGTGCCACGTCGCTGAGGGTAGTTGCTGAATCCCAAATGGCTTTCACGAGCCGGAGCCGCGCTGCTAGCGCCGCTTCCTGGACTCTTTCGTTTCATCGCAGCAGACATGCGTTCAGATTAGCCGCTGTGGTGCTACTTGTGGCGTTTGTGTCAACCGCCGTGCCCGTGTCCGCTGATGTGACCGAGCCTTCATTAGTGGAGGCAGATGCATCAGTGTCTGCACAACTAGCGGTCGAATTAACGCAGCCATGCGGTTTCTCAAGTTCATTCCAAACGTCAAATCAATGCTGCGGGGACAAGCAGTGTCCGTACGCCAACGGTGTTTGCTGTGGCTCTGGCTCTCATTGTTGCCCTGCTGGTGCAGCGTGTCTGCCACCAGTACCCGGCTCCAATGCAGTTCGCTGCGGCGTGCATGCGTCTGCGATCACTCCGTCAGGCAACACTGCTGCCTTCTCTCAGCAGCCCGCTGCTCCGACGCCGTCTCTACGGGACATTTCAGCCCCGTCCGTGCCGGTGGAGGTGTGCCCCTGCGCATCACTGCCAGGTGCATCGCGTGCCAACTGCCCGTGTGCAGCACAGGCCGCGCCGCGCGTTGAGGCTGAGGAGGTCAAGGGCGCTTGTGCCGGTGGCAAGTCATGCAACCCGAACGATGTGATCCAGCTGGTGGAGCCCGAGATTGTGTCACGCAGTGCGGATACGTTCATGAAGCCTGCTCAGGTTAAGGCTCAAGCACCTGCCCCGATTGTGGATGCTCAGAACGGTACGGCGCATTCGATTGGTGCTATTTTTCACTATTACCCTAGGATGCGTGTAGTCAAATGCTGACGTGTTGTTTGCTTGTGATGTGACAGATCCAAACTGGTTGTTGATCGCTCGTGCTAGTGGTACCAAGAACATGGTTCGCTGGACGACTGGCGAGGGTGTGGCGACTGATGCTAACTACATCGCGCCTTGCACTCGGTACGGCTTATGTTATTACCCCATAGGGTTTAAGCGGATTATTCAACTGATTTTCTTTATCTCTGGATTGATTGAACTCTTAGCTTCAACTACCTGGGTGGTGGTGCCAACGTCACCATCCGCGTGTCGATGGGCGCTGTGGTCGACTTCTTCCGGGCTCAGTCCGGCAAGAGCTTGTGCAACATGCTGGTGAGTGTCAGCGGCCTGTTTGTATCGTTTATACTGCCCATTATCCTGTAGCACATCTACAACTTGTGCTCGGTTACTTCAATTTTTGTTGTATTATCCTGTATCGAATCTAATCCGTGCTCTGCGTAACAATGCTACCACGCAGTCGTCCACATCTGGTCACCAATGGGCGCCTGATTTGCGAGGTCCGTGGGCAGATCCTACCACCTTCGAGAGCGACAAGTTCATGGGCGGCGGCTCCTCAGACTACTGGGTACGTTCAATTGAATCAATTTAAAATGCTGGTTTGTACGCATTGATGACACACTTCACAGTACGGATTAGTCAACATCTAATATACTATTCAATGCTTATGGTACAGGTATCAAAAGCCACCAATGGACGCGACCCCCGCAAGTATGTTAGCTTCTGGGGCTCCGTCGACGAGCTCGGCGGCTGCTGCACATCAGCATACGTGGCGTCACCTACAAAGTGGGGCCAAGCTTACACCATGCACATCTACGTGGGTCCACCCAGTAAGTCTATTTTTCATCCCTTTACCTAAGTAAATCAATATACTTAATCATTTTTTCTGGGTGTAATGTACTTCAGCGCTATCTCAACTGGAGGCTCAGCCCATGGTCAACGTCACCAGCATGGCTGAGGAAGTGCTTGCACCCGTGATGCACAAAATGGACGAGCTAGACACCACCCAAGAACGTCTGGCTAACACCACAGCGGTACGTGATCATCGTAGCGCTTCCTCCTCCCCATCTTTTTTTCTTGGCTAAGCGTGTATTCCTTGGTTGCCTATCAAACAGTCCATGGCACGCACGGCGCAAAGCGCAGTCTCCGACGTGAGCAGCGAGGTCACCCGGATCCGCGGTGAAATCCGCGAGCTGAAGCGCCTGCAGAAGGCAGCAGCTGAGAGCCACAACGAGGCTAGCGTGCTCAAGGTCCGCGATCAGCTGGCCCTGATGCAACGACAGCTCCAGCAACTCGAAGCAGACCAGGCTCAAATGATTGTGCGCACCCGCGAAAAAGAGCGACAAGAAGGTGTGCGTAAGGCTGCTGAACGCGCTGAGTCGAATCGACAGAAGAAACTGGAAGAGGACGGCAAGGCGAAGGAGAAATCCGATCGTCACAAGCGTCACATGGCTGAGCTTGAGCAACAGCAGAAGGACTTCCAGAAGATGCAAGACAAGCTGGAGGCGCAACGTGCTAAGGCCAGCAAGGATGCTGCTGAGGCCGCGCGTCAGGTACGGTCACGTGCTTGATTGTATACACATGAGGTCATTGCGTATACATTTGTTACTGCTTGTTGGGGCAAGCGTTGTGTACCATGTTACGTTTGTTACGACCCGGCTTTGAGACCTCAAACTAATCTGGACTTGGGCGTGTTTAATTCTTACAGGCTGAGAAGAATCGTCTGCTGGCTCAAAAGCTGGCTACTGAGAAAGAGCAGGCCGAGAAGGAGACTGCGGCCCGCGTGGCTGCTGCTCGTCAACAGGCCGAGCGTGAGGCCCAGCTCCGCATCGACGCTGTCCGCGAGACCGCTGAGAAAGATCGAGTGCGACAGTTGCAGACCATCAAGAACCAAGCTGATGCCGAGCGTAAGATCTTGACTGACTTGCTGAATGGCAAGGAGGACGCCAACAAAAAGGCGGATGCACAGCGCCGCGATTTGGCGAGGCAGAAGATCGATGTTGAGCGCGAGGCCGCTGTGACCACGTCAAAGCTGGCTCAACAAGCATCACAGATGGCAGAGAAGGCTGCGTTGGAGGCTGAAGAGGCTGAGCGCAACTCGCGTTTGCACAGTCAGAACGCCCAGACCGCCTTCCGCGCCCGCCCGCAAGTGCTGCAGCGACTGGAGAAGAACGACAATGATCCCGCTCTGCGTGATGCTCTGGACCGTGCCGAGGCTGCCGAAGCACGTGCGCGCCAGGCTAAGGAGATGGCGGAGGAGATCGTAGCCCGTGCTAAGGCTGCGCAAGATCGCGCTGACGCCATTCGCGCGGCTGCCGCTGTGGACAAGTCTGCTGCAGGTGATGCTGCCAAGGCCGTGGCTGATGCTGCAGCTCTGCGTCAACAGGCCAAGGAGGCGAATGATGAAGTCGAGGCCGATGCCAAGCAGGTGGCCGAGTCCGTGAAGGACGCTGCGGAAGTAGACGAGGCTTCCAAAGAGGCTGAACGCTCGGAGATCAAGGAGAAGGATGAGATTGAGCGCTACACTGAGGAGCTGAAGTCTGCGATGGCCGCTGAGACTGCTCGAGCGGAGAGTGCACTGCGTAAGCTGAAGCGTGCTCAGAACCGACGTGCGACGTGCCGTCGCTCAGGTCGCTCGCTGGTGCTGACTGTTCGAGACGCTAAGGTGGCCGTGCTCAAGGCTCGTGCACGAAGTATGATTGTGTTCTGGTGGATTGTCTTTAACCTTGCGCACACGCTCACACGGCATGAATTCAACTGTTTACTGATATTGCTATCAGGTAATCGATTGCTCAAGCGTCATCTGGTGCTGGTAAAGCGGCAGCAGGACGCTACACCCGTTGACGCAGCAGCCCAAGCTGCTCTGAAAGCAGCCAAGGACGTAGCTGACAAGGCTGCAGCTGCTGCAATCGCTGCAAAGGATGCGGCTGACCAGGACTCCAGCAAGCAGGGTGCTGCGGATCAAGCATTGGCCAACGCTGCCACCACCAAGCGTGCGTGGCAAACTGCTCAACACAAGGCCTCTGTGGCGCGCAACGCGCTCAACCGAGCCAAGCTGGCGGTCACCAAGAATGACGCAGCGATCAAGACCATCGACCGTGAAATTGCAGCGGCGGAAACGTCGTTGATCGCCCAGAAGTCGGATCTGGCGGCCACGAAGGTGCGCTGCCAGGAGCTGGCTAAGCGCCTGTACATGCTCAAGGTGAAGCTCCGACGGGAGCGCCAACACTACCGTCGGACGCTGTTCAAGATCAAGCTGGAGCACTACAAGAACCTCGTCTCCATCGGTCGCGAACGCGTTCACGGCTCCACTCGTATGCAGAAGTACTTCTCTCGCAAGCTCAAGCAGATCAAGAAGAGTCTGCCCAAGGTCCAACAGAAGGCTGCTGCTGCCGCCCGGGCTGCCAGCGCGAACCCCAAGGATCGCACTTTGCAAGTCGCGCTTGAAGTTGCTGAACGTGAGGAGGAGTTAGTCCAACGCGATTTGGAACGCACTGAGTCCCATCTGGAAGA
>Ga0163144_10031866_pt1 | contig 10033 bp, 9 predicted proteins | sample OliLak19BULKMAT1_FD_123175 | JGI IMG/M metagenome (GOLD analysis project Ga0163144, IMG submission 123175) | Freshwater microbial mat bacterial communities from Lake Vanda, McMurdo Dry Valleys, Antarctica - Oligotrophic Lake LV.19.BULKMAT1 | ecosystem: Environmental > Aquatic > Freshwater > Lake...
ATGGATCTTCTGCATTAATCCTACATTCAATTGCGTGAAGTTTTGGCAGGTAATTTTTACCTGAAATAGCTATACCGGCAGCAATCATTATTTGTTCTTTTATTAAATCGTGGTCAATTACTTCTTCGGTAACTGTATGTTCCACCTGAATGCGCGTATTCATTTCCATGAAATAAAAGTTGCGGTATTTGTCTACCAAAAATTCAACGGTGCCAACACCTTCATACTGTATGAAATTACAGGCTTTAATAGCCGCTTCGCCCATTTTTTGCCTCAGATCATCGGTCATAAACGGAGACGGAGATTCTTCAATAAGTTTCTGATGTCTTCTTTGTATGGAGCAATCCCGCTCTGATAGATGACATGCTATGCCGAACTGATCACTAGCCACCTGAATTTCGATATGGCGGGGCTCTTCAATATATTTTTCCATATACATACCGTCATTTCCAAATGAAGCTTGCGCTTCTGTTTTTGCAGATTCCCATGCTTTTTGCAATTCATCTTCCTGCCAAACAATACGCATTCCTTTTCCCCCACCGCCTGCTGTTGCTTTCATCATTATCGGATAACCAATTGTTTTTGCCGTTTTTTTAGCATCCTCCAGGTCAGATAATAATCCACCTGATCCTGGCACTACTGGTACTCCTGCATTTATCATTGTTTCCTTGGCGGTTATTTTGTCACCCATTTTATTAATATGCTCAGGAGTAGGCCCTATAAATTTGATATTATGTTGCTGGCATATTTCGGCAAATTTTGCATTCTCAGATAAAAATCCGTAGCCTGGATGTACTGCATCCGCATTAGTTATTTCTGCTGCGGCAATTAATTGAGGAATATTCAAATAAGATTCTTTACTGGGAGGCGGACCAATACATACTGCTTCATCGGCAAACCTAACGTGCAAACTATCTCTGTCTGCTGTAGAATAAACGGCTACTGTCTTTATTCCCATTTCTTTGCATGTACGTATTACTCTTAAGGCGATTTCGCCACGATTGGCAATTAGAATTTTTTTAAACATATTTTTTAATTTTTATAATGGGTTAATTAAAAACATTGGCGTTTCGTATTCCAATGCGGTCATATCCTCTACTAATACTTTTATTATTTTTCCTGATACTTCTGATTCTATTTCATTAAAAAGTTTCATCGCTTCAATAATACAAAGGGGTTGACCTTTTTTTATTTCATCCCCAATATTTACAAATGGAGGCTTTCCTGGTCCAGATGTGCGGTAAAAAGTTCCTATCATTGGCGCTCTAACAATATGGTAATTTGATTCATCTGTTGTGGGAGGTGGTGTAAGAGATTCTTTTTGAACCGGAATTGTTTCTGCCGGATCAGAACTTGCGATTGATGTTGCCTGAAAGGCAGGAAGTCCTTGCAAATAAGAAGCAGGCACAGTCATTTCTGTAATAATCGTTTCTCTTTGAGAAGACGGATTTTTAATTTTTATTTTAAAATCATTAAGTTCTAATTCTATTTCGCTTACACCCGATTTGACAACAAACCGGATAAGATTTTGTATTTCATTTAACTTCATATTGTCAGTGTTTTATTAAACCATTTTTTTATTGTATCAAGCAACTTGCGCAATTCTTTTTCCTGAATAATGTATGGGGGCGTCAGGTAAAGGACTTTGTCAATTGGTCTGAGCCAAACACCCTCCTGAACTGCAAATTCACAGAATCCTGACAAATATTTTTTATCGGTTACTTCAATTGCACCAATTGCACCAAGCACTCTCTTGTCTTTTATTGTGGTAGATCGTATGCATGAAAATTCTCTCCTGATAATTTCTTCTATGTTCCTGATTTTTTCTAAATAATTTTCTTGTTCAAAAATCTCGATGCTTCGAAGCGCAACGGCACATGCAAGCGAGTTGCCCATAAATGTTGGCCCGTGCATAAATGCTTTTTCATAACCATCCCCTAAAAATGCATTGAATACTTTTGAATTGGTTATTGTGGCTGCGTGGCCTAAATATCCTGCCGTGAGGGCTTTTCCCAAAGTCATTATATCAGGAGAAATACCCGAATATTCTGAAGCAAATAATTTTCCAGTGCGACCAAAGCCGGTGGCTATTTCATCAAAAATAAGCAGAACATTGTATTTACTACAGAATTCGCTGGCAGCTTTCAGATAAAGCGGAGAATACATTCTAAAACCACCTGCGCATTGAACTATTGGCTCGAGAATAAAAGCAGCAATATGGCGATGGTGTTCACTAAGTATTTTATCCAATTGCTCTATATCCTGAGCGATTGTTTTTTCATCAGCAAAAAAACCACCTTGCGGAGTATTTAAAAAATATCCTTTGTTTAATATGCCTGAAAAAGTTCTGCTGAAATCAGAATCATCGCTTACTTCCATTGCTTTGAAAGTATCACCGTGATAACCGTTTTTTAATGAAAGAAAAACTTTCTTGTCATAAATCCCCTGGTTAATCCAGAATTGAAGCGCCATTTTTAATGCAACCTCTACCGCTACCGAGCCGCTATCAGAAAAAAAGACATGTTCTAATCCTGAGGGAGTAATTTTTGCTAATCTATTTGCCAATTCAATTGCCGGACGGTTTGAAAGCCCTCCCATCATAACATGTGAGATAGTATTGGCTTGTTCAATTAAAACTTTATTTAATTCGGGATTATTGTAACCATGAATTACGGACCACCAGGATGAAATTCCGTCTATAAGGGTGCGTCCGTCTTCCAAATACAGAAAAACATCTTTTCCACCTTTCACAACAGGGAAGGTGTGGCAGTTTTTCATTTGTTTATATGGATACCACAGCATATTTATTTACTCAGGTATAGATTTCGTTCAGAGTGTATTTTCAGGAAAAATTCATCGTGAAGGTCATCAATGAAATAAATTTCTTCTCCGGTTGACTTCATTTCCGGGCCTAGTTCCTTATTTATTTCCGGGAATTTACTGTATGAAAACACAGGAATTTTTATGGCATATCCTTTCTTTCTCGGAGAAAATTTAAAATCGCTGAGTTTGTTATGGCCTAACATAACTTTAGTTGCATACTTTACATAGGCTTCATCGTAAGCTTTTGCAATAAAGGGAACAGTACGCGATGCTCGAGGATTGGCTTCAATTATATATACTTTTTCATCTTTAACAGCAAATTGAATATTGATCAACCCAATAGTTTTTAATGCCAATGCAATTGTTCTGGTATGTTTTTCAATTTGTTCAATAACATTAGCACTAAGCGAAAAAGGTGGAAGTACAGCATAAGAATCCCCTGAATGAATCCCAGCAGGTTCTATATGCTCCATAATACCAATAATATAAACATCGGTGCCATCGCATATTGCATCAGCTTCTGCTTCAATTGCATTTTCAATAAAATGGTCGAGCAATACACGGTTGCCGGGTATATCCTTTAATAAATTTACTACATGTTGCTCCATCTCCTGTTCGCTTATAACAATTTTCATTCTTTCGCCACCAAGCACATACGATGGCCTTACAAGTAGTGGAAATCCAAGTTCTTTTGTATGGATCAATGCTTGATCAGCTGTTTCGGCAACAGCAAACAAAGGGTAAGGAATATTATTTTCTTTTAAGAGTGTGGAAAATTTCCCCCTGTCTTCGGCAATATCAAGAGCTTCATAAGAAGTTCCGATAATTTTTATTCCATACCGGCTTAATTTTTCAGCGAGTTTTAATGCCGTTTGTCCACCTAATTGCACTATTACTCCTTCTGGTTTTTCATTCTGTATAATGTCATAAATATGTTCCCAAAAAACAGGTTCAAAATAAAGCCGGTCGGCAGTTGTGAAATCAGTTGATACAGTTTCGGGGTTACAGTTAATCATAATAGTTTCATATCCGCATTCTTTTGCTGCAAGAACACCATGTACGCAGGAATAATCAAACTCTATCCCTTGTCCAATGCGATTGGGACCTGAACCCAATACAACTATTTTTTTTCTGTTTGTGGGGATAGCTTCGTTTTCTTCTTCAAATGTTGAATAGAAATAAGGTGTTTTGGCTTCAAACTCGGCAGCGCAGGTATCAACCATTTTATAAACACGGTTAATATTCAAATCCTGTCGTTTTTTATAAATCTGACTTTCAAGGCAGCGAAGCAAATGAGCAATTTGACGGTCAGCATACCCTTTTTGTTTTGCTTCATATAATAATTCGCGCGGAATATTTTCAATGGAATATTTTTCAATCTCTCGTTCTAAAACAATTAATTCTTCTATCTGATTTAAGAACCAGGGGTCAATGTGGGTAAGATGATGAATGGTTTTAAATGGGATGCCCATTTTAAATGCATCATAAATATGAAAGAGGCGATTCCAGCTTGGGTTTTCCAGACTATCCAGTATTTCCTGTTGCTTGGTCAATTCTTTTCCATCAGCACCGAGCCCGTTTCTTCTGATTTCGAGTGATTGACAAGCTTTTTGCAATGCTTCCTGAAAACAGCGTCCAATTCCCATTGCTTCACCTACTGATTTCATTTGAAATCCCAGTCTCCTGTTAGCCCCTGGAAATTTATCGAAGTTCCATCTCGGTATTTTTACAATTACATAGTCAAGGGTTGGTTCGTGTAGCGCAGAAGTATCTCCTGTAATAGGATTTTTCAATTCATCAAGATGATATCCAATGGCCAATTTCGCTGCTATCCGGGCAATAGGATATCCTGTTGCTTTTGAAGCAAGTGCAGAAGAACGTGAAACTCTTGGATTGATTTCAATGGCTACTATATCTTCCTTTTCGTCAGGGCTGATTGAAAACTGAACATTGCAACCACCCGAAAAGTTGCCAATGGAACGAATCATTAGAATTGCCAAATTCCGCATTCTCTGAAATGTAGTATCAGAAAGTGTCATTGCCGGGGCAACAGTAATTGAGTCTCCGGTATGAATACCCATCGGATCAAAGTTTTCGATGGAGCAAACGATTACAACATTATCGTTGGAATCGCGCAGAAGTTCTAATTCATATTCTTTCCACCCGATAAGTGCTTTATCAATAAGAACTTCGTGTATGGGTGATGCGTGTAGCCCACGGTTTAATGCTTCTTCAAAGTCTTCTCTTTTATAAATTACTGCACCACCTGTACCGCCTAAAGTAAAAGAGGGTCTTATTACCAATGGAACTCCAAACTCCTGAGCAATTTCTTTTCCTTCTAAAAAAGAACGACAAATTTTTGCCGGAGCTGTTCCTACTCCAATCTCGTCCATTTTTTTTCTAAAAAGCTCCCTGTCTTCGCATGTATTAATTGCATTTATATCTACGCCCAGCATTTTCACTCCATACTTTCCCCAAATTCCCAATTCATCGCATTTGATAGCAAGATTCAGAGCGGTTTGCCCTCCCATCGTAGGTAAAACAGCATCTATCTTTTTTCCTTCCTTTAATTTCTCTTCAAGTATTCGAATAATCGAATGATGATTTAGTGGCCATAGGTAAACGTGATCGGCTGTTACCTTATCCGTCATAATGGTTGCGGGATTTGAATTGATGAGCGAAACCTCAATTCCTTCTTCCCGCAGTGAGCGAGCTGCTTGAGAGCCGGAATAATCAAATTCACATGCTTGTCCGATAACAATAGGACCGCTGCCGATTATTAAAACTGATTTTACACTTTGGTCTTTAGGCATATTATTTTTCTTAGATTAGTTTATTGCGTAAGGCAGTTAAAGTTGGCATGTTTTTTAGTTCAATACTCTATAAAACAAAACTGTCAATGCTATTCCTACCAAGATTCCGTAAAAGAAAAATTCCCATCTTCTGCTTTTTCGACCTTGCATACTTGATTGAAGATTTTGCTTTATTGTTATCTAATTTTTTTATTTTGTAAATTCATAATTTTTCTCTTCATAATTTTGTTCTATACTCAAACTGATATTGTTGTAATTCTTTGGATACATTCAATATTTTGTTCTTTAAATTTTCTTTAAACGCCTGAACTTGTTTTAGTAAATTATAATCACTTGATGCCAGTATTTGAAGAGCAAGAATACCCGCATTTTTTGCTCCATTTACTGCAACAGTAGCTACAGGAACTCCTGCGGGCATCTGAACAATTGAAAGCAATGAATCCCATCCGTCCATTGAGTTAGTTGATTTTATTGGAACTCCAATTACGGGTAAAGGTGAAATGGATGCAACCATTCCCGGTAGGTGAGCTGCACCACCCGCTCCGGCAATTATTACTTTAATACCACTTTGATGTGCTGTTTTAGCGAACTCGAACATTCTGTCTGGGGTTCGGTGAGCCGAAACAATATTTATTTCAAATGGCACTTCAAATTCGTTAAGAATTTCAGCAGCTTCTTTCATTACAGGATAGTCGGAGTTGCTTCCCATAATTATACTTACTAATGGTTTTTTCATGCGATGACTTTTAAGTGGTTAATAATATATTCTGCTTTCTGTTTTGCATTTTCAATGGAGTTATCAAGAATGGTGATATGTCCCATCTTGCGATACGGTTTGGTTTCTGTTTTTCCGTAAAGGTGTATTTTTGCTCCTTTTATTTCCATACATTTTTCAAGTCCTTCATATTTTACCGTTCCCCTGTACTCCGGCTCGCCAAGAATATTCAACATTAACGAAGGCATTATCATTTCTGTACTTCCAAGCGATAAGCCTAATATTGCTCTCAGCTGCTGTTCATATTGAGATGTAAAAGAGCTTTCAATGGTATGGTGTCCGCTGTTGTGCGGGCGAGGAGCTACTTCGTTTATGAGCAGTTCATCATTTTCATCCAAAAACAGTTCCACCGCAAGAATACCCACAATATCAAAAGCCTTAATTGTTTTAGTTGCTAATGTTATGGCATTTTTTGCGATACAGTCACTAATTTGTGCAGGAGAAAAAAGATATTTTACAAGATTGGCTTGTTTGTCAAATATCATTTCAACAGGTGTAAAACAATTCACATTGCCGAAAGCATCTCTTGCAGCAATAACCGATAATTCTTTTTTAATTTTTACTTTTTGTTCTATCACAGAAGGCGCATCCATCATTTTGTGTAAATCATCCGAAGTATTTACTACTGCTACACCTTTTCCATCATATCCGGCTTTGCGAAGTTTCTGTACAAACGGAAATGAAATTGTTCCATTTGTGATTAGTTCTTTCACTTCCTCTTTGTTTTCGCAAATGATGTAAGGCGAACTTCTAAGATTATTTTTTACATAAAACTCTTTTTGTAACCCCTTGTCCTGAATGATGTGTAGTTTATGCGGGTTAGGATAAACAGCTTTTCCTTCTTCAGCCAGTTTTATCAGCGCTTCTGTATTTACATTTTCAATTTCAATGGTGATAATGTCTGCCAGTTTTCCGAAGCGATATACCGTTTCGTAATCAGTAAAATCGCCAGTATGAACATTATTGCAAAATAATGATGCTGAACAATTCAATAAAGGGTCAAGCACCAATGTTTCAAGATGCCAGTTGGCAGCGGAGGCACAAAGCATTTTACCAAGCTGACCTCCGCCTAGTATTCCTATTCTTTTGATATAAAAATTGTTTGATTCCATTTTCTTATTCTATTGGCTTTGCTTCTTTTCAAATCATTTCTTAACAGTTTTCATCTGGATAACATCTACCAAAAATGCAAATGCCATTGAGAAATAAATATATCCTTTGGGTATTACAAAATGTAAGCCTTCCGCCAATAATGAAACACCTATCATCATGAGGAAACACAGTGCAAGTATTTTAAAAGATGGGTGTTTAGCTATAAATTCATGAATAGGTTTTGATGCTGCGAACATGGTTATTGCGGCAACAATTACGGAAACGTACATAATCCAAAGCTCATCCACCATGCCAACTGCTGTAATGATGGAATCAATTGAAAAAACTAAATCAAGAATGAGAACTTCTATAAGCAGTTGCCGAAATGCCACTGTTTTGTTTTCTTCTGGTTTATCGCTGTTGGCAATTTCTGTTTTGTGGTAAATTTCTTTAGTGCTTTTGTAAAGCAAGAAAAGCCCACCGCCAATTAAGATCAAACCTTTGCCGCTAATCTCTTTATTAAGAATGGTAAATAAAGTTTGATCTAATTTTAATATCCAGGAAATGAAGGCTAATAAAATTAGTCTGAATACTATAGCCAGGCCTATTCCCCAGTATCTTAATTTATCCCTTTGGTTTTCGGGAAGTCTATTGGCTAAAATAGAAATGAAAATAATATTATCAACTCCTAAAATTATCTCTAATGCTATTAATGAAAATAAAGGAATTAAGACATCTTGTACCATTTTTATTTATACTAGATTTTGAAGTAAGGCAATGCTTTCAATTACTCTAATAAAATACTTTTTCTTTATCAACTATACCCATTTTTCCTATAATGATGTTTGTATTAATTATTGGAAAGGCGTAAATTACCAGATCTTCTTTTGGAAATAAATGTTTAATTAGAACGGCTATATCTGAGTAGTGGATAGATAATCCTATTGCAATAAGCAAGGTGCTATTCGTTTCCATCACTTCGTCCTCCTTATATTCAAAAAAGGGAATGTTTTCAGGAACTAATGCTTTTACTATCAATTTTCTTTTAAATAATTCTTTAACAATTACCTCTGCTTGATTCTTGCTATTTGTTATGACGTGAAGTGTATGCATTATTTCTTTTCCTTTTGTAAATCAATGTTATAAAAAAAAGCTGCCTGTAAGTATTGTTTTGTAGTATTATTTACTGTTTGAGCCAGGTATCCAAGCTGAATATTTGCATTTGGCAAAAACTGATAGCCGATCGCTCCATACAACCGGTTTCTATCAAATGGGGTAGGTGAAAAATGAATAAATACCTCATCATAAAAACTCAAAAACAAGGTCTTTTTTTCTACTTCCTTTTTATTCAGCGGCACTGTAACGCGAATAAGATATCTTACCCTGTCAAGGTATCGGTTGTTATTGTTTGATTGTATCCACCGTTGCTCAATGCGGTATCGGTGTTCAAAAATACACCTGCCAATATTGTTTCGCATCAGAAACTGCTGCCAGATCCGGTTTTCGAAAACCTGAATGCCCGGCAACTGTTCTTTTTCAAAAGCATGATTTGTTATGTAAGCATATCCAATACTTGTAAAAACAGAACTATTTAGGTGATAATTAATGCCTCCACGTAAAAGCATTTGTTCAGTATTTGGAATGATTTCAAAACTGCGATATTGAACTTCTGTATGAATGCTCCAATTGTGGTGCAGGCGTGTTTGATTTAAACCCATCAGCCAGATACCGGTTGTTCCTGATTGTGATTGGCCAAATGACAAAACATTTATTAGAAACACAAAAACATATAATGTTAAGGTTGCTTTATAAAAATGTTTGTTCATTTACCAATTTGGAATTTATCGTTAATTTTTAATTGTAAAATGTTACTGCTCCTGTGGTAATATCATGTGTTCCGCCCACAATTCCTATTTCTCCTTTTTCTATCATTTCTTTTAAAATGGGGCTGCGTTCCATAATGGCTTTAACAGTTCGTTTTACATTAATTGCCCCTACTTTTTCAACAAATTCGGGATTGCTTGAATTACGATTCTCCGTTATCGTGTTTTCATCATCAACGGATGGTCTAATTTTAGTGAGTAATGCCGTAAGATTTCCCATTTCAATATGATCGCAAGCTCCTCTAACAGCGCCACATTTTGTATGTCCCAGTACAACAATTACTTTGGAGCCTGCTACTTTGCATCCAAATTCCATACTGCCCAAAATATCTTCATTGATAATATTTCCGGCTATACGAACACTAAACACATCTCCTAAGCCCTGGTCAAAAATTAATTCGGCAGAGGTTCGGGAATCTATGCAACTTAAGATTACTGCAAATGGGTGCTGCCCGTCTGATGTTTCATTTGCTTGTTGCAAAAGATTGCGGTTTACTTTAAGATTATTTACAAATCGTTTGTTCCCTTCTTTTAATAAGTCTAAGGCCATTGAAGGTGTAATGGAGGTTTGCATTTCTTTTGTTAGAGTTTTCATTTTTTTGAGTTTTAGAATTGATGGTTAGATTATTTAGGTTCAATAAAGTTTA
>Ga0163144_10031867_pt1 | contig 10033 bp, 9 predicted proteins | sample OliLak19BULKMAT1_FD_123175 | JGI IMG/M metagenome (GOLD analysis project Ga0163144, IMG submission 123175) | Freshwater microbial mat bacterial communities from Lake Vanda, McMurdo Dry Valleys, Antarctica - Oligotrophic Lake LV.19.BULKMAT1 | ecosystem: Environmental > Aquatic > Freshwater > Lake...
CAACGCCAACCGCTCGTTCCTGGTCGGCAACTTCCGCGCCGACGGGCGCAACCTGCCGGTGCTGGCCGGGCAGACCCTGCAGGGCGTGCCCGATATCGGGCTGCTGCTGCTGACCGCGCGCGACGGCCGGCCGGTCTATGTGCGCGATGTCGCCACCATCGTCGTCGGCGCGGCCGAACCGGACTATCGGGCGGCGCGCTTCACCCGCAACGCCAACGGCGCGCTGGAGCGCCGGCCCGCCGTCAGCATTGCGTTCGCCAAGCGCAAGGACGCCAACGCCGTGGTCGTCACCGACGAGCTGCTGCACCGGCTGGCCGCCGTGCAGGGCCGCCTGGTGCCGAAGGAAATCTCTGTGGGCATCTCGCGCAACTATGGCGAGACGGCCAGCGAAAAGGCCGACGAACTGCTGTTTCACCTTGGCCTGGCGACCGTTTCAATCGTCATCCTCATCACCCTGGCGATTGGCTGGCGCGAGGGCGTGGTGGTGCTGGTGGTCATTCCGACCACGATCCTGCTGACCCTGTTCGCGATGTGGCTGATGGGCTACACGATCAACCGCGTCAGCCTGTTCGCACTGATCTTTTCCATCGGCATCCTGGTCGATGACGCCATCGTCATTGTCGAGAACATTGTGCGGCACTGGCGCGAGAAGTCGGGCCGCGACCTCGTCGAAAGCGCGCTGGAGGCGGTGGCCGAGGTGGGCAACCCGACGATCATCGCGACGCTTACCATCGTCGTCGCCCTGCTGCCCATGCTGTTCGTCTCGGGCATGATGGGCGCCTATATGGGGCCGATCCCGGCGACCGCCTCGATGGCCATGGTGTTCTCGTTCTTCGTCGCGGTGACGGTGACGCCGTGGCTGCTGTACCGGGTCGCGGGGCGTCACTTCCGCAACGCGAAGCCCGGCGAACGCCATGGCCAAGAGGTCGATGCGCTGGGCCGCCTGTTCCTGCGCGTGGCCCGGCCGCTATTGCACGGCCGCCGCCGTTCGGCGGTCCTGCTGACCTTGGTGGGTGTGGCCACGATGGCCGTCTGCGTGCTGTTCGCGACCAAGGACGTCACCGCCAAGCTGCTGCCGTTCGACAACAAGTCGGAGTTCCAGGTGGTGGCCGACCTGCCCGCCGGATCGACGCTGGAGGATACCGAACGCGTGCTGGGCGAGGCGGTGCGCCGGCTGGCCAGCCTGCCGGAACTGAGTTCGGTGGAGAGCTATGCCGGCACGGCGGCGCCGTTCAACTTCAACGGCCTGGCGCGGCACTATTACCTGCGCCGTTCGCCCGAACTGGGCGATCTGCAGGTCAACCTCAAGCCCAAAGCCGAGCGCAGCCGCGCCAGTCACGATGTGGCGCTGGACGCGCGCCGCCGGCTGGCCGACATGCCGGTGCCGGCGGGCACTGTGCTGCGCGTCGTCGAGGTGCCGCCAGGCCCGCCAGTGCTGGCCACGTTGCTGGCGGAAATCTACGGGCCCGACGAGGCAAGCCGCGTGGCCACCGCCCGCCAGGTGCGCAAGGCGTTCGAAATGGTCGATTTCGCGGTCGATATCGACGATACGCTGCGCGCGCCGGGCCAGCGCCTGCGGTTCGCCGTCAACCAGGAGAACCTGGAGTTCCACGGCGTCGAGGAGCAGGCGGTATACGACACGATCGCCGCCATCGCGGGTGGCGTGCGAATCGGTTATTCGCAACGCGGCGACGGGGCCAAGCCGGTGGAGATTGCGGTGCGCCTGCCCAAGTCGATGATGACGCCGGGCGAGCGCATCCTGACCACGCCGGTGCCGGCCGGCGGCACCAAGCGGATTGGCGCCAATGTCGAACTGGGCGACGTGGTGTCGCTGCGCGTCGAGCCGGCGTCGCATCCGTTGTACCGGCGCGACGGCTACTTCGCCGAAATGGTGACCGCCGAACTGGCCGGCCGCTTCGAGGCGCCGATCTACGGCATGCTGGCGGTGCAGGACGCGATGGCGAAAATGACCTGGCCCGGCGGCGCCCCGCCCAAGGTGGGCTTCGCCGGCCAGCCGGCCGATGAATCGATGCCGTTTCTGCTGTGGGACGGCGAGTGGGAGCTGACCTACATCACCTTCCGCGACATGGGCGCCGCCTTCGGCGTGGCGATACTCGGCATCTACCTGCTGGTGGTGGCGCAGTTCGGTTCGTTCAAGCTGCCGCCGGTGATCCTGATACCGGTGCCGCTGACGCTGATCGGCATCGTGCTGGGCCACTGGGCGATGGGGGCGCCGTTCACCGCCACCTCGATGATCGGTTTCATCGCGCTGGCCGGAATCATCGTGCGCAACTCGATCCTGCTGGTCGATTTCATCCGCCGCCGGCAGGCCGATGGCGTTTCGCTGCGCATCGCGCTGCTTGATGCCGGCGCGGTGCGCAGCCGGCCAATCGTGCTGACCGCCGCAGCGGCCATCATCGGTGCCGCCTTCATCATCACCGACCCGATTTTCCAGGGTCTGGCGATCTCGATGGTGTTCGGCCTGGCGACATCCACGGCGCTGACCCTGCTGGTGATTCCGGCGGTCTACATTCTGCTCCGCGACGACGGCGTGCCGCTGGCCCGGACTTGAATACCCCCTGGCGGCGTTTAACGCGCTTCGTCGCCTACGTTCCCCCGGGATTGCCGGCAGGTCACCGGCGCGCCTTCGGGCTGACCGCTGCCGGCTACCTGCTGGCGCTGGCAATCCAGATGGGGCTGTTCCTGCTGTTTCTGGTGCTGGGGCAGACGCTGCTGACGGTGGGCGCCGCCACCGGCATTGCGGTGTTCGGGTGGGCAACTCTGGCGCACCGGCGCGGCCGTTACCGTGCCGCGCCACATATCGCCGCCGCACTGGTAGTGACCCAGGCGGTACTGAGCGTCTGGATCGCCGGTACGGCGGGCGGCTTTCAGCTCTACCTGCTGGCCGCCATCCTGCACCCATGGCTGGTGCCCTATTATCCGCGCTGGCTTAAGCTGGCCTACCTCATTGGCGGCGCGGCGCTGTTCGCCGGCCTGTTCGCCTGGGGCGCCGGCCATGCGCCAGTGCAACCCATGACGGCACCGTGGCCGGCGGTTTTCGCGGCGCTGAACAGCCTCGGCATCGCCGCGCTGCTGGTGGCCATTGTCGCCACCTACGACGCCATAGCGGCGCGGGCCGAACGCGACGCGGCGACCGCCTATGACCAGTCCGAGGCGCTGCTGCACAACATCCTGCCAAGGGCGGTCGCCGCGCGCCTGAAGCGCGACCCCAACGCCATCACCGAGGTGCATGCCGACGTGACCATCCTGTTTGCCGACATCGTCGATTTCACGCCCCTGTCGGCGCATCTGGGCCCAACCGCCCTGGTAGAACTGCTGAACCGAATCTTCACCCGCTTCGATGACCTGGCGACACGTCATGGCGCGGAAAAAATCAAGACCATTGGCGATGCCTACATGGCCGTCGCCGGCTTGCCGGAACCGCGCGCCGACCATGCCAGGGTGGTCGCCGATCTCGCGCTGGACATGCTGGCGGCGATGGCGGACTTTCGCGACGACCAAGGGCGGCCGATCCAGCTGCGCATCGGCATCAGCTCCGGTACGGTGGTAGCCGGCGTGATTGGCAAGAGCAAGTTCGTCTACGACCTCTGGGGCGATCCGGTGAACACCGCAGGCCGCATGGAAAGCCATGGCCTGCCCGGACATATCCAGATCAGCGACGAAACCCGCCGCCTGCTGGGACCGGCCTACCGGTTTGAGCGACGCGGCGCTGTCGCGGTCAAGGGCAAGGGTATCGCAGAAACCTGGTTCCTGCTCGGCAGGGCTTAGCGGTGGTCTAGTCCTTTTCGCCGAAGCCGCTTTCCACCAGCGCCACCAGCGCCTCGAGCGCGCCGTCGCCCTCCTGGCCGGAGGCGGCGATGTCGATGTCGGTGCCGCGGCTGGCCGCCAGCATCATGAGGCCCATGATCGACGAACCAGACACGGTCTGGCCGTCCTTGGTCACCCGCACCTCGGCGTTGAAGCCGGTGGCGCATTTCACGAATTTCGCCGCCGCGCGGGCGTGCAGCCCGCGCGCGTTCACCACCCTTATGGTGCGGGTCAGCGCGCCTGGCATCAGCTCTCGCTGAGCAGTTTCGAGGCGACGTTGATGTATTTCCGCCCGGCCTCCTGGGCGGCCAGGGCGGCGGCCTTGGCGTCGCCCTTGGCGCGCACGCTGCACAGCTTGATCAGCATCGGCAGGTTGACCCCGGCGATCACCTCGACCCTGGCCTGGTCCATGATGGAAATGGCGAGGTTCGACGGCGTGCCGCCGAACATGTCGGTGAGCACGATGACGCCCTGGCCGCTGTCCACTTCGCCGACCGCGCGCATGATGTCCTGGCGGCGGCGCTCCATGTCGTCCTCGGGGCCGATGCAGATCGCCCGCATGTCCTTTTGCTTGCCGACCACGTGCTCGGTCGCCAGCACGAACTCCTCGGCCAAGCGGCCGTGGGTCACCAAAACGATACCAATCATCCCAAGTCCGCAGCCGTTTTCAGGTCGCGCATATTACTCGTGACCGAGGTGAATGTCGCGGTGCCTGAGGGCCACGCGCCAAGGCCCGTTTTCCAGCGTTTCCGCCAGTTTTTTCGCCGTGTGGACCGAGCGGTGCCGGCCCCCGGTGCAGCCGACGGCAATGGTCAGGTAGCGTTTGCCGGCCCGGGCATAGGCCGGCAGCAGGTCGCGCAGCATAGCACCCAGCCGGTCGAAGAACGGCGCGAAGGCCGGGTCGCGCTCGATATAGGCGGCGACCGGCGCATCCTCACCCGAGAGTTCGCGGAGGTCGGGCTCGTAGAACGGGTTGGCGAGGAAGCGCATGTCGAACACCAGGTCGGCCTCGCGCGGCAGGCCCTGACGGTACGAGAACGAGGTCACCATCACGTTCAGCGAAGTGTCGGCGCGGAGCCCCCAGGCGGCGATCAGCATGGCGCGCAGCTCGGGAAGCTTTAGCTTCGATGTGTCGATCACGCTGTCGGCGCGGGCCCGCGCCGGGGCCAGCAGCTCGCGTTCCAGCGCGATGCCGTCGGCCACAGGGCGGTCGGCGGCGAGCGGATGCACACGCCGCGTCGCGGTGTAGCGGTTGTGCAAGATGTCGTCGTCGCAATCGAGGAACAGCAATTGCGCGTCCATCACGCCGACGCCGCGCAGCGTATCCAGCGCCGCCAGCAGCGTGTCGGCGTGAAAGCCGCGGGTGCGGCTGTCGAGGCCGACGGCGATCGGGCGGCGCGGCGGTTCGTCGCCGCCCGCCAGGCGCGGCAGCAGGCCCAGCGGCAGATTGTCCACCGCCTCGTAACCGAGATCCTCCAGCACCTTCAGCGCCGAAGTCTTGCCGGCGCCGGACATGCCGGTAACCACGAGCAGGCGCGGCTTGTCGGTCATGCCGCCGGCAACAGGCCTTGCGCCGCGGCGCCGGCGGCAAGCCGCACCTTGGCGGCGGCCGAGGCTTCGAACGGGTCGAGGCGCATCAGCGGCAGACTGACGCCGAGCAGATCGGCGAATTCAGGTTCGGGCATGCGCTCCACCGGGCCATGCACCAGATCGACCACCAGGCGCAGCGCACCGCCGGGCCCGGCCGGCATTTTGAGCGGCCCGATGCCGCGCACCTCGATCAGGCCGGCGATCGTCGCGGGCGCCGAGGGATGCACATTGCCGCCGTCGCGCGACAGGGCAACCTGGTCGTCGGCGACAAGGCGCGCGCCGCCATCGATCAGGCGCAGCGCCAGGTCGGACTTCCCCGCGCCAGGCGGCCCGCGCAACAGCACGCCGACGCCCGCCACATCGACGCAAGTGCCATGAACCAGAAGCATCGGGTGAGGGTGCCGCCGGGGCTGGCTTTAGTCAACAAAAGGAAAAAGAACATGAACCACAAAGACACCAAGGCAGCGAGCCGCGCCCTGAATGTCGGTCCCTTGCCGACACGGGAGAGGATATTGCGCTTCGCGCGAAGCGCATAAATCCTTCTGGTGCGCGGCTCGCTGCCCTGGTGTCTTTGTGGTTAAACCTTCCTACCTAAGCCAACGCCGGCAAGCGCACCGTAAAGCGCGCGCCGACCACTGCGCCGGCGGCGTCGCGCCGGTTCTCGGCCGAGATCGTGCCGCCATAGGCATCGACGATCTGTTTGGAGATGGAGAGGCCGAGGCCGGAATGGGTGCCGAAGGCCTCGCCGGCTGGCCGCTCGGTGTAGAATCGCTCGAAAATCGCCGCGACCTTGTCGTCGGGAATGCCGGGGCCGTCATCCTCGACGGTGAACACGACGGAGCCGTTCTCGCGCCGCGCCGCAACGCGCACGGCGCCGCCCGGCGGGCTGAACGAACGGGCGTTGTCCAGCAGGTTGCGCGCCACCTGGCCCAGCCGGCTCTGGTTGCCGGCGACGCGCAGCGGCGCCGCGCCGGTGTCGCAGGCAAAGGCCGGGGCCGCAGGCCCGGCGGTATCGCGATAGGCAGCGACGAGGTTCTCAAGTAGCGCCGCAAGATCGACCGGCCGCGCCTCGGCCCGGCTGAGTTCGGCGTCGAGACGTGAGGCATCGGAAATGTCGCTGATCAGCCGGTCCATGCGGCGCACGTCGTCATGCACGATGGCGAGCAGGCGGGCGCGCAGCTCCGGCTTCTCGGCCCGCTCGATGGTTTCGATGGCGCTGCGAATCGAGGTCAGCGGATTCTTCAGTTCGTGCGCCACGTCGGCGGCGAAGGATTCGATGGCGTCGATGCGGCGATAGAGGCCAGTGGTCATTTCGCGGAGCGCGCTGGAGAGCTCGCCGATCTCGTCGTTGCGCTTGCTGAAGTCGGGTATCTCGGCGCGCCTGTTGCCGCCGCCCCGCACCCGGCCGGCAGCGATGGCGAGCTGGCGTACCGGCCGGGCGATGGCGCGCGCGAGGTAGAGCGACAGCAGCACGGTGACGACCAGCGTCAAGCCGAGCAACTTGAGAATGTTGATACGCTCCTCGCGCACGCGGTCGTCGATGCTGGCGGAATCGACGCTGAGCAGCAGCGCGCCGACCACGGTGCGCAGGCCCTGCACCGGCACCGCGACGCTGATCATCATCGAGCCGTCGCCAACCACGGCGATCTCGCTGGCCGGCTCGCCTTCCAGCGCCAGCAGCACCTCGGCATAATCGCCGGCATGCTGGTCGAACGATTCGCGATAGGGCGGCAGGGTGCTGGAGCCGCGCAGCCGGCGCAGCATCTGGTCGCCCCACGCGCGCAGTTCCTCCCACATGGTCGGCGGTTCTGGCGGCGGCAGGAACTCCTGGAACACATCGCGCCCGGCCCCGGCCAGCACCCGGCTGTCCGCGACCAGCGCGCCGTCGGGATCGAACAGGCGAACCCTTGTGCCCGAGGTCGCGGCCAGACGGCGGATGATCTGGCGACTAAGGTCGGCGCCGATCTCGGGCGTGACGTCGGACGGCGCTATGGCGCTTTCGCCCAGCGCGCCGGCCATCAGTTCGCCTTGCGCGAACAGCGCATCGATCTGCGCCGCGACCAGGGCATCGCGGTACTGATCGACGTACAGCAGGCCGGCCACCAGCAGCACCGGCGCCAGCAGGTTGATCGCCAGGATGCGGCGGGTCAGCGGCGAGAGCAGCCGCTCGCCGCGCCGCCGCAGACCCTGGAAGTTCACTCGTCCTTGTAGCGATAGCCGACGCCGTACAGCGTCTCGATCGCGTCGAACTCGGGATCGACCTGCTTGAACTTCTTGCGCAGCCGCTTGACGTGGCTGTCGATGGTGCGGTCGTCGACATAGACATTGTCGTCATAGGCCGCGTCCATCAGCGCGTCGCGGCTTTTGACATGGCCGGCGCGGCTGGCCAGGGTTTGCAGCAGCAGGAACTCGGTGACGGTCAGGGTGACCGGCAGGTCCTTCCAGGTGCAGAGATGGCGGGCGGGGTCGAGCTTCAACTGGCCGCGCACCAGCATCTTGCCGGCCTCGGCCTCGGTCTGCGTGCCGCCCCTGGCCAGTTCGGTGCGGCGCAGCAGCGAGCGGATACGCTCGATCAGCAGACGCTGCGAGAACGGCTTCTTGATGTAGTCGTCGGCGCCCATCTTGAGGCCGAGCACCTCGTCGATCTCGTCGTCCTTCGAGGTGAGGAAAATCACCGGCACCTGCGAGGTGCGGCGCAGCTTGTTCAGCATTTCCATGCCGTCCATGCGCGGCATCTTGATGTCGAGCACGATGAGGTCGGGCGGCACGGCGGTGACCGCGCGCAGCGCCTCTGCGCCATCGGAATAGGTGTTCACTGCCCAGCCCTCGGCCTCCAGCGCGATGGAAACCGAGGTCAGGATATTGCGGTCGTCATCGACGAGCGCGATGGTGCTCTTGCTCACGGTAAAAACCCCTCTGCCAAGGCCTGCGGCCCTATCGCCACACCATTGTACTCCGGGCGCGGCGGAAATGTGACGGGCGCTGGGCCAAAAAGCGGCCTTGCCCACTGGCCCGCGCCAGACCACCTTTGCCGGCATGACCGAGTCGAAACATCCGCCCCCCGCCATAACCGCCCGCCGCCTGATGCGAGCCTGCGCTACCGCAACGCTGGCGACCGTGAACAATTCCGGCTGGCCCTATGGCTCGCTGGTGCTGGTCGCCGCCGACCATGACGCCAGCCCGATCCTGCTGATTTCAACCCTGGCCGAGCACACGAAAAACCTGCTGGCCGAATCGCGGGCAAGCCTTTTGTTCGACGGCACGGCCGGGCTGGCCGAGCCGCTGACCGGCGCCCGCGTCACTGTACTGGGCCGGGCAGAACGCACAGCCGATCCGCAGGCCCGCGCCCGCTTCCTGGCGCGCCATCCCGGCGCCGCCATGTACGCCGATTTCGGCGACTTCGCTTTTTACCGGCTGGCGGTAGAGCGCGGCCACCTGGTGGCCGGCTTCGGCCGGATCCACTGGATCGACGACTTGCTGTGGACCGCCGATACGGCCGCGCTGGCGGCGGCCGAGGCGGACGTGGTGGCCCACATGAACGCCGACCATGCGGAAGCGGTGAAACTCTATGCCACGAAACTGCTGGGCCAAGCGGACGGCGCCTGGCGCCTGACCGGCTGCGATGCCGAAGGCTGCGACCTCATGGCCGATGGCGGGGCGCGGCGCGCCCGGCTGGATTTCGACAAGCCGGTGGCGGATGCCGAGGGCGCGCGGGTGGAGCTGGTGCGCCTGGTCAAGCGGGCGCGGACGGCATAGCCAAGGGATTACGGCGAAATGACGATGTTTTTCGCTGCGATAAGATTGTCTTGATTGGTCTTCTCACCACGCATCCGCACGGAAAAGCCGCGACGGATATAAGAAACTAAGTCCTCTTCAGTCCTTACCGAAACTTGGTTCTCAGCTAGCTTCTGTGCCTTCCCCAAAGTTGGGTCGCCGACTCTGAAAAAGCCGTTCCTGTCGCGACTGGGCCAGTAAACTTCCCCATTATCCAAACGCGTGCGGGTTATCTTCATCGATTCCATCCGCTCCTAAGATATTGCAAGCTTGCTCCGTTTAGCGCCCGCTTGACGCAACGAGAACGCAGTGGCGATGCCGCAGAACAGCACAATGGCGACGTACCAGAAGACATACTCGGGATGGCCGTTGTCGAGCATCATGCCGATAACGAGCGGGCCGATGGCGCCGCCAATGTCGAGGCCGGAATAGACGAAGCCGAACACGCTGCCGGTCGAGCCCCTGGGCGCCGCACCGCGCACCAAAAGGTCGCGCGACGGCGTGGTGGTGCCGGCGAAGAAGCCGGACAGCGCCAGCAACCCGATCAGGCCCGTGGCGCCCCAGTTCACCTGGCCCACGGCGACGATCAGCGCGGCGGCGATGGCGAGGCCGACGGCGACGATGTAATCGGGCCGCACGCCACGGTCGGCAACGACGCCGCCGGTCAGGATGCCGACGCCCTGGCCCACGAGATAGGCGGTGAGCGCGGTGCCGGCCACTTCCATCGGCGTGCCGTGCAGCGCATTCAGCACGGTGGGCAGGAAGCCCTGCAACGCCGCGCTGGACAGCGCCAGCATTGTGAAATAGGCGAAGCACAACAGCACCGGCAGCGACAGCAGCA
>Ga0163144_10031868_pt1 | contig 10033 bp, 10 predicted proteins | sample OliLak19BULKMAT1_FD_123175 | JGI IMG/M metagenome (GOLD analysis project Ga0163144, IMG submission 123175) | Freshwater microbial mat bacterial communities from Lake Vanda, McMurdo Dry Valleys, Antarctica - Oligotrophic Lake LV.19.BULKMAT1 | ecosystem: Environmental > Aquatic > Freshwater >...
AAACTCGATTTCAATACCCTGAATAACCGTATTAGTAGCTGTTTGGAAGATAAAATCTCCCGTTGCGGTGGCACTCACGATTGACGTGGACATTTCCACGCGACGCTTCGTAAGCTGATCTGCACGAACATTCCCTGAAAAGAGTGCCATAAGCACCCATCCCAACATTAATAAAGCTAATGAAAAATTTGATAACCTTTTTAGGTTACTTGATGTTGTCCCTAACACTGTGTTTCCTCCAATTTTTAATTTTCGTACTATGCTGAGTATTATAACCATAAACACTACTGGGATACAAGTACTTTTTTACAACTAATTTAACTATATTATCGCTTATGACCGAAGTTGTAGTGAAGAGAGCGATTAATTACTTGTTGTAGGATACACAATTATGCACACAACAGTCACGAATAACTACTTTAAAATACAAAGAAATAGACGCGCTTTTAAAGGCGCGTCTATCAATATTCTGCTTAGTACTTAGTAAGTAGGTACTGCGAAGATATCCATGTTTACCTGATAAAGTCCAGTAGGAGTCGTAAGAGCGGCTGCTGCTGCAAACTTGAGCAGGACTGCTTCGTCATCGATTGGACCAGACGAACTGGCGAGTGTAGTGGCGGTGCCGTCGTGCTGCCAGGTCCAACAATCTACTCCCGAAGCTGTTACACATGAGCCACCGGTAGAGCCAGTACCGTCATAGTTACCATTGACAGTTACTGCAGTTGTGCCACCGGATGTGCGGTTTACGCCAAATGCTGCCATGCCAAATTCTTCAGTTCCAGCGATGATCGCACTTGACGTACCAGCTGCTTGTGTCTGAGGACTTGAATTGATACATTGGTCTGTTGCCGAACTACTTGGAGTAGCGTTACATGATTGGCCAGCGACTTTTAGCTCACCACTTGATGTATTTTGTACAGTGCGATACTGGATAGAAGCGCCGTTTGACGCATTTGCCCGCACCATAACAAAGCCATTCACAGCATTACCCTGAGTAGTACCGCCGGAGGCAACTGGACTGACGCGGACAGCTGTCGGATCGGCCACACCAAGATCGACGGATGAAAGATAACCAGTGATGCCAGTGTTATCACATACGTCGCCTGTGCCCATTGCAGTAGCAGTCGCATCAACTGTTGTACCGCCAGCACAAACCTGTAGGATTTCCTGTACTCTGAAGGATACGTTTGTAGCAGCACGGACGCTTTGAGCTACGGTACCAAAGTCTTGGAAGGTTGTATAGGTGTTGTTGACACCAGCGTAGGTTGCTATACGTATAAAGAACGTACCAGTCGCTGTAGGATTCGTGAGAGCTGTAACAGTAATTGTTGTTGCACCGGTAGCAGCTGCTGTTGTTGGGTGGTGAATACGGAATGCACAGAAGCTAGTGTTGCCGGATGCCGCAACCGTGTTCGATGAAGCTGGAGCAGCGTTTGTTGTAAGCCCACAAGCTGGGACGTTACCAGCAGTACCCAGTATAAAACCAGATGGTGCCGAGACGCCAATACCTGTTACAGCCACACCCGTAGGTCCGACGCAGGCTGTACCGGCAAGTGGAGTAGTGCAGATAGCAAACTCAAAACCACCCGTAGTTGCAGCTGTAGTTACTCCAAATGTGTAAGTAGCTGTTCCTGAGTTAACATTACTAGATAGACTAACCGAACGGCTAGTGAGTTGAGCCGCTTGAGCTGGTGCGCTTACTCGCAACATGACAGCTAGAAGGCTCACCGAGAAGAGAGCAAGTATCAGTAAGTACTGAATATTTACTTTCTTTAATATGCTTTGCATAATTAATTTCCTTTTTTATTTTATGTTTTACCACAAAAGCATACCATAAGCACCATGCCTACACAAGAGGTTATCCACAGGATATGCGTTGAACCAATTAATAGGTAGCTACGACGATCATTTGATGATCGAGTGCATACACGCCAGCTTTCGTGAGCGGCGCGATATTAACTATGTAGGAAATGGTGTAGTTAGTAACGCCACTGCTCTGTGTCGATTGTGCAACCTGCTCGCCGTCTACATACCTATAGTTATTGGCAGTATTGTAATTTGTAGCGGCTGATCCAAAGCTAAACGTTACATCTGGCAGTTGCTGAGGAACGGCGCCAAAGGTAGTTGGCGACGTGTTGGCGACCATATTTATTCCAAACTGTTCTGTACCCGGAACAGATGGGCCTGTGGATGACATACCAGGCACCGTATCGCCTCCGCTAGTAGTCGGGAGTCCTCCCCTTGTATAGACAACGTATCCGCTAGCTAGGTATACCCTCACACCAAAACTACCAGTACCAGTTTGTGCCGCTGAAGCAGTTGCCGCTCCAAGATCTACCGTCGGAGTGTTCACGCTCACCTCCAGTTCAGGTATATCAGAGGTCGTAAAGCCACCCACTGCCTGATACACCGCCCCAGCTACAATTCCCACTGCCGTATCACCAACACCAGCACGTGCCTTATAGGCCATACTAGTTAGATCGTTGTCACCACCGGTTGCCCCTACCTGAGCTTCTTCGATCTTGTAAGAGCTGCCGCTATATTGTGCATATGCTGTAGTATCGAGAATACCCATAATCAGAAATAAAACTAGCAGAGAAAGCAAACCTCGAGATCCATGTGTCTTCATATTCGACTATTATAGCTTATGTTTAGCGTGCTTCAAAAGATTGTATAGCTTGCCTAAAAGAGTCCTCACTCGGTGTGAATGCATTATTTACATAGGTAATTATGTACTGAGCTGACTCACCATTTTTGCGTTTTAGTGTGAGAGTACTCGTTCCGCCAACTTCACCAGCAACTGCGTATAGGTTGGTGCCATCTACCCAGCAAAGGAAACTTGTATTCGCTTGATTGACAATCGTTGGCACGCCTTTATTCTGACCTGGTGCGAGTGCCGTGTTGCAGTGTGGCTCGATTGTCGCTGGTCGTAGTTTATATCCTTCTGCGATGACAACCGGCAGTACACGGGTGTAGTAATTCTGATAACTCACTACATCTGAATTGACAAATATTTTCATTAACCCAAGATTTTCGCCTCCATTGTTTTCACGATAAACATACATCTTGTCCTTGATGTGTAGGTTGGCAGCTTCTTCCCATGACTTTGGTGCAACAAAGCTAAACCAATCAGTCGTAAAGGTTGTAGTTGGATCAAACTTACCTTTATCGATTGATTTACCCGTAACTGGGCTTGGGGGCAATGTACTAATGATGACATAAATGGCAGCCGGGATGAGTACGAGCAGTGTCAGCGTGGTCACCTTAATGGCGGTACGTGATTTTTCTAGCTTATCAGACGACGCATTTTCAGTTCGTCCATATCGATATCTTGCCATGTGCTACATCCTGAATTTCATTAGTTTTTTGTTGTAATCCTTGATATAGTAAGTGTTAACGTAAGCATAATCAATAGAGTGGCTTTTAGATGGACGATAAAAACGTAAATAATGAAAATGAAAACTCACTAGAGACACCGGAAACGAGTGTCAGTGGTGGCACTGTAGAGGTAAATAGTGCCGACATTATTAGAGTAAAAGCTGGACTTTGGCCGACAATAGTCAAAAAACTCAGTTTTATGAATATCTACCTAGTGATGTTCGTATTTATCGTCATTATTGCTGGTATGATCACCTACATAGGAATTCGCAACAACTCAAAGATCGATGATCAGGGAAAAATTAACTCACAAGATCTTTCCTCACAGGCCATTAATGACATAACGTCAAATAATACCCAGATAGGTGATCCGAAACAAACGCTTACCATCGCATCCAACTCAGTCTTTAACGGAAAAGTACTGTTTCGGGACAGCATTGATGTCGCAGGCACTATCAAGGTTGGTGGCGCGCTAAGCCTGCCAGGAATTACTGTTTCTGGAAACTCTTCATTTGAGAGTGTATCCATTGCAAGTTCGCTTGCAATTGCAGGAGATACGAACATAAGTGGCAATTTAGTTGTCCAAAAAAGCCTTACTGTATCAGGAGGAGCATCTTTTGGAGGAGCAATTTCAGCATCTCAGCTTAATATTGATCGTCTTACACTAAACCAAGATGTCCTGTTTAATAGGCATATCCGTACTGGCGGCGGAGTCCCTGGCGTATCAACTGGAGGTGCGGCTGGCGGCGGAGGCACATCATCGATCAGTGGTAGTGATACGGCAGGTACCGTCACAATAAACGTTGGCGGATCACCGTCATCAGGTACGCTTGCGAGCATTAATTTCGTGAATGGATTTGAAAGTGAGCCACACGTTGTTATTACACCAGTCGGATCAGCGGCCGGCAACCTAAGTTGGTTTATATCACGAACTTCAAGTGGCTTTACGATCAACTCAAACAATGCACCAGCTGGCTCTACGAGCTTCTCGTTCGATTATGTTGTGCTCAACTAGTACGTAACTACTAGACGTCGAGAAATATTACAGCCTTGTTGCTATTGACGTGCATTAGACCCCGAGTAATCTCTATCTTTTCATCGTCTTGACCTTTTTTGCGGATAACAATTTCACACGGCTTTAAAAGAGTTAGAAAGTTTCTATGCCCCAGTAGTACGTCAAAAGGACCGGTGTCGTTCTCTGCCGAGATACTATCTGCGTCGCCGTCATAGTACGTATTAAACGGTGAGTAAACTTTGATATGGAGCGAGCCACTCTGTCCCGTCGCTATACCATCATCAACCATTTGTCCTGTACTCGCATCTTGCCGTAATGCCATAGTTTGCCTATCCTGCCACGATTTCCTCTATACCCTGCAGTGTCTGTTCACGGGTAAAGAATTCACCTGGTACGCCATTTAATTTTTCGGTTACAAACATCGATTGGGAGAAATATTGGATGAGTTTCTTGGCCTTTGCATAGTCGGCGCGATCACTCGGCGAAAGCTCATTTTCACCAATAATTGCGATAATGCTCTTTAGGGACTCATACTTTTGAAGAAGCGCTTGTACGCGAACACTTAGTAAGTAGTGTCGATCGCCAACGACTTCTGGCGTTAGAAGACTACTCTGTGTGAGAATGAGGTCAACCGCCGGTCGAATGCCCTGCTCGGCGATTTTTCGGCTTAGCACAATAACCGAATCAAGCTCATGGGAGATTGCCTGCACAGCAGGATCAGAAAGGTCATCAGCCGGTACATAAATTGTCTGTACCGAGGTAATTGAGCCATTTTCGTTAGAGCTTAACCGATCCTGCAAGACTTTTATATCGGAAAAGATAGTTGGCTGGTACCCACCCTCACTCGGTACGGCATCTAGGACAGTAGCAAGCTCGTTCTTGGCCTGAACAAATCGATACATGTTATCCGCAAAAAAGAGAATGTCTTTGTGCTGTTCATCTCGGAAATACTCAGCAAGCGCGGTTGCTGAAATACCGATAAGCGACCTCTGCACTGGGTTTTCATTCATTTGTCCAAAGAACATGCAGGTGTTTTTTAGTAGATCAGCATCACGGAGTGTCTCGTACAGTTCGTGGCCTTCACGAATACGCTCACCTATGCCGGCAAAGAAGCTAAGCCCAGAGCCTGATTTGGCGATGTTGTTGATTAACTCCATGGTAAGGACAGTCTTGCCAACACCAGCACCACCGATAATACCAATCTTGCGTCCCTTAACAAATGGCGTGAGAAAATCGATGACCTTTACACCGGTTTCGAGTATTTCGGGCTTGAGAACTTTGAAATTTGTACTTTTGGGTGGCAACTTCATTATTGGACGCCACTCTTTCGTCTCCACCGGTGGCTTACCATCAAGTGGGCCTCCAAGTGCATCCAAAATTCGGCCAATTGTCTCGTTTCCCACCGGTATTTCGATCCCCTTGCCAGTTGATTCCACAAGCATACCTTTTTGCATACTTCGATGTGACCGAATATTGAGAGTCATAACGATTGACTCACTTAGCGCCTTCTCGACAACGAGCGGTGTCTTTTCCTCGTTATCCACTATCAATACTTCGCCTAAAGCTGGCATATCGTCGTCAAATTCAACTTTGACCACCAGATCCTTTATTGCCCGAATATGTCCTTTACCCATTTATGCTGCTCCTGCCATTGTGTTTGTCTTTTTGCGCATACCATTGATGATTTCCTTGAGGCGTTCATCTTTTAGACCGCGTCTCGCCCTGTTGTAGTCAAGACGAGTTTCGCTAAACGTTTCATTCGCACGATCATTCGCTCCACTCATAGCACGGAATCGAGAAGCATACTGCGCAAGTTTAGACTCAAGGATCACCTGTGATAACGCAATACTCATCATAGACCGCTCAAGGTGATCAACGACGGCATACGGACTTGGCTCAAGAATGTAGTTGGAGGCTGTAATCGTGTCTTCTTTTCTCTGCAATACCTTTCCCTCTGCCTCAACAATCGAACTCAGCGATATGCGTTTCACGTCCTGAACCATCAGTGAGATATACGTTTGATAGTACACTGTCGTTGATTTGTAGCGCTGCACCTCACGAATGATCGGCATAACATTAATGTTTTCATCTTTGGTTGGTAGTTTGTAGTACTTTTTGAATGAGATGTGATTTTGGGCAAGTTGAACAGCTCCGTGGTGACCTATCACTATGATTTCGTGTTTTTCGGCATCATATGATTTTAACATCCACTGAATTAGTTTCTGGTCAATATCACCAGAGAATGATCCTTCACTTGTAATGATTACAAAGAGCTCTTTCTCTATAATATCTCTATCGCTGGTTGCTCGTCCAAAGCCAAAGAATGGATCGACACGAATCTGTGAATACACTCCCCATAGCGATGCAAAAAAGTCTTGACTTTGAAGTACTTGATCTTTGATCTGCGCAATACGCATACTGGCAATACCCTTAAACACGCCTGTAAGTTCAACCATTGTACCAATTGCTTGCACTTGCTTAAATATTTCGGCAGGTCGTTTCATTTCTTTAACTCCAGGATTGATAGCTTCTTCAGCTCATCTCGTGCTCTTTCAAACTGTTTTTCGTCAGTAGAGTCACCGATTTTATTGGCTGCTTCATTGGCTTTCGTTTTCATGGTAGCGATATCAAGAACCGCACCATCTTCCAGATCAAGTACAATTTCAAACATTAGCTGCTGCGCCAGTAGTGAATACGACTCGCCTGGTGACTGGTTTAATAGCTCTAGGACGCGTTTACCGGTATTGAGGTCACGCTGAGCATCTGCAGCAAGCTCACTGCCAAACCTCGCAAATTCTTGAGCCTGATGATAGGAAGACATGAGCTTCATGGTCCTAGAGGCTAGCTTTTTTTGGCGATCATTATGCCCAACACCACCAATACGTGTGACTGATAGTCCAGAATTCATAGCCGGCCTTTGACCGTCGCGGAAAAGTTCCATATCTAGAATCCACTGGCCGTCTGTAATGGACATAATATTGGTCGGTAGAAATGCAGTGATGTCCCCGCCTGACGCCAAAACAATCGGTAGCGATGTCAGCGTCTTGGATGTTTCGTTGAGACGGCCTGCCCTCTCAAGAAGGCTAGAATGTGCATAGAACATGTCACCAGGATATGAGTCGCGGCCAGGACTGACACCTGATAAAAGTGCAATTTCACGATAGGTCATCGCGTGAGATGTTAAGTCATCATAAATAATAACTGCATCCTGCTTAAGTTCCTGCCAGAAATACTCTGCCATCGAAGCACCAACATAAGGTGCAAGATAGCTCATCACCAGTGATTCAAACATAGTCGAAACAATTACAATCGAGTTCTTCATAGCGTCATGCTCTTCTAGTCGAGATAGTAGCGTATCCACATCGGCACGTCTTTTGGCTATAAGTACGTATACAGTTACTCGCCCACTATCCTTTTGACTGAGTGCCAGTTGAGTCATCAAGGTTGTTTTACCGGCCTTACTATCCCCAAGCATCGCCATACGTTGGCCTAGTACTATCGGGAACAGGATATCAATTACAGTAACACCTGTGGCAAGTTGATCTGATAATTGTTGGCGCGTATAAAGTGGAGGTGCTGCTTTAAAAACTTTCCAAGCCATATCCGCGGCAATCGGACCTTTGCCATCTAGTGGCTCACCGGTCACTGTCACTACTCGGCCAATAAAGTCTCTTCCCACTTTGCAGACTAGTTCGTTATGCTGAACAACAGCCGTCATACCAACTATGAGAGTATCCGATGCAAGGTGCAATATCTCTACGTGATCTTCATATACGGCATGGACAAAACCTTTTGAACCGTCTTCAAATAATACGAGCGCATGTTGCGAAACGGGGTGTAATCCTTTTACCTTAAGCATAAACTTATCGACAGCGATTACTTCACCAACCGGCTTGCCACTTTTGACTAAAAAATCAAAGTGTCGGTTATCATTTGGGCTCATAATGCACTCACTTTTTCTGTCACGGCCACTTTAGAATCGGGTTCGTCAATATGTTTTCGGATTGATTCCATTAGCATATTCTGGCTGGCTTGCAGATGCTGACGGAGACTGAAGTCAAAATACTTGTTCGAGGTACGCATAACACAACCGGCAGCAATTGTTGGTTGGATACCTGTATGTAACATCAGTGCAGGGTGGACTTCAGATCGAAACCAGCTGACAATTTTTTGTGTCATAAAAGACGACGGTTCAATAGCAAAACTCATATGAATAACCGGCGCTGTCCTAAGCAGACCAGTGAGTATCTCCCCGAGTGTAGTTCTTGCTTTATTGTTCATGATGTCAAGTTCATTGTCGCGAATAAGTGTTTCTAGCGTAGCTGTTAGTCTCGGTAGTGCAGCGGATTGTTGACCACGAATCGAATTCTGAAGAATATAGTTATCTAGCGCTTCAACCTCCCGAATCAGGCGGTGAAGGTCTTGTTTGGTCATGACACTAACCGGCAACTTCAAGCTCATGTACCGCTCCGAATGTCCTCAATGATTGCTGCCTTATTCTGTTCCAGATACTGGAAAATATAATCTAGTTGAACTGTCAAATCTATCTGATTTCCAATAGCTGCCAGTAAATAATGATTCACTATATCTGCCATATCTTTCTCAAATTTTGTGATAATACGCTGTTTTTCGTCAAATGCTTGCTCATTCATCTGCTTTTCAAGTACCGCACGTTGTTCCTCTATTACTTCCTGTGTTTTTTGTATGGCACCAACGGCAAGCTCCTTGGCGCTACTGATTGACTCTTCGTACTTCTTGAACTCGTCCTCAAGCTCACGCTTAATTTCGGCTTTCATGTATTCATTTAACTGAGAAGTTGTGAGGCGAAGGTCCTGCTGAAGGAACATTGCGTTCTCGCCAATAATCTTCTCGAAGTGGAGTCTTCCCCTGTTGCGAAGTTCTTCTCGAAATTCATCATTAAAAATATGCTCTACATCTTCACGAGCTGCATTTTCGATATCTTCGGTTTTGCGCTTACCAATGCCATCGAGTTTTAGCCCAATCCATAAAAAAGCACCGGCACATGTCAATAGCATCCCAAGTGTCACAAGTAGCTGTAGTAATGTCACTTTTTGTTATCCCACCCCTTCTTAGCGCACGTCTTTTCCATCGATTAAAGCTTTAGCAGTAAGTATACTCCAAAAATGCCAATCACAAAAATTGTAATTGCAACGATTATCACCTGTATGATCCCTCGTAAAATTGATTTTTTGCTCAGAGGATTACGACCTATAGCGATCATACCTGAGCGTACTCCGCTATATATCAGTGAACCCGATACTGCAGCAGCCGCAACGAGAACCGCTATAGAGAGGTAGACACGTATTGGATTTACCGGCTTGCCTGCTACATATTCAGAGGCGTCCCGAAGAAAGCTCGGTAAACTTGCGGTGCTTTTGAGGATTGGGTTTCTTATGATAGAGATATCTACTTGTATTCTTCCTACCGAGATCACCTTGTCTTTTTCCTGGGCGTCTTTAATGGTTACTTCACTGATTTTTCTATCTGTACCATCAAACCCATCTATTGCCTTACCGAGTACCATCTCTTGATACTCGTCCGACTTCATGCCGATACCCGTTACAGATGAAAGAGAGATAAATGCCCCCGGACCGATGTTGCCGTTTTGATCACTTACTA
>Ga0163144_10031870_pt1 | contig 10033 bp, 18 predicted proteins | sample OliLak19BULKMAT1_FD_123175 | JGI IMG/M metagenome (GOLD analysis project Ga0163144, IMG submission 123175) | Freshwater microbial mat bacterial communities from Lake Vanda, McMurdo Dry Valleys, Antarctica - Oligotrophic Lake LV.19.BULKMAT1 | ecosystem: Environmental > Aquatic > Freshwater >...
GAGCGTTAATTCCCGTCGAACTGACGGTATTGGCTATTTAACCTACGTGTTCCCAGGGTGAAGCATTAACAGAATAGGCGCAGGAGGGCCAAATGTTTAGAATCTTTGGATTTTGTGGAAAATTCCTCATAATCGACGCGGTAGCTGGCCACACACGGGCCAAACGGGGGCTTTTCGAGGTGCACTGGCCTCCTTCACACGTAGATAAGGTGTCCCGCACCCCGCATCTAGGAGCACCTCATGGTAACTGCAAACAAAATCCGGCAGAAAATCAACGAAATGGTCGGCGACATGGGCACAGACACAGCCACGGCGCTTCGTCGGCTGCGGGCGGTCGCCGATCATGCAAATCACCTGCTGGCGATCCTGGGCGACGACGAAGAAGAAGGCGAGTGGGACGTGCGGGGCGGTTGGGACGTGTGGGACGTGTGGGACGACGAGGACCCTTTTGACATCAACTAGCTAGTAGAGCTTGACCTGTGCCCCGCTATGAGCTATACTCTTGGTACGGTGCCCGTTGTGGGCACACTAATCCACACAGGGGGCAAAAGAATGTACCGAGTTACAGCTAAAAATGGCTTCGTTGTCGAGTGCGAGACGGTCACCGAAGTCCGAGCACTACTGGGCGAGAGCCCCAGTGCTAGCGTCGAACGAACAAGCACGCCCGCGAAGCCAGCACGCCGAGATCGTGGTCGGGCCAAGGGTAAAAAAGGGTATGGGCAGCGGTCCCAAATATAGCTGGGCATTCGCAGCTTGGTACGCGAAGCAAAACAACCTCACACGCAATGAAGCGCGCTCGATCCTGGGCGACATGAAGAAAGACGATAAGGTCGCATATGCCACGCTCGAACTCGAATTCAAATCGGGAGCAGCCATATGACTACTTCCTGCTGCCGCAAAACAAGCTGATTGAGGAAGGTCAGCGGATCGAGGTCGCAAGCCTAATGACGGGGCAAGAACAGCCCATTCTGATGGCGATGGCGTCCCGCCACGCGCAGTATCAAGCTGGTGTCGGGAAGCAGGGGCACCAACATTGGGCGTCCCGTGTCGGGGAACTCTACCGCGACATGCCAGACTGCCACGAGTTCAGCGAGGTCGCCAATGAATCCTGGCCGGACCAGGACGAGGCCACGGCCGCGATCGAGGCGTATAACTCGTGGCAGCAGTCTCCTGGCCACTGGGGCGCCGTCAACGGTCGCTGCGACTTCTACGGCTACGCCATGTGCTACCGGCCCCAGAATCGAATCTGGTACGCTTGCGGCGTCTTCGCTCAGATGCGCGCACAACCCTAGCGACAGGTGCAGTTCGCACAGCAGGGCGACGGGCCGATAGGCGTGCAGCGATGATTCTCCTCGCACATGATGCAAAGGCCCTCGGCGGACTTGTTGCAATGTTCGCAGGGGCATGGCGGTTGCCCGCAGCCAATAGCGGCTGCCGCCATCAGCACGAGCACGAAGGCTATCTTCATTGTGGCTCCTCGATAAGTTTGGGGTTGGCGGGTGAAAATTAAGCAACGGGCGGGAACAACGCGTGCCGCCGATGCCTTCTTAAACGCGACCGTGTGCATGCGGAACAGGTGCCGATCGCTATCTCGTTCTTCAAAACACGTTTGATTCTCGTTTCAGCGACGACCCCACTGGGCCATCTCCACGAGCGTTAATTCCCGTCGAACTGACGGTATTTTGCTTGTTGGTTTACACGGCCTTACGTTGCACCTCAAGTATTTTGGGGTTGGCAGCAGCGAAACGCGCCAGCCCGATGCGGTCATCGTTCGCCTGGGGCCGCAGTCGCCGGGGATGTCGCGAATCCACCAGCCGTGTTCGTCCCGCTCAATGTTCATGTCCAAAATGTCCCCAGAAAGCGATATATAGGGGTCCTTTGGACTCGCATATAAGCCAAGCCCGCGCGGACACGTCCGCGATTAAGGGCCAAGGTGGCCTAGTCGCGAGCCCTGGGCCTGCACTGTCATGTGGAACCGGCCAGTTCACATCGTTCTTCAAAACACGTTTGATTCTCGGTTCAACGACGACCTAGGGGCCATCTCCGCGAGCGTTAATTCCCGTCGAACTGACGGTATTTTTTAAGTTATGGGCCGCATTCAAGTCGCGGTCCATGATCAATCCGCTCTCCTAGTGTTAGAGTTTCAAAAGCCTCAAGTATTTTGGGGTTGGCGGCAGCGAAACGGGCCAGCCCGATGCGGTCATCGGCAGCCTCCTGCTTCGTGTCATAAGGGCCGCAGTCGCCCCCGCCGGGGATGTCGCGAATCCACCAGCAGCCGTGTTCGTCCCGTTCAATGTTCATGGCGTGCAATCGTGCTCCTCGTTCTTCAAAACACGCAAGCGTCACCAATCGACTATCGTTCTTCAAAACACGTTTGATTCTCGGTTCAACGACGACCCTATTGGGTCATCTCCACGAGCGTTAATTCCCGCCGAACTGACGGTATTTTGCTTTCGTTCTTCAAAACACGTTTGATTCTCGGTTCAGCGACGACCCCACTGGGTCCTCCCGTCGAACTGACGGTATTTTTTAAGTTATGGGCCGCATTCAAGTCACGGTCCATGATCAACCCGCACTCACTGCACTTGTACGTTCTATCGCCGAGCTTCAAGTCTTGTTTTAGGGTGCCACACACGGAACACATTTTGCTCGACGGAAAAAACCTATCGACAAACCGAACCTCTACACCCGTCCATTCTGCTTTGTATTCAAATTGTCGTCGGCACTCTCGCATATTGGCATCGCACACAGCCTTAGCAAGTCGATGGTTTTTTGTCATGCCGCTAACATTCAAATCCTCTAGCACAATAATTTGCGGTCGTTTGATTTTCACGATCTCGCTTGTTATTTTATGCGTAGCATCTTTTCTAATGTTAGTGACGCGCTGATGTAAACGTGCGATCTTCTTCTTCAATTTTGTTCGGCGATTGCTGCCTTTAGTTTTGCGGCTGAGTTTGCATTGAAAGTGTTTTATTCGCGATTCTTCTTTTGATAATGCTTTTGAATTCGCATATTGGCTGCCATCAGAGCAGGTGGCTAAAGTCTTGACACCTAAATCAACTCCAATGACGCCGTCCGTGTCTTGCTGCTCGACTTCCTCCTCGACTGCCACCGACACGTACCAGCGTCCCGCCTTTTCGCTCACTGTTGCGGACACAATGCGTTGGTCAGTTGGGATGTAGCCCGTTTCTTTTAAATTAACCCATTTAAGTATTGGCAAGTGTACTTTATTGTCGGTGACTTTGATCCCATACACACGAAATGAACCGATCCCCCTGTCTCTTGATTTGAACTTGGGGTATTTTGCGCGCTTCTTGAAGAAGTTCGTCAGCGCCTTATCTAAGTCGCGAAGACTTTCTTGTGTTGCATGCGCCGAAACCTCATTCATATAGGCAAATTCGCCTTTCTTCAACTCGGTGAGTTTTTTGCGAAGTTGCCCAATAGTAGGCTTTGACTCGGCGTTTTTAATGCATCCTAATGCCCAATTCCATGCCCCTCGCGCACACCCCGCATGTTTCAATAACAGAGTTTTTTGTTTATTGTTAGGGTCAATTTCGGTCTTGTACGCCTTTTGAATCATTATATTTCTCATTTTTGTGGGTGGCGAACTGCTCGAATTGTCGTTCTTCAAAACAATGTTTGATTCTCGCTTCAACGACGACCTATTGGCCATCTCCGCGAGCGTTAATTCCCGTCGAACTGACGGTATTTTTCTCATTTTTGTGGGCGAACTGCTCGAACTGTCGTTCTTCAAAACACGTTTGATTCTCGGTTCAGCGACGACCCCACTGGGCCATCTCCCCGAGCGTTAATTCCCGTCGAACTGACGGTATTTTCTTCCATCCTTAGTACTCGTGATACTTGAACGTGGGTGAACGGGTTGCCTTTGAGGGTCGTGTACCCCTGTTTGTTGAGGCAGGTCGCGACCTGCCGGCAGGTCTCGCCACGCTCGCGTAGTGCGCGGATTAGCGGCATGATGGTCAGATATCGCTCATGGAACATGCGGGCACGGGATCGCCGCGAATTTTCTACACCCTGTTTCCGCTTTCCTTCGAGGGCCGCTGCGATCTTCGGGTTGGCAGCGCCGAGCTTCATTCCTTGAGCTTTTCGCACGGCCAGGGCCGCTTTGGTGCGGTCGCGGATCATGCGAACTTCTTCCTCGGCGATGGCAGCATAGATATGAAGAGTGAATCGCGTGGCCGATGGCATGTCAGTTGCAACGAACTCAACTCCGGCTTCCATTAGTCGGCTGATGAAGGCGACGTTGCGAGAAAGCCGATCAAGTTTTTTGACAATGAGGGTTGAGCCGGTTTGTTTTGCGTGAGCCAGGGCGACAGCCAATTGTGGGCGGTCACACTTGCGGCCAGACTCGACTTCCGTGTATTCCGAGAGTATACTGGCGTCCCCCACGTAGGCCCGGATGGCCTGACGCTGGGCTTCAAGGCCCAGGCCGGACTCGCCTTGGGACTTGGATGACACGCGGACGTAGCTGATGAATGTGTTCATGTCAGTATTATGCGCTACAAAAGATAGCTTGTCAAGCTCGCTTGGAATATTTTCTCCCATTCCTATTACAGCAAGCTAAGGTTTAGCATGTACACCAACATCCAACATGAAGTGCTCGCTCACCTCGCACTCGGGCGAGTACCCCTGTGCCTTCGGGTTAGTGACCGAGTTGCTGTGCTCGCCTTCGAGTGCGGCACGCTTATCAATTTGACTAATAAAAGTGCCTGGGGCCGTGGCTCTGATAAACAGAAGCGGGCAGTTCTCGCCAAGATTGCAGTTAAGTGTGGCTGGGCGAAGAGCCCCACGCCCGTGTTCAGGGCAATGGGTCAACTACCGGCCGGCTTCCAGGGCGAGCTACTGCCGCCGCCTTATGGCGAAGCGGTGTAGCCCCGCCGCTCGCCAAGTCGGAGAGCCATTTGTGCATGTTCGCGGTCGGCTGGCCATTGGGCCCAGTGTATGTCGGCATGCCAAGCTTGACGCACAGGCGCCAAAAATCGTCCCAGGCGTCCGCCTTACGGCGGCGGTTGCGTTGTTCTGGGGTCATCGGTGTGTCCTCACGAGCCACTCTTTAATCACGTCGCACCGTGCGGCGTGGACCAGTGCATATTGGTTTTGTGTCCGGTAGCCCCAGTGAACTCCGACCAGGGTGTTGTTGAAGATGACCGCCCCGCCCGAGTCCCCAGGCACGGTCACCTGCCCATAGCGGCCCTGGACACCGAAGTAAATGCCAGGGGAGCCCATCGCGGACACGACCGTCCCGTCGAAGGACCGGTCGCGTCCCCAGACTTCTACCTTGGCGCCAATCGGCGGAGGTGTCGAGGCGATCACGATTGGGGCAATCCCCGTGGGTGCCGAGGCCAGCCGCAGCAGGGCGACGTCGAAGTCGGCATTTGCCAGCAGGACTATGGCGTCCCGACGCTGCTGGCCGAACCAGACCGTTGTGAGTCCCCGACGCTCGAAGACGTGAGCGGCGGACAGTACCAAGGTTGGCGTGACCAAGGTCCCTGAGCCGCGAACGACCTGGCCAGGGACGACCACCTGGATCGAGCAAGCCGCTGGGGGCGCCGACACCAAGAGCAAACTAATCAGGAGGGTGTTCATGTCAAGCTAGCTTTTGTGTGAATATCGAAGGTCGTAAATGGGCCAGTTACGATGACCCGCAGGACGGCTCGATCGTGGATAAAAATACCCTCAGCGTCAGGTATCCCAGTCGCCATTGGGACACAAAAAGATAGCCTCGCGGGCCACGGCAAATGTCGCAGGAGTTCGGTCGCTATCTTGTCCGGCTGCCAGGACCATGGATTTAGCTCAAAGAATCCTCTCGTCAGATCACAAGGTGACAGTGGCCAAGGTCCGGGGAGCCCGACCTGGCCGATCGGTCGATGTGCGATTTCGCACACGGTGGCTGATGCCAAAGCTGCCAGGTTGGTCTCAAAACGACCAATGACTTTGTGTGTTTCGCCGCGTCCGCCCAGCTCAGCCAGGGTGGCAAAGTCCCGGTTCAGACACCCGTTCATTAGGCTGTGTGGTCGTAACATCATGGCAGGTCAGGAGTTAAGTGCGTTAGTGTACAATGTACGGTTTTAGGCGCAAACAAGTTCTACTACTTTTATATATTTCTTACTCTTATATATACTCTTTATACTCTATTCACCTCTTCACTTCTTCACTAAAGAGATATAAGAGTAAGGGAAGTAAGGAGTTAGGGTCGTGTACGGTTGGACATTATTTGAAAATGAACCGTTCAACCATACACGTTAGAGCTTGAGTAGCTGCCAATACTACGTCTGACCTCCGCGCTCGAACACTTTGACCGTAGGATCGCCAGGAAGGCACCTGGCTTGCCCCGTGTGGGCCTCCAAGAGGGCACATAGTCGAATGACACCAGAAACAGCTTGCGCTCGTTACGTGGCTTGCTGGGGGCCTTCCTGGCGATGCGACCGATTGAGCCGATTTCACCGGCGAGTGGAACAGCCGACCTGAGGTGGCCTGAGGCGGCGACCTGATCCCGTGGCGTTTCGCCGCGTCAGGGAGACAGAAAGTGTTACGCAGCCAGTGGATAGGGCTAGCAATAATCATGCCGTTCGATCCTGTTTCGGTTTCCGAATTGACCCCGTCGCCCGCTCCAAGCACCTCGACCCAGGTTTCCAGGCACCCAGTGAAATCGCCTTGCATCTCGATGCATGCAGTTTGAATGCTTGACGTAAGTCTATACGTGATAGCGGTTTGGAACACAATGTTAACAGGCGTTAAGTTTACGTGCCTGCCAAAATGGCAGTCACCTAACTGCCATTTTGGCAGTCGGTCTAAGCCGTCTCAAATTTAGACTAAGGCAACCGCGAACCTCAGTTTTGGCAGATAATTTAGCGCTCTCGAAAGTCTGATTTTGAGTAATCAAACATTTAGATTCTGTGAGCCTAATGCATCTAGTTTACTACACTTTTCTACACTTTTCTCTTGGCAGCTCCTAGCACCTAGTTTCAGTGAGCCCGCATCCAGCTCCAAGCATCTGGAAGCCAGCTCCAAGCATCTGGAAGCCAGCTCCAAGCATCTGGAAGCCAGCTCCAAGCGTCCAGCTCCAAGCACCTAGTTTCAGTGAGCCCGCATCCAGCTCCAAGCGTCCAGCTCCAAGCATCTGGAAGCCAGCTCCAAGCATCCAGCTCCAAGCATCCAGCTCCAAGCACCTAGTTTCAGTGAGCCCGCGTCCAGCACCTAGAAGCCAGCACCTAGAAGCCAGCCTCTGGAAGCCAGCCTCTGGAAGCCAGCCTCTGGAAGCCAGCCTCTGGAAGCCAGCCTCTGGAAGCCCGCGATCCGGCGCGTTTACGGCGCGTTTACGGCGCGTTTACGGCGCATAACTGGGGCTCACACTATATATTTTCTGCCGTAAGTCTAAGCTAGCTAGCTAGCTACGACAATCTTTGAAAATGTTATTTGACTAGCTAGCTAAACGAACTACTCTATTAATAGAGAACACGAACGCGAACACGAACGGATCAGAACAATGCTAGTCATCTTGTGGGCCGCAGTAGTTGTTGTTGGGATTGTCTTGCTGGCCGACGGCTTTTCTTGGAGCTAACCATGATCGACGGCAACAAACGCAAACGTCGCAATGGCCAGCGTGGGGTCGCACGTAAGCTTTACTACGCCCGGTATCGATCAGAGCGCTTCGCGCGGAGATTCGGCATATGAGATATGTAGCGGGAACCAATCCCTTTCCTACCATCGTCACTATCGTTCAAACGCGTAAACAAACGCAAATTTTGGGGATTAAACAACAATGCTAGTTGCCAAGAACACGAAAACGGGTTTGTATGTCCGGCTCGCGCGGCGGGCATGGCGCGCCCAATATACGGCTCACGTGCTGTACGCCATGGAATTCACTTGTGAGGCGGATTTCCGGGAGTTCGCAGACGCCTTGAATCTTGACTGTAGCTCTTTCGAGCTAATTGCCTAAACACAAACGGAGCTATAACAATGTCAGCACGTAAACGCCACGTTTTTCCTACCGATCGTATCGCCCATCTGTGGTTCCATGATCATGTCGCGCAAGAGCATGCTAGGAATGAGCCCAACAATTTTTATTTTAAGGACACCGTCATCTATTCCTATGGCGATCATTTTCCAATCGCCACGCATTTGTCTGGTGGCCAAGTACTGTTTACTTCGCGTACCTATAGTGTCACTACCGCCCGCCATATCGGACGTGTGCGACAGGCTATTACACCGGGGACAGTAGTGTTCTACGCGGATAACCCTCTGGCTAGCTACGCCGATATTGGCGTTGAGCATGCGACCCTTGTTGGCAAAGCCCGCGAAGCGCTTGCGGCCAGTAAGAATAAGGCGCAGCGTGTCAACAATTGGCGTGCGCTCAAAACAGTTGTTGCGAACGCAAATGCGTTTGCGTCCTTCGCCAAGCTGCGCGCCCGTTACACACTTCCCGCAAACGCTGAGGAGCTAGATGCACTACAGCGCGAATACGTCGCGGGCGTGGAGACACGTCGGCGTGAGCGAGCCGGCTTGTCCACAGAGCCGTTGTCGCCAGAGCGCCAGGCGCAATGGCGAGAGGGGAGCCTGCCTAACAACCGTTTACCCTACACTGCGCCAACAATGTTACGCATCGTGGGAGCGACTGTCGAAACATCGAAAGGGGCTGAATTCCCGTTGGATCATGCGCGGAAAGCGGCCGCATACTTGGGGCCTAGGCTTGCAAGCGGCGAAATCTTCACGGCGAATGGGCGCGTGCTACGCCTAGGCGTCTTTACCATCGATAGTCTCGACGAATGCGGAACACTCCGCGCGGGCTGTCATATCATCCATAAGGACGAACTAGAACATTTCTTAACCCTCATTTCTTAGGACCAGAACATGCCCAAAGTAATTCGATACGAACTAGTTGACATTGGCATTGACTATTCGCAGTATTTTCGCGGCTTCGGCGTGAGCTGCACGGGCTACCGTGAGTGCGCCGTTGGTATCGGCGATGATCCGCGTGAATCGCTCGACGATGCGCTGGAACAAATTGCGTCTGTTGGTTGGGACGTAGAAGCGTTGGGGCGCGATATTGTCAGATGCTTCCCTAGTTTCAATGACGGTGAGGCATGCGAGCGAGCTAGCGTAAGTACGTACCTTGAGGAAAATGGCGAAGCGCAGCCCGACGACGACGACGACGACGACGACGACGACGACGACGACGACGAAGCGGCGCGCGAAGCGTGGCTCAACGACTGCGAGATGTACTATCATATTGGCATTCGGTTTTGTGTTACGCCAAACCTTGACGACGACGACGAACGACAAGATTTTCTGCAAAATGGTAGGGCCGATGATACGCTATACACTGCCGATGAGTTTGGCTTGCTGCGCGAGTATGCGATCGAGAAATCGTATGCTGCCAAGTGTCGATTGGCTGGGGAGATTGTGCAAGCGCTCGAATCCGAACACAAATGCGAGCGCATTTATGCGCGCCTAGGCGATTGCAAATGGTAAACCCAACAACAACAACAACAACTAGCACGAATGCGCTGAATGCGGATCAGTGGTCCTAGGGGACACGGCCGCGCGGGAATGCTGCCACCATCGGGACGACGACGAATGGGTTTGACTACGGCTCAGCAGCCAGACGCCCGGACTCCGGCTCCTAACAACCTGGGAGCAAAGCCATGAAGAAGAACGTGAAGTACGAAGGTAACAGTTATTCCGTCGCCCCGTTCTGCTGGACGGTTGACGGCAACGCCGTGATTGTCACGAAGATCACGAAAGGCGGAATTATGTCACTGGGCCTACTGCACTACCGAAACCACGAAGCCGCACACGACGCCGCTTGGAAGCTTGCCAACACGCAAGCGCGGGCCTAACCGCGCGGGAATGCTGCCACCATCGGGACGACGAATGAGTTTGACTCCGGCTCAGCAGCCAGACGCCCAGCAGCCAGACGCCCGGACTCCGGCTCAGCATCCAGACGCGCGCGGACGGGCGCAGCTCTGCAGTCCAGCGACTCGGGGTCCACGTACGCGGTCCCCTGCTCACC
>Ga0163144_10031871_pt1 | contig 10032 bp, 5 predicted proteins | sample OliLak19BULKMAT1_FD_123175 | JGI IMG/M metagenome (GOLD analysis project Ga0163144, IMG submission 123175) | Freshwater microbial mat bacterial communities from Lake Vanda, McMurdo Dry Valleys, Antarctica - Oligotrophic Lake LV.19.BULKMAT1 | ecosystem: Environmental > Aquatic > Freshwater > Lake...
AAGTCGTCCCTCGACCCGCTCGAGTTCGCTGTGCAGGACATGCTCGGCGACGACGCCCCGCGGTCCCCTCGCGCAAACGTGCTGCGCGCCGCGCTCGCGGGCGCGGCCCAGCGCGGTGAGCTGGTCCTCTTGCTCGACGGACTCGACGAGGTCGACCCGGCCCGCATGGACAAGCTCTACGCGGAGATCCTGGCCTACGCCACCGACAACCCATCGACCGCGCTGGCCGTGACCTGTCGCCCGATCGCACTCGAGCGTCGCGATGTGCCCGCAGCCTTCTGTCGCGCGCGAGTCCTGGCGCTGCCCAAAGAGCGGCAGGACGAACTGCTCTCCAAGCTGCTTGGCACGAGCGAAGCCAAGCGCGTGCGCGCACACATCGACCAGCATCCCGCGCTGGCCGACCTCGCCGCGAGCCCGCTGCTGCTCACACTGCTCGCGGTCGTGGCGCGCGACACCGTCCTGGCCGAGACGTCGCTGCCCAACACGCGCACCAGGCTCTACGAGACCGCCGTCGACCTCCTGCTGCGGCGCGGTTTCGGCGTGGAGAAGCACGGCGTGCGTGACACCGGGCACGCGCGGCGGTTGCTCCAGAAGCTCAGCCTCGTGCTGCACACGCAAGGTGGCGAGAGCTGGGAGACCAGACCGCTCTCGGACACTCTGACGACGCTGCGCCGCGAGGACGACGAGGCCAACTTCCTCGTCAGGGAGACCTGGGGCACGAACGACGCTTTCCTCAACGACATCGGCACGAACTCCGGCGTCCTCGGCCAGCACGACGGCGCGAACGCACCGTGGCGCTACCTCCACCGCTCGTTGCGCGAGTTCCTGGCGGCCGAGGCCATCGCGCGCGAGGGCGAGGAACGGATCCGGGCGCGCGTCGCGGCCTGGGCCCAGGAGACCACAGCCTGGGAAAAGGCAGAGAAACCGTCGCGCGCCAAGAAGGCCGCCAAGCGCGACGAGTCGACGAACCCGGCGCGCTGGGGCGAGGTCTTCGCACTGCTCGCCGGACAGCTCGCCGATCCGGCGTTCCTACTCGATGCGATCACCGCGGCGAGCTCCGACCTCGCGCTGCGGACGCTGCCGTCGATCGACGCTCTCTCTCCCATCGACGTCGTGACGCGCTTCGTGTCGATCGACCGCTGGGAGCCGGAACGGCTCGAGAGGATGCTGGATCGCTGGAACCTCGCGGCACAATCGCGCCGCGACCTGCTGTGGGGCGCTGTGTCGGACCAGACGCCGGTCGAAGGTCTTGGCCGCATCTGGTGGATGCTCGAACAGATCGAGCACGCGACGCCCTCGCGCGAGGCGTTCTTCCAACGCTGCGGTCGTCCGTTGCCCAAAGTGGGTTTCCTAACTTGGGCGCGCATCCCCGGCGGCACGTTCGCGATGGGATCGGCGAAGTCGGACCAGAACGACGAGCGTCCCGTGCGCTCGGTTTCCGTCCGCGCCTTCGAGCTCGCGGCGACCACGGTGACCGTCTTGCAGTGGGCGCCGTTCGCGACGCCATCAGCGACGCAAGTGAAGCCAAAGGAGGCCCAGCTACCCGCCACCGCTGTCGACTGGTTCGCGGCGCGGCTCTACTGCGCGTGGCTGGGCGCGCGACTTCCCAGCGAAGCGGAGTGGGAGTACGCGTGTCGCGCGGGAACCAAGACGGAGTACTGGTCGGGCAACGGCAAGAAGAGCCTCGAGCGCGTCGGTTGGTACGACGAGAACTCGGACAGGCAAGTCCATGCCGTCGGCGAGAAGCCAGAGAATCCGTGGGGCCTATTCGACATGCACGGCAACGTGTGGGAGTGGTGCGAGGACACTTGGCCCAGCGACTACCAGACTGCGCCCACCGACGGCAGTGCGTGGGCGGACGAGGCTTCTTCGGACCGCGTGATTCGCGGCGGCTCCTTCGAGTACACCGCCGGGCGCGCGCGCTCGGCGTACCGCTACGGGGCCCACCGCTCGTTCCGGTGGGACCTCGTCGGTTTCCGCCCCGCCAGGTCCGTCACAACGGATTGACTTCACCACTTCACCGATGCAGCAACTCGTTGCGGCCCACGCGCAGCGACTCCCACAAGCCACAGGGATCCTCGCGCCCGGCGCAGTCGCCGCCGCAAGCGCAGCGGCGAGCAGGTGGCTGAGCCCGGCGCAGCGGCAGACGTGAACCACTCCCCGCGCCCAAACCGACCGATTTCGGCAGCCAGCCCCCGTGAACCAACACCACGGCATACTCCAGGCCCCCACGCATGCAGAACTACTTCCTGAGCTTCTGGAGCGGCGACAAGGACTGGGCGCGCGCGCTGCACTCGAACCTCGAGGCGCACGGCCTCAGGGGCTTCTTCTCCGAGGAGGACATCCACGGCGGCGCACCGTGGATCGGCGAGGTCGAACGCGCGCTCGCGGCCTGCGAGCGCCTAGTGCTGGTCTGGTCGCCCGAAGCCGCCGTGCGACCGCGCATCCGCGACGAGTGGCAGACCATCATCGACAAGCGTCCGGAGTGGGCTGCCGAGGGCCGCATCCTCGTCGTCGTGCATGCCGACGCCCCGCGCCCGACCTACATCCGCCGCGCGCAGGCGCTCGATTTCACGGAGCCCAAGAAGTACGTGCAGTCGCTCGGCAAGCTGCTCACAGCCCTCGGTTCCGGCGGTCCACGGCTCGCGCAGGGCAAGCTCGAACAACCCCCTCCCGGCCACCCGCGCCTGGACGCGCAACTGCGCCGACAGTTTGAACAGCTCCTCGCCCCGCTCACCCGCACGCCGCTCACCTGTGCAGGCTTCGAGAGCGAACTGAGGCTCCCCGCGAACTCGGTCAAGCAGTTGCCCGAGGACGAGCGCGCGAGCGCCCTGCTGGCTCTGGCCTGCATGCCGCCGCAGTCGGCGCGCGACGGCGCGCGCGGCGTGCTCGAGCTGCTGCGCGCCAACGACACGGCGCTGGAACCGACCGCTCGTACGTCGCTGGACGCGCTCGCCCGCGCACTCGAACTCTGGCGCCCGCCCGCCGCGGAAGACCCGCTGCTTCCCTACCTGCGCCGCGCGCGCGACGCGCACAGCGAGCTCCTCCCCTTCTTCCGCTCGCGCGTGCGCCGCGCCGGGCTCGAGCAGGTGTACGTCGAACTCGACCTGCGCGAGGAGCACGCTGGCGCCGAGCCCACGCGCGATTTGAAGCTGGTCGACCTGCTCAAGCGCGCCCCGCGGCGCTGGGTCGTGCGCGGCGATCCGGGCGCGGGCAAGACCACGCTGCTGCGCCACGTCGTTTTCGAGAAGGCGAGCACCTTCGACCAACAGGCCGTGCCCGTGTTCCTCACGCTGCGCAACCTGCTGGCGCAAAGCGGGGCCGGCTGGGCGCGCGTGCGCGCACACCTCGAGCACCACGGCGAGTCCGCGGCGCTCGACGGTCTGGAACTCGCGCGCAGCGAGGGCCGCCTCGCGCTCCTGCTGGACGGGCTCGACGAGGTGGATGACGCCGTGCGAGGCCAAGCGACCAACCTCGTCCGGCAACTGCACGACGCGCTGGGCAACTCCACGCTCGTCGTCACGACGCGACGTATCGGCTACTCGCGCGCGCCGCTGCCGGCGCCGTTCGTCGTCGCCGACGTGCAGCGCATGGAGCAGGACCAGCAGACCAAGATGCTCGCCGAGTACCTCAAGCCAGAGGCGGCCGAGCGACGCGGGCCGGGAGAGTGGGTGCGCGAGCTCAACGCCAACCCGGGCCTCGCCGAAGACGCGGCGAATCCGCTGCTGCTCACGCTCATGGCGATCGTCATCAACCGCGGCGGCGCGCCTGGGCCGCGTCGAGGACAGCTCTACGACCAGGTGCTCGACGCGTTGCTCGCCGACGAGCACCACGAACCGCCCGAACCACTTCCACTGGTCGACTGGGTGCGCGCCGCACTGGTCGAGATCGCCGCGTCGATGACCTTTCGCGGCGAGATCGACAGCTCGCCGACGGTGCTCGAGCGCGCACTGCTCGCCGTCGACGTGCGAATGAATGGCCAGTTCCTCGCTCCCGCCGCCTGGGGTGCTCCCGCCGGCACGCCCGTCGCTCGGTGGGTTCTCGAACGCCTGCGGCGCGCTGGCGTGGTCGGCCCCTATCGCGGCGACAGCGGCCACTGGGGCTTCTGGCACCGCAGCTTTCAGGAGGCGCTGACCGCCAAACACCTCGCCGCGCTCGGCGTCGAGCAGGCAGTAAAATTGGCCGCCGGTGTGAACGACCGAGTCAATCTGTGGGCCGAATCCTTCGCGTTCCTGGCCGGGGAGGTCGAGCGGCCCGACGAGTTGATTCTCACCCTCGCCGCGTCGAATCCATCTGTCGCGCTGCGAGCCGTAGCAAGCTCGGAGAAGCTCACGCCCAAGACGATCGAGGCCGTGCTCGGCCTGACCGAGGACATCGAAGAACGCGGCAAGCTACTCCTCCAACTTCGCGACAAGCTCGGCGACCCATTGCTTTCGCTGCGGCTGCTCGACCAGATCCGCCGCTCCGGGGCCACGCCCGACGACCTGTACTTCATCGATCAGGCCTTCACCGCGATCGGCGTCGCCGAGCCCGAGCTGGCGCGCGAAGCTGCCCAGCGCCGAGCGCGCCTGTTCGATCACCTCCCCAAGCCTGATGGCCCGCAATTCGAGACGGTCGAGACGGGTGAGGGCGTGGTGTCCGTCTGGAGCACGATTCCCGCGGGGCGGTTCACCATGGGCTCGAAGAAGGGTGGCGACGACGAACAACGGCCAGCGCACAAGGTCGAGCTGAGACTGGCATTCGATCTGTTCCGTACCCCGGTGACTTGGGGTCAGTACTCACGGTTCGATCCTCCCTCCCGAGCACGAGGCGGTAACGAGCGCGACCCCATCACCGAGGTGTCCTGGTATGCGGCGACCATGTTCTGCCGTTGGCTGGGCGCGCGCCTTCCGAGCGAATCGGAGTGGGAGTACGCGTGTCGCGCTGGTACGACGACGGAGTACTGGTCGGGGAACAAGGCGAAGGACCTTGCGCGCGTCGGTTGGTACGCCGTGAACTCGGTCCATCGTGTACATGCAGTCGGCGAGAAGCCAGCAAGCCCGTGGGGCCTGTTCGACATGCACGGGAACGTGTGGGAGTGGTGCGAGGACACTTGGCCCAGCGACTACAAGACTGCGCCGACCGACGGCAGTGCGTGGGTGGACCAGGCTTCTTCGTTCCGCGTGGTTCGCGGCGGCTCCTTCGTGGACCCCGCCGAGTACGCGCGCTCGGCGTTCCGCTTCAGGGGCCGCCGCTCGATCCGGTGGGACGACGCCGGCTTCCGCCCCGCCAGGTCCGTCACGACGGATTGACTTCACCACTTCACCTCCGCTCCCCGCAGCCGCACGCGGGCCGTGCGAAGCCGGCCGCCGGCGGCGGACGAGAACGGAAGTCGGGATATCACCCCGCGTTTTGGGCGAGAACGGTTATTTTTCAGACTTTTCGTCTGCAGGTTGGCTGGAAGGCGGGCATGAGGCGGAGGGTGAAGGTGTCGGCGTCGCGGCAACGGCGCGAACCACCACCATGCGCACCAAGATCCTCACGCTCTCCTTCACTCCCAGCCTCGGGGGCTTCGACGATTTACCGCTGACGGATTTCGTGCGCGACAAGGAGGTGCTCTCGCTGCGCGAGTACTTCTTCGAAGTACTCGGCTTCCCGCACCTCCTGTGCGTCGTCGACTACGCCGATGCAGCGCGGCTCCCGAGTTCGTCGCGACCGGTGCGCGCATCGGCTGACGCCGAGCAAGCGTCCAGCGGGCGCGACGACGCCGTCGCGCGAATGAGCGCGCCGGATCGCGCCCTGTTCCTCACCTTGCGAGCTTGGCGCAACGAACAAGCGCGCAACGACGGCGTGCCGCCCTACGTGCTGTTCACCAACGCCGAGCTCGTTCGAGTCGTGCTGGCGCGCCCGGCGTCGACCAGCGCACTGGGCGCGGTGGAAGGCATCGGCCCGGGCAAGGTCCGGCGCTACGGCGAGGCGATCCTGCGCGCGCTCAACGGCGTCGCCCAGCAGACGCCGTCCGCAGCCGAGTCGGCGCCCAACGCCGCGACGCCGACCGAGGCCGCGCCGTGAGCACGCCTTCCGTTCGTCCCAAGCCGCGCGAAGCGCCGCCCGAGTTGCTCGTGCTCGCGCGCTTCGAAGAGTTCTGCGCGTGGCTGCTCGCCGCCACGCCGCGTTGGCCCAAGCGCGCGCGCTTCACGCTCACGCGCCGCATCGAGGAGCACGCGCTCGAAGTGCTCGAGGAACTCGTGCAAGCGCGCTACGAACGCAACGGACGAGCAGCGCGGCTGGCGCGGGTGAACCTCGTCCTCGAGCGCATGCGACGCTTGCTGCGCTTGGCGCAGTCGACGCAGGTGTGCTCCGCGGCGCAGTTCGAAAGCGCTTGCCGCGGGCTGGACGAGGTCGGACGCATGCTGCACGGCTGGCGCACGAGCCTGGGCGAGCGGCCGCGGCCCGCGCCGGGCGAGGAGCGCGTCGAGTGAGGCGCATCGGCAATCTGCGGCCCTCCATCGCGAGCTTCAGGACGCTGCTCGCGGCGGCGCGCGTGGCCGCTCGCGGCAAGCGCACGAGCCGCGCGGCCGCCGCGTTCCTCGAACGCGCCGAGCCCAACTGCCTCGAGCTCGAACGCGAGTTGCTGGCTCACCGGTGGCGGCCGGGGCCCGTCGCCCGTTTCGAGATCCACGACCCCAAGCAACGCACGATCACCGTCACGCCCTTTCGCGACCAGGTCGTACACCACGCGCTGATGGACACGCTGGCGCCGTATCTGGAGCGGCGCATGGTCTTCGACAGCTACGCCTGTCGCACCGCCAAGGGCCAGCACGCCGCCGTCGCGCGCGCGAAACGGTTCCAGCGCCGCCATGCGTGGTTCCTGAAGCTCGACGTGCGCTCGTTCTTCGCTTCCGTGCGGCACGACGTGGCCATGGCGGCCCTCGCGCGCGTCGTGAAGGACAAGGACGTCCTGCGGCTGACGGCCACCATCCTGCGCGGGCCGCTGAACGAACCCGACGCCGGCGTTGGTCTGCCGCTCGGCACGCTCACGAGCCAGTGGCTCGCCAACCTCGTTCTCGACCGCGTCGACCACCGCGTCAAGGACGAGCTGCGCGTGAGCGGGTACGTGCGCTACATGGACGACTTCGCGCTGTTCGACGACTCGCGTGCCGCGTTGCGCGATGCGCACCTCGCGGTCGCCCAGACGCTGCGCGACGAGCTGGGCCTAGAGTTGAAGGAGAGCGTCACCAAGCTCGCTCCGACGAGCGAGCCGCTGCCCTTCCTGGGCTGGTCGATCCACCGCGGCGTGACGCGCGTGCGGCCCGAGAACCTGCGGCGCTACCGCTGGCGCATGCGACAGCGGCGCTGGGAGCTCGAGCGCGGCCTGCGCACGCCGGAGAGCTTCCGACAGAGCACCGCGGCGTTGTTCGAGCTCTTGCGGCACGGCGACACACGCGAACTGCGCCGCGCCTGGGTGTTACGGCACTCGTTCGATCTTTGACAACGCCAGCGAGCGCCCGAACCGGGTGCTCGGGCACAGGCTTCTTCGAACCGCGTGATTCGCGGCGGCTCCTTCGAGAACACCGCCGAGAACGCGCGCTCGGCGTACCGCAACAGGAACCACCGCTCGAACCGGTGGGACAACGCCGGCTTCCGCCCCGCCAGCTCGTTGCAACGCGAGATGGAGGCTCTCTTCGCGCCCTCGCGGCCGATGACCGCTTCCCAGTGCACGTGACGACCCGCCCGAGCATCCGGGCCGAGTTCCATGGACTCGGCCGAACCGTGGAGCGTCCGCCGGGGGTCGTAGGACGTTCGTCGCCGCTGGCGAGTCGAGCGTTCGAGCCTCCCGGCGGGCGCGTTTTCGATTCTTGGCTGGCCCGTGCTGAGCGACGCCGCCGCGGGAGTTTTTTTTGGCGCCGGCCGAGCTTCGCTCGGCCGGATGGGGCGGCGCTCGTCGGCGTCTGCCGCTGCGCTCGGCGCAGCCGCCCGCTCGCCGCTTCGCTTGCGGCGGCGGCTGCGCCGGGCGCGAGGGGACTCGCGGCGTGCGGTGCGAGTCGCGGCGGCGTGTTCGCTCTCGGACGAAGCAGTGGTGAAGTGGTGAAGTCAATCCGTCGTGACGGACCTGGCGGGGCGGAAGCCGGCGTCGTCCCACCGGGACGAGCGGGGGGGCCCGGTGCGGGCCGCCGAGCGCGCGCGCCCGGCGGGGTCCTCGAAGGAGCCGCCGCGAATCACGCGGGCCGAAGAAGCCTCGTCCACCCACGCACTGCCGTCGGTCGGCGCAGTCTGGTAGTCGCTGTGCCAAGTGTCCTCGCACCACTCCCACACGTTGCCGTGCATGTCGAATAGGCCCCACGGATTCTCTGGCTTCTCGCCGACGGCATGGACTTGCCCGTCCGAGTTCTGGCTGTACCAACCGACCCGCGCGAGGTCCTCCTCGCTGTCGCCCGACCAATACTCCGTCGTCGTTCCCGCCCGGCACGCATATTCCCACTCCGCCTCGCTCGGAAGGCGATAGCCCTTGGTGCCCTTGAGACCCTCGCGCGCCGAAAGCCTGTCGCAGAACTCCTTGGCCTCGTCCCAGGTCAGCTCCGTGGCGGGGAGTTCGGCGTCGGCATTTGAATCGCCCCACTGCGCCCAGATGGGCGGCTTGGACATCACCGCGAGCCAATGACCTCGCGTGACTTCGGTCTTCGCGAGCTCGAACGCAGCCAACGTCCTCTCGCGCTGCGGCTTCTCGTCGGCGCGAGGCGAACTCGCTCTGCCCATCAGGAACTTGCCCGCGGGGATCCGCACCATGTCGAGAAGCTGATCTCCGCTCGTGCGCCCGGAGACCGGGGCAACGGCGACCGGAGTGGATTGTTCCGCGCCGGCGCTGCGCCCGGCAGCCTGCGTCGCATCGCGGTCGACGCTCGCGATTGCCGGGTCCCGCGAGTCCTTGCCTTCGCCGAAGAACTTGAGTCCGCCCCAGACGGTGAGCGCGAGCAGCCCAACCACAGCAATCCACTGGAACCGTCGCTGGCGCGGGCCCGAGCCGCGACCTGGGCTCGAACTCGATGCGTCGCTAGACGCGATGCTTGTTTGGGCCGACGAGGATCCGGACTCCGTAGGCGAAGTCGGCGCAGCGGTCCGAGTCGACTCCGCCGGGGGCTCGTCCCGCGGGATCGGCTTCGGCGTGTGATCGGCGATCTGTTGAGAGACGTCCGGCGTCGGCTCCGGTGTGGGTGCCTGACCGCCGTCTGGATCCACGACTTCACCCCACTGCCGCAGCTTCTTCGAGAGAAACTGACTGCCGGGGGCGTCCCAATCGGGTGGCAAATCGACGGCCTGGAAGCGACGGTATGCGGGCGGGAGTGTGACGCGCTCGGCGCTGAGCAACGTGACGAATCGCAAGCTCTCGTGCTTGTTGAAGAGGTCGAGCGCGTAGTCGCTCTCCTCCTTGGTCATGCCGTTGATCGGACTGCCGGTCACGAGCAGCACGAAGACACTGGACCGGTCGAGCGCCGCGTAGACCTGGTCGCGCCACGGGCGACCGTCGGCGAGTTTTTCCGTGAAGACCGAGCACCAGACCTCCGCGCCCGCGGCCTCCATGCGGAGTCCGAGGGCGCGGGCCAAGTCAGCGTCTTCGCTTGCGAAGCTGATGAAGATCATGCGCGGGAAGGGCCGAGATGATAGCGACCGGCGGCCGAGCTTTGCTCGGCCGGGTGGGCGGCGCTCGTCGGCGTTTTCCGCTGCGCCCGGCTCAGCCGCCCGCTCGCCGCTTCGCTTGCGGCGGCGGCTGCGCTGGGCGCGAGGGAACTCGCGGCGTGGGGTGCGCGTCGCGGCGGCGTGTGCGCTCGCGGACGCAGCAGTGGCGAAAAGGTGAAGTCAATCCGTCGTGACCGACCTGGCGGGGCGGAAGCCGGCGTGGCCCCACCGGTCCGAGCGGTGGAGCCTGAAGCGGCCGAGCTGTGCTGCGACCTCGAGGGCTTCTCGCTCCACGCCAAGGTCGCGATCGAAGGCCACGACCGCGCCGGACTCGAGCGGCTGTGCAGGTACATCGCCCGCCCCGCCATCGCCAGCGAG
>Ga0163144_10031874_pt1 | contig 10032 bp, 9 predicted proteins | sample OliLak19BULKMAT1_FD_123175 | JGI IMG/M metagenome (GOLD analysis project Ga0163144, IMG submission 123175) | Freshwater microbial mat bacterial communities from Lake Vanda, McMurdo Dry Valleys, Antarctica - Oligotrophic Lake LV.19.BULKMAT1 | ecosystem: Environmental > Aquatic > Freshwater > Lake...
CATTGAGTTCAGCGACGGGCATGCCATCGGCGGTTACCGCCAGACGGTGGACCTCAACCAGTGAGTCGGGATTCAAGAAGCGAAGCGACGCCGTCCCGTCAGACATGATGACATGCCTGCCGTCATGGGTGAGCCCCCAGCCCTCGCCCTGATATGTAAAGCGGCCGATTGGCTTGAATTCCTTGAGTGACCAGCGAAAGCCCAATTGATCCTGCCAGGTCAGGCTGATGATCTGTGCGCCAATCGCGACAATGCCCTCGCCAAAATAGGGCGGCGCGATATTCCGCCGCGCGAGCACCCGGCCGTTGCGCAAATCAACGCGGCGGATCGAGGAGCGACCCACCCCACCGGTGCTTTCGTAAAGAAAGCCGTCCTGAAAGAAGAGGCCCTCGGTAAACGCGCCACGATCATGCGGAAATGTGGCGACAAGTGATGCCTTTGCGACCGCTGTTAGCGGACGAGTTTCGACCGGCGCTGATACCAGGGCAAACCCCAGCAGCAGGCAGGCCCGCCAGAAATTAATCGCGAAGGAGCTCATTGATGCTGGTCTTGGAGCGAGTCTGGGCATCAACCTGCTTGACGATCACCGCGCAATACAGCGCTGGAGTGTTGCCGCCTCCGCCCAGCGTTCCCGGCACGACCACCGAATATGGGGGGACATGGCCGCGGTGAATCTCGCCGGTGGCGCGGTCGATGATCTTGGTGGACGCACCGATATACACCCCCATCGACAGCACCGCGCCCTCGCCAACACGAACGCCCTCAGCCACTTCGGACCGGGCGCCGATAAAGGCGCCATCCCCGATGATGACGGGATCCGCCTGTAACGGCTCAAGCACGCCGCCAATCCCGACGCCGCCGGAAATATGCACATTGCGGCCTATCTGCGCGCAGGAGCCCACAGTTGCCCAGGTGTCAACCATTGTGCCCTCACCCACATACGCCCCAATATTCACAAAGCTGGGCATCAGGACGGCACCCTTGCCGATGAAAGCCCCGCGCCGGACAATGCTGCCGGGTACGACGCGGAAACCGGCGTCGGCAAAGGCGGCATCGTCCATATCGGCGAATTTGGACGGCACTTTGTCCCACGCTTTTGGGACGCCTGCCATCGCAACATTATCGTTGAGGCGAAAGGATAGCAGCACAGCTTTCTTGAGCCATTGGTTTACCCGCCAGTCAGCACCATCAGGTTCGGCGACACGCGCCCGACCCGAATCGAGCAGCGACAGCGCCGCTTCAACAGCGTCGCGCACTTCCCCGGTCGTTGCGCTGCTCAGCCTGTCGCGGGCTTCCCAAGCCGCATCGATCACTGGCTGCAGATCCGTCACCATCATTCCTCCCATATCTCATCCAACCATTTACCGAGATCGTTTGTCGTGAAATCAATAAAGCTGCGATCCTCATCGATATGCTGTTCAGAGCCATTGTCGAGCCAGACCGTCGTCATGCCAATCGCTTTGGCGGGCTTCAGATTGCGCGCCATGTCCTCAACGAAAAGGCTCTCGCGGGGATTGATCGCGTGGGTCGCGCACAAGCCATCATAGACCGACGGTTCGGGCTTGGGCACATAATTGGTCGCGTGAATATCGTGAATTGCCTCAAAACTGTCGCCAAGCCCAAGCCGGGCGAGGATTTTCTGCGCATAAACCACATCGCCATTGGTAAAAATCAGCTTGCGGCCAGGCAGTCGGGCAATCGCCGCCACAAGCGAGGCGTCATGATCAAGCACATCCATATCGACATCATGGACAAAACCAAGATAGTCATGCGGATCAACATTATGTTCGGCAATCAGGCCTGCAAGCGTCGTCCCACGGGTATAAAAATAGTTTTTTTGTAGTCGCCGTGCGGCGACAGCATCAAGCGCAAGCCGTCCGGCGATAAAATCTGTAATGCGCTGATCAACTTGCGAAAAAAAGTTAATGCGTGCTGGATAAAGCGTATTATCCAAATCGAAAATCCAGTTGCGGATATGAGTGAGACGCGCAAGCATGTAAATTAAGCTCTAAGCAGGTGGTGCGTGGCGGGCAAGACACTGACCGAACCATTGGTGAAACGAAAATGTCGTTTGACGATTTGGCATAGCCTGCGGACGAAAGGGGCAGCATGGGCGGCAGGATTCGACTTGGCACGGGATCGCTCGTCGGCGCGGGCGCGTTGTTTGCCCTACCTTTGGTCTCCGCCTGCGGATCGAGCGCCGGCGGCATTGCAACGACGCCGCCGCCACCGCCGGTCGCGACACCCGCGCCCAGCCCGACGCCAACGCCAACCCCCACGCCGACGCCCACACCAAGCCCAACCCCCACACCCGCGATCAATTTTGACACGGCTGAATATCGCGCAACGGTCGGTGCCGTATCGGCAAACGCGCTGGTCGCGTATCAACGCGGGGCGATCGGTACAGGTATCAGGGTTGGGATAATCGACAGCGGCATTGATACGACCAGCGCTGAATTCGGCAATCGGATCGATCCAGCGTCAGCGGCGTTTGCCGGCAACAGCACAATCCAGGATGATGGTGGCCACGGCACAGCCGTAGCGTTTACGATCGCCGGGCGCCGGAATGATGCAGGTAGCCACGGTATCGCGTTTGATTCGACCCTGCTGGTGTTTCGCACCAACGAGCCTGGTAGTTGTTCCACAACCGGCACCAATGGCGGCTGCTCGCACGATGACCGTAACATCGCAGCCGCGCTTGACGCCGCCGTTACCAATCGCGCGCGGGTGGTGAATATCTCGCTCGGTGGCGTCGGCATCTCATCAACGATGACGGCGGCAGTCAATCGCGCAACTGCCGCTGGGGTGATCATTGTTATTTCGGCAGGCAATAGCGGTGCAGCGCAAGTAAGTTCATTTGCGCAGATCGCAGAAAATGCCGCGGTTTCGCGCGGGTTGGTCATCGTCGCCGGATCGGTCGGCAGCGGCGACGCGATCTCCGATTTCAGCAATCGTGCGGGGACGACGGCAAACGCGTTTCTCGCAGCAGTCGGTGAACGCGTGCGCGCGCCCGACAATAATAATGTCGCCTTTTTGTGGAGCGGCACTTCTTTTTCGGCACCGCAGGTCACCGGAGCTGTCGCGTTGCTTGCGCAAGCCTTTCCGACGCTGACCGGCGCGCAGATTGTTGATATTCTTTATCGCACCGCTCGCGACGTGGGCGCGACGGGTGTTGATGCGGTCTATGGGCGCGGCATTCTTGATCTGACGCGCGCCTTCGCGCCACTCGGCGCAACCTCGGTCGCCGGGACAAGCGCTACAGTCTCGCTCGTCAGCAACGGGTCGCTCTCGGCCCCGATGGGGGATGCCAGCCGCTCCGGCCTCGGCGCGGTGATCCTTGATAGTTATGGCCGTGCTTATGGCGTCGATCTTGCCCGCACGCTGAGCGCCGCTGCTCTCGAAAGGCCCTTGAGCGGCGCGCTCGAACTGCGTCAGCGTCAGGTCAATGTTCGGGCAGGCAATCTCGCCATCGCCGTCACCATCGCGCCCGGACGCGACGCCCCTTTGATCGAACGCACGTTGCTGTCCCCTGGCGATGCCGAACAGGCACGCACACTCGCCGCCAGCGTCGTCGGTAAATTGGGTAGCCGCGCACAATTTGCGATCGGCTTTTCGCAAAGCGCCGCTGGCATGGGTGCACAGCTTGCCGGACGCAGCGACCCGGCGTTTCTCATCGCGCGTGCGCCTGATCAGGGGCTGGGCTTTGCAAGCACCGCAACCGGCGCGGCAGCCGTGCGACAACGATTGGGCGGCTGGGGCCTGACGATTGCGGCCGAGAATGGAAATGTGATCAGCCCCGATCAAAATGATCTGGCCGCATTGCGCAACCGGGCAATCCGCTTTGGCTATGATCAGCTGTCGCTCGGGATTGACCGGCGCTTTGGCGCACTCAGTGCCGCCTTCACCGCAAGCTGGCTGAACGAGCGTGATACCATATTAGGCGCGCGTTTTGGCGATGGCATTGGCGGCGGAAGGGCGACGAGCTGGTTCGTTGATGCCAACGCGCGCTTTGAGGCAGGCAATGGCTGGGCGTTCGGCGCAAGCTATCGCCAGGGGTGGACCCAGGCGGACCTGCGCTCTGGTCTTACCGGCGCGGGCCTGATCCAGACCAACGCCTTTGCCGCCGATCTCGGCAAGCGCGGCGTGTTTGGGTCGGGTGATACTTTGGGCCTACGCGTTTCCCAGCCATTGCGAGTGACGGCAGGCGGGATCGATTTCACGCTGCCGAGCTTCTTCGATTATGGCGCGGGCCGGGTCAGCGCATTCACCAGCCAGCGATTTAACCTGACGCCGACTGGTCGAGAAATCGATGTCGAGCTGGGGTATGCGCGGCACTTGTTTACCGGCAATCTCCAGACAAATTTCTACTGGCGCCGCAACCCAGGTAATTTGGCCTCGCTGGCGGACGATTATGGGCTGGCCATGCGCTACTCGATTGGCTTTTGAACAAGTCTGGCGCAGCAGGGCAATCAGCGCCATATCTAACCCATGAGAGCCTATTGCTTGCGTAATCGTGTGCGCATCGGTGAAGGCAGCAGCGTCGGGCAGGAGACGGTGATTGCAGCGCGCGTGTAGCAAAAGCTGCGGATGGCAGCCTGGCGCGAGGGCGTTTTGGGCGGTTTTATGCGGCCTCGCCCTGCTGATCGTTGCACCCGCGCCGCTCCGTGCAGGCCCACCCGAACGCGCGCCTGATCGAACATTGGCTGGCACTCTCACCGCGCGCGATCATCAACATTATCGCTCGATCCCCTTCATTGTGCCGCGCGGCACTGATGCGCTGGTCGTGACCTTCGAGCATGACGGGCGCGCGCAAAAGACCGTAATTGATCTAGGGCTTGAGGACGCAAACGGCCTGCGCGGCACCAGCGGAGGTGACAAGAGCAGCTTCATGCTGTCGGCAAGCGCCGCGACCCCCTCCTATCTGGCGGGACCGATCATCGCCGGTCGCTGGCAGTTGCGGCTGGCGATACCCAATATTCGGGTGGGCGTGACGACCCACTGGCAGGCCCGGCTGTGGTTCCTGAAAGCCGGTGAGGCGACAGAAGTTGGGCCCGCGATGGTGGATCGTGGACCCGGCTGGTATCGCGGTGATCTCCACCTCCATACCGCGCACAGCGACGGCACCTGCCTCAGCCAGTCGGGCAAACGCGTCCCCTGCCCGCTGTTCAAGACGCTGGAAACCGCCGCCGCGCGCGCGCTCGATTTCGTGGCGCTGACCGATCACAACACCATCAGTCAGCAGTCAGCCTTGCAGGAGGCCCAGCCCTGGTTTGACCGGCTGCTGCTGATCCCGGGACGCGAGATCACGACCTTCTTTGGCCATTTCAACATTTTTGGTGTGACCGCACCGATTGATTTTCGCATCACGCCGCGCGGCCCGGCGAGCTTCAACGCCATCGCTGACAGGGTGCATGCGCTGGGCGGTATCATATCGGCGAATCACCCCGCGCTGCCCTCCGGCGAAATCTGCATGGGGTGCGGCTGGACGATGCCCGCTGCGGACCTGTCGCGACTTGATGCGGTGGAGGTAGTAAATGGCGGGTCGGTGTTGATTCAGGGCGGGGTTGAGGGCGCGTTTTCCGGCGTGCCGTTCTGGACAAAACTGCTCACCGCGCACGGCCCCAGGACCGCAATTGGCGGCAGCGACAATCATGATGCGGGCGACAGCGCTGATCTTGCCGGGACGATCGGTCGGCCGACAACGGTGGTTTACGCCACCGGGTTGAGCCAGCGCGCGGTGCTGGACGGCATCAGGGCGGGCCGGGTGTTCATCGATATGGCGGGAACGCCGGGGTCGATGATCGATCTGAGCGTCAGCAGCGGGACGGCGCGCGCCGCGATGGGCGGACGGATCAAAATGAGGCCAAATGCGCCGCTGACGGCAATGGTGACGGCCAAGGCAGTGGCGGGTTCGACGTTGGAACTACTGGCCGATGATGTGGTGATTGAGCGCCGCGCGGTTGACGAGAAGGCGACACTCTCGTTTACACTGAAATCTCGACCCGATTTTCGGGTTATCAGGGCAGTGGTTCGCGGTCCCGATGGCAAGATCGCGCTGCTCAGCAATGCGGTGCTGATTGACCCCTAGCTCGCGACTGGCAGCCGCAAACGGACCAACAAACCGCCCAAATCCTCGCTTTCTTCAAGCATGACGCTGCCCTCATAAATCTCGGCGACGTCGCGGACAATGGCAAGGCCAAGGCCCGTGCCGGGCTTGCCAGTGTCTAACCTTGCGCCGCGATCAAAAATGCGCTGGCGTTCATTTTCGGGGATGCCAAGTCCGTCATCCTCGACGAGGCATTCAACGAACTTCCCTTCCGCGCACACCGTAACAAACACGCTGCCACCGCCATATTTGGCTGCATTTTCGATCAGATTACCGAGCATTTCGTCCAGATCCTGCCGCTCGACATGCACTTTTAGATCTTTTGCGCCATCAAGATCGAAGCGAATATCGGGATAAAGCCGCGCCACCGCGCGCTCAACCGATTCAAGGCTAGGCCAGACCTCACAGCGGCTATGCGCGTTCCCCCGCCGCCCGACGGCCCGCGCGCGCGCCAAATGATGGTCCACCTGCCGCCGCATCGTCGTCGCCTCGCGGATCACCGTCGGCCCCAGATCGTCAGCATTGGCCGTCGCCGCATTCATAATCACCGTCAGTGGCGTTTTGAGCGCATGCGCCAGATTGCCCGCATGCCGCCGCGCTTCTTCGGCCTGACGCTCATTATGCGCGATCAGTTCGTTCAACTCCTCCACCATTGGCACAACCTCAATCGGCATCGCCTTGTCGATCTGCCGCGACAGACCGCTGCGCATCCGCACGATCTCCTCACGCACCTTGCGCAGTGGCCACAGCCCGTAAAATGTCTGGAGCGCCGCCATCCCGATCAGCCCCAGCGCGAGCACGAAAAAACTCAGCGACAGCGTTTTGCGCAACCTGCTGATCTGCGCATCAAGCCCGTCGCGGCTTTGCGCAACCTTGAAGCGCCAGTGCGTCTTGGAGCCCGGCAAGGTCACATCGCGTTCGATGATCCGCAACCGCTCCCTCGCAAATTCGGTGCTGTTATAGGCATGCACGCCAACATCTTTCTGCTTTGAGCCGTAACTCAGCCGCCGGTCCCACAGCGATCGCGAGGGGAAATCATCGCGCGCGGGATCGCTCACCTGCCAATATAGCCCCGAATAAGGCTCCAAAAAGCGCTGATCGGCCGGCTCGCGGTTGAACAGCACCTCGCCATCCGGGCCAATCTCCGCCGATACGATCAGCGCGGTCAGCACATATTCAATCTGATCATCAAAATTGCGCGTCACCGCAGATGTCAGCACACGGTCAAGCGCATAACCGCCAACGCTGAGCAGCACGGTGATCCACACCGCCGCTGTCAGGATCATCCGGCGACTGAGCGAGCCCGTCGTGCGCAGATCGGCGGTTGCCGAGACGGTGTCGCTCATCGCGTTCATCGGCGCGGCGCGAATCGCATCAGGCGGGTTCTTCCAGGCTATAGCCAAGTCCGCGGATCGTGCTGATCACGTCTTGCCCCAATTTTTTGCGAATACGCGTGACAAACACCTCAATCGTGTTTGAATCGCGATCAAAATCCTGATCATAAATATGTTCGATCAGTTCGGTTCGGCTGACGACCTTGCCCTTGTGGTGGAGCAGATAGCTGAGCAGCTTATATTCCTGCGCGGTCAGTTTGATCGGCTCGCCCGCCTTGGTGACGCGGCCCGAGCGCGTATCAAGCCGCACCTCACCCGCCGTCAATTCAGACGAGGCATTGCCCGACGCCCGGCGGATAAGCGCGCGCAACCGGGCGATCAGTTCTTCTGACTGAAACGGCTTGGCGACATAATCATCCGCGCCCGCATCAAGCCCGGCGACCTTGTCAGACCAGCTGTCGCGCGCGGTCAGCACGAGCACGGGCATCACCTTGCCCTCCTTTCGCCAGCGATCAAGCACGGTCAGCCCGTCAACCTCGGGCAGGCCCAGATCAAGCACTACCGCGTCGTAATTTTCGGTGCTGCCCAGAAAATGGCCTTCCTCACCATCGGTCGCAAGATCAATGGCATAGCCTGCCCCCTCCAGCGTGTTTTTCAACTGCTGGCCCAGGCTGGGTTCATCCTCGACAATCAAAACGCGCATGACTTGTTCCCCTGTGCAGCACCAAAGCCGCCAAATTACTTCCCCGAACGACCAACAATCTGGCCGTTATGGCCATCAACCTCGACCCAGATGACATTGCCGTCGCGCAGGAACTTTAGCGTGTAAAGCCCGCTGGGCGAATCGAAATCGAACCCGATATATTGCGCCCCCGCCATACCCGGCACCACGCGCCGTTCAATCTCACGCAAGGGCAGCAAGCGACCATTGCGCATTTGCTCAAAAGCCTCCTGTTGATCCGGCCGCCGCTGCGCACTGGCAGGGGCAGTGATCAGAATCGACAGAACAAGGAAAATGGCGGGGCGAAGCATCATTGCGGACAGTGCATAACGCTGGCGTATTGAATAGCCAATGAATGGCTGCGTCAGCCGACGGTCAGGAAGGGGGAGGGCTGCGGCGCAGTGAGTGCTCACGGCAGGCGTCCAAAAGTGGTGGGAAGGCGACAGACGGCTTCGGGCTTCATATTGAGAAAAGCGGTCCTTCGCCAGCGCACCGGCCTTGGCTCCTTCGCGCCCAGTTTCGGTCGTGCCCGTGGCCCCGAGCCTTTCCTAAAACCTGCCATTCCCGAAGTGCGGATTCGTGCCGGTCCGAAGGACCGGGTCTGGGACTTTACTGCCATTTCCACCGGCGGGGCCAAACGACGGCTTCTGGCGGGAGAAGACGTTGACGCATTCGTGGGCCCGCAGCCGCGAGTGAGCCCTTACGAACCATTCGGCCAGATGTTCGGTTTCCACGTCCTTATGTAGTTATCATGCAGAGCAGGCCAGAACTCCTGTAGCTGATCGCCATGAATGCCAAGATAGCGCGTGAACCAATCCTCTTGGTTCAAAATCAGTGTGTCAGATGCGGCTTGACTAAGGATAGAAAACCGGCGCTGTATCAACGATGGTGCATCTAACCCGAGCTTGGTGATCGTAAGTTTCACTGCGTCCTGCGCGGCCTGCGTAAGCTGCTTTGCCGGGTAGATTTTACCCGTCAAACTGAACCGAAAGAGCGCCTCTACTCCGGCGACACGAGGGTCGGTGGTCACGCCCGGTTGGTACCAGTCTTCCTTGCCGGCCCCACAATACTTGCGGGTCAGTGTCAGGGCGTCTCCGCCGCCTCCTTGGCATGATGCAAGCAGATTTTTCCAGACGTAGGTTAGCGCTCGATTTCCTGTCTGCGGGTTCCTCGGACAGAAGTGCTCGATGTGAAAGTTCCCTCGGGCAATGGATCCGGTGCAGTAGCAGCACAGCAGCAGCTGCTCACGGGATAAAGCCTCTCGAAGGATTTCGTTGGGCTGATCTGGACAACTATTCCAAGGCGGGATGGAACCACGCGGCCGAATGGCACTTCGCCAAGATGCGAGCTCAAGCGGCTGAGCTCCCTTGCGGACGTGCTTCATGAACGGGCCGAAATATCGATCAGGAGCGCGCCAGCGGCGGTAAGGCCGGGGTCATCAGGCCCCAGCTCATTCGCTAGCCTCTCGAAGATCTTCTTGGCATCGTCGAGCTTGCCGTCGTCGATTTCATCGTAAAGCTTATCGAGCTCACGTTCCGCCCATTCCGGGCGGGCTCCCACCTCCATTAGCTCCTCTAGAATGAGATTGCTCGATCGACCCTTCGAGCGATCCGTTCGGAATATCTCTCCGTCTTTTAGCAGGAAGATCCCTTCCGGAAGGACCTCACTCAAGATCTGTGGCGAGTGTGTCGAAACCACGAACTGACAGCCAGGGAACGTCTCGCGGAGTTGTCTCACCGTTCGGCGCTGCCAACCCGGATGCAGGTGAAGCTCAATCTCGTCGATCAAGACAATTCCTCGTCCTTCAAGCGAATTATCCAATCCCGGGTTAGCCGTGGCGAGCCTGCGTGCTAGATCACCAGCCAGCGCCA
>Ga0163144_10031875_pt1 | contig 10032 bp, 8 predicted proteins | sample OliLak19BULKMAT1_FD_123175 | JGI IMG/M metagenome (GOLD analysis project Ga0163144, IMG submission 123175) | Freshwater microbial mat bacterial communities from Lake Vanda, McMurdo Dry Valleys, Antarctica - Oligotrophic Lake LV.19.BULKMAT1 | ecosystem: Environmental > Aquatic > Freshwater > Lake...
CGGTATCATCATAGAAGCATTTTTATCATCGGGTGCAACATAAAAATTATACAGAAAGCCATTGCCTTCGGTACTTTGGGTGGCTACCCATTGCAGCATTTGTTTGTTATCCTGCAGGCCATTAATCTGATCAAGGTATGGCTTTAGCGGCGTGTAACCCAGCTGTTCTATTTTGACACTATCCATGCCACTTGCATACAAGTCGCCTACCTGCTGCTCTACTGAACCTTTTGCACCACCGGCTTTAGCGGCTTCTTCGCAAAGCGTTTTCATCGCTTCACGGTTAGCCTTGCGCAAATCGTTGAAAGAACCTGCACTGCTTTCTGTACCGGGTATAATAGCGGTTTTGTTCCAAGCACCATTGGCATACAACCAAAAGTTATCGCCGGGTTTAACGGAAGTATCCATGTTGGCTGCGTCCAGAAAACTGGTACGGGCTGTTATGGATGATGTAGTGGTTGTTTCGTTTTTGCAGGCACCAAAGCCCAAAGCCAGGGTTAGCAGCACTAGGCAAGCATTCGTTTTTTTCATGACTAATTTTTTTTAAGTGGCCAAATGTAGAGAAAGCAACTGCTATGGCCTTTACTATTAGATGGGGGGACTTGTATATTTTATGAAAGGAAAGACGTAGAGCCGGCAATGCGCAGAGCCGTTACAATGCAACGGCTCTACGCATAAACGCTAATTGGTGGTGAATGGGCATTATCCCTTGCGCAGCAAAATCTTTTTTTGGCTAAAATTATAGGCCGCATCTATCCATTGCAGCATACTGGCCCAATTGCTTTTACCAATGCGGGGCTGTTTATAGGTTTTGGTGGCAACAATTACCAGCTTGCCCGCCTGCAAAGAAGCGGTACTTATAAAGCTCCCGGTTTCATTATCTATTTTGTTTTGAAGGTCTTCCAACCCCAGCACATTGTACCCGGCGGGGATGGCAAAATTTATGGTCCACTTTACCTGTCTGGCATAGCGAACATCAATGTCGTATTGCCTGTTTCTTTCGTCGCCCTTTATTTGCAATTGGTGACTGGCAAGACTGGGAATACTTACCAGCAGGCTTTTACCTGCATGACGCACAAAGTCGCCGAGCTGATATTCCTCCGTATATTTTAGTTCGGGCTTTTTAAAACTGCGGCCGTCCTGTAGCAGGCGAAATGCATTGTACTTTATCACCTCGGGGTATTCCCTCTTCAGCTCCCTTTCCATATAAAGCGGTTTTAGACGCTGTCCCTCCTTACGGTATTTGCTGATGCGTTCGTTTAATGCATCTCTTCTTATTTCGGGCAGTTCGTCCAGCTCATCGTAGCCGCCGTAAGTTTTCCAATCCATCGGTATAAAATTCTCATAAGTAAGTGCGGTGTTTATTTGCCGGTCGCGGCTATTGCCCCGGTACTCCTGGCTGCTGGTAACATTCAGGTTTTCTGTGGCTACATCCAGCGAAGCTTCCATTACATAATCCAGGCCATTATCCTGTACGGTGGCAACGGGCAGGGTGGCAGGCTCTATGGTAGTAACCTTACCCAGCGCCACGTTGTAAGCTGTATTGCCCTGTACATAGGTGGGCATGTCGTACAGGTTGCTCATGTTATTGCTCACAAAAACATACTTGTCTTTTACCTTAATAAACCACTCCAGTTCGCTGCGAAAGATTACATCTTTTAATGCAGTAAGGTTGTTGGCCGCTGTTACCATAATACTGCATGGAATTTTTTGTTCGTCCATCAGCTTTTTTAAAACGTAGGCAAAACTGCCGCTGCTAATGCGTAAATCGTTCATAAGGGATACATGACGGATAATGTAGTAACAGGCTTTAATAAAGTCGTCGTCTTTGTAGGCAAGAGCATCCATTTTTTTTAAGTGGTATTTTACCTGCGCCAGCAAAGCATTGTTGTAGCTACTGTTGTTGGCCGTGTACATAGCGCCTAATTTTTTACCAAGCTCTTCCGGCGTAAAAGTAGTTTTCAGTTCGCCACGGTTGCCAATAAAAAGGTTGCCGGCATTTTCTTTACTGCTAAATACAATCTGGAATTTCATCATCGGCAGCAGCAGGTATTCGTTCACAAAATTCTGGTCTTTCAGTTTTTCTCGGCTGCGGTCTTCCCAACTATATACATTAAACTCTCCTTGTTCTTTTTCTACAAATTCAGGCGCACCGTTCATGCTTTTGCTACATAAAAAAGTATTGGGGTCAAGCTTTATTTCAAAAGCCTGCTTCATGGTGCTGTAAGTGCGGTGGCACTGATAATACACAGGTACAAACTCCATGTAGTTGTCCCGAAGGGTGGCATCATTATTAGCCACGTAAGCATAATCAAGTATGTCGCCGGGCTGCAAACCATTTACCGGCACTTTATAATATCGCTTGACACCGCTTTGGGTGTAGCTTTTAAAAAGCCCCGGCACATCTCCGTCGTCTTCTACCACAATGGCACGGCTCAGGTCAAGTTTTTCCACCTTGCCATCGGCCTTTATCACTTTGCCGTCAAAGCCATTGGCTGCATCGGTCATGTCGAAATATAGTTCGCTAAAAGTCTCTACAGCACTATTATCAAGCAGCTTAATTTTTCTTCTTTCCTTTTCCAGTATAATCACTTTCCGGTCGTTTTTGCCAAAAAGCCGGAACGATGTTTTTTGGTCGAAAAACATGGTTGTTTTTTGAGCGATAATTACAGCACTTTGATTCTCCCAGTTAACTGGTATGCTGTTGTTGGCAAAGCTGTCGTCGTTCTCTTCTAAAAAAGATTGCACATTTTGGCGAAGCTTATTTAGCTGCTCTTCTTTAAGCTGGGCAAAAGAAAATGTGGCGCAAAAGCAAAAAGCTGTAAATAAAATGATGCGGGTTTGTTTCATGTAATAGCGTTTTTTTTGGGGAACACAAATAACACAGATTGGAGAGATAGACACAGATTATTTTCCATTTTTTAGGTTGTTCACAAACTGAATGAATTCGATTCTGTTGATCTAATACCAATTAGATTTTTTAGACAGGTCAAAATTTTTCTTTGCGCCTTTGCTCTTTAGCGTCTTTGCCTGAAGTTTATTAGACCAGTTATTTTGTCACTTTGGTATAAATCTGTGTACATCCATACTAACCGTTAAATCTCCGGCTGTACCAATCGGGCATGCGTGTTCCTGTTATTTCAAGTATTCTTTTATTTAGGCGAAATAGAAACAAGGTTCCTGTTGAAGTTTCGGAGTTTGGTTAAAAAATCGCCCCAGGCGGCAAAGTCCTTTTTGCGAATGCGGCCGGTGGGAATACTTAATTTTTTTTTCAACACTATCTTGTTTGCCGTAACCGTGTAAGCACCGTCAAAACCGAAGTCAGGTGTTTCTATTTTCAACGGGTCGGGTATGTCCACAAATTTCATAGAGGCGGGTACAGTTAGTTCTATTTCGTCCTCAAAAGTGTAAACGTTATTAAAATCAAAATCGCTTTGCCTGCCTGGTTTTGGCGTAAAGCGCTGCAGGGATTTTGGAAAAAAATCAATGGATGCAAATAGTTCTTTGCCAACAGCAGTTACCTGATTGCTGAGGTCTATATCGCCATCAAGCACCACAGGGATATCGCGGTTTTTAAGGTTACTGGTTACCGGGGTTTTCACATCCAGATTATCATTGCCTAGGCTCAAAAAATCTTTTACAAATTCTTTCTGCCTGTCGCTGGGTATAGTTTGGTAATACTGGTGAAAACTGGTGCGTTCTTCTCCGGTCATGGTAACCTTTACCTTGCCTTTAAGCGTATTGCCAATAAGCGATAAAGTGGCTTTGGTAAATTGTTTGTTGGCGGCTTTGTCGGCTGGTGGCACGGTGAGCAAATCATGCACTATCCCCTTTTCTATCAGCGCCGTTTTACTTTGTATGCGGTAAGCATTTTCGCCAAAAGGAATATACTTTTCTGTACCATCCAAAAAATAAGCCTTGCCTTTTATATATACCGTGCTGATGCAGTGGTTGTCTATACAAAGCGCATTTACTTCGCCATGTTTGTAAGGAATATGCCGGGTGCCGATCCATGTAAGGTGTGCATCCAGCCCGGCCAGTTTCAGCATCTCGGTCATCAGGTTGGCCATACCCTTGCAATCGCTGTATTTGTTTTTTAAAACGTCCTGTGCAGTTTCGGGTATAAAGCCTGCATAACCATCTTCAAAAGCGATGTAACGAATATTATCCTGTACCCAATAGTAAATAGCTTTGGCTTTGTCTTCCGGGAGGGTTTTACCATTGGTTAACTGGGTCACCAGCGGCTTTAAAGTTTCGGTATTATTCTGCGCCTTTTTGTAGAGATAATTATACCAGTTGTATAAATCGCCCACATTCTGAAAGCCTTTGTTGGCAACGGTTCCATCGGTCCAGTTTTTTACCCAAACAATAATGTGTGGAAACGTATAAGCATAGCCGGGGGCATTCGGTTCGCTTTTAAAAGGTTCAGCATTTTGTAAGGAATAGGTAAACACATTGTTCTTGCCTTCGGTTGTTTTTTGCTTCTGTATTTTATAACCCTCAAAGTTTATTTCCTTTACCTCAATCTCCATCCACTGTGGCACTATCAATTTTATCTGATGGTCTTTTATAGGGTAAGGCGCATTGAAATACAAACGCGTAAAATATTTACTGTCGGCATACATTTCATTGAACTCAAACTTTACAGCTTCGCCAAATTCCTGGAGGCTCACGTTGTAAAATTTGACCCGGTTATCGTCGAGAAAAATACCATCGTCGGTAGCCGCTTTATCCAATGGCTTAATGGAGGCTTTTTTAAACTGCTCCTTACTGTTGCGGTAGTAGTAATTAAAATTTTTGAGCGATACAAACTTGTTGTAAAATTGGTAGAACTGAAAATAGGCCAGGTCTTTTAATGCTACAAAAACGTTCCTCGTATTGCCTTCTACTGTGGCTACTGGCAGGCCATCAAGTCCTTTGCCTTTATCAAAGCGGTACTCTTCAAAAACCTCCGAGGCGGCGTAGCGTTCGTCGGGAAATTTTCGCCGCATATCACCAGCGGCGTAAAAGTCATCGTCTGTTTGGCTATAAGCTGTAGCACATATACACAAAGCAGCTACGGTGGCTACATTTTTAAAAGAAAGATCCATAGGGGGGGGATTATTGCTGTTGGTAGAATAAATATAAGAATCAAACCAATCGGAATACGATGCACGGGCCAGCGTAAACATTTTAGATTGTATGAACTTAGTGCTGAACCGGCTATAAGGTTTTCAGTAAAGGTTTTTATTTTCAAATAAGGCTCTCTTAGCTATACAGGGTTTGAAAGCTCCCTCTGTTAAAAACCAAACCCTGTTTGTTATGATGACTTACATTTACCGCAAATGATATTTTCATGAAATTTTTATTCGCTTTATTCATTTTATTAGCTGGGAATACGGCACTGCTTAAGGCACAGGCACCCAACCGGGTACTGCTAATGGATGGCAAAATTTTGCTAAACAGCCCTGCTGACAATGGCACGGACACCATCCGCATTAAAAAAGCCCGCCTTAAAAAGGCAAAAACCTTTGTTATAAGTTTTGAAAACCACCCACGGTCTATCTAGAAACGAGTTACCTGGCTGCAAAATGAAAATAAGAAATCAAGAGAGACAAATACTTACAATTTACCCGCTCCTAACGGCACTGTAACCATACCGGCAACCGTACTGCGAAATCTTTCCATTAGAAAAAAAGTGGTGGAAATATGGACTTCGCTGCAACCCGCTAACGATATGCTGATGGTAAGAGAACAAACGGAATTGATTTATAAAATTGTGATTGACTAAGCAAAGACCCTGATGAAAAGAAAAATAGTGTATGTGGTAAACCCGATTGCGGGTACCCGGCCAAAAAACGATTTGCAGCGATATTTGGAAAAGCGCACCACCGCCGCAGGCATTGAACACGCAACCATCGTATCGCAAACCAATGGAAATTATAGCGAATTGCAGGCAGCTATAGCAAATGACCGCTTTACAGATGTAGTAGTTTGTGGCGGCGATGGTACACTGAGTGCAATAGCTGCTGCATTAATGGGCATCAATATCAACATCGGCATTATACCCGTGGGTAGTGGCAACGGCCTGGCACGTGCTGCCTGCATACCCATGAAACCTTCCAAGGCATTAGACATTATTTTTGCCGGCCACACCGCCGAAGTGGACGGATTTTATATTAACAGGCAGTTTAGCTGTATGCTCAGCGGCCTTGGTTTTGACGCACAGATTGCCCACAATTTTGCCAAAAATAGCCGCCGGGGATTGATCACTTATACCCGCGAATCGCTGCTGCATTTTTTTAAAGCCAAGCCCTACCAATTTGAAATTCAGATAGCAGATTTTTCGTTTTTCACCGATGCCTTCTTTATAAGCATTGCTAACAGTAACCAATTTGGCAACAACTTTACCATAGCCCCCAAGGCTAGCCTCACTGATGGGTTATTGGATATAGTGATTGTACAGAAAATGAGCAAGGCACGGCTACCCTTTGCTATTTTAAAACAGGTGCGTGGCAATAATACCCTGCAGGAACTGGTGGATACCATCAGTAAAAGAAACGTGGTCTATTTTCAGGTGCCCGAAATAAAAATCAGGAACATACAGTTTGCCCCGCTGCACATAGATGGCGACCCAAGGGATACCGCCGATACCTTTAATATACAAATAGTGCCGAAGGCGATGCGATTGCTAATGCCGGGGTAAAACTATTTCGCCCCGAACACCTTGTTTAAAATTTCGCTGGCATAGCCTACCGGGTTTTTGCGGATATTTTTTTCTTCCTGCGCTACATAGTAAAAAATACCGTCCATGGCTTTTTGGGTTACATAAGCCCCCAGGTCGGTTTCCACTTTGGTACCGGCGAATTTATTGTAGGTACCGGAAAAGTCTTTCCAGTATTTTGTAGCATCTACTTTAATTAGTGATGAATCTATAACTGGTTTAAATGCAGCACTAAGGGCTGCGCCAGTCGTTTTTTTGAGGTAAAATGTAGCCGATGTATCGCCACCTTTTAAAATGCCCATGGCATCACCAATACTTATGCTTTTAATGGCCGATAAAAAAATAGGTGCTGCTTTATTTGAGGCGTCTTCTGCCGCCCGGTTAAGGCTTAGTATGGCATTATCGGCCAGCTTTCCAAAGCCGAATGTTCTTAATGTTTTCTCAACTTTTTGTAGTTCGGTTGGCAGTAAAATTTTAATAGCAGCATCTTTAAAAAAACCATCTGCGGCAGACAACTTACCTGTACTTTTTTGGGTGCCGAGGTTAAGTGCTTCTTTTAAACCACTAATAATGTCGGTACTGCCAAGTGAGTCTTTCTCTGGTGATTTACCAGTGGCTTTGTCCAGCACATTTTTAAGAAACCCACTTTTAGGTTTGGTTTGTGCTGAGGCGGCATTTGTAAAAAATGTGGCCATGATCGTTAAGGCCATAAAAATACCGGCAAATTTTCTGTTCATTTTTGTAAAACTTTTGTGGTGCAAGGTAGGGTTCGGCTTTATAAAATATGAGCCTTTTAAAAACCTTAACAGCATTTGAATGTTGTGGAAAATTATCTTTACCCCATGCAAATAATTCTTATTGCTATAGGCATTTACCTTTTGTACCGGTTCATCTTCGGGTTCGTGATTCCTGTAATTAAAACCACCAGCCAGGTAAAAAAGCAGTTTAGCGCCATGAAAGAAAAGATGGAAGATGCTTACCAGCAGCAGCCCAACGGCAAGAAGGCCAGGGGCAGTCACCCAACGCCTTTGGATAAAACCACATCGGGAAAGCCCGGCGCCAGGGAGGATTACATAGACTACGAAGAGCTCTGAGCGAAAAGTAATATTTTATGACTAATGTCTAACGCCCTGTTTTCAATTAAAAAAAATTGAAAACAGGGCGTTGTTTATGAAACATTTTTGTAACTGGTTATTGCCACTTATTACCTGGCATACACACCATTGGGCGATACCACACTGGCCGGGCCGCCTGTAATACCTACCGGTGGAATGATAATATTTATCACCACCCCATCCACTTTTAGTATGGTTTTACCACAACTCATTTCTACACCTTGCTGGTGGAAAGGGGGCATGGCCGCTGGTTCCCGGTTAATTAAATAAGGGGCACTCAGGTCGGTCATCTCTACTTCAAAAGTATGGCCGCCTACTACACATTTTGAGTAAGCTGTTGTTCCATCAAAATTGATGTCAATAGTAGCATCTAATACAGGTGCTCCTTCAAAAGGCGTATCTGCAAAAATGTTGGGGCCAAAATAAGCACCCACTGTTGCATCGGTACTTACAAAGCCCATTACCACAGGGGCGGCATTGGTATCGGGTTGCCAAAAAATCATAGCGCTTGAAGCACTACCAACTGGCGTATTTACCATACGACCAAGGTGAACAATTACATTGGGCATTTGCAAATCGGGGCTTGTTACGGCTACTAAATCTACGCCGGTTTCCCAGCTCATCCATTTTGTTACGTTGGTCATAAAAAGATTTTTTAGGTTTCATTTTTAAAAATTGTAAACCTATTTGAAAATAATGGAGCTAGCACTACCCTGTGGCGGGTAGATTTTTTTTGTTTGTAAAAAACGCCCAGGCTGGCGTGGTTATCATAACAATAAAATTAAAGTGGTGTCAAAAATCAACCGCTCCATTATTAATAGGGCAACATTCACACGCCAGTATATACCCACTTTAATTTAGACGCCGGCATGGCGTCCCTACAATCCGTACGTAAACCTGTGGGTGAATATCAGGTTGATTTCCATTAAAGCCGCTGCTAAATTTTTGGGATGCGTAAAGAGGTATCCTATTTCACGGTGCATTAAAAATGGTCGCATCAATATATGCCGTAGGCTACCTGTTTGTAACAATTACTACCACAATTGGCAGAAATGCCGCTTAATGACTACACTCAAAACTGCCACCGTTGTTAGAAAAGTAACATAGGCTAAAACCTGTACGATGCGTTTAGGCTTACCTCGTTGTAAATATTATTTAGCTTGCTTAAATAGAGCAAAGTGCTTGTTCTGTCAGTAAGCAATTCTGCTGTTAAAGCTATTTTTTTTCCATTAATGCCGGCCACCATTTTAAACCGGTAGCCCCAGTTAAAATTTGCACCGGCCTGCCTTTTAGTCTCGGTATTAAATACGTGGTAATCGGCACCCATGCCTGCATACAGGGCGGGTGCGATAAAATATTTGCCTTGTTTAAACACCAGATTATAAATGTAACCCGGTCTAAACTGGGTGGAATAAAACTGTAAATTTTTTGTAGGTTCCATACTGCCGGTAATATGGTATTTACTTATAGAATCGGAAATGATGCTTTCGTCTGAGTATAGCTTTCGGTATAAGATGGTGGTCATCAGCGCAAAAGAACCGTGGCTTTGCGTCTGCAATTTAGACTGGCAATTAGCGGCGAGATATGAGAATTTTTTGGGGTTGAAAATCCGGTAAACATAAGCGCCGGTTGTAAGCATTCGCAGGTCATGCCTATCTGCATATCGCATAGGGCCGTGGCTCGGCGTAAGCATGCCTTTGTTCCAATTTAAAAAACCTGTAACGCCCCATTTAGCATAAAACTGGCTTATAAAAAATGCGTAACCCCGTACTGCGGTTTTGCTTCGGTGAACCAGTGCGGTTTGCGGCAAAGCGGTTTCAAAATAGGCACTCAGCTTTTTATATCTGGCACTAATGCCCACAAAAGCCGCTGCATTAGAGGATAACACTACATCTTTCATGCCCCGTACAGCACCCATTCTACGTGGTATAAAATTAAATTGTCGTTTAAAAAAACCAGTATAGACTTGTATATAATTTTTTTTTGAAAAATTTTCTACAAATGTGCAGCTATCTTTTTGGGCAAAAAGTACGCTACACAAACTAATTATTAAGAGTAGCAGGCAACAACGAAGCACAGGGTTTTGGTTTTGCATACGCCGTTAAGTTTATAAATCTTAGTTGGTTTTTAAAATTGGGTTTTAAACCCAAAACAAATCGTCGGCTGCACGACAGTTTTTTAATTACTGTTGCCCGCCAATAGACCTAAAACTCA
>Ga0163144_10031876_pt1 | contig 10032 bp, 10 predicted proteins | sample OliLak19BULKMAT1_FD_123175 | JGI IMG/M metagenome (GOLD analysis project Ga0163144, IMG submission 123175) | Freshwater microbial mat bacterial communities from Lake Vanda, McMurdo Dry Valleys, Antarctica - Oligotrophic Lake LV.19.BULKMAT1 | ecosystem: Environmental > Aquatic > Freshwater >...
ATTGGTTCGCTCAAAGACTCGGGCTTGAGGCCCGCGTCCTGAATCTTCGTTCGCGCCGCGTTCGGATTCATGCCCACAACGTCCGGGACGATCACTCGATCGTCAACCGGGATTGTCGTAGTTGTCGAGGTTGTCGAGGTTGTCGTGTCAGGAGTTATCGGCGGTCTGTCCGTATCCAGGGTTGTGACAGGATCCGGGGGTATCGGCGGGGTGGTGGGGGGTTCTGGGCCTCCCGATGGCATCAGGAGCTTGTCGATCTCGTGAATGACCCCGTTGGTTGCGGTCGTCCCGGTTCCCACGGTCGCTTCATTGACACGAATTACACGGGCGTCGACAACCACATCGACTGTCTCGCCATTCAGCATTTTGAGGGTGCCGGTGACATCCAGGAGCAGGCTCTCGGTGATGTGGTAGCTCATGACGCTGTACGCCAGGGCATCGTCGGCGCCGAGCTGCTCCCACGATTTCTCTGCAAGCGCGGTATCCGGCAGCGCGAAAACCGTGTTTGGGCCGGTGTTCTGCAGCCTTGTCATGAGTCCGGCGGTCTGCATCAGCTCAGAGAACCTGGGGTAGTCGCGCCCCAAGATTGTCGCCAAGGTCTCTGTCGGCACAGCACCAATCGTCGTGGTGGTGGTTGAACTCGTAGTGCTGGTGGTGGAGTCCGTCGTCCCTGTCCCCGGCCCTGGATCGCGATGCTGCCGGGGCGTGGTTGCCACCACAGCGGCAGTCGCGCCGATCATCGCGGCAAGTGCAAGCACGATGACGATCTGTCGTTTGCGCCGCTCGCGGGTCGTCTTGACTGCTATGGGTGCCAAGGAATCGGTGGTGACGCGAACCTGGTTGGTGATCGAGTAACGGTTGCGTCTGGGCCGCTCGCCCAGCACATCGTCCAGCGCTTCCGCGAAGGCCCGGACGTCTTGTGGCCGGGAAGCAGGATCTTTGCTCATTGCTGTTCGAAGTAGCTCCTCGAGCTCTTCGGGTACATCGAATTCGGTCAGGCTGGGCGGGTCATCGCGAACGATCCGACTGATGATCCTTACGAGCGAGTCGGACTCGTTCTGCACAAACGGTGGTTTGCCGGCAACGAGGTGATGCAGCGTTGACGCCAACGAGTACACATCGCTGGCTGCGCTCACCGGTGCACCCTCGATGAGCTCCGGAGACGCGTGTGAAAGACTCGCCCGCACGGTCGAAGTCTTGCTCTCGAACCCACCTGCCACCTGCGCCAGCCCGAAATCGGTGAGTTTGGGGACGCCATCGTTCGTCAACAAAACGTTCTCCGGTTTGACGTCTCGGTGCAGGATCCCGGCATTGTGAGCGGCGCTGAGCGCGGCCGACAACGTGATCCCAATCTCAGCTGCCTGCTGCCACGTGAACCTGCCGCCGTTAGCCAGCTCATCGGCGAGCGTCAACGGGAGATGCTCCATCACGAGGTACGGTCGCCCGTCCTCGAGCACACCTTCGTCGAAGACGGTCACGATGTTGGGATGACCTGACAGCGAACCGATGGCACGACATTCGCGTCGGAACCGTTCTCGATCGATGTCTCGTTGCAACGTCAGGTCGAACACTTTGACGGCGACCGAGCGATTGAAGTTCTGCTGCATGCCGCGATACACCACAGAGGTGCCGCCGCGCCCGATCTCAACGAGTTCGTCGACGCCCCTGATGTCCAGCATCCGCCCGTCCCATCGCCCAATACCGTTGCGAACCACGGGACGCTACTTCAACGCGCTGGCCTTCGGCTCACGGCGCGCCGCACGCACGCGCAGCTCCCGAGGCACGGGCTTACGACGAGGGTGGCGATGGCGACTACGGCGGGGGTGTTGCCGGTGCCGGGGAGCGTCGGCTCCACTTGAGCCGCAGGCACGGTTGGCGTTGGTGCGGTCGTTGGCACGGTCGTCGTTGACGCGGTGGTCGTTGGCGAAGGCGTAGTCGGTGCGGCTGCGGCTGCGAACGAGTTGGTGATGGTGACGGGCAAGATGCCGGGGCAGGTGGAACGTCCGCGACGTGCCACTGTCTTCGTCGGCGTTCCACACACGCACCGTGAAACCGGCTGCAGGTGCCTGGCCAGTGACCACCTTGTTGATACGAATCTGATGCGGCTGCTCACACGGGGTACGACGAGCGTGCTGATACCTGTATTCAGCGTTGCCTGTCCGGGTAGCGCGAACACGGTCCACGTCACCACCAACGTGCCGCCCGGTGTGAAGTTGCGGCTGAGCCAGGTGGGCAGAGTGACTTCATCGTCGGAACCGCTCCACGTGCCAACGTCGCTGCCTTCAACAGTGAACGTCGCCGACCAGGCCGTCATTCAGCACCTGACCACTGACGGTAGTGAACACGAAGTCGCCGCCAGAGGCGGTGACCATCAGCTCGGGAGCCGCATCGCCCGCGCGCGCCCGGAGTGAATGCTGCGAACACGAACAGGGTACTGACGAGGGCGAAGAACGGCTGGCGAAGGTGGGTGCGGCGAGGAGGCGTCACCTCGCTGACGGTACGCCGGTGCTCCCCGTATGAATCGGGGGAACCCCTATGATCCGACGAGTTCGCCGGCCTTTTCCGCGTCGTCGCCCGCAGTGGCCTCGGCGTGCACTGCGGGGTGTGTGCCCTCGACGTTGAGGCGCGGGAGCACACGATCCAGCCACTTGGGAATCCACCAGTTACGGTCGCCCAAGAGCTCCATCGTGGCGGGCACCAGCACCATGCGGACGATGGTTGCGTCGACGAACACGGCGACCGCCATACCCAGACCGAACAGCTTCAGGTTGCGATCGTCGCCCAGCACGAACGCCGAGAAGACGCAGACCATGATGATGGCCGCAGCGGTGATGACTCGGGCGGTGGCGGCAAGGCCGTCGGCCACCGCGTTGGCGTTGTCGCCGGTGCGGTCGAACTCTTCCTTGATGCGTGAGAGCAGGAAGACCTCGTAGTCCATCGACAGACCGAAGACGATTGCAAACAACATCATGGGTGCCCACGCCTCCACCGGGCCCGCCTTGTCGACGCCGATCAGGCTCAGGCCCCAGCCCCACTGGAAAATGGCGACGATGACGCCGTACGCAGCACCGACGGACAACAGGTTCATGACGACGGCTTTCAGCGGCACGAGCAGGCTGCGGAACACGACCATCAACAGCAGGAAGCTGAGCACGAGTACCGCCCCGATCAGGATCGGCAGACGGCCGCTGATGTAGGTGGCGAAGTCGATACCGCCGGCGGTGAACCCGCCCACGTTGACCTTGAGACCGGTGGCAGGCAGCACATCGTCGCGAAGGCGATTGACGAGGTTGGCAGTGGTTTCATCCTGCGGTGCGGTCTTGGGGTACACGACCCACGACCATGTGCTCTCGCCGATCTGTGTGCCGGGCGAGAAGAAGGCCACGTTGGCGTCGGCGGCCAGTGCGGTGTCGACGACGGCTGCGCTCTCTGCGGTTGTCGCTGTGTCGGTGCTCACGAGGTAGAGCGGACCGTTGCTGCCCGGGCCAAATCCAGCGGCAACGAGGTCGTATGCGCTACGGACGGTGGTCTCCTTGGGCGCGTTGCCTTCGTCACCGAAGCCAAGGCGGATACCGAACAACGGCAGCGACAGTGCGATCAAGACGCTGACTGCGGCCAACAGTGCGGGCCACGGACGATGCTGAATGAACCGGCTCCAGCGGTACCAACCCTGCTGTTCGCGTGGCTTCTCCGCCCGGTGGGGCAGCGGCGTGCGTAAGGCCTTGCCGAATGGTAGGTAACTGACCGCCATGACCACCGCGGCGCTCAGCAGGCCGATCCCCAGCAGCGGGCCGAGGTTGTCGACGATGACACCGACGATGCCGCACACCACGACCAACAGAACGGCCGCTGCCGCAGCGCGAGTGGTGGTGCGAATGCGGGTGCCGGTGAAGCCCAACAGCGCCGGTAGCAGCGTGATGGACGCGACCATCATCACCAGCACGCCAGTGGCACCGGCCACGGCGAGACCGCGAACGAAGGAGAGGCCCATGATGAAGAGGCCGAGCAGCGAGATCATGACGGTGATGCCGGCGAAGATGACCGCGCGGCCGCTGGAGTCCACCGCCGAAATTGTTGCTGTCTCTGGATCTTCGCCCATGTCGAGGTGTTCTCGATATCGGCTGACGATGAACAGCGCGTAGTCGATGCCTACGCCGAGGCCGATCATTGCGGCCATCTGCGGGCCGAACTCGGGGATCGAGAACCCGTTGGACGAGATACCGACGATGGCCATCGCGACACCCAAGCCGACGAGGGCGGTGCCGATGGGCAAGCCCATGGCGACGACCGAACCGAACGCGATGAGGAGCACGATGACTGCGGCGAGGATGCCCAGGATCTCACTTGCGGGGAACTCGAACGAGGCGAAGACCTGGCCGCCGTACTCGATGCGCAGGCCGGGCACAGAAACCCTGTCGCCAATGGCGATGATCTCCTTACCGAGTGCCTGCGTCGCGGCCTGGTCCATCTTCGAGACCGAGAGTTGCGCGAACGAGACGTCTTGGCCGACGGTGTTGGTGGGTGAACCGACCGGGCTGTTCTGCCGTGCACCCTCCTCCGAGAAGGGGCTGACCAGCTTGACGTTCTCGACCGCGTCGACCTCGACGAAGAACGCCTCCATCGCGGCCTGTACCTCGGGGTCGGTGTTGCCCTGCGGCGCGGTGAAGACGATCTGCGCCGGGAAGCCTGCGTCTTCTTCGTTGCCGACGTTTTGGAACGCCTCCTGCACCAGCTTCGACTCGCTGTCGGGCTGGTTGAAATCGGTGTGGTAGTCGGTGCCCAGCGCGCCACCTGCGACATTGAGGCCGATCAGCAACGGCAACCAGATGCCGAAGACCATCAACCAGCGCTTGCGGAAACTGAAACGCGCAAGGCGAACGAGCATGGTGTCCTCCCGAGCCGCTAGAAACGGAACCGAGCCGCTCCAGGCTGACGCTACCGTGGTCGCTATCGACGATCCGTGTGACTTCCGCCTCGGCTGGACACCCGAGGCGTTGGCGCACTGGCGCCACCTCGGTGCTCCGCTCACGACCGGTCGCGTGAGCCGACTCGATCGTGGCTGGAGCAGCGTGCTGGTGTCGCTCGATCAGCCGCTGGTGCGAGTTCGCAACATCGGCGCCGATGTCGCGGTGGGCGACTTCGTTGTCTTTGGTGATGACGAGGAGCGGGTGGAGCAGGTTCTCGACCGGCACAGCGCGTTCGTGCGCCGTGCGTCGTTCGAGGGCAATCGCGCAGAGGCTCAAACCATTGCCGCCAACGTAGACGTGGTCATGTTGCTGCATGGGCTGACATCGCCGCCCAACCCGCGACGGTTGGAGCGCGAGTTGGTGTTGGCGTGGGACAGCGGCGCCCGACCTGTTTTGGTGCTGACCAAAACCGATCTTGTCGACGACCCCGAACCGACTGTGGCTGCCATGCGCGAGGTTGCGCCCGGCGTCGACATTCGGGTCGCGAGCGGCATCACCGGTGATGGTGTGGAAGTACTGCGCGGCTATACAGCCGACAACGCGACAATCGCGCTGCTGGGCGCCAGCGGCGTGGGCAAGAGCACCTTGGTCAACGCGCTCGTCGGTCACGGGCGAATGGTGACCGCCGAGGTCCGGGAGGGCGACCAGCGCGGGCGCCACACGACCACCGCCTCCGAACTGATTCGACTGGTGGAGGGCGGCTGGCTGGTCGACACGCCCGGTGTGCGCGCCGTCAGTTTGTGGAGCAGTGGGCGTGGTATCGAGAACGCGTTCGCCGACGTCTTCGACCTGATGGATCACTGCCGCTTTCGTGACTGCAAACATGACGACGAACCGGACTGCGCGGTGACAGCAGCTGTCCTGGCCGGCCGGCTGGACCCGAAGCGACTGGACAGCATGAAGCGCCTCGTTGCCGAGGAAGCCGCGCTGGAAGCCGAGCAGCGCGCACAGGAGAAGGCATTGGACAAGCGTGGCGTGCGCAAACCCAAGCCGCCCGAAAAGCACTGAGGCTTGTGCCCTCTAGAAAATGTTGTGGCGAACTTCCAACGCTCTGTTCAGGCGGGTCAGCTCGAAGCGGGCGAGAAGCCGATCGTTGTTGCTGATCACGACGACATCGCCGCCCTGTTCCCGAGCGCGACCAGCAGTACCCAGTAACATCCCGAGGCCGGTGTCGTCGAGTGCCGTCACACCATCGAGGTCGACGAAAAGTGTGGCGCCGTCGTAGAGCGAGGTGGCGTGTAGGAGCTGATCGCGGAAGTACGGCAATGTGGCGAGGTCGATCTCGCCGCTGACCTGCAGCACCGGCGTGGTGCCGACGAGGCCGAGCGAGCAGACGAGTTCCATGCCCTGCTAAAGCTATCGGCTGGACGCTGGACGCTGGACTCTGGACGGCTACGGCGGCTCGATCGCCATCGTGACGGAGGCGGTGAGGACGACGTCGGGTAGCAGGGCGCCGATCAACGGCACGTCGGTGTGGTCGGTGTAGCGAACGGTCGCGGTGACGGTGTGTGCAGTCTCGCTCATTTCGACGATCAGCGGGCGCAGCGCGACGGCGCGATGCGCAGCGGTGCTACCCGCTGACGTCGGGTCGCCCGATGCGGCGGCGGCACGCGCTGCTTCGCGTGCCGCCAACTGCACTGCCAACTGATCGCGACCCAGCACTGCTACCTGCACGATTCCGAAGAGCAAGAAGCAGACCAGTGGTAGCGCGAGCGCAAGCTCGACGGTGGCCTGCCCGCTGTCGCGCCGGCGTCGCCGTGTCACAACTTGTCGATGACCGAATCGATGACTCGATCGAAGAGCCGGCCGACCTTCCCGGCGCCGCCCCCGGCGGTCGCCCAGCCCACGACGAGCAAGGCGACCAGCGCCGCCCCGAGCAACACGAGGGCGTACTCGGTGGTGGCCTGCCCGTCCTCCTCGTGCCACAGAATCCAGGCGTGAATACGTGCCATGAATGCGTTCATGTACAACCTCCAGGGTCGTTCTTGAGTGAGTGAGTGAGTGGGTCGGTGAGCGGTGACATTTTTGGTCACCGGTGAAGTGACGACAGGGCTGCGAGCAGCAAGGGGACGACGGCGAGCAGGACGAACGATGGGAGCGTGCAGAGCACGAGCGGCAGCGACATGCGTACGGGTAGCTGACGGGCGAGCGTGTCGGCCTGGTGGCGGCGGTGCTGGCGTGCCTCGGTTGCCAGACGTTCGAGCACGGGGGCGATTGGCTGGCCATACCGGTCGGCGGCAGCGAATGAGTCTGCGAGCGGGGCGGCCATTGGGCCGAGGGTTGCGGGCAGGGCAGCAAGTGCGTCGGCGAACCGTTCGCCGGCTTCGATTCGGGTAGTCACGTCCACGAACGCCGTTCGGATTGCCGGAGAAAGGTACGGCACTGCCATGTCGATGGCTGCGGCGGGGAGGTACCCGGCGCGCACAGCCAGCACGATCGTCTCGATCGCGTCCGGGTAGGCGCGTTCTGCTGCTCGCTGCGAGCGGCGTGCGGCCAGGCCTGGAAGCAACGGGGTGCGAATCGAGCGCGGCAGGTCGAACGTCCGACGTGGTCGAGGGCGCAATGTCTGGAGTGCGACGACCACCGCTACAGCAGCGAAGAGCCCGGCGATCATGTGAGGGCCTTGGCCACGATGCGACGCATCCACCACCAACCGAGCAGATTGCACGTTCCGCCGAGCGCCACGCTGGCCATTCCGGGTGGGCTGAGAACGGCCGCGCGAAAGGTTCGACTGGACAGCGCACTCCAGGCGGCGAAGACGAGCGGCACGCCGGTGAGTACGCGGGCGCTCAACCGAGCCTGTGCGCTGTAGGCCAGGGCCTCGCCTCGAATGACGGCCCGCTCGCGCAAGAGCGCGGCGGCTGCATCCAGCGTGGCCGCGGTGGGCCCGCCGAGCGCGTGCGCGGCTCGAAGCGCCTGCAGCACGACGGCCTCGTCGGCGTTCGGTGTTGCGCCGCCTGCATCAATGCCGCCTACCTCAATGATGGTGAGCGTGGCGGTGGGTGTGAGGACGCTCCCATGAGGCTGACATCGGGTGAGCGCATGCCCGACGGCCGCCGCCAACGAGCTTCCGGTGCGAACCTCGGCTGACATCGAGTCCAACAGCACAGCCCACTCATCAACGGTGGGTGGGGACTTCTTTCGTGTGCGACGACGGCTGATCCCGTCGATCGGGTGTCCGTTTCGAGCCCCTGGTCGCGGCCTGGCCCACGCGGCGATCGCGAGGAGCAGCGCCACTGCGGCAATAGCGGTCATCGTCGCCCTCGCCCGACCGAGTCGACAACCTGGTCGCCAGATGTGAGCGGGCGAACCCAGAGCGCGGCGCCGGTGACCACCTCTGCGACCTCCGCGACCCGCCGAGCGCCGTCGTTGTTGCGCACCACATGCACCACGACGTCAATGGCCCTGCCGACATGTTGATGGACAGCCGGCAACGGCCAATTGCCGACCTCGTGCAACACCAGCGAGGCCACCCGCTCGAGGGCGTCGAGCGCGCTGTTTGCGTGCACAGTGGCCAGCGAACCGTCATGGCCGGTGTTGAGCGCCTGCAGCAGATGCACGGCTTCGCTGCCTCGGATCTCGCCCACGACAAGCCGGTCGGGTCGCATCCGCAGCGCGGTGCGCAGGAGGTGGGCGAGCGTGACCTCGCCGATGCCGTCCGGGGTTGCCTCGCGAGTCTCCAGTCGCACGACGTGAGGGTGCGGCAGGCGTAACTCGGCCACGTCCTCGAGCGTGATCAGACGAGCGTCGTGTTCGACTTCGCTGACGAGGGCGTTGAGCAGCGTGGTCTTTCCGGACGAAGTGGCGCCACTGACCAGAAGATTGCAACGACGCGCGACCAGTTCGCGCAGCAGCTCGGCAACCGGGGGCGCGGCGAACATGGCGAGCGGGATCGGCAGTGTGCTGAAGCGTCGGATTGACAAGCACGTCCCGTCGACTGCGACTGGTTCGATGACGGCGCACAGTCGCGACCCATCGACCAACCGCGCATCCACCATCGGATGTGTTCTGTCCAACCGGCGGCCGAGGGGAGCGAGAATGTGTTCTATTGCGCCCAACAGAGTGGCGGGCCGAATTGAGCCGACGTGCTCGAGTCGGCCGGCACGCTCGACCCACACCTCGCTGCCGCAGTTCACCATCAGCTCGGTGATGCTTGGGTCGTGCATCCAACGCTCGAGCCCACCGAGCGGCGACTGTTCCGCAACGAGGTCGATCATGCGGCCAGCTTCAGCGAGTGCGCCAATGAGCGAGGCAGACGTGACGCCAAGAGGCCTGCGTCGACCGCACGCGCGACCGCCGGGTCGTATTGCAGTTCCGCCACCACCGGCGCGCCCAGCGAGCGCTCGACGTCGCGGGCGGTCAGTGCTCTGCCTGGCTCGTCGATGAGGACGATGCCGGTGGGATGCAGCCCGGTTGCGACTGCGCGCCGCAGCGAGAGATAGCACGGTCGGGTGACGAGAAGGCTGTGAGTTGCGCTGCTCATCAGCGCGGCTGGCGGCGGGCCATTACCCGAGTCGACAACGACGGTGAGACCGGTTGCCGTCACCGCAGCGACGAGTCGGGCCCACTGCGGATCACCAGGCGGGGGAAGTGGCGCAACGCCACGCGGAACCAGTTGCAGTGCCTCGGTGGCATCAACTGCCAGCCGGGTGAGCGCGGCGCCGTCAGCTGTTGCCGACGCGAACCATTCGGCGACGCCAGGGCCCTGTGGTTCGGCCAAGCCGAGCGCAGCAGGCGAATCGCCGCCGAGGTCGATGAGTACGGCCGGACGGCGTTGGGAAAGGACGAGAGCGAGTGCGGCGGCCACGACGGTGGTGCCGCTGCCGCCCTTCGCGGACCAGCAAAGAAACATGGGTAGCCCCCAGGAGTTGAACCTACGACTGGGGGAAGTCGAACAATTCTGACCATATCGACACAGTGTCCGAGCACCAACCTGCAACTTCTTCGGTCCCGAACTTTGAATTCAATGGTCGCTACATACGGTTCATTGAATTCACGATTCGGCACCGAACGAGGCAACGACGCACAGCGCTCAGGACACTTCGTTGATCAGCGGCTCGGCGCG
>Ga0163144_10031877_pt1 | contig 10032 bp, 2 predicted proteins | sample OliLak19BULKMAT1_FD_123175 | JGI IMG/M metagenome (GOLD analysis project Ga0163144, IMG submission 123175) | Freshwater microbial mat bacterial communities from Lake Vanda, McMurdo Dry Valleys, Antarctica - Oligotrophic Lake LV.19.BULKMAT1 | ecosystem: Environmental > Aquatic > Freshwater > Lake...
TGGCTATTCATTTGGCTGGGGTTTGCGTGCAGATTATATGATGGGAAAAAGCCTCCAATTCAATTTTGACTATCGCCAGGGCTTTGGTACACGAGGATACTTGATATCGGATAACAACACCAAAAATTATTCTTATAAAGAAGGTGCTGTTGCTCTTACTCTTTCCAGCAAAGTAAAAACAAAGAATCTCCGTATTATTCTTAGCCAATCTTCCTATACATCCGGAGGATACACTTACACCACCACTACATACATCAAAGGCGGGGTGCCGGCTGATATAAGAAACGTTATCGCTTTACGCGGGGGAGTATATAATATGACTAACACCCAAGCATTTGAGAACTTAAATGATAGTCTTCTTACCTTTGAAAGCGATGGGGTTGAGTTCAGTTATAAAGATTCGGCAAGTGTGAAGGGATTGGGAAAGTATGGTGCAGTTTATTCAACCGCTATCTTCGGAGGATTTAACTTTAAGACCATCCGCCAACTTATACTGGATGTAGACGGATACGGCACAAGGGGGAATGTGATGTACCGGGATTTCTTTATCGATTTCCTTTTCTCACCTGTATTGTTTTTGAAAAATTATAAAGATGATGTTGATACTCCGGCAGAAGTAAAATACAATGTAAAGTATGGAAAATCCTCTGCTATTGGATGGAGAATGGGATGGTTTATCCGTAAACCGAAAGACCAGGGCTTTAGCATGAAGTTTGAGTTCGGACAAAGACCGGGTTATGTTAACACAGAGAAAAGATGGAATAGCTTTTACGGTATGTTCACTTATGGATTATACATACCTCTTAAAGTAAAGCCTATTGCTGAAAGAGAATAGTCATCTCTAACAGAACACATTAAAACCGGTCCATTTTGGGCCGGTTTTTTTTATTTTAACCCGGATTTTGCAGTTCAGTGAAGATTTATCATGACAATCTGACGCCATCCAGACGGTACCGTCTGGATGGTCAGGGTTAACCCAGACATTGAAAATGAAAGATTTTCTTATTTGCAAAGTTGAGGGTAAATCTTTCATTTTCAATCGTCTGCTCATGACGCTTTGGTCAGAGTCAGACAGCTCCGCTCGTCAGACCCTGCGGGCAAAAAGTTCAATTGAACTTTTTGGGTTTAATTCCTGATTTTACTCCCGTGCTTACTGTTTTTCATGTAAATTCGCCCTCCTTACTAGGGTCGGGTGGCCGAGCGGTTTTTCCCGATGCATCGGGAAAAAGCTCCTTGAGAAAGGATAGGGAAAGAAAATATAATACAAAATGGTCGGGTGGCCGAGCGGTTAGGCAGAGCTCTGCAAAAGCTCCTACAGCGGTTCAAATCCGCTCCCGACCTCACCAAATCCCTTTCTTGCATCGCAAGAAGGGGATTTTTGTTTTGATACCATTACTGATTATAGTGGAAAAGAAAAAAGTAGCAGATGTCCAGATGCAGAATTAAGAAGGAGAAGACCAAACTATCTCAGTAAAGTGATATTTCCTTTTTTAATCACTTCTCCTCCATCTTTCATACTTGCCTTTAGGTAATACACATACACAGCCGTGTTCTGTAGGTTATTCTTAAAAGTGCCATCCCATGTAAAATGAAGATCATCCGATTCAAAAACCTTTTCTCCCCATCGGCTATATATGGCGATGTAAACTTCTCGTATACAGTCTTCATAATATTTTCCATGCTGGATCATAAATAGGTCGTTCTCCCCATTACCATCGGGAGAGAATGCATTGGGAAGGTAAAAGGATTCAGCAGGAGACTCGGTAGAGCAATCCGTTAACGGCTCTTTTACAAACACCGTAACGCACGCAGTATCGGAACAATTATTAATGTCAGTAACCGTAACGCAGTACTCAGTTGTTATTGACGGAGCAACCAGAATGGCCGAAGTACCTGCTCCATGGCTCCAGACATAAGTTCCGCCTCCGGTTGCGGTAAGCGGTGCGGAGTTTCCTACGATGATAGTTACATTCGGATTAACTGCCGCAACAGGACCTCCTATACCGGGCACACTCACGGTTTGCATGGTAACGCAGCCCTTGCTATCTGTAATACTAACCGAATAATTTCCTGCGGCCAGATTTGATGCAGTTGGATTTGTTTGTCCATTGCTCCATTGATACGTATAAGCAGGGCTGCCTCCCGTGGATGCTGCTGTTGCAGTTCCATTTGTATTTCCACAAGTGGCTTGTGTTGAAGTGAATAATGTAGCAATGGCCGCAGGTTCTGTAATTACTGTATCAATAATAACAATACATCCTAAAGCATCCGTAACAATTACCTGATGATTTCCTGCTGCAAGACCGCTGGCAGTGGCTGTGGTTTGCCCGTTATTCCACAAGTACGTGTACTGCGGGCTTCCAACAGTAACATTTACCGTGGCACTTCCAGTACTTGCTCCGTTACACGCCACATTAGTGACAGAAGATACATATCCCCAGGGAGAACCCGTGTTAGAAACATTCGCGAGCGCTGTTTGCGAGCAGCCACTATTATCAGTAACGGTTATAGTATACACGCCTGCAGCAAGCCCAGTTGCCGTTTGCAGTGTTTGGGTATTACTCCATACATAGGTATACGCCCCTGAACCTCCGGTTGCCGTTACAACTGCATTACCTGTTGATGTTAAGCACGCGGCATTATTAGTGGTTACAGATAAAGTTATTGCAGTTGGCTCCGTAATAGCTACTGCTTGAAGTGCAGTGCAATTATTCGCATCGCTTACAGTTACAGAATAATTTCCCGGTGCAAGATTGGTGGCAGTGGCAGTAGTTTGGGAATTGTTCCACAAATAGGTTAATGGAGATGTTCCTCCGGAAGCAGAAGCAACAGCAGCTCCATCATTACTTCCATTACAACTGACGTTGGATGAGGAAGTAATTGTAATGCTAGGACCAGAGGATGTTGAAACATTTGCTGCATCTGTTTGGACACAGCCGTTTGCATCGGTAATAGTTACCGAGTAATTTCCTACAGAAAGTCCCGTAATGGTAGCGGTAGTTTGTGAGTTACTCCAGGTATAAGTATATCCAGGTGTGCCGCCTGATGCAGAGACGGTTGCACTTCCGGTTGATCCCACACAGGAAGTTGGATTCACCGTTACCGAAGAAGTAAGTGCTGCGGGTTCTGAAATAACCGTATCAATTATAACGATACATCCTAATGCATCTGTAACGGTTACCTGATGATTTCCTGCTGCAAGGCCGCTGGCTGTGGCAGTGGTTTGTCCGTTATTCCATAAGTAAGTGTATTGCGGGCTCCCAACAGTAACATTTACCGTGGCGCTTCCATTATTTGCCCCGTTGCACAATACATTATTTACAGAAGATATGGATCCCCAGGGAGAGCCTGTGTTAGAAACATTTGCAAGTGCGGATTTCGAGCAGCCGCTATTGTCCGTTACAGTTACGGTATAAACACCGGCTGAAAGACCTGTTGCAGTTTGCCCAACTTGTGAGTTGCTCCATGAATATGTGTAAGCCCCGGTTCCTCCTGTTGCAGTTACTGTTGCATCGCCTGTTGATGTTTGACACGCTGCATTGTTTGCTGTTACTACCAGTCCCATTGCTGAAGGTTCGGTGATAGTAACTGTTTGAACAGATGAGCAATTATTTGCATCGCTCACAGTTACGGTATAAGTTCCTGCCCAAAGATTTGTCGCAGTTGCATTGGCTTGGGCGTTACTCCACAGATAAGTGTAGGGGGATGTTCCCCCTGAGGAAACCGCAGTAGCTGTTCCCGTATTTTGACCATTGCAATTTACATTTGTCGAGGTAACAGTAACAGTGGGACCCGAAAGAGTCGAAATAGTTGCTACATCTGTTTGCGTACAGCCGTTGGCATCGGTAATAGTAACGCTATAACTTCCCGCTGCCAGTGCGGTAATCATAGAAGTAGTTTGTGAGTTGCTCCAGTTGTAAGTATATCCAGGCGTACCTCCGGAAACAGAAACAGTGGCACTCCCGTTTGCACCTGAGCAAGACGAATTGTTTACTGCAACCGATGCGGTAAGTGCTGGCGGCTCTGTGATGCTTATTGAGGCAGTTGATGTGCATCCTTGTGAATCGGTAACCGTAACGGAATAGTTTCCCGAAGAGAGATTGCTGGCGCTCGCATTTATTTCACCGTTGCTCCAGCTATAGGTAAAACCAGGACTTCCTCCCGTAGCAGCTGCAGTGGCAGTTGTAGTTCCGCCAAAACAATTAATGCTTCCAGCTGTTATGGTTACTGTAACAGATGGATTCACCGTTACCGTTGCCGTTGTTGAAGCAGTCGCAGATGCTGCATCCGTAATAGTTACCGAATAAACAGTAGTTGATGTAGGGCAGGCGGTTATATTTTGGGTTGTGGCCCCTGTATTCCATAAATAGACATACGGAGCGGTACCTCCGAAAGGTGAAGATGTAACAGTAGCGCATTCTCCAAGACATACAGAACCACCTTGCGCAGTTACACTAGGTGTAGAAGAACACGGTACTACTTGAACAATACCGGTCGCAAGAGCCTGACACCCGCCCGTATATACCGAATGTGTTATAGTATAAGTGCCGGGGGTTACAAACGCGTATGAAAAATCAGTCACACCTGGCGCGTATATATAAGTTGGCGTGATATACCAATATGAATAACCCGTTGTTCCGGTATTGGTAAAGGTTACTGTTGTGCCTACGCAAACGGTTCCTGAAGGAGATTGAGTAAAAGTTGCACTCGCAGGCGATGTTGAAGATGCTATAGTAGCGGTTGCAGCATTAGTACATCCATTCGCATCCGTCACAGTCACAGTATACGTACCGGGAGCTAAACCATTAATGGTTGCACCAGTGGTACCATTCGACCAGAAATAGCTAAAAGGACCGGTGGGTCCTGAAACCGTGGCAATGGCACTTCCGTTTGGATTGTTACAGGTTGTGGACGTGACACTTAACGTAATTGGTATTGGTACAGGCTGTGTGATACTTGCTGAAATTACAGAGGTACACCCATTGGCATCTCTTACAGTAGCAGAATATGTGCCTGCACCTAGTCCTGTAATGGCGGCAGCATTACTGCCCGTTGACCAGGAATACGTATACGCTGCTGTACCGCCTGATACCGAAAGGGAAACAGAACCGTTACTTCCACCATTGCATTGCAGATCTGTTTTGGTTACAGCTACTACTAATGCTCCTGAACCAGTGACAGTAACTACCGCAGTATCGGCATTGCAATCCCTGTCTCCAACGATCACACTATACGTTCCTGCCGCTAGACCCGAAATTGATTGAGAAGTTTGTCCTCCCGGAATCCAGTAGTAACTGTATGAAGGCTCACCTCCTGTTATAGTAGCTGTTGCCGTTCCAATATTTCCATTGCTGCAATTACCGGTTGGTGTTGCCGAAGCTGTAACCGTTAATGCGTAAGGAATACACGCTGATAAGCTTAAAGAAGCAAGGAAGCCATTTCCACAAGCTAGTATTTCATTATTTATTCCCAGGCAAATATCATAGACCGCTGCGGGTGTTGCCGCTGATGCAATTAAATTCAGATTAGAATCGTATTTATATACTCCACCTTGTGAAGAAACATATACGTTCTCACAGGTATCCAAAATAATTCCCGAATTACCATTTCCGTTGGTTGCCAAAATACCACCGGGAATACCTACTCCACCGATTACTGCACCGGTAGTCAAATTTCTTTTTTCCAGTACGCTGCCGCTTGTTGTGTAAATGAAATTTTTACTTACCGCTATTACGTGAATGGATGCTGGCTGGTTCGGGTAATGTCCGGTATAAGCATGTGACCAATATGAAAAAGGATAGTTATGATTTATACCCCATAAATTTGTGAATGAGGGGCTAAATGCTAAAAGTCTGCCAATAGCACCTGTAGCTTGAGTTGCAGATAACCCATAATAATTTCCATTCGGAGCCCTTACAAAATCTCTCAGATCCTCAAGATTGGGAACAAACATTTGTGGCAGGTTCGAAATTAAGGCACCTGTATTGGTATTATATAAAGAGCTGCTTCCAGCCATTCCGGAAATTACATATAGACTCGTACTGGCACAGTCCATACCCAAGCGGTAGGGTTCAACTGTGTTGGTGCCGATAGTCCACAAAACAGTTCCTAGAGGATTTAATTTAAAAATGTGACCGAGGCCGCCACCTGCAACAATGTAAATATTATTCACCTTGTCGACCTTAAGATCGTTGCCATATTCTCCAGTAAAGCGGCCTCCCCCGGATAAAGGCAACACAGGTGAAAATTGCCATTGAAATACCCCGGCCGCAGAATATTTTTGCAAGATCATTGGAATATTTGTGTTGGTTCCGTTTGTACCCCCCAAAACATAAACATTTCCGGCAGCATCCCGTTCCATTTCAAGCGCTTTATTGGAAGCCGGCAATGCCACACCAATCGTCCAGGGGTCTATAACCACCGTTCTGCTTGCATTGTAGCCGTCTAATTTGAATGAAACAATATTCTTACCCACAAGAAAAGACGAATGAATCTCAGATTTGTCGGACTCGTAAAATGTAAAAGGAGCATGATCAATAATATCACCCAGCGGTGTGACCAGGTGAACCTGCCCCTCGGGATCTTTGTATACTTTATCTGCACCCGAATATTTCATTTGAATCTTGGAAGGATCGGCACCCGGATGGAGGATCAAAGAATACTTTATTCCTCCTTTTTCGTGAAATACATATTCAACATCAATATTCGGATACAAGTTTTTGTAGACTATTTTTTTATACGCCTGTGCTTTATAAAATTTGCTTTCATTTCCTTAGTTATATTATGCCGGCACTATTTCTTCGGCAATCAACTGGCCCAATGGATTCGCACCCACCCACTGCATGTTAACAGCAAACGTTTGGGTTGTGATATTTGCCATCATTTCCTGCTCGTACTTCTCCTCTTCCGCATGCGAGGAAAAGCTTTCCTGCTGCCTCTCCATTTCATCCGGAGATTCGCTTTTATCGTACCTATAGGTTAAGCCGCTGGATGTAAAAAAAACCTGCTGGTGCTCATCCTGAATCCCAAAACGGATCTGAGAATTTGATTGATTATCCTTTCCATCAAATTGCCCTTTGTTTTCAATAAAAGCCTTTTGTTCAAAGGGGTTCTTTTTTGTCCAGGTTTCCTGCGAAAATGCGGTACTGCCGAGAGCCAGAAGCAGGAATATTAAATAAGGATAAGGAAGAAGACGGGAATAAAAAGCTTTAATATTCAGCGGTGTGCCGAGACTTGACAACATGTAATATTTGTTTATGGAAATGTGTTTATTATCCATCTGTACTTTAAATAGCTCAACGAATGTATTAAAAAGGAATTTATAATCAAAATGAGGTTATCTTAATCAATTTCAGCCAATTACATGGCACTTTTTATATATATATTTGTGCAAAAAAAAACAACAGCATCCCATGACTACCCAAAAGTACTTCGTTCACACATTTTTCTGGACAATCATTATTTTCCTGTTAGGTTCTTGTTCTTCCTGCAACAAAAATGCCGGAAGGATAATTGCAGACCCTGCTTTCAGTGCATACATCTCTGCTTTTACTTCAGGCACTCTTTCCCGCGAAGCGTTTATACGAATTCGCCTGCACAGTGAGGTTGCAAACGAAGATCAATTCGATACACCTATTGACAAAAAGATATTTGAATTTTCCCCTTCTATCAAAGGAGAATCTGTTTGGGTAGATGCGAATACAGTGGAATTCCGCCCCAGCGAAAAGATGGAACCCGGCCAGAAATATAAAGCAACCTTTAGGCTTTCCAAGGCACTTGAAGTTCCTGAAAAATTTTCTGAATTTATTTTTGGATTTCAGGTAATAAAGCAATCCTTTGAAGTAAATGTAGAAGGATTAAAACCGCTCAGCAATCAGCAATTTGACCGTCAGATATTATATGGAACTGTAAACACTGCCGATTTTGAGGAGGCAGAAAAAGTGGAGCAAGTGCTCACTGCATCGCAAAACAATAAACCTCTTCCAATTACCTGGACTCACCAGGATGACAGAATGGTGCATTCTTTTACCGTAGATAGCATTGTTAGAGGACCGGATTCATCCGAAGTAGTACTCGCTTGGAACGGGAAAGCGATGGATGTGGGTCTGAACGGAGAAAAGAAAGTGACCATCCCAGCTATTGGAGATTTTATACTGATGGATGCGCAGGGTGTGCGGGACGAAACTCAGCAATATGTTGTGCTGCGCTTTTCGGATCCTTTGCAGCAAGATCAAAACCTGGATGGCTTGATCCGCATAGGTGAAATGAATGACCTACGCTTTTTGATCGAGGACAATACCATACATGTCTATATTTCAAGCAACCATATAACTGACAAAAATATTTCGGTTAATGCTGCAGTGAAGAATATCCTCGGCAACAACATGAAAGAAGACATAACCCTGCCTTTTGACTTTCAGGAAGCAAAGCCTGCTGTCCGCCTTGCCGGAAAAGGAGTGATCCTTCCCGATGCCGAGGGCCTCATGTTTCCATTCGAAGCTGTAAATCTAAGTGCGGTTGATGTTAAGGTTGTGAAAATTTACGAGAACAACATTGCGCAATTTTTACAGGTGAACCCTCTGGATGGAGAAAGTGAAATGACACGCGTGGGCAGAGTGGTCCTCAAGAAAACCATACCGCTCGCCTCACTGAAGAAAACAGATTTCACTAAATGGAATCGCTATGCCCTGGACCTGAGCGATCTGATTAAAACTGAACCGGGCGCACTTTACAGGATAATTGTCAGCTTCCAGAAAAAATATTCTCTCTATAAATGCGCTACGCAGGACAGCACCGTGAAGGAAGATGATAAGAACATGGAAGCTTTTGCAGAAAACTGGGACAGTAACGAACAAAAAGAAGATAGCTATTGGGATTATGCGGAAGATAATTACTATGACGAAGATTATAACTGGAGCGATCGTGATAACCCATGCGAAAAGGAATTCTATTCCGAATCCCGCTGGGCGAGCAGGAATGTGCTCGCTTCCGACCTTGGACTTCTTGCAAAAAAAGGAATGGAAGGATCTATGCTTTTTGCAGTTACAGACCTCAATACTACGCTGCCACTTTCCGGAGTAACGTTTGAGCTATACGATTACCAGCATCAGCTTATCAAAAAAATAGAATCCAACAGCAATGGAGAAGCAACTGTGAATCTCACCCAAAAGCCATTCCTACTGATTGCAAAAAAAGGGAAGCAAAGAGGTTATCTGAAATTAGACGATGGATCATCCCTTTCACTCAGCATGTTTGATGTGGCAGGAGAACAAGTTCAAAAAGGTATCAAAGGTTTCATTTACGGAGAACGCGGAGTTTGGCGCCCCGGAGATTCGCTGTACGTGATGTTTATGCTGGAAGACAAGCAAAAAACGCTTCCCGAAAACCATCCTGTGTCTTTTGAGCTACTTAACCCCCAGGGCCAGGTTACCAAAAAGATGATCCGTACCGAATCCATGAACGGATTCTATTCCTTTCTATCTGCAACGGATGCAGAAGCTCCTACCGGCAACTGGGAAGCAAAAGTGAAAGTGGGAGGCGCCACCTTCAGCAAAACCATACGCATAGAAACTATTATGCCCAACCGCCTGAAGATAAAATTTGATTTTGCTAAAAAATATCTGGCCAAAGATGAAGCCCAGTCTGCCAACATGGAAGTGCTTTGGCTGCATGGTGCCGTGGCAAGGAACCTGAAAGCCGAAGTACAGGTTTCTCTCACTTCAACCAAAACAACTTTTCCTAAATACAGCGAATTCACATTTGATGATCCTACACGTAAATTTAATGCGGAAAAACAAGTGATATTCGAAGGTACCGTAGACGACAATGGAAAAACAACCGTACAAGCTGACATCCAAGTAACAGATGCTGCTCCGGGAATGCTGATGGCAAATTTTAACACAAAGGTTTTTGAACCGGGTGGAAATTTCAGCACAGACCGTTTCAGTATTCCGTATCATTCATACAACAGCTATACCGGCATCCGCATGCCGAAAGGAGACAAATCCAAAGGCATGCTCCTGACAGATACAA
>Ga0163144_10031878_pt1 | contig 10031 bp, 9 predicted proteins | sample OliLak19BULKMAT1_FD_123175 | JGI IMG/M metagenome (GOLD analysis project Ga0163144, IMG submission 123175) | Freshwater microbial mat bacterial communities from Lake Vanda, McMurdo Dry Valleys, Antarctica - Oligotrophic Lake LV.19.BULKMAT1 | ecosystem: Environmental > Aquatic > Freshwater > Lake...
AGCTCACCTTGGAAGTTCAGGCCACGTTGGAGGCAACGTTGGGTCGTTTCGGTGAGCAACTCACCCGCGTCGAGGTTCACCTCAGCGACGAGAACAGTCACAAATCCCGTGGCGACGACAAGAAGTGCGTCATGGAGGCCCGACCCGCGGGGATGCAGCCCGTCGCAGTGACGCACGTGGCGGCGACTCTCGATCAGGCCGTCGACGGCGCGGCTGGAAAGCTGGAACGCCTCCTCGACAGCACCTTCGGGCGGCTCAACAACCCGAAAGGGCGGACTTCGTACAGTGGAGATCAGAACGTCTAAAGGAGTCATCCCCTGGCAACCAACATGGAGTTCACATGCGTCAGATCACCACTAGTCAAATCACCGAGTTGCTGACCGATCACGAGCCGCCGTGCGCGTCCCTGTACCAGCCGACTCACCGACATCACCCCGACAATCAGCAAGACCCGATCCGCTACCGGAACCTTCTCCGGGAGATGGAGACTTCCCTCCGCCAGAAGTACCCGACTCGGGAGGTCGGCCCGTTTCTGGAGAAGTTCCAGGCACTGGCCCACGACGACCGCTTCTGGAACCACCGCACGGACGGGTTGGCCATCCTCGCCACGCCCGGCACGTTTCAAATCTTCGAGCTCCAGCGGGCGGTGCCGGAACTGCTCGTCGTGGCCGACAGCTTCCACCTCAAGCCGCTGTTGCGGATCACCCAGTCGGCCGACCGCTACCAAATCCTGAGTCTCGACCGACACGCGGCCAAGCTGTACGAGGGCAACCGCGACACCCTCGCCCCGGTGGAGTTGACGGACGTGCCTTCGACCATCACGGACGCGCTGGGGGAGGAACTGACCGAACCCCACCAGACGGTCGCTTCCTATGGCACGGGTGCCGGCAAGGGCGGCCGGCAGATGCACCACGGGCATGGTGCGAAGGCGGACGAAGTTGACATCGACAGGGATCGATTCTTCCGGGTGATCGACCGGGGCGTTCTTGAACACCACTCGCGGCCGTCCGGGTTGCCGCTGATGCTCGCCGCGCTGACCGAGTACCACGCGCCGTTTCGGGCGGTCAGCCAAAACCCCCACCTGATGGCCGATGGGATCAGGATGAACCCCGACGCCCTCGACCTCGACCAACTGCGAGCCGAGGCATGGCGGAAGTTGGAGCCTCTGTATCTGGCGCGTCTGGCCAAGCTGGTCGATGACTACCAGGTGGCGAAGTCCCGACAGTTGGGGTCGGACGACTTGTCGCAAGTCGCGGCAGCAGCCACGGCGGGGCGCATCGGCACTTTGTTGGTCGAGGCGAATCGTCAAATTCTCGGCCGAATTCAATCGGGAACCGGCGAGGTTCAGTTCGGCGATCTGACCGATCCCGACACCGACGACGCACTCGACGATCTCGCGGAACTCACTCTGCGCATGAAAGGCCAAGTCGTCATCGTCCCGGCGGAGCGGATGCCGACAACGACGGGGCTGGCCGCAATCTACCGCTTTTAGGGTCGGGGTATTCACTTGGCGGCGTAGAGGACACGGGAAGGCGAGATGAATGACCACCGCGCTTCGAGACACGACGTACGCTTGCCCGCCGAGCCGATTGATCGCGTCGTCGAGCCGATCAATCGATTCCTCCACGTCGAATCGGCCAGTGGTGTCGTACTCCTTCTGGCCGCTGCGGCCGCCTTGGTTCTTGCCAACTCCCCGGTGTCCGAGGACTTTCTTTCGTTCTGGAAGACCCCGATCGGTTTTTCGGTTGGCGCATTCGAGATGCGTCACTCGTTGAAGCATTGGATCAACGATGGCCTGATGGTGATCTTCTTCTTCGTCGTAGGCTTGGAAGTCAAACGCGAACTGGTACTCGGTGAACTGCGGGATCTTCGCGCGGCGACCCTGCCCATTGCCGCCGCCCTTGGGGGGATGGTGGCACCTGCGGGCCTCTATCTGGCCTTTCAGTGGGGCGAGGCCGCGCAACGTGGTTGGGGCATCTCAATGGCGACGGACATCGCCTTCGTAGTTGGATGCCTAGCCGTCTTGGGGCCGCGGGTGCCCCGCAGCCTGCGGATTCTGCTGTTGTCGCTCGCCATCGCCGATGACGTCGGGGCGATTCTGGTGATCGCCATCGGCTATACGAGTGAACTTCGCCTGACGGCCCTTGCGTGGGGCATCTTCGGCATCGGACTCGTGATGCTGTTGCCGCGTATCGGCGTCCGCAGCGTCCCTATTTATGTCTTGCTCGGGGTGGGGATATGGTTTGGGTTTCATGAATCCGGCGTGCATGCCACGATCGCCGGAGTAGTCCTCGGGTTGCTCACCCCGGCACGGCCTTGGGTCAGTGGAGGACTGCTGGCGCAGTTCGTTCACAAACTCGGAGGCTTTCTCCAAGGAGATTCGTGGCAGGATGCACACGAACGTCGGGCCGTGGTGCGGTCGGTGGAGCGGGCGGCGCGAGAAACAATCTCGCCCGTGGAGCGGTTGGAAGCGGCTCTCCACCCTTGGGTCGGTTTTGTCATTATGCCGCTCTTCGCCTTTACGAACGCGGGCGTGCCCATCGACATCGGAGCTTTCACGGATTCCGTGGCTGTTGCCGTCGTGGTCGGGTTGGGCATTGGGAAGCCCCTTGGCATCGTCCTCTTCAGTTGGCTCGCAGTGCGCATTGGGCTGGCGAAGTTGCCGGAAGGGGTTTCTTGGGGCATTCTGGCGGCGGGCGGAGTCCTAGCGGGGATTGGCTTCACAATGTCGCTCTTCATTGCAGGGCTGGCGCTGAGTGAGCGATTGTTGGATGCAGCAAAAATTGGCATACTGTCTGGGTCGGCGTTGTGTGCCGTGCTTGGAATGACACTCCTGTTTTGGCTCCTTCCCAGGCCCGCACAAAGGGGTTCCGATGCCGCCTAACCAAACGCTGCACCTGACCGGGGCCGCATGACGGTTTTCCGGAGTTCAACGTCTCACCAGCGGCCCCGGCAGGTGAGCTTGGTCGTTAGGCCACTGAGGGCGCTGATGGTGCATCCTGACGCTTTACCAGAAACCAATGCTCCCATTTGTCGTGCGCTCCATCTCCCCCGGCGATTGACTCTCCTGCTTGTCGCAGTCAGTGCTCTCGCCTTGCTCACGATCGCAGCCTATGGCCCATCCGCCCGATGGCTAACGCGAAGCCGAGGCGAACATCTGACGCGAGCGGAGGTCGAGGGGTGCGTCCCACTCGACCTGCCCGAGGGGGCGTTCGACGTTCGCATCTACCAGCACCGACACCCGGAGACAGTCGTTGCCGTAGATTTTGCGATCACGGAGAGAGACTTCTTGGCTTGGGCGGCGCGGCAAGCGTGGACGCCCGAACCGATTGTCGGGGGCATCACGATCTGGCCACGGTCGGGGTTCAGCGATCAGGTCACAATGGTTCAGGTCAGGGATGGCTTGAACTATCACACCCTTTGGCGCGGTGCGCCGAACACGTTCTCGGTTACTTACGATCGGGGCACCCAGCGGGCGTACTATGGGTTCACTTCGGAGCCCCGTGGTGAGGACTGAAGTGTCTCATATGGTCTATGAGCCGCTACCAATCTAATTCACCGCAACGCCTAACCAAGCGCTGCAGCGAACGGCGGCGGACCGTCGCGGTTGCCATTGGCGCGCCTCGTGGCCGCCGTTGCTTAGCTTGTGTCGTTCACGGCCACACCAATTTCCCCCGCGGTTTCTCCGGCGGCGGCTCATCGATCGCATAGATCGTCTCCCCCCGCAACAGCGTTCGACGCACCAGGCCGTGAATCGGCCGGCCCAGATAGGGACTGAGTTTATGGCGATATTCGAGGTGTTTCTCGGTGAGCGGAACGCCCGCCTGCGGATCGATCAGCGTCAAGTCGGCATCGTAGCCGACGCGCAACACTCCCTTGTTCGGTAAGCGAAAGACGCGCGCCGGCCCGGCTGCCAGCAGTTGCGCTAACTTCGTTAGCGGTAAGCTCCGCTCCCGATGCGCTTCGCAAAACATCAGCGGTAGCAGCGTTTGACACCCGGCGATTCCTCCCCAGACGCGAAAGAAATTCGCATCGGTCTTCATCCCCCACGGCGCGGGCGAATGATCCGAAGCGAGTAGATCGACGCGGCCCGCCAGCACTTCTTCCCACAGCTTGGCCACTTCATCCGCCGCGCGGATCGGCGGCGCGCACTTCGCCACCGCGCCGAGCCAGATTACGTCGTTTTCGGTCAGCGCCAAATAATGCGGACACGTTTCGCAAGTCACACGGGTTCCATTCGCGCGGGCCGCGGTGACCAATGCCACCCCGGCCGCCGAGCTGACATGCACGATGTGCAATTGACAGCCGGTTTCAGCCGCGAACTGAATGGCCCGGGCGATCGCGAGCAGTTCAGCTTCAATGGGGCGCGAATCGAGGTAATCGCGGGGCGTGATTTTTCCGGCGGCGAGCGCTTCATTGGCGAGCCGCGTCGTCAGAACGTCATCTTCGGCATGGACGGCGACCGGCCGGTCGAGCCGCGCGGCGATCTCCATCCCTTGCCGCAGCGTCGCGTCGTCGGCCGCGGCGAAATCATCGATCCCGCTATTCGCCATAAACGCTTTGAATCCAATCACGCCGCGCGCCGCCAGTTCGGGCAAGTCGGCAAGATGCCCCGGCACGAGGCCGCCCCAAATGGCAAAGTCAGTCTGCGACTGGGCCGTTGCGGCGGCGTGCTTGGCGTCGAATGCGGCGGCCGTCACGACCGGAGGCGTCGAGTTGAGCGGCATATCGGCAAAGCAGGTCACTCCCCCGACCGCCGCGGCGCGGCTCCCCGTGGCAATGCCTTCCCACTCGGTCCGCCCCGGCTCGTTGAAATGAACATGGGCATCGATCCCGCCGGGGAACACGATCAGCCCGGCGGCGTCGATGGTCGCGCGGGCCGCGTCGGCGATCCCCGGCCCGATCGCCGCGATCCGCCCGCCGCTGATCGCTACATCGGCCACGCGTGCCGCGTTTGGCTCAACGACCAACCCGTTGCGGATGACGAGATCGAGCATGGGGAGGGGGGAGGGAAGCGAGGGACGAGGGGCGAGAGACGGGGGAAATGCAAATTCAAATACAGAATGCGAACCACGGAGACACAGAGCTGCACTGAGGTTTCACGGAGAAGCAAAATCCAAAATGCGGTAAGACAAATGCAGAAATACATTGGACGCGGATGAACGCGGATAAGTGCAGGGATTTTCACAGATGATGCGCTGGGATATTGTTGATGAAGGTCAATCACCTCACGGCGCGCTTGCCAACAAATCTAGCCTCAATTCAATTTCCAATTTGCATTTCCTATTTTGCAATTTGCCATCTCCCCTGACTTCTCTGCGAAACCTCCGTGCCTCTCTGTGCCTCTGTGGTTCCGTATTTGCATTTTGTATTTGTATTTCTCTCGACCCCCGTCTCTCGCCTCTCGTCTCCTCCCAACCCTAGCTTCCTCGATACGTGCTATATGCCCACGGCGAAACCAGCAGCGGCACATGGTAATTTTCATTCGGCCGCGGAATGCCGAACCGGATGGGGACCAGTTCCAGAAACCGCCGCTGCCCGACATGCGGAAAGGTCACCGTGTCTTGGGGAGAAAGGTCGTGATACAACTCCGCCTCTAGCCCGGCGAAATAGGCTCCGACGGCAAAGACAATTTCATATTCCGCGCCGTTGAGTTCCCCTTCGTTGAGCAGGATGACTCGACCGTCGTCGTCGGTCTTGGCTGATTTCAGCTTGGTCCGCACGCCGTCGTTATAGACGTATAGCGAAACCGAAATCCCCCCGGCGGGGCGGCCGTGGGCCGTGTCGAGGACATGGGTCGAGAGTCGTCCGGGCATGGGGAATGGTCCTTATTCGCGCGTGATGAGAGCGTGGATTTCGCCATACGGTTCGCTGGTGGTGACGAAAATATCGTTGTTGTTCTCCAGTCCGAAGGGAGCCAGATTGAACGGGATGCGGTGTTGATTGGGGAGGGTGAGGGAGATGGAATGAATGTCAGCACAGGCTGCAAGCGCGGCTTGACCCATCGCATAGAGCGTTTGCTGCACACTGAGGCTATTATGCGCGGCGAAAGTTTCGAGCAGGGCTTGGCGGATGCTTGCATAGACCGCGTTCCAGTCGTGATCGCTTCCGGAATAATGCCAGAGCGCCTCGATTTTGGTGGCGAAGATGCGATCCGGCGCGTCGGCGAGCGTGGTGAATTCGTCGCGCACGAAATCGACGAATGCCGAGTCCGTCGTTTTGAGAACCTCCAGAGCGGCGATTGCGCTTTCAACTTGAATATCCACCGTTTCGAGCCGCGTCACGCAGCAGTTCCGGGTTTCCGGTCCCGCGGCTACGAACGCATGGGGATGGGGCTTGCCGGATACAACTATGCGCTCCCAACGGCGCTCTTCGATTTTGCAAGTGGCATCGCGCACTTGCCGATAATTGTCGCAAAAGTGATTGACCAGGATGATTCCAAAACTCTCAATGCTGTCGATGGGGTGCTTCTTTGCCAGGACATAGATCGTGTTGCGGATCGTGTCGGTAGCCACCACCTTGCGATTGTCACCCGTGAGGTAGGTTTCGTCGAAGTCGCCGTTTAGCTCGACGTTAACGGTCAATTCCTTGTGTACATGCCGATCCGGCAACCGCGTCACTTTGGTCACGCGAACCTGGGATTTGCCGTAATGATGGTAGGCGAGTCGAGCGCACATAGCGTGTCGAGTATTGTGTTTCGGTTAATTACCTGAACTCATTGGCAACCACAAGGGGTCGGGAGTCTTTGGCCGGCAAAGACGAACCAGTTGCAAAGTCTGTTTCGGCCAAAGACTCCCGACCCCCTCGGCATCAATCTTCACTTACGGCATCGTCCAACCGCAGCCGGGCGATCTGTTCGATCTCGGCGAGCGCGGTTGCGATTTCGGCCTCGCGCGTGTTCGCCAGGCGCGGGGGAAACGCGGTCAGGATCGCGGCCTGCTTATTCTGCCGCGCGCAGATCACAAAGGGAAACCCAAATCGCGCGCGGTACGCGGCATTGTACCGTTGGAAGAGGGTAATTTCCTCCGGCGACAAATCTCCCAGCCCGGCGGATGCCTGCTCGCCCCGGCTTTCCGGCGTGAGCGTGCCGTCAATTGCCGCCCGGCCGACCAGATCGGGATGGGCACAAATCAAGGCAAGTTGCTCCTCGGGCGAAGCGGAGCGGAGCGTGGCACAGAGGGCCTCATGCAGTTCGGCCCGCGAACCAAACGGCCGCGCCGCGGCGGTCCGCTCGGCAATCCAAGCCGAATGCTCAAACGCGGGCCCGACGACGGCGACGAAATCGCCGACGCTAGCGAGATTCAATTCAGCGAGAGTGGTGGGCATAAACGTCCGCTAACCAAAAATGAAATGCAGGCAATAGGCCACGGATGAGACTGATACTACGGATTTAACACGGATCAGCAAAGCAAAAAATGATTTGCTATTTCCATTGCAGATCCGCGAAAATCAGTCAAATCCGTGTTATCAGTGGCCTATTCCGTAAGTGTGACTAACTCTTGAACGAGCGCCGCCAAAATCTCCGCCGCCAATGCAAAATCCTCAATCCGCGAATACTCGGCCGGATTGTGGCTGATGCCGTCGCGGCTGGCGACGAAGAGCATTGCGGTTGGTAAGTGGGGGGCGACGATCGCCGCGTCATGCAGCGCGCCGCTGATTGTGGTCGGAATGTTTGGGATGCCCGCCGTTGCGGCGGCCGCTTGCAGGCGTTGGCAAATCGCCCCGTCGAGCGCAACGGCCGGGAGCGCTTCGCTGGGCGTCAACTCGGCCGTTAGCCCGCGGTGCGTGGCGATTTGCGAGATCAATTCGGCGATTTTTGTTTCGCCTACGGCCAAAAGCCCGTTATCCGGATCGCGGAAGTCGATGCTCAACTCAACCGCGCCCGCGATCACGTTCACCGCGCCGGGCGACGGTTGAAATTGCCCCACCGTAATCACGGCGGCGGATGAAAGCTCGCCAGCCAACTTCTCTAATGCGACCACGATTTCCGCCCCGCCCGCCACGCAATCGCGGCGCTCGGTCATTGGCGTGCTGCCGGCGTGATTAGCTTGACCGGTCAGCCGCAGCCGCCACTGCCGCCTCCCCGCGATCGCCGTCACCACGGCGACGCGCTCGCCCCGGTTCCACATCCGCGGACCTTGCTCGATATGCACCTCGATCAGCCCGCGATAATGGGCCGGGTTGATTTGCTCGTGGGGAAGGTCGTTGGGACACACGCCGTGCGCCGCGCCGGCAGCGAGATAAGTCTCGCCCGCGGCGTTGCGATAACGCCCCAAATCGGCGGCGGACATTTTTCCGACCCAGGCGAGGCTCCCCAACATGCCGGTCCCAAACGTGGTCCCTTCCTCGTCGGCGAAGATAATCAATTCGAGCGGCAGATCGCCGCGGCCCGCATCATGCGCGGCACGAAGAATTTCGAGCGGCACTACGACACCGGCCACGCCGTCATAATCGCCGCCGTTTGGCACGCTATCCAAATGCGACCCGCTCAGCCACGCGGGCGAATCCCAGGCGAGGCCGCGCGGCCGGACATGCAGATTGCCCGCCGCATCGATCCGCGTTTGACAGCCGCAGGCCGCGAGTTGGTCGCGCACATAACCGCACGCCTGGCCCCATTCCGGTGAAAACGTGGGACACGACCGTCCGTTGCCGGGCGTTTGCGTGAACGCGGCGATGGCGCGAAAGTCGGCGGCGATGCGGGCAGCGTTGACGAGCAAGTGAGCGGGGGTTGGTTAACCGCGACGCGGAGCGGAGCGCGGAAGTTCGTTAGCGAAGGGAAATGGGAAAAGGTGGAAGAGGTCTCCAGTTGTAAGCTTACTAACGACCAACAACGAACGACTAACGACGAATCGGTTTCTCTGTGAAACCTCTGTGTTCTCTGTGACCTCCGTGGTTATGCATTTTGCATTTGCCTTAACTCGCTCCGCTGGCGCGTCGCGGCTAACGGGCTCACTTTCCAAACTGCTCCCGCCACTCCTTCCCCGTCTGCTCCATGTCGCCGGCGGCGGCCGTGCGGCGGAGGCGGTGCAGCGTTGGCATCCCCAGGCTCCATTCCTGCATCCAATCGCGTGCGAACTCGCCGCGCTCGGTTTCGGCGAAGATTTTTTTGACCTCGTCGGCGTTGACGACCCGCGGCCCGCGGGTGCGGATGGCGAACTCGGCGGTACGGCTGCAGCGGCGGCTGACGTATTCCTCGATGCCGACCTCGTCCATCACGTCGATCACGCAGCGAAGCGAACGGATCGCTTTGGCATAGGCGAAGCTCGGCGGGTAACCGTTGGCGACCATCGTTTCAAAACAGAGCCGCATCAGTTGAATGGCCCCGCCGTAGAGGATTTGCTCTTCGAAGTTGTCCCCTTCGGTCTCGTGTTGAAACGACATCTCGACCACGCCGGCGCGGGTGCTGCCAACCGCCTTGGCGACCGCCAGCGCGATCAGCAGTGCGTTGCCGGTCGCGTCATGATCGACGGCCACGCAACCGTAAATCCCCTCGCCCGCCAGATACTTCGCCCGGACCATTGCGCCCGGCGCGTTGGGAACGAAGAGAATCACGTTCACGTCAGGCGGCGGCGTGATCTGACCATAGAGGACGTTAAACCCGTGGCAAAAGCAGAGCGATTTGCCTGCGCTGAGGTGCGGGGCGATGTCGGTCTTGTAAATCGGCGGTTGGGCCGGGTCGGCCAGTTCGATGAGGAGGACATCGCCGCGGCGGGTCGCTTCGGCGATGTCAAACGCCTCGAACCCGTCGGCAATGGCCTGCTTGCGGCTGGAGGAAACGTCGGTCCCGCGCGTGCCGATGATGACGCGGCAGCCGCTGTCGCGGGCATTGGCCGCTTGGGCCTTGCCTTGAATGCCGTAACCGATCACGGCGAGGGTCTTGCCTTTGAGGACCGCCAGATCGACATCGGCGTCACGATAGATTTTTTCAGGCATGGCGTGGAGAGAGGCGAGAGACGAGGGACGAGGGAAATACCGAATACACAATCTTTACTCCGTACACTGTACTTTGTACTCGATACGTTGTGCAAAAT
>Ga0163144_10031880_pt1 | contig 10031 bp, 7 predicted proteins | sample OliLak19BULKMAT1_FD_123175 | JGI IMG/M metagenome (GOLD analysis project Ga0163144, IMG submission 123175) | Freshwater microbial mat bacterial communities from Lake Vanda, McMurdo Dry Valleys, Antarctica - Oligotrophic Lake LV.19.BULKMAT1 | ecosystem: Environmental > Aquatic > Freshwater > Lake...
AGCGGTGAGCAAGAATCGAATTCGTCATGATCAATGCCTCCATGTAGGGAATTGGAATCAGCACCCAATGCGACGGCAGGATACCATCCGCCGTCGCTCCCTACATGGTTTCACGCTCGTCGAGCTATTGGTCGTCATCGCCATCATCGGCGTGCTCATTGGGCTGTTGCTGCCCGCGGTGCAAGCCGCGCGCGAAGCCGCCCGTCGCTCGCAGTGCAGCAACAACCTCAAGCAGATCGGCCTGGCGCTGCACGGGTACGAGCTCGCCCTGCAGGTCTATCCGCCCGGTCGGTTGGGGTGCGATGGCGTGACCAGTCCGGTGTGCGCATGCGGTTCGAACACCGACACGCAACGCGTGGGCACCAGCGCCCTCGTGCTCATCCTTCCGTATATGGACAATAGCCCGATGTATGCGAGCGCCTCGTTCGACAAGCTCGGCATTTGGAACGACAGCGCGTCGCTGAACACGGCCTGGCACGATTCGCCGCGATTGAAACTGGTCTCGACGAGCGTCTCGACGTACGTTTGTCCCTCGAGCACCGCCGAGTTGTATTGGCCCACACTGGACTGGTATGCCCTTTCGGTCGCCCCCGCCACGGGGTCCTACGCCATGAACCACGGCAGTCTTGGACCCAGCCAAGGCGTTTCGACGACGCTTAAATGCGTGAATACCGGGTTGTTCAACTACGGGAGCTCGCGGATGTCGCGAGAAGTCACTGACGGGCTGAGCAACACGTTCTTTGCAGGCGAAGTCGTGGGCGCGGATAAGCCAGAGAGCGAAAACGTCTGGTCCTATGGGTCGCGCCATTTGGACACCATGCGCAATACCGAGAATCCGGTGAACACGCCGCCGGGCAAAGGTGCCTACGTGACCTGCCCGTACATGTTCGAAGGCAAACCTCTCTGCCACAACGGCGCTTTCGGCAGCGAACACCCACAGGGCGCCAATTTCCTCTACGGTGATGCTCGCGTGGTCTTCATCAACGAGAATGTCGACTTAGGGATCTACCGCGCCGCGTCGACGATCTCCAAGGGCGAAGCGATCGTGGCGACGGGGCAACTGTAAGGCCAGAAGTGGGGCGCGGGATCCAGGAGGACTCGGAGACGTCCGTCCCAACAATCGCCGATTTTCCACGCGAGCCGCGCGGGTTCGTGCATCCAGGTTTTCTTAGCCCAGGCATTCATGCCTGGGAAATCAGTCGCAACGGACTTCGTTGTACACGCCCTTCAGGGCGGAAAGTCGCTGGCGAGATTTAGCCCGCTGAAGCGGATAGACGACGACACGCTGGGGGCAACGGAAACCCAGGCATGAATGCCTGGGCTAGTGAAAAGTTACGCGTCGAAACCCTGGCCCTCGGTGTTCGCGACGCGTCACCTACTTACCGGGGCTTTCCCGCGACATCGACGCACCCTTCACGGATGCCCGCCTTGATGAAACTCTCATTGGGAATGCCCTGCGGGTCGAGTTTTTCATCGCAATCCACACGTCGGCTTGGCGTCCGCACCCGGCCGTCAGTTTTTATGACCGCCGCGATCCTGGTTGCCTGCACCGGCTGCGGCGATGGCCGGCCCACGCGCGTTCCCGTCGCGGGCCAGGTGTTGATCGACGGCAAGCCAGTTGCGCACGGCGGCATCATGTTTGTGCCCGAGGGCGCGCGACCCAGTGGATCGCGGCTCGATCAAGACGGTCGTTTTGTGCTGGAGTGCTACGACGGAAAAGACGGCGCCGTCCTGGGTACGCACCGCATCGAGATCGCCGCCAGCGAGCCACTCAGCCCCACGCGCATCCGCTGGCACGCTCCCAAAAAATATGCCGATTTCAAGTCCTCGGAGCTGACCGAAGAAATCACGGGGCCGATCGACTCGCTGGTCATCAATCTCACCTGGGCCGGCGGCAAGACGTTCGTCGAGGACGTCGGCGGCGGGTCCGCCACGACGCCGTTCAAATCCGTACCGATCGGCGAAGGCGTCCGCGGCCGCGAATGAGATCTGCGGATGTGCGTCGCACTTTGTGCGTCAGGCTGCAGTTGTCGGATCGAGCACGCGAGCGATTGCGCTGGATTGCCCTGGAGGGGCAAAAGCCATTCGCCGGGAGTTGAGCGAAGCGACACTCCCGGATGCGAGTCGACTCGTGCATCCCCACGACCCCAGCGGGGTCGCAGCGACGACTAAGATTCCGATTTCGCGGTTGCAGAGATGTCGATGCAATCGTTCCCGTCTGTCAGGAGCACGGCGCGAGCGGCGTTTTCTGCGACCCCCAGGGGGTCGAATTAGGATCGGCGTCCGTGACCGGTGGTCTCGCTGCGCTTCGACCACCGGCTAATGGCTGTGCCCCCTGTCGGGGTCGACAGAGATGCCTACGCCGCCGGACGTACCAGAGTCGCTTCGGAACTTGCCTCGACATGAACCTGTCGCACAAACCGCGACTTGCACCCGACACCCGCCCCTGCCCGCGACTCTATTTGAACGCGTAGCTCGGGTTGTTCGTGTCGAAGTCGGCGTCGGTGAAGTTGTTGTTGATCTTCACGTTGCGGAAGGTGTATTCCTCCGTCAACTGCGGCTGTCCGCCCGCTTCACGCGGCCAGTCGTAGGCCTCGTAACGAATCGGAAGCTGCATCTCGTCGTCGACGTAGATCCGCGCCATGTGGAACAGGAAGTTCTTGCGCGGGATCGGGTGCGTCACTTCGATGCAGGTACACGAACGCTTGTCGATCTTCGCGCCCTGGATCCAATTCACGTTGCACTCGCCGTACTGCATGTCGTTCGAGCCGATGTCGATCAGCCGTTCCGTCAATCGTCGCATGCCCATTTCGGTGATCGGGTAGCGGTTGCCGCTCATCGCGACCAGGCTGTCGGGCTTGAGCGACACCGTGCCGAACAAGCGGTGCTTCACGCCGTTTCCGTGGGCCAGCATGTTGCCGCCGTTTTGACCTTCGATGTACACGGCCTCCTGGCCTTTCACGCGGGTCGGCGCGAGAAAGTAGGTGTAGACCGAGAACGGCTTGTGGCGGACCTTGACGAACATGTACTCGTGCTCGCCCAATTCGCCGTTGATCCGTTCGCGCTTGACCATCGTGCATTGGTAGTCTTCGATCTTGTTGAGCGTATCCATGCCCTGCTTAGCCCAGCGAATGGCGGGGGCCAGCGGGTGCTCGCCGGCAACGGCTTCGCCTGTGTTCAGCGCCGAAACATTCGACGGCAGCGAATTCGCCTCGGCGACGCGTAGCGGGGGCCGAGTGCCGGCCTGTGCGGGACCCATCGGTGCTGCAACGGCCGCGGTGGTCGAACCCATCGGCGCGGCGGCCATGGGCTGACCGGCCGACTCTTGGTACTGCACCGGAACGACCCCACGACCGGCCGTACCGTACGCCGACGCACCGTTTCCCGTGACACTGCGGAGAGCAGGCCGTCGCACGGCGGGCCCGCTGTAAGGCGACACGGCGTAGCGAGAGTTTGCGGCCGCCCGCCCCGGCAAGGCATTCGCTGGCGCGGCTACGGGCAGTTGCGCTGGTGCGGCGGATCGGGCCGCGGGATTGGGCGTCGGGTAATTGGGGGCTGCATTTGGCCCTGGCGCGTTCTGCGCACCAGCCACTGCTGGCAGCATGCAAGCAGACAGCAAGACACCAAAACCGACACCGCGACCCGTGTTTCGGCTGACCATCATCCAACGCACTCCTTCTTGGGCGCGCCTTTGCCACTTCGGCGTCACCAGGGTGGGACGTAAGCGATCCGGTTCATCCGGCTGGCCGTGACGATCCGCTCGGGCAGTATGCAAGTTGCATACCGGGCAACTGGCCTAAACCCAACCGCGGATCGCAATATCGACGTAAAACTTGACCGTATCATTGCTTCGACCGTCGGCGGTACGATCGCGCAGCGCTTTCGCAGACCACCGTATTGGTAGTTATCGCCAATCCCAGGAGAGGAATTTACAAATGCGCCCTGCCGCCCGCGTTGAGTAGACCCGCCGTGCAGATGTGATAAGCTCGTGGCCGCCGGAACCGGCAGTTCGATGGGAAATGTGCCTCCGTCTCCGCTTCCTTACGCCAATTATACCTCCGAGCCGAGAAAAAAAGCGTGGACCCAAATTCCGTGCGGATCGCCGCGATCGTTTCGGCCCCCTTCGCCGAGAACTCCTACGTTGCCCACCTGAACGGGCGCGACGATTGCCTGGTGTTCGATCCCGGCTTGGAACCGGACAAAATCCTGGCCTACCTCGACGAGCAGGGACTCACGCCGGCCGCCCTGATGATCACGCACGGCCACCCGGACCACATCGGTGGCAACTTCGCCTTGAAGGAGCGGTGGCCCGACTGTCCGATCGTGATCGGCCGGCTCGACGCCCCGAAGCTCACCGACCCCCGCTTGAATCTCTCCCAAGGCTTTGGCCAACCCGTCACCAGCCCGCCGGCCGACGTGCTGCTCGACGATGGCGAATGCTACAGCGCGGCTGGCTTCGACCTGGAAACCCGGCTGATTCCCGGCCACTGCTCGGGCCACGTGGTTTATGTCTGGAATGGGCACCCGCCGTTACAAGTCTTCGGGGGCGACGTGCTGTTTGCCGGCAGCGTCGGCCGGACGGACTTCCCTGGTTGCAGCTTCGAGGAGCTGTTCAAGGGAATTCACGCCAAGTTGTTCATCCTGCCCGATGACACCCTGGTGCTACCCGGTCACGGCCCGAAGACGACCGTGGGCCGGGAAAAGCGAACCAATCCGTTCGTGGGCGAGCGTGCGCGGCGAGAGGGGTAGGGGGCACAGTCGGCATCGGAACCGCGCGATTGAGCACGCGCTCGCCGTTGGCTCGCGGCTAAACAGTCCGCAATGCGATCCCACGACGTACTGAGTACTGCCGGCCGCTTACTGCCCACTCTTGTCCCGCGGCACCGGCCCCGTTTGCCGCACCGCGTCGGGCACGGCCACGGGCAGTTCCAAGGTGAATCGGCTGCCGCGACCTAACTGGCTGTCGACCAGAATACGGCCGCCATGCTCTTTTACGATCTTCTCGCTCACGGGCAGGCCCAGCCCCGTGCCGCGGCTCCCTTTTCGCGACACGAACAGCGAGAAGATATCGGCCACGTCGGCCGCGGCGATGCCCGGCCCATTGTCTTCGACCACGATTCGCGCCGGTTGCCCGTCCAAGTCAAAGTGTGTGCTCACATGCACGCGCCCGACACGTGGGGCGCCAGTCGCGGTTTGTTCGTCGGCGTCACTGACGCTCGAGTTATCCCCGGGCGACTCGTCATCTGTCGACCCGTCGTCGCTTTCATCCGCCAGGCTCTCGCAGGCGTCGATCGCGTTGGTGACGATATTCAAGACCGCGCGGTGCATGCCTTCGGGATCGAACGTCAAGCTCGGCGGCGACGGCGCGGGCGTCCAGACCAGCTCCACCTTCTTTTCCGCGGCGCGGCTGTTCATTAGCTCGATGACGTCGCCTACGACTTCGTTCAGGTCGGCCGGCACCAGTTCTGGCTCGCGTTCCTTGCTGAAGGTGAGCATGTCCATCACCAGGTTCGAGATGCGATCCTGGTTCTTCTCGACGAATTCCCAGCCTTTGCCGACCATATTCTCGTCGTGCTGGGCGAGGCCCTCCTTGATCAGAAAGCTGCCGCCGCGGATGCCTTGCAGGATGTTCTTGATGTGGTGCGACAAGGTGGCGATCGTCTGACCCACGGCGGCCAGCCGCTCGGCCTGCACCATCGCCGAGTAGTATTGCGTGTCTTCGATCGCCAGCGCTGCCTGGTTGGCGATGGCAATCATCAACTTCAAGTGCTCGTCGCTGAACTTGTTGGCGAGCCCACGATCGAGGACCCGCTGCGGCGACGTGAGCGTGTCGATGTAGATCACGCCCACCACACCGTAGCGACCTTGCAGCGGCACGCAAATCGCTTCGCGCACGCCCAGGTGCAGGATGCTCTGCGCGGGGTTCCAGCGATCGTCTTCCTGAGCGTCGCTGGTGAGCACGCCCTCGTTGCGCTGCAGCACGTAATCGAGGATGGTCTTCGAGATGCTGATCCGCTCGTCGCGGCGAATGTTCTTCCGCGTGTGCCGGACGCGGGGTTCGAGCTTCTTGCTGTCCGTGTTGATGAGCATCACGCAGCCGCGGTCGGCCTCGACCCACTCGAAGATCAGATGCATGATGCGGTCGAGCAATTGGTCGATGTCCAGCGTATGGCTGATCGCCAATGCGGTGCGGTACATGACCTGCAGATTGCCGCCGGAGCGGGCCAGCACGCGCGAGCCGGCACTCCCCGCGATGCCACTCCCCGCGGGATTGGTCACTCCGAGGTTGCTGCCCAAAACTCCGTCGTCGCCGTCGAACACGCCGCTCCCCACCTCCTGGCTCATCGAGCGGACGATCCGCGAGCGATCCACTCCAGGCTGGTTGCGCGTGATGATGTCGATTCTTTCGGCCAGGTTGCCGCTCGAATCGTCCGTGGCGGCGGTAAACAGAAGCTGCGTGCCGCCGAGCTGCACTTCGTCGCCGCTGGTGAGCACGTGCTGGTCGACGCGTTTACCGTTGACATACGTGCCGTTGGAGCTGCCGAGATCGGCCAGCACGTACTTCTTTTCGGCACGGCGGATCTCAGCGTGCCGCCGCGAGACTTCGGTGTCGTGCAATTGGATGGCGTTGGACGCATCGCGACCCAGGCCCAGCACGTCCGCCGACAACTCGAACCGGACGCCCTGGTCGTTGCCTCGGAATATGAACAGCGAAGGCGCCAAAAAAAAGCCTCCCCGACCAAACGCGGGCTTCGCCCGCAAACCGTCTGTAGGAGGCGACTCCTGTCGCCGAAGGAAATCAACAGCGAGACATTCGGCGACAGGAGTCGCCTCCTACAAGATACCAGCGCAGCGTGTCCGCTGACGACTACGGCGGGCGAGACGCCCGCCCCCCAGGCAAGTCCGCTTACCCGATCGGCCGCTGCTGCGATTCCAGCAGCGACTCGATTTTACGGATCAGCGGCGCGTAGTGGTAGGGCTTGGCGACGAACTCGCCCTGGGGCTGGGCGTCGCTCATGCGTCGCGCGCTGCCCAGTAACACCAGCGGCGTGGCATGCTGCCGCGATTGCTGGGCAAAACCGCCCGCCACCCGCTGGGGAGCGGCGGCCTCGCATTCCAGGTCGAGCACGATCAGATCGGGGCAATGCTGACGGGCCAACGCCAGGCCCGCTTCGGCCGCGCTGGCCGAGAGAATACGCAGCCCGCGGCCTTCGAGGACCGTCCTAAGCACTTCCCGCGTTTCTTCCGACGGGTCGACGATGAGCACGCTGCGATGGGGAACCAAGCACGCACCTCCCTGGTCGTCTTGTCGGAGGACACGGCACAAACGCGACAATCCGTGTCAGCGTACGTGGGGCTGCTGGCCGGCCTATTTCAAACGGCCGGGCAGCATAGCGAGGGGGGCTTTGCGTGTCAAAAGCGCTTTCTCGCTTGACGCGAATGCCGCAACGGTCAAGAATTTTAAAGGTTACGTCGCGTGTGCAGCTCGCCGACGACGCCATCGAAGTAGGCTGGGGCGGTAGCCCCACTGCGTCTGGTAGATCAAGGTGGGGCTGCCGCCCCAGCCTACTTTTTTGCGATCCCGCCCTCGCCGCATTCCTCCACTAATCCTGAGAAGCCCACATGCCCCATTCTCTCCAGCATGCGTTCCGCCGCTGCATTAACTTCGCGCTGGCATGCCTCGTCGTCGCGGTGTCCACCATTGCGGTCGCGGCCGACGCCACCGCCAACAAAAGTGCCGAAAACAACACCGCCAACAACGCCGCCAATACAGAACGCCGCATCTCGGATTCCGACCGCTACCTGTCGTCCGACGAGCTCGAAGGCCGTGGCCCCGGCACCAAGGGCATCGACCTGGCTGCCCAATATATTGCCGACCAGTTCGCCGATGCAGGCCTTAAGACGCAGCTTTACGACGGCACGCCCTTCCAAAAGTTCAACATGGTCACGGGCACCGACCTGGGCGAGCCCAACCGAGCCGCGCTCGTCGGCCCCGCGGTTGATGGCAAGCCGAAGACGATCGAACTGAAGCTCGACAAGGACTTCACGCCGATGGCGATCGGAGGCTCCGGCAAGCTCGACTTGCCAGTGGTCTTCGTCGGCTACGGCATCACCGGCCGCGACGAAGGCTACGACGACTACGCCGGCGTGAACGTCGAAGGCAAGGCCGTGATCATCCTGCGGCACGAGCCGCAGCAGACCAACCCCCACAGCAAGTTCAACGGTACGAAGGACTCGCCGATGGCGACTTTCACCCGCAAGGTGTCGAACGCCAGCGAGCACGGCGCGGCGGCCGTGATCTTCGTCACCGACGAGTTGGAGATCCGCAAGCGGGTCGATCAGCGCAGCCGATTGTGGCAAGCGCCCATCGAAGAATTGAACACGGCCCACGCGGCATTCAAGAAGATCGAAAAGCCGAACCTGGCCCAGATCGAAAAGTATCGCAAGCAAGTCGATGCACTTCTGGAAGACATCGCCTCGCAAAGCAAGAAGCTGGCCGCCGAGTCCGATCCGCTGTTGAAGTTCACCACCGCCGGTGGCGACGACGCACACCGCATTCCGGTGCTGCACTGCCGCCGTGGCGTGCTCGATGAAATGCTCAAGTCGACTCTCAAAACCAGTCTGGCCGACTTGGAACGCGACATTGATAAAGGGACTGGAGACAAAGGGGCTGGAGACAAAGTGGTTGGGGATAAAGGGGCTGGGGACCACGGCCCCACACCACACAGCCGCGAGATCGAAGGGTGGCGTTTGCAGGGCGAGATCAGCGTCAATCGCCGTGAAGCCCCCGTGAAGAACGTCATCGCCGTGCTCGAAGGCGAAGGCCCCAAGGCCGACGAAACCATTGTCGTCGGCGCCCACTACGACCACTTGGGCTATGGCGGCCCTGGTTCGTTTCAGCCCAGCAAGAATGAGATTCACAACGGGGCCGACGACAACGGATCGGGCACCGCGGCCTTGATCGAAGTCGCCCGCCGCCTGGCATCGCGCGAGAAGAAGCTGCCCCGCCGCATCGTGTTCATAGCCTTCACGGGCGAAGAGCGGGGCCTGATCGGCAGTGCCCGGTACTGCAAAGAGCCGCTGTTCCCGCTCGATAAGACCATCGCTATGCTGAACATGGACATGGTCGGCCGGCTGGTCGACGAAAAGCTGATCATCCAGGGGGTCGACACGGCGGCTGAGTTCGAGCCCATCATCGATGAGTTGAACAAGAAGTACGGCTTCGACCTGGCGAAGAAGACCGGCGGCTTCGGTCCCAGCGACCATTCTTCGTTCTACAGTAAGCAGATTCCCGTGATGCACTACTTCACGGGGCTGCACAAAGACTACCACCGACCCAGTGACGACTTCGAGAAGGTCAACGTCGTCGGCATGCGGCGCGTGGCCGAACTGGTGGCCGACACCGCCGTCGCGCTGGCAGAAGCCCCTGACCGCCCCAAGCTGGTCGAGAGCAAGTCCGCGGCCCCCGCGGGCGGCGGCGACAGCGAACGGCCCTACGTCGGCACGATCCCCGATTTCGCTCAGGAGCAGCCAGGCTATGGCATCAGCGGCGCAAGCAAAGACAGCCCGGCCGACAAAGCGGGCATGAAGGGGGGCGACCTCATCATCCGCTTCGGCACCAGCAAGATCACCAACCTGGAAGATTTTGATAGCGCCCTGCGCAAGTACAAAGCCGGCGACAAAGTGCCGGTGATCGTGCAACGGGGCAAAGAAGAAGTGAAGCTGGAAGTGATCCTGGCGCCGCCGCGATAGGTTGAGCGGGTAGGAATACTAGCCCGACGCGCCAGCGAGGGAATCCGCACGTCGCCGTTGCCAGAATCTCTAACCAAGGGGACAGGCCATGTTGCGTAAATTGTGGGCATTGGAGTCACGTCGGGGTCAAACCGGGCAGTTTCTCGTCGTGGCCTTCGCGCCGTTTCTTGGCGACGCCAACGCTTTCGGCGGGACGATTCGGTACGAGTTGCCGACGTTACTCGGCCAACACGTGTACGACGGTGATCCTTTCTATCTCGGACGATTTGCATTCGTCG
>Ga0163144_10031882_pt1 | contig 10030 bp, 8 predicted proteins | sample OliLak19BULKMAT1_FD_123175 | JGI IMG/M metagenome (GOLD analysis project Ga0163144, IMG submission 123175) | Freshwater microbial mat bacterial communities from Lake Vanda, McMurdo Dry Valleys, Antarctica - Oligotrophic Lake LV.19.BULKMAT1 | ecosystem: Environmental > Aquatic > Freshwater > Lake...
ACGGCCGGTTTGATTAAACTGGATTTACTAAAAGGCAGCTTGGCGAAAAATCTCAAGAACGAGCGCTACAAAGATTTTTATATGCACAAAACCGGTCATTGGATTGGTCTGGACGTGCACGATGTAGGCGATTATCGAGTGGCTGGCGAACCACGTTTGATCGAGGCCGGCATGGTCATGACAGTGGAACCCGGCATTTACATCGCCAACGATCTCAAAGATGTGCCCGCACGTTGGCGCGGCATCGGCGTGCGCATCGAGGACGACGTATTGGTCACCCGCGAAGGCCCGGAAGTGCTGACCCACGGTGTGGTCAAAGACATCGACGCCATCGAATCGGCGATGGCACTCGCCGCGCAACAACGCGGGCCGGTGCTTGGCAAGCGCAAGGCTACTAGCGCCGCTGGGTGAATAGGACGCGCCCGATCAACCCAACAGAGGATGATCCTTCGGCAAGCTTCGCGCATGCCACAAGGCCAGCCGATGGCGCATGGATTTTTCCGACACCTGGTCTTCCGGCAGCGGTTGGATGACTTTGTCGTGCACCAGCAAACGGTAGACATAGAGCAACTTCTGGCTCGCCGAATCGGTCGCCTCGAACTCGACCACCTTGCGGCCTTCGGCGTACTGCACGCCCGCTAACAGCGCCGCCTTGAACAGTTCCGCTTCGTGTTTAAGCTTCTTTGCCACTTCGCCTCCCGATTGTTCTATCCAACGCCACTTTTACGCGAAACCGTTGTGCAGCGCTCGCCGATGAGGTGCCTGCTGACGACAGTCTAGCTGCCTAGCAGCCTGTCGGGCTTTGCGCCTGAGATGCGTTGTGAGGCTTAAGCGGATGGCTGCAAGGCGCGGCGCGTAGAAAACGATCGCCGAAAGCACTTCCGGCGCACTTGCGATGAAAGTCCTACAGGCCGCGAGCAGCGGCCTTGATCCTGGAACTTTGCGCGCGTGCCGTGGCAATCCAGGTACGGCGATCGCCGCGACCTGTCCGTGAACCTGCCCTTTTGCCAAAAGTCACACTTGCGTATTGATATCTTTGTGATATCTTTTTAGCACCAACCAGGAGATAGGTCATGACCAAAGAGATTCGCAAATCCACCTCGCCCGGCATTCCCATGCTGCTCTTGCTGTTGGGCTTGATCGTGACCACGGTGCTGTTGTTTATCCAATCGGTCAATAGTGGCGCGGTGATGCTGGCCCTGCTGCTGGTCGTGGCCGGCTTGGTGGAGTTCTTCCTGCTGTTTGGTTTGTTCATGGTGCAGCCCAATAACGCGGTGGTATTGCAGTTATTTGGCCGCTATGTGGGCACCGTGCGCGATGAAGGCTTGCGCTGGGCCAACCCGTTTTTCTCCAAGCGCGCGGTATCGCTGCGCGTGCGCAACTTCGAATCGAACAAGCTCAAGGTTAATGAATTGGATGGCTCACCAATCGAAATCGCATCGGTTGTGGTCTGGCAGGTGGTCGATTCAGCGGAAGCGCTATTCCTGGTCGACGACTTTGAAAACTTCGTACACGTGCAGTCAGAATCGGCGCTGCGGCAAATGGCAACCACCTATCCCTACGATTTGCATGACGACGTCAAGATTGCGTTGCGCAGCCATTCCAAAGAGATCTCCGAGCATCTGCAGGCCGAGATCCAAGAGCGTCTGGCGCAAGCCGGTGTCAAAGTGATTGAAGCGCGCATTAGTCATCTGGCCTACGCGCCGGAAATCGCCAGTGCAATGTTGCGTCGCCAACAGGCCAACGCGGTCATTGCCGCGCGCACTCGCATTGTCGAAGGCGCAGTCAGCATGGTCGAACTCGCGTTGGATCAACTGAGTAAGCGCGGCGTTATTCAATTGGATGAAGAACGCAAAGTGGCGATGGTCAGCAATCTACTGGTGGTCCTGTGCAGCGATGGCAATGCCCAACCCGTGATCAACACGGGCAGCCTGTACGGCTGATGTGCGATGGCCGAACGCAAAGCCTATCCACTGCGTGTCAATGCCGAGGTCCTGGATGCGATGCAGCGCTGGGGCGACGACGAGTTACGCAGTTTGAATGCGCAGATCGAATACGTATTGCGCGATGCACTGCGCCGCAGCGGCCGAATCAAGAGCTCGGTCGCCGCGCCAGAAGTGCTAAAACCGGAGATTTAGCCGGGTTGAGTCTGCCCCTCCGCCAGTCGCGCTTCGATCCGCACCCAAAAACCGTCCACTTATGGAGAACCTCATGCGATACCCATTCAAGCTGCACTTGATGTGCTTGGCCTTGTTATGCAGCAGCACCAGCTGGGCGCAAGCCGCGCCCAGCCAACTTTGCCTGACGCGCGCCGCAAGCGTGTTGGCTGCACTGGATGCCGGCGAGTTTGAACAAGCTCGGGTCGATTTTGACGAGGGCATTGCTGCCAAAATGAGCGCCGAGCAACTAGCAGCGGTGTGGAATTCGCTGCCGCAGCAAGTCGGCAAGCGCTTGAATGCCGCCGCCGGCCGGCAACAAAGCGCCAATGGCGCGGATCTGGCCATCATTCCCTTGCAGTACGAAAAAGCCTGGCTGGAATTGCAGGTCAGCTGCAATGCGCAAGGACGCATCGTCGGTTTGTTCGTGCGTCCTGGCAGCGCGCCAGAAAGCACGCCAGAACCACCCGCGGATTCGTCTTACTTTAAGGAACGCGAGCTGCCGATCGTCAGTGGCGGGCTGACGCTGCCCGCCACCTTGACACTGCCGACCGGCACACTGCGCGCCGGCATGGTGCTGGTGCATGGCTCTGGCCCGCATGATCGCGACGAGACCATCGGCCCCAACAAACCCTTTCGCGACTTGGCACACGGCTTGGCGCAACGCGGCATTGCCGTGCTGCGTTACGAAAAGCGCAGCAAAGCGCATCCGCTGAGCTTTGCCGGCAAAACCTTCACGGTCAAAGAAGAAGTCACCGATGACGCCGTCGCAGCGCTGCAACTCATCGCAGCGCAAACAGAATTGCAGGGCCAGCCGATTTATCTGCTCGGCCACAGTCTGGGCGCGCTGCTGGCGCCGCGCATCGCAAAACAGCACGCCGTTGCCGGGATGATCTTGCTGGCCGCGCCGGCGCGTAGCCTGACGGATATTCTGCCGGTGCAAATGGCTTACATCACCCAACTGGATGGCACCGTCAGCAGCGAAGAACAGGCAGCGATCGATCACATCGACAAAGACTTGGCGAAAGTGCGTGCACTCAACTCCGACGCCGACCACAGCGCGGAACTGATACTCGGCGCGCCAGCGGCGTATTGGTTGGATCTGCGCAGTTATCAGCCAGTCGAGCTGGCAGAATCCTTGGATACGCCGATTTTGCTGCTGCAGGGCGAAGGCGATTACCAAGTGACGATGGCCGATGACTTTGAAGTTTGGCGCAAGGCGCTGAGCAAAAGTGATCATTTTACTGCGCAGAGTTTTGCCGGACTCAGTCATTTATTCATGCCCGCTGGTGATCCACCCGGCCCGGCCGATTACGAAAAAGCCGCTCATATCGATCCCAAACTGATCGATAGCATTGCCAATTGGGTAGCTGATCGTTAAGCGAGCATCCTTGGATCATGCGTTTAACCGTATGGCAGGGTTTCCGCGCGACGCGCAATCGGCGATTCTTGCACTCCATCCCTAAAATCGCGCCCTGCAATGTCCTGGCCTTACGGTCTTTCGATTCTGCTGCAGTTGATTTGCCTGATCCACGTGGTGCGCAGTGGCCGACCCTATTGGTGGATCATCGTTATCGTCATCGGCTCCTATCTGGGTGTCGCCCTGTATGTTCTGACGCAGATTTTGCCTGATCTGCAAAACGATCCACGCGCCCGCCGCGCCGCCAAAGGTTTAGCCAAACGCATTGATCCGGAAAAGGATTTGCGCGCATTGCGCGATGAACTAGCGCGCGCCGACACCGTGCAAAATCGCTTGCGCTTAGGCGCCGAGTTTTTGGAACTGGGGGAAGCCGCCGAGGCCGAACAGGTGTTTCGCGCCTGTTTGCGCGGCATGCACGCGACCGATCCCGACATCCTATTGGCGCTGGCCAGGGCGCAATTTGCCCAGGACAAAGCGCAAGACAGCCACGACACGCTGCGCACCTTGCACAGCACCAATCCGGATTTCAAATCCACCGACGGCCATTTGCTCTATGCCCGCACATTGGAAGCACTGAGCCGCAACGACGAAGCTTTAGCCGAATACGAGGTGCTGGATGAGTCCTTCCCCGGCGAAGAAGCCCGCGTGCGTAAAGCGCAATTGTTGCTCAAACTAGCGCGCGACGGCGATGCCCGCGCCGTGCTGGAGAGAGTGGTCAGCCGCGCGCGGATTGCGCCAGACTTCTACAAAAAAGCGCAGAAACCGTGGATTGATCGCGCCGAACAGTTGCTCAAATAGGCAGCGTAACTGAGCGGCGAGGCATGCGCCGCCGTTCATTCCAGGCAGACGACAGTCTCCAGCGCATGCCGTGGCAATCCAGTGACTTTCTGGACGTCAAAGGCGAAGTCGCTGGATTGCCGCTGTCGCCTAGGGCTCCCTCGCAATGACGAGCCTTGTGGGTTCATGGCCCCTGTGCACTTTCCGGCTGAAAAAGAGCGCTTGCAATGACGAAGGTTCGAGCTCGTCTCAATGGCATTGCTCGGTAAGCCACCCGTTCTACGCACACGGATCGCGATTCATCGCTCTTGCATAAGGGCCGGCGTTTTCGTCACGCTCGTTGCCACGGCGCAATAGCGCGGAAGGGCGGGCTATTTCGCGGCAGGCTTGGGTGCGCGCTACCCGCGACTGGCGCACTTTGACCTTCGCTTGTTTGCCTGCACCCGACTCTGATGTTGCGGCTCGGTTGCTGCAGGGTGTGTGTTGGTACCAACTACGATTGCCCTCCTCGCAAAAGTACGACACCCGGATGTCTACTCGGCGCCCAGTCGTTGAGCGATAGCGGCGCACTTGGATCGGCGTCGCTGCGCTGGCGGTTTGGCTGGCGGCCGGCGCGGGCGGTGGAGCGCTCAACTGCAGTGTGCGCAGTGCGCTCGCACAGGGCTTACGATCACTGAATTCGCGCTCGCCCATCGCGCCGCGACATTCATGAACGGTCAAGGAGCTAGCCTGCAATGGGGCGCAGCAAAGCAGCAAAGCCAAAAGAAAAATACGCATAGTGAAAGGCCAGAAATCGAACAGGTGCGCAGCATCACGGTCCACGATGTGCTGCGCATCCGCAGAATTCTGATCTAGCTGTAGGATTTTTCTGACCGTGCCAGTGCAGCACCGTTTGCTGCGGGCTAGTCAAAAAAAAGCCTCGATCTGAGTGAGATCGAGGCTGTTTGTGGCAACGTGGATCGGCAGGCTGAAAGAGAAACAGCGAGCTAGATCACGCCAAGTCGAAGCGATCCAAGTTCATCACCTTGCTCCACGCGGCGACGAAGTCATTGACAAACTTCGATTGCGAGTCCGCCGCGGCATACACCTCAGCAAGCGCTCGTAGCTGCGAGTTTGAGCCGAACACCAGGTCGACCACCGTGCCAGTCCACTTGAGTTCGCCGGTTTTACGACCGAAACCTTGCAGTACGTCGGCGTTGGCGTTCGAGCGCTTCCAACTGGTGTCCATGTCGAGCAGATTGACGAAGTAGTCGTTGCTCAAAGTCTCCGGACGTTTGGTGAACACGCCATGCTGGGATTTGCCGACGTTGGCGTTCAGCGCACGCAGGCCGCCGATCAACACCGTAAGCTCGGGCGCGGTCAAGTTCAGCAGTTGCGCCTTGTCGATCAACAACTCGGCCTGGACGCCTGCAAAATCGTCTTTGACGAAGTTCCGGAAGCCATCGGCATTCGGCTCAAGCGCCGCGAAGGATTCGACGTCGGTTTGCTCTTGTGAGGCATCCGTGCGGCCCGGATTGAAGGGCACGCTGACGTCAGAACCGGCCAGAGTAGCCGCAGTTTCGATGGCCGCGCAGCCGCCCAGCACGATCAAGTCGGCCAGAGAGATCGTCTTGCCACCGGTCTGCGCAGCATTGAAGTCATTCTGGATGCCTTCCAGTGTGGCCAGAACCGTTGCTAATTCGGCCGGTTGGTTGACCTCCCAGTCCTTCTGCGGTGCGAGGCGTATGCGTGCGCCGTTGGCGCCACCACGTTTGTCGCTGCCGCGGAAGCTGGCTGCAGAAGCCCATGCTGTGCTGACCAGCTGCGAAATCGACGGACCGGAGGTGAGCAGCTTGGTCTTCAGCAGCGCGATATCTTGTGCATCGACCAAGGGGTGATCGACGGCGGGGGTCGGATCTTGCCAAATCAACACTTCTTCCGGTACCAACTTGCCGAGGTAACGGGCGCGTGGACCCATATCGCGATGCGTCAACTTGAACCAAGCGCGCGCGTAGGCATCCGCGAAGGCTTGCGGGTTCTGGTGATAGTGGCGTGAGATTGGCTCGTAGATCGGGTCAAAACGCAGCGACAAATCCGCTGTGGTCATCATCGGGCGGTGTTTCTTCGCTGGATTGTGCGCATCTGGGATCAGATGCTCTTCGCGCACATCCTTCGGGTGCCATTGCCACGCGCCGGCGGGGCTCTTCGCTAGTTCCCACTCATAGCCGAACAGCATGTCAAAGTAGCCCATATCCCACTGGGTCGGGTTGGGTTTCCACGCGCCTTCGAGGCCGCTGGTGATGGAATATTCGCCCTTGCCAGTGCCAAAGCTGTTTTGCCAGCCTAGGCCCTGCAGTTCAATGTCTGCGCCTTCTGGTTCGCGGCCGACTTGAGCGGCGTTGCCGGCGCCATGTGCTTTACCGAAGGTGTGACCGCCTGCGACCAGCGCAACGGTTTCTTCGTCATTCATTGCCATGCGCGCAAAGGTCTCGCGCACATCGCGGCCCGATGCAATTGGGTCGGGATTACCGTCCGGGCCCTGCGGGTTGACGTAGATCAGGCCCATTTGCACGGCGCCCAGCGGATTGGCTAACTCGCGATCGCCAGAATATCGGCTATTTGGCTTATCGCTAGTTGCCAGCCACTCGCGCTCTGCGCCCCAATTGATTTCGTCTTCTGGTTCCCAGATATCCGCGCGGCCGCCAGCGAATCCGAAGGTCTTGAAGCCCATCGTGTCCATCGCCACCGTACCCGCCAAAATAACCAGATCTGCCCACGAGAGTTTCTCGCCGTACTTCTGCTTGATCGGCCACAAAAGGCGACGCGCCTTATCGAGATTGCCGTTATCTGGCCAGCTATTCAGTGGCGCAAAACGCTGTCCGCCGCTGCCACCGCCGCCGCGACCATCGGCAATGCGATAGGTGCCCGCTGCGTGCCAAGTCATGCGGATGAAGAACGGACCATAGTGACCATAATCCGCCGGCCACCACTCTTGCGAATCGGTCATCAGCGCGCTGAGGTCCTGGACGAGTGCATCCAGGTCGAGTGACTTGAAGGCTTGCGCGTAGTTAAACGCTGCACCCATCGGGTTGGACAACGCGGAGCGCTGGTGAAGGATCTTCAAGTTCAGCTGATTTGGCCACCAGTCGGCATTAGAAGGGCCGTTGCCCCGTGCAACCGTGTGACTGCCAGCGCCGCCGGAAAACGGGCACTTGGATTCGGTCGTCATGTTTCTCTCCCTAATTTGTAGAGGATGTACGGCCGCGGCAATGTAGTTTCTCCGGGCCGATAGAGCAACGCAATTCTTTCTATACATTCGATAGTTCAGGTGAATGAGTCTGGCCTGGATGTTCTTGCGGCAAAACTGGGGCATCCAAAGGTACGGCGTCCGCCGCGTCAATGGTCAAATTATTCGGCAATTCCTGGTTGGCGAAAAAAGCCAGCATGCAGCGATTGGTGGCGTCGATCGAATCAAAGGGTGTGCCGTGCCGCGAGCCGGCAACGACCACTAACTGCGCGTGCACATGCTCAGCCCAGCGGTATTTTTCAGCCAGCGGGGTGTAATCGTGCTCGCCGGCCAGCATCAGCATCGGCGTACGCAAGGCGCTGCAGCGTTCTGCGGCGCACCAATCAGCAAGCGCGCGTGCGCAGCGCAAGTAGGGTTCAACCGATGCGGCGCTGAGCACGTCGATCACGCGCTGACGCATCGCGGCTTGGTGCGGATCAGGAAATAGCCGGCGACCCACCATTTGCGCCGTGCGCGGCAGGCCAAGCACTTTGACCAGCACCATTTGCAGGTTGAGTTCCAGCCATTTGCGCCAGTGATCAACCCGATAACTGGGCAGACTGTTGATGGTCGCCAGTTTGTGCACCCGCTCTGGCCGTTGCAGCGCCATTTCCAAGGCGACCGCGCCGCCCATCGAGAAGCCGGCGATATGGCTGCGCTGAATGCCTAGTTGGTCCAACAACTGCCAGAGCTCGCTGGCAAAGGTTTCGATAGACAGCGGATCGGCGCCAACTGGACTTGCCCCGCAGCCGCGCAAATCGGGCACGATCAAGTGGTGTTGTCTCGCCAACGGGCCGATCTGAAATGCCCAGTCATCGCCACTGGAACCTAGCCCATGAATCAGCAGCAGCGGCGATCCAGCACCATACCTACGTACCCGTAACGACGAACCCGTCATTCGGCGATTACCAAAACTACCGCCGGCCCAATGCGCGCGGCATGGTTTTCCAGACTGTCGTTTTGCGCGGGTAAGTCCTCGCCCGCTGCCGCTCCATGCCGCAACAAACTCTGCAGAAAGCTCACTTTGACCGCGTAATTGACGTTTTGTGGTGTGTCGCCGGTCCATTTGTAGACTTGCGCCGCTGATAACTTGGCGGTGACCAATCCGACCACTTCGCCATCGCGATTGAGCAAGGGCCCGCCACTGTTGCCACTCTGCACGGGCACCGAAATTTGATAGAGGCGCGGGTCGTCGCGCATACCGGTGGTGGAGTTAACAATGCCGGTGGTCAATTTGGCGTTGTTCCCCATGATGTCGGTATGTGGATAGCCCAAAGTGAATACTTCTGCGCCAATCACCGCCTCGCGGTTGGCCAGTGGTAGACCCGGCGGCAACTGGCCGGCGACTCGCAATAAGGCAACGTCATTGTCCTTGTCGATCTGTCCCACAAATGCGGTGGCTTCACGGCCGCCAGCAAAGCGCACGCGGATGCGATCTTTACCGTCAATCACGTGATGATTGGTAGCAATCAAACCATGCGTCACCCAACCCGTGCCGGTGACCGGACTGCTGGCCTTGGCGGCGGGTGGCGCGGTTTTGTTTTGTTCGGCCAGCGTCGCGCCAGTGCGTCCGCGCTTGCCAAAACTGCCACCAATACAAGCATCTTGCGCGCGCCCGGCGATCTCAACATCGTAACTGGATCTAGATGCCGCAAAGATGTAGTTGACCAACTCCCGCAAGGCAATGCTATCGACATTGATGTTCTCGCGAACTTCCAGCTGCCGCATCGATTCATTCGCCGCGCTGATCGATACGCCGCTGCGGCTCATTTGCGCCAAACGCAGCGCCACGCCGTGAATGGCATTGCAGTATTTGCGGCGCTCGTCGCTGATCGTCTTGCTGGCGACGCTGCTCTGCTGGGCGGTGGTGCCTTCCGGCGGTGGCGACTGCGTGTATTGCACGCGCCCTTGATCATCCACCCAACGATAGATTTTCTGCGCCTGCGCAGCAGTGGCGCCAATTCCGCCCAGCAGCGCGATGGCGAACAGAACCCAGCAGGTTCGCACGGTCATTGGGTTTCCAGCGCAGGCGAGGGCGTGGATCATCGCCCGATAGGCGCGCTGCCACAATGGTGAATATCTGTGCCAGCGCTTTAGTCGGTCTTCGGTACAAAGGCTAGGCCAAACTCAACGACCAGCGGCGCTTGCTCACGCACCGATGGTAGGTCAGACGCAAACTCGCTATCGCCCGCGGGATAGCCCGACGGGCGCGCGCTGCCTTCGGCCAGATCGGGCGGCGCTAAGCGCACTGCCAGGCTGCCGGGACTGAGAAAGGCCTTGGCCAACGTGCCATCGGCCCAATTGCTGACGTAGCCGCCGTAGTCCCAGTCAAAGCCCAAAAATTTGAACGGACGGCCATTCAGTCGATCCAATTCCGTGCTGCTCATGCCCATTTTGATACCCAATGGGCCA
>Ga0163144_10031883_pt1 | contig 10030 bp, 10 predicted proteins | sample OliLak19BULKMAT1_FD_123175 | JGI IMG/M metagenome (GOLD analysis project Ga0163144, IMG submission 123175) | Freshwater microbial mat bacterial communities from Lake Vanda, McMurdo Dry Valleys, Antarctica - Oligotrophic Lake LV.19.BULKMAT1 | ecosystem: Environmental > Aquatic > Freshwater >...
ACACGCTCAAGGACCCTTCCGAATTCCTGTTCAACAACCGGCGCAAACGGGTTCAAACGTTCGAGTCGGCCGCGAGTGCGGGAACCAATGTTTTCGCGACGCTCAACTCCGTGTCGCAGTTGCTGCTGCACAAATTCAGCCGGGAGAACCAGGCGACTGGCGCAACCACGCCGGCACCCCGGTGACCCCGGCCCGCTCCTGTTCCCCGCCCTCCTCTCGTTTCGTTTCATCCATACCCTCATCCATACCATGGAGTCCATCCCAGTACTAACCATCGAGGATGTCGCCGACATCGACGGCATCCTCCAGGATTATATCCAGAAGTCCGAATCCGACCTGGCGGTGGTCGTCGACAAGGGCGGCAACGTCCTCTCCCAATTCGGCGATTTGGAGGTGATTGATGTCACCATCATCGGAGCCCTCGCCGCCGGTTCGTTCGCCGCCACGAAAGAACTCGCCAAGCGGATCGGCGAGGTCGAGTTCAACGCGCTGTTCCACCAGGGCAATGGGACGCACATGTTCATGACCTCCGTCGACGAGGACACGATCATGATCACCGTGTTCGGCAGCGAAACCACCATCGGACTGGTTCGGTTCTACTCGACCGGTGCCGCGAAAGCCCTGGCGAAAATTTTGAATGTCTTCCGCACGCGCACGAGCCCCGGATTTAATTTCGAGGAAGGCGATCTGGGCGGGGGGGCAGTTTTTCACGAGAATCCCTGACCGCAGGGTGGCCGACGGGCGAGCGGGGGTCGCCGGGATGCCGCCACCCACCACCCGACGATGATCGATCTGTTGCAGAAGGGCGGGCCGCTCATGTGGGTGCTGCTGTTCTGCAGCATTGTGGCGCTTGCCGTCTTCGTCGAGCGCATGGCCCACTATCACCGTGCGCAGATCGATGTCGGCGAGTTTCTCCAGGGTCTGGCCGCCCTCATCCGCAAGGGCAATCTCGCGGAGGCGTTGCACGAGGCCGCCGCGACGCCCGGCCCCGTCGCCCGGGTCATCCACGCGGCACTCCTGCATCACGAGGCGCCCCGCATGGAACTCCGCGAGATCATTCAGGAGACCGGCCAGTTGGAGGTCCCAAAGCTGGAGGATAAGTTGCCGATCCTCAGCATGCTCGCCCACGCCGCCCCACTCCTCGGGCTCCTGGGCACCGTGCTTGGCCTGCTCGATGTCTTCATCAAGCTGTCGGCGGTCTCCGGATACGCCACCACTTCCGATATTGCCTCCGGCATGTACCAGAGCCTTCTCACCACCGCCGCCGGGCTCGCCATCGGGATCGCGGCACATGTCGGCCATTCCTACCTCTCCGCCTGGGTCAACAGCCTGCTGCACGACATGGAACGGGGCGGGATCGAAGTGCTGCACCTCCTGAGCGAACCCCGCGGCGAAGCCGACATCATCGAATTCCACGGACGTCAGAGCGCGGGCGGGCGCGATCACCGCCGCCCATGAAGCTCCTCCGGAATCACCGGAGCGAGCCGGGCAACCTGATCCTTTTGCCGTTCCTGAACCTGCTGTTTCTGTTCGCGGCGTTTCTGCTGATTTTGACCCGGTTCGTCGGGCAGCCCGGTTTTGCCGTTTCGTTGCCGAGTTCGCCGTTCCTGAACGCGCCGGATCAGACCGCGCTGGGGGTCAATCTGACCGCCTCACCCATCCCATCGCTGTTTTTCAACGACCAACGGATGTCTCCGGAGGAGTTCTCGGCCGCGCTCGTCGCCCTGCCTCCTCCGCGGCGGACGGTGGTCATCCGGGCGGACCGCCGGGTGCCCTTCGAGTTCGTTGCGCGCGTGAGTGGTATTTGCATGCAAAGCGGATTTCCAGTGGTCCTGGCCGCCGCTCATCCGAACCCATGAAGCTGATCGCTTCCGCCGGCCTGGGATCCATCTTTCGGTGGCCGGCCCGCCGTCATGCGGGCCTTGCCTTCCCGCTCCTCCTCGTTGCCTCCGCCGTCGTCCATCTGGTGAGCGGTTTTCTTTTTGATATCCAATACCCCGACCCCACCCCGCCCGAGCGCCCGGTGGTCTCCCTGCAACTCGCCCTCCCGGGCACCCCGCTCGGCAATCTCCTTGCCCCGACGCAACCTCCCGATACCGAGGCCCTCGCACGACTCCTGCTGGCCACCGCCACCCGCTACCGGCCGGGGTTCGAAACCCGGGCCGCAGAACTTCGGGAACTGCCCATTTCGCCTCCCCCGCCCGCGCTGCTCTCCCATCGCGAACCCGGTGCCGTCCGGATGGCGCCGGGAACGGTTGCCGTTCCGCCGACGCCGCGCGGTTCGGAGCCTGCCGTCGTTCCATCGGGCTTCGTGTTCTTTTCGCAGGCGCTCCAAGCCCGATCCCCCGAAAAACCCAATCCCGCCCCTCCGACGCCGGACATCGGTCCCCGGTTGCCCCCGACCACGTTTCTGATCGCCGTGGGCACGGACGGTTCGGTGCTTCACTGTTTTCGCCAGGAGACCAGTGGCGACGAGACCGTGGACCACGCGGCCCGGGCGTGGGTCCGGGCTCATCGCTTCGCCCCAACCAACGACCTGACCTGGGGGATGGCCCGCTGCGTCTGGGTTCAGCCGCCGCCCTGAGCGGCTCACGACCGGTGCGCATGCCATGATTCGCGTCAGCCTGGCCCAACTGGTGGCGGTCTATTTGTGCCTGTTCCTCGGGTGCATCCTGACTCTATGGCTGTCTTACGGCGCCCGGCGCCAGTTTCGTCAGAACCGCCGCTCCCGCAACCGGTTGCAGTGCACCGTCTGCGGCCTGGCTTACGAGGACCGATCGGCAGCCATCGTGCCCGAGTGCCCACGCTGTCTCAGCCGGAACGAACGCACACCGGAAATCGGCATCTGAACCGACCGTCCGTCCCGGTTCACCAGGCCGTACGCCCCGACAAAGCGCGCATCAGCGTGACCTGATCCGCGTGCTCCAGCCCGCCGCCCGCTGGCAATCCTTGCGCAATCCGGGTGATGCGCACCCCCATGGGACGTAAGAGATCGGCGAGATAATGCGAGGTGGCCTCTCCCTCGACATCCGCGCTGAGAGCCAGGATGACTTCCGCAACCCCGGTCCGGACCCGCTCGACGAGCGGACCGACCCGCAATTGTTCCGGGCCCACATGGTCCAGCGGGGCGATGCGTCCGCCGAGCGCGTGGTACTGTCCGCGAAATGTGCCTGTCCGCTCAATCGGCAATACGTCCGTGGCGCGCTCCACCACACACATCACCGAGGCGTCCCGGTGCGGGTCGGAGCAGAAAGCACAGATCGGCCCGGTCGCGAAAAAGCCGCAGCGTTCACATTCGGTCACCTCCGCTTCACACCGCACCAGGGCGGAAGCCAGGGCACCCGGGCGGGCATCGGGGCTGCGCACGAGCCAGAGCGCGATCCGCTCGGCGCTGCGCGGGCCGATCCCGGGCAACTTGCGAAGTTGCCCGGCGAGTTCGGCCAGCGGTCCGGGATATTCGATGCTCATGGGTGGGTCAGCACGCGGGGCGCCCCGGTTCCGTCGGATGGTCGGATGCTGCCGGCCCGGGCATTGACGTCGAGCGCCTCCCGGGCGCGGGCGAGATGGAACTCGCAGAGCGGATCCGGCCCGCTGAGCGCCAATGCCGGCTCCAACAGCTCGACCGCATCCTGCCAACGCGCCTCACGGACGCGCACCACGCCCCGCCAATAAAGCGATCTCGCCTCACGCACGGCATCGGACACCGCCGCGTCAGCCCGGCCCAGCGGCTCGTACACCTCGCTGGTGGCGTCGCAAGCGGGCGGAGTCAGGAGGGTGGCGGGTCGGAAACCGAATACCTGACCCGCAGCCGCATGTGCCCCGGGCCCCACCAACACCTGCGTTCCGAGCCCGAGGTTCCACCGGGCCAGCCGACGCGCAAAATCCAGCGGCGGGCCGCTCGCCCCGAAAGCACCCGCCTGGCCGGACCCAAAGACGCCGAGCACCGCCTCGTCCTGCTCGACGCCGATGCGAAAGTCGATCCCGGACGACCGATGATCGGCCAACTCGAAGGCCGCCTCGATCGCAGCGACCGCGGCGGTGCCGGGCGTAACCGGTGGAGCGAAGAGCGCGCACAGTCCTTCGCCATCACATTCCGCCACGTACCCGCCGTGCCGGGCGAGCACAAGCGATGCGGCGGCAAGGAACCGGTTGATCGACGAAACGCGGGTCGCGACGTCGTCCAGCTCAGGTTCGCCGGCATGAACGAGCTCGCAAACCAGCACGGCGACCTGTTCCCGCGTGCCGTCCATCGGGAGTTCCTGCGAATCATCGACGAGGCGGCGAAAGTTTTCGGGGCTGACCCGATCCCCGAGCACCTCGCGCAACACACGCTTGCGCCGACCCCCTTCCGTCCGCGAGTAAAGCATTCCCCCGAGGAACGCCAGGCTCGCCGCCAGACCCGTCTGCACCGCGGGGAACGCGACGCCGAACAAGCCCGATACATAAACGAGGGTACCCAATTGGAGGAGGGTGCCGCCTGCCACAACACACTTGAGGAACGGTCTCGGGATATCGACGGTTGCCCACGCGAGGCCGTAAGCCGCCGCCGCGCAGAGACCAAGAAGCCAGGCGGGCGACACGGGATCGGACGGGACCGGCAAGCGGGCGAAATGGTGCAGGGCGACTTCCCACGAGCGGAAAACACCGGCCATCTCAAGCGCCCAGACCAGCGCGAGGACCAGGGTTCCGAGCAGCAGCGTGGCGCGGAGCGGACGCATCATCAGGCGGGAACCCGGGAAGGCCCGATCGGGGCGGGAATGGGACGCGCAAACCGTGCGGGGGGGGCCAGTGGAGCGTGACGCATCATGGATTCGAGGCTGGCGGGACGGGCGGACGGGGCGTCGTGTCAGTCCCCGGCCTGGGCGACCGCGAAGAAGAGCTCGAGCTCTTCCCGGAACTCATCCGACTTCTGCGAGGCATCCAGCAGCAGTTTGCGCCCCTCGTCGGTCTGCCCCATTTCGTAGGCGAACACTCCGAGCAACCACTGTCGGCGGGCCTGTTCGCCCGCGGGCGACTTCGCGTTGAATTCCTTGGCCATGTCCAGAACCGAGCGAAGCGCCAGCTCGTTCCAGGCGACCGGGGCCACTCCGTACGGGAGTTTGATTCGGATCTCGGCCTCGCTGGCCTGCGTAAGATTGCCGGGAAGCGGCGCGCCGCTGGATCGCAGGAGCGGCTTGGCATACCCCTTCGCGCCCAGGTCGCTGATGAGACGGGACTTGAACTCCGCGAGCCACGCGGCTTTTTTCCGCACCGCATCCGCCAGCCGTTTCGAATCGGGATCGCCGGGCACGAAGGCGTTGGCCTCCGCAGACACGCCGGCAAACTGATACAGCGGCACCTTGGCCCGGTAACTGGCAAGCAGCTTCTGAAAGCCCTCCGCGTCCTTTGCCTTATCGACCGGCTTCGGCTTGGGCGGCTCCGGGGTGGCGGCGGTGGTGGAAGCCACTGCGGTTGCCGTGGCGAGCGTGCCGTCCGAGCGCAATCGCTTTTCAATGGCGTCCAGTTCCGTCGCCAGACGACCTCGCATCGACAGATTCATCTTGGCATCCCGAATCCGGCTGAGCGCCAGATTCAGGTCCTTGGGCCGGCCCGAGGGGCCGACGGCGTCCAACGCCGCGCGGTAGGCCCGGTAATCCTGAAGATAACGCCGGGCAACCGGCTTGTAATTGGCGATCCAATCGTGCGGGGGTTTCGGTTCGGCGGTGGTGTATTCCTCGAGCAAAACCGCCGCGTCATCGAATACGCCGAGGTTCCAGTCCTTGAGCCCCAGCGTGAGCAGGGCAAAAGCCTCAAACCCATTCTTGTCGTAGATTTTGGCCGCCGTCTTGAGGATCGCCTTCTCGTCCGCCACCAAAAGGCCGAGATCGACGAGGAACTGGGCGAGCGGCAGGTCGCTGGGATCCTTGGAGTAGGGACCGGCGTTCGCGATCCCATTGAAGACCGTTCCGGCTGTCTTCAGATCACCGCCCAACAGGTGGGAGAGCCCGCGATGCGCCGATACCCAAACGCCGAGGGGTTGGGACAATGCACCGGAACGCTGCACCGCCTCGAACTTGGCCAGAGCGCCGAAGGAATCCCCGGAAGCCAGCAACTGCCGGCCTTCCTCGTAAGTTCCCCGCACCGGGTCGATCAAGGACGGAGGTTTGCCCGGCCCGGAGGCCCCCGGCGCCGGCCGCTCTTTGCCCGACCCCGTGAGACGCTTGAAATTGAGCGCGAAAATCAGCGCCACAACCAATGCCAGCCCCACCATGGCCAGCGTGATCCACCCGGTGAACCGTTGGCTCTCCTCGTCTTCCACCACCACCCGGGCCCGCTGCTGCGGCCGCGCGGCTCCATCTTCGACCCGGGACCGCGCATAGCGGAGATGTTCGATTAGCTCCGCGTAGGAGGCATAGCGATCCTCACGCTCCTTCTTGAGCATCCGGTTCACCACGTAGGCGGTTTCACTGCTCACATCCGGTGCGAACGCCTGGAGACTCACCGCCCGACTCCGGATATGCCGCAACGCAACCAGCGAGGCGGTCTGATCCTCGAACGGCGGGCGCCCCGCAATGGCGTGAAAGAGCGTCGCCCCCAAACTATACATGTCACTGCGAAAATCCTCCTGCTCCCGATTCAACCGCTCCGGAGACACATAGTAGGGGGTTCCCCAGACCTCGCCCTTCGCCTCAGCCTCGTCCTCGAGCAGGGTGGCCAGACCGAAATCCACAATCTTGGAAGTCCGGGCGTCGGCGAACAGGATATTCCCAGGCTTCACGTCCGAGTGGATCAGACCGCGCTGATACGCCGCTTCGAGGCCCTGCGTGATCTGAATCCCAACGTCCAAAACCTGAATCTCCGCGATCCGCTTCTGGAGCTGCATCAAATCGTCCAAGCTGCCCCGGTCAACACACTCCATCGCCAGGTAAAACTGCCCGTGCGCCGTTCCGGAAGAATAGACCTTCACGACGTGCGGATGGTTGATGGACGCGGTGATCTTCGCTTCGCGCTCGAGCTTCTGCACAAACTCCTGCTTACCGCTGAAATCCTTGCGCAGGACTTTCAAGGCCACTTCGCGGGCCAGATTCGTGTCCACAGCCCGGTAAACCGTCCCCATGCCGCCGTGCCCGAGCACCTCCATCAGCGCGAAGTTATTAAACCGCCGCTCGACGCGCATCGCCGTCCCGCACATCGGGCAATGAACCACGTCAAACGGGTCCTGCTCGCTCACGTCCACCAAGGCGGCGCAGTTCAGACAGGTCTGCACCAACTCGGTCGGCACCTGCGGATCGGTCTCGGGGGAGGACATGACCCGTGAATGTAAAAGCACGCCCCGCAAAGGCCAAGCCTGATCCTCAGTCCGATACCAGTCCGCAGGGTCCACAGGTGGGATTGCCGGGCCGGGCCGCTTCTGCGTAAAGTTCCCGCCTCCGAATCCCGCATGACCACCATCCGCATCCGAGTTCCCGCCACCACCGCCAATCTCGGTCCCGGATATGATTGCCTCGGCGTTGCGCTGCGCCTTTACAATGTCGTGACGGTCCGGCGCGGACGGTCGGGCTCCGCGCATCCGATGGCGGATGAAGCCGGCGAGGCACTTTTCCGGGCAGCCGGTATTCGACCGTTCCGATTCACCTGGAAGATCGAGGGGGCGGTGCCGGTGTCGCGGGGACTCGGAAGCAGCGTCACCCTGCGGCTCGGGATCCTGCACGGCCTGAACCGGCTGTCCGGGGCCGGCCTCACCCGCGACCGGCTCTTCCATCTGTGCACCGAGCTCGAGGGTCACCCGGACAACGCGGCCCCTGCGGAGTTTGGGGGGTTCAACGTCGCGTGCCCGAGCGGGGGACGCATCCGGTTCCCGGTGGATTCCTCACTCCGATTCGTCCTCCTGATTCCGGACCACGAGGTCCGGACCGCCGATGCCCGGCGGGTCCTCCCGGCCCGCATCGCGCACGCAGCGGCGGTTCGTTCGCTGGGCCACGCCTGCCGGATCACCGCAGCCTTTGCCTCCGCCAACTATCGCGCGCTACGCGGGGCGTTCGGGGATGAACTCCATCAACCGTTCCGAACACCCCTGTTGCCCGGGCTGCCCCGGGTGATCGAAGCGGGCACGGCGGCGGGTGCGCTCGGTGGGTTCCTGAGCGGCTCCGGCTCGACCCTTGCGTGCGTGACCCTTCGCGGAGCGGAACGAGTGGCCGCCGCGATGCGGGAGGCCTGGGGCGAGGGTGGGGCCCACACGGTGGTGACCGCCGCCGACAACGCGGGCACCCGCATCCTGGGCTGAACCGATGCCGCGCTGGGTCGATACGTTTGAGGAATTCGCGGTCGATGTGATTCTCGAACGCCGTTACGGCAAGCGGGCCGCGATGCTGCGGCTGCTGCTGCGAGGCCTCTCCCGCATCTATGAGCCCCTCGTGCAAGCCCGCCTGGGCCTGTTCCGCCAACGGTTTTTCCGCAGCCACCAACTCGGCATCCCGGTCATCAGCGTCGGCAACCTGACCGTCGGCGGCACCGGTAAGACCCCGGTGGTGGAACGGCTCGCCCGCGAATTGCGCGACGGCGGACGACGGGTCGCAATCCTGAGCCGCGGCTATAAGAGCCGGCGCCCGCCCCTGCTCCGGCGCTGGTTCGGACGCAGGATCGAGGGGCCGCGCATCGTGTCGACCGGAGAGGGCCCGCTGCTCGACTCCGCGACGTCGGGCGATGAACCGTTCATGCTGGCGAAGAATCTCCCGGGCGTGGCGGTGTTCGTGGACAAGAACCGCGTGAAAAGCGGCCTGCACGCGATCCGCACCTGGGGGGCGGATGTCATCCTGCTCGACGACGGCATGCAATATCAGCGGCTGCAGCACCGGATCGACGTGGTGCTCGTCGACCGGCTCGCCCCGTTCGGCAATGATTGCCTGCTCCCGCGTGGCACCCTGCGCGAACCCCCCCGCAATCTGCGGCGGGCCCGCTACATCCTCATCACCAAAAGCCGCCCGGGCGCCTCAAACCTCGAACTCATCGAACGCATCCGCGAGTACAACCGCACCGCGGAGATCATCGAATGCCGGCACCGGCCGGTCCACCTCGAGAATCTCCGGACCGGCGAGCATCTCCCGCTTTCCAGCCTCGAAGGGAAGTTCTACGGCGCCATGAGCGGGATTGCCACGCCCGAGAGCTTCGAGAATTCACTCCGCGATCTGGGCGCCCTCCTCGAAATCACCGCCCGGTTCGCCGATCATCACCGGTTCACCGCGAAGGAAATCAAGTCGTTCTCCGAGCGCTGCATTCGCCGCGACGTCGATGCCATCCTCACCACCGAAAAGGACGCCGTCCGAATTCCCGCCGTGGAGACCGGCGAAATGCCGATCTATTTCCTGCGGGTCGAGATCGAGATCCTCTCCGGCCACCCGCACTGGGAACATTTCATCCGCAGACTCTGCGAACCCCAGCCGCTCGTCCGGGCGGAGAAACTCTACGGCTGAGCAGACATGGACTCCGCCGAACGCGAACTGGTGCGCGAATGTCTGCGCGGCGATGCCGCCGCCTGGGATCGGTTCTTCGATCTCCATCACGCCCCCGTCTGCCGGTACATCCTGACCCTGTCCGCCACGCTCATCCCCGAGGATGCGGAGGAAATCGCACAGGAAACCTTCCTGTCTGCCATCCGCAATCTGGGGGGCTTCCGTGGGGCCAGCTCGGCGCGCACCTGGCTGTTCCGAATCGCCGGCAACCGCACCCGCGACACCCTCGAGATGCGGTCGGCCGCGAAACGGGGCGGCGGTGCGGAACCAATCCGACTCGATGCCCCGCGCCCGGACGGGTTGCCCCATGTCGATCCGCCGGATCCCGGGCCCGGGCCGGACAGCGCCCTGCTGGCTGCCGAACAAGGCGACCTGATCCGGCATGCCCTCGACACGCTGGGCGATCCCTGCCGCGAGATTCTCGAGCTTCGCTACTTCGGCGGCCTCTCGTACGAGGAAATTTCCGCCCACCTCCGACTCAACCCCAAAACCGTGAGTTCCCGGCTCTCGAAGTGCCTCGATCGCCTCGAAGAATTGTTGCG
>Ga0163144_10031884_pt1 | contig 10030 bp, 10 predicted proteins | sample OliLak19BULKMAT1_FD_123175 | JGI IMG/M metagenome (GOLD analysis project Ga0163144, IMG submission 123175) | Freshwater microbial mat bacterial communities from Lake Vanda, McMurdo Dry Valleys, Antarctica - Oligotrophic Lake LV.19.BULKMAT1 | ecosystem: Environmental > Aquatic > Freshwater >...
CACTCTATTATCTAGGTGAACGATTGGGGCCTTGCCGCCTCTGATGCCTATGCCCATTATCCCAGCTTCAAGCGCTGCCTTTACGAGCCTGCCGTTATAGGCCGCCCCCTTTGATCTGACATCAACCGCACCTGCTTTTAAATGCCAGCTATCAACCGCACCGCTATTTTTATCATTCCAGTAGGGGCATCTAATGCCGCTGGTTACTGTCATAGGTAGGCCAAAGAGCAACCGCACCTCTAATAGCTTACCTCTAAAGGTAGGCTCTAGGGCTAGGGGCGCCGGGCACTTACTGCCAAGGTCGCACCGACATCTAATCTCTGCCTCTGAGAAATAATCACTAAACAAAGGGCTTACCTCTCAATTCCTCTATCAAGCATCTTCAGAACCATGCTCATCTGGCTATTGTGGACTGCCTGCATCCGCTCGATCTCATTGATTGAGATAGATGCAGACCGTAGCTGTGACAAAAGTTCGGCCTCAACGCTACTGCGCTCACTCTGGATGCGGGTAACGGCGTGGGCTGTACTTTCTACGTCCTTTGATACGCCGGCCACCCAAAAGGCAAATGCGCAGGCCGTAAAGGCTAGGGATATTGGCATAAGAGACTTTTCAGAGATGATTGAGCTAATTGCCATTTCTTGCTGCCTCTCTTTCTGCCATCTCTAGCTCTATCTGCCTCTCTACCATACGTGCATATTTCTGTCTCATCTTGACACTAAAGTTACCGCTCTCTTTGTTATAGGCATGTATGGCATCTAGAAACTTTCTACTAGTCTCTGCTTTCATCATACCTCTAGCCATCATAAAGCTAATGATCTGTAACAGGATTGGAGCTAAAGCCCCAACTAAGCTAAAGATGCCCATGATACTTACTCCGTAGTCCTTATAGGAATTTCTTGGTAGCCGTAGGTTGTGAGCCTATGCCAAAGCCTACCGCCTTTGATGCCTCTGAAAGAATAGATACACCTACCGGGGCTAATCATTAGCTCCCAGCTCATTGCATCCTTGCTTATCGGGGTTGAGGTGCATTCATCGTCCGGCACTGAGTAGACCGGCTCACTAAAGACTACCTTTACTATAAGGCCCGTATAGGCCTGGCATGCTGACACGCCGTCAAAGCCCTCTCTAGTACCGTTACAAAGTAGAACCCCCCTTAGGGTCTCAAAGCCTGACATAAAATCTATATTACCAAGTGAGTGCCTGCCTTTTACTCTTTCAAAGCCAGCTACCTCTACCGGACAGACCCCGTCCTCTACCGTAGCTACTGGGACGTAGGTATAGCTCCACCTATTTTTTTTGCCAAAAATACGTCCTGACCCTGCGTCATCCTGTGTCACTTCCCTATGACAAGATTTAAAGGTCACTAGGTCTAACTCACCAGCAAAGACCATTTCTAGCTGGTACTTGTCTCTTTTAGGTAGCACCGCTACACCTAGATACTCCTTGCCCTCAAAGAGTATCCTTACATCTCTTTTATAGAGTTTCTCCCCAGGGTTAATGACATCGTTAACCGCACCCGGGCTGCAGCTTAGTAGGCATAAAACTAAGGCTAGGTGTCTCATTGTGGTTATACCGCCTATGAGGTTTTTTTAACGGATGCATTCAGGCCCTTGAATGCTTCATATATGGCAACCGCACCCCCGCCTGTAACTAGAGCCATGATAGCCGCGTTAAAGACTGAGAGCCCCCCTGCAACATGGAAGAACCCTGCATAGGATACAGAGAGGACTACTACTGCTATGCGGCTATATTTGAAGCTTGGGAAAAGCTTTAGGATTTGTACTGCGACTGTAACCAGTGTCATGCCAATGGCTACAGGGGCGCTGGCCTTCCAGTTCTTCAAGAGCTCAATGAGTGCATAAAGAGCGTCTACAGGTGGGACCTCTACGCCACCGGGAGATCCCTGGGAAAAGGCTACGGCTGATAAAGAGATGGTGACTAGGATTAGAGCTAGGTTAGGCATAAGGACCCCTTAGTAATGAATGTAGGTAATAGGTGACAGGTGAATATTCAGACAGTATCGCACTTTTTACATCGCCATTACAACTACCAGGTATCTAGGGGGGAGTTATAATAGCCTAGGTAATTTAGAAACTCTTGTAGTTTTAGACTGTTAATGCGGTAGTGAATAGAAAGCAGTCTAACGGCTTCGGCGTGGGCAATGTCTGCGCGCATGCCTGCCTCTAGCAGTATCCCGAACGTCTCTGTAAACCGGTTATCTAGCTCACGGAAGGCTAGCACTGGGCTTTGATATTCATACTGAGTTTTTTTGGCATTTAGCTGCTCCCAAGGGTTGCTTGAGTAAATGCTATTTTAGTTGGCAGGTGAATGCAATGGGGCGGGGTTTGGCCTAGCAAGGGGTTACAGATTGAGCATTCAAAGATTTTAGGTGTCTTTGCCTATTCTACTACCGCATATAGACTACCTACAGACAATAGCATAAAACACCTAAAGCCCTTGAGCTGTAACCCTTTGCTTGGGTTTTCGGCTTTTAACAGGTGTGTTGTTTTTGGTCAATCTATAATCCTATTAGCTCACAAAAGGCTTGCCTGACTTGGAGCGGGACCACTGCGTTACCAAGGCATTTAATTCGGTCCAGTCTGTGGGATAATTCATCAACCATTCGACCCACCGGGGATTCAACTTCCCACCAACCGCCGTTGTTAGCTTCACCGCTACACCCAGGTTTGATATTTTCTTCTTGGTATTTGTCTTGGGGTCCTTTGATCTGGCCATCCTGGCTAAATAGCTCTCCGGTGTTTCGTCGATCTCCATTGCTTTTGGTGTGGGCCAAGAGAAACCAGCGCTCTCTTTTGTGCGGCGCTCCAACGTCGAAAGCGGATAAAGTCGTCCACCTACAATCATACCCGACCTCGGCCAGCTCTTTGCATACTCGTTCACCGCCACGAGTTCGGATTGCAGGAACGTTTTCGAGGAAAATAAAACTTGGTCGGATCTCTTTGACCAACCGCAGGATCTCGAAAAATAAGCCGCTTCGCTCACCTTCCAGGCCCTTTCCAAGGCCTGCAATGCTGATGTCCTGACAGGGGAAACCGCCGTAAATAATGTCAACCACTCCTCGAAGCCTTGTGCCGTCAAGCTTTCTGATGTCTGAGAAAATGGGGGCGTGTGGGAGTCGGCCTTCAAGCATTCTGGAAATGATGATTGATTGGGCGTATTTGTCGATCTCGCAGTAGGTAATGGGTCTAACCCAATCGCTAATGGCGATAGTAATGCCCCCGATGCCGGTAAATAAATCCAAGCCATTTAGCAAATTATCCTCTCTTCAATCTATTTGTTGGCCTGTTAAAGGCTTAATATAAGGTAGCGGGGGCACTGCTATCTCTAGGGGTGCGCAGTCCTTGTGCTGGCAATGCCTTAAGTAAGTAGCTAGGGCATTACGGCCTTTTTTGTTGGGCCTGTCGTTCTTACCAACTAGGCAAAGGTCCCTTAGTATCATTGAAGTCATGCCCGAGACTTCTCTGCCGGCTATGCGCTCGGCTATAGCGCTCGCTATGCTTAAGGGTGTGATTGTGCGCTGCCGCCAATTGGCTTTTAGGGTTGCGTCCCAAACCTCTCTAGAGGGGGCTAGAATCATTTTTTACCTTCTAATACAATTTTTGCGGCCGATAGCCAGCCCACTAGGCAATAGATATCTGGTCTTGCCCCTCTTGCGTAGCTTGGGCAGTGTGGTTCTGACAAGAGCAGATTGATTGCTTTTGCTTGGTCGCCCTTAAACTTGCCTAGTGCTGCAACAAATAAAGGGTTGCCGGGGCTTTCTTCGGCATGCTCCTCTAATCTTTTAAGCATCTCCTCGGTGATTGAGCCGCTTACTTTTTCTTGCAGCAAAATACCTTGCACTTGCACGTGCCGCTCGTAGTCCTCTGATACTGGCAGATAAAGGGCCGGGGTGTGTCGGTAGGTTCTGTCACTACTGCCGGATGAGATGTTATAGATTGCTCTACCTAGTAGGCCTATGAGGTTACCAGTTAAAAGCACCCTTGAAACCATAGCTTTTGGCTCGCCCATGATCCAAGCATTGGCTTGGCCGTAGTCAGCTAGGCGCTTTAAAGCGTCTAGGTCATCTCTCTCTATAGCGCATGCTAAATAGCCGGTAACCATATCTCTAGAGATTGTGGACTTTGAGCCCTGATCAATGCCCTCTTTTGAGTAGCAAGCTTTGTAGGGGCGCCTGTGTAGCTCACCGGGGCTATGCTCGGCTAGGTCGATTCTTACTGGCATGCCTAAGGAGCAGGCTAGGCCGTTCCATAGGAGACCGTCACAGTCATGGTTGTCGATCCAACCTGTTACGGGGTCAAGCTCGTTTTGGACGTCTCTATAAATATGGTCGAAATAGATTTGTAGGTCATCGGTATCATTGGTGTGGGGCTCGGCTTTTTTTGAGCTGCAGGCGGTTAGAGACAAAAGAAGGATGATTAACTTGACCATAGTTACCCGCCTTAGTGCTAAAGATTTTTAAAACTATACTAGGCGAGATATCGGCGCGTAAAGGTTTTACAGATAAAAGAACCCCGCCTCGGGTGAAGCAGGGCTGCCAATAACGTGATTTACAGGAGTAACTAAAACCTACCGGTCATTTATCAGATACGCAAGAGTTAAAATCTGTGTAGGCCTTTCGGCATCCTGGGGCAGGAAACTCAACGCATGCCGCTAGCTCATTTAAAAGAGCCTCGCAGTCTAGCGGATCCGTGCCGCCTGGCTTACATTCGCCTGCACCGTGCCCGCACAAAGAAACTCCCTTAGACACTTCATACTCGGCCACCCAACTAACAAACTCGCTATGTCCATAGTGGTTATAATAGCTGCAGGTGTTGTTACCGCGTGAGTTTACGCCGGTGCCTACTGGCCAGATGCTAGCAAAGGTTCTATCGGCGCCGTTGACCATGAGAGTACCGCCTGAGTCACCGCCCCCGAGGTTTGAGGGGCCGCATGTTACTACGTCTTGGTTGCCGGAATAGGAGCTAATTTTAGCTGTGCCCCAATAGTGCGTCCCGACATTAGGAGCGCCGAAACCATTGACATACATATCAACGCCGATTTTAGGCTTAAGCTTTGAAAGGTTTACGAGTTTTGAACCGGCTGGCAGTGAGGTATCTAGCTTGCAGAGTGCCCAATCGTTATAGATTGTGCTTGTGTTGTAGCGTGGATGCCGGGTGCAGGTGCCGGCGTAGCTTTTGCCTGACTCTCTGTGAGCAAAATTGATGCGCGCTCCTGTGCCTTTGCAGTGAGCTGCAGTGATGACTACGTTGGGAGCGACTGCGTTAGCTGTGCAGTTACCGATCCAACCCGAGGTTCCAAATTCGCCTGAAACAGTTTTAGTGCCTCGGTAAACTTCGGTGTCTAAAATTGTATCAACCTCATAGCTAGGGATGCCGCCTAGAAAAATCGGGTAACCTGACCTGTCAAGGCCGATAACGTCGCCCCTTTTAGGCTCATCAAAACGTAGGCCGTTTTCATCAGTTAGTGGCTGTGCCGCCGTAGCTGTGCAGCTAAAGACTGAAAAGAAACAGAGTAAAAGTAACTTCTTAATCATGGAAACCCCCAGGTGTATTAATTGGGGGGCATGGTATTAGCTCTTTAGGTATGCGTCAACCGCACCTTGGTTTTCAGCGTTAGGAAAAAGCTGTCTAAACACCCCGTCATATTTTGACGGTGAGGCTTCGGGATTCTTTTTTGACCATATCATAAACTGTACGGCTTTTTTTCTCTCACCTGGGTCAAGTTTGTTTAGAGACTTGCCTAGTTTTTTCTCAATAAATTTTGAAAACTGATCGGCTGAGTTGAGGAAACCGCTCGGGGCCCTTACTGCATCCTGCATGACCGATGACTTGCCTTGGATACTCTGCATACGCTCTACCGCTGGGCTGGTAGGTCCCTGGGCCTGTCTAAACTTGCCTAGGTCGGCTTTGGCTGCCATTGTCCCCGTAGAGGCTTCGAGCTGGGTGATTAGCTCACTGGCCTTTTCTTTAAATACTGGGTCTAGGTCAGGGTGATTAGCAAAGCCTTTAAGGTCCTCTAAGGAGCTCCTAAACCTATGCGCTTGGTCGGTGTCTCCTAGTAGTCTGGAGATTTTACCCTCATCAACGCCGCCCCCTCTAAACTCGGTAGCATCAAAGAAGTTTTTCTCTACGCTCTTTGAAGCTGCGAAAAGGCCATCGGCCTCTACTTTATCGGGGCTAATCTTTAAGACGTTATCAATATCTCCTCTAACTCCCACCAAAAGAGATTCAGCTAGGTTGTGGCCCCTCTCATTCGCCCATTTAATCTGGCTATCTAGGAGCTCCCTAGCTTTTTGCAAGCGGTTAAACTGCTCGGTTGAGCCTGAGTTTTCCCATTTGCCGGGATTGAGTTTATGTTGCCTAGTAGCTACCCCAAATTTAATCATCTGATTAGCATCGTCTAAGACAGCTCTTGTGCTGCCTGGGATTGACTTAAGAGAGATAGCATCCTCTATAGCGTCCTCAATGCCTTTAAAGACTGGGCCGGCATCAGCTGGGTTAAAGTCAGCTCTTGCTCGGTCTTGGAGCTGGCTAAACCTTTTGTTTCTAGCATTGATAAAAAGGTCCTGAGATTCTTCGATGACTGGTTTAAGTGCCCCGGCTGCCTCTCTTGGGCTAAACTCCCTGGCAACATTCCTGGCATCAGGACCCATTGCTAGCATTTTAGCGTATTTGTCGGCATCTATTTGGCCGGGGTCTAGGATTGCTCCTTTGGTTGCAAACCACTGCTTTACTGGGTTATCGCCCTCACTCAGTAGGGCTGAGACAATAGCCTCCTCATCAGTAAAATCACCTAGCTCTTTACCTGCCCCTATGACTACGGCCTCACCTCTAGTGAGATCAGATAGGGGTCTGATGCGTCTTGCTGCCTCTGCTACTTTTTTAAACTCGGCTAGGTCAGCGCTTATTGCTTTGACTTCGGCTACTGCTCCTTTAAGTGCCCCTACGGTTGCACCGATCTCATTGATGCCTATGATTCTTGGTAGGTCCTCGCCTACGTCCTTTGAGCCTCTAGCTGCCCCTCTACCAATTGCTTTTAGGTAGCGGCCGGCATTTTCTCCCATGCTGCGTAGTGCTGCCGGGGCCTCTGGTAGCTTACTAATTGCTTTGCCTGCGCCGTAGCCTAAAAAACCTGCCCCTGCTCCCATAGCTGTATCTAGTGCCGCCTCGCCTACGTTTTCTAGGCTAGGCTTTGTAAGATCGGCAGTAGAATCACCTAGACCCATAGCACCGCCTAAGGCTACGCCCCCGCCTAGGGTGTTAGTGATTGGTGCCGCTACCGCACCGGCTACCCCACCAACTAAGCGGCCGCCTATGTATGCAAGGGGTTGTTGGTCTAGTGCTGCATCGTCGCCCTTTCGGGCAAAATCCCTACTGTCTCTATAACGGTCGGCAAAGCCTTTATCTGAACCGGTAGGATTCACTATTGCCCCAGCTAGGCCTGTCATCTCATCGCCTATACTAGTGGCGTTACCAAGGCCCTTGGCTAGTGCTCCGCCGAAAGAGACTTCGGGAGCTACTCTTGTGTTTTCAAACTTGTAGCGCTCTAGGTCTTTGTAGCCTTTAGTGACGGCTTGGCCGTAGCTTTCCTCAGTAAACTCAACATTAAAGACATCGGCCCCGTTTTTTGTCATTGGGACATATTCTTTGTAGCCTTTGGCTTTTGCTGCCCCTAGGCTTTCCTCACTATCCTCTACGTCATAAAAGGTAGAGCCGTCCTTTGACATCTTTTTAAGCGGCATTATTTAGGCCCCCGGTCTTAAGGTTTATCTTATGGTAAGTCTGCACCGTTAAAGCCGCCTTGGGGTACTTGGGGTGTAGGTGCTTTGTTCGCTCCTTGAGAGCCGCCGCCTCTGATTCTAGTTTTGATTCTTTCGGCAAAATTATTGTCACTATCAATTTTGAATTTTTTCATATTATTCATAACAGGGTCCTGACCTAGTAACCCTGCGGCCTTATATTCTAAAGGGTCATCGGGAATGATTGCATTGATGATTTTTTCATCTGCCTGGCTTAACACCCCGAGTTTTGCCATATTTTTATATTCAAGTAAGAGGTCCTTGGAAAGCTGTTGGCCCCTGTCAACGTCCTCTCTATTAAAGAGTGCTCCGCCGTTGTGTTTGGTTCTGAGTTCAATCATCTCATCAAGTTTTGAATCAAAAGACTTTTTAGCCTCATGACCCGCTTTGATGTCTTTGGCATCTTGCTCGGTGTTAGCTGCGCCGTAAGGGGTTGCTAGTGCAAAATCTTTTTCTTCTTGTTTTCTCGTTTTTTCCTCATCCCTGCGCACGCGGTTTTCTTCTCTAAAGTTTTCTCTTTCCTCTTTGCTGTCAGCTCTTGCGTCCTTTCTCTCGGCCATGCTGTCTCTGCGAATAGTGCTTGCTTGCTCGGCCGCATACATTTTCTCTAGCATCGGTAGGCCCTTTTTGAGCTGTGCCGCCGTCATGCCGCTAAAGTCTTTTTCAGGCATCATTTTTTTAGCTAGGTCTCTAGCTATCTCTGATTCTTTAGAGTTGACGTCATTATCAACCGCTGCAGCTTTATCGTCCTCTTGCCAGTCTTTTTCTTTGCGGCCACGGTTTTTATCCTCAAATGATCGGTCCTCTGCCATCCTTTCCATTTGATCTGTTTTAAGGACGCCGTCCATTCTTTCTTTGCGCATATTTTGGGCATCAATCACCCTTTTATCGGCCTCTGCTCTCATCGAATCAAAGTTAACGGGTTTTACGCCGTTATCCGCTGCAGTATACATAGCAAAACCGTCCATGAGGCCGGCACCCATGCGCTGCATATTTGATTTTTTCTCGGCTCGGGCTAGGTCACTTCGGTCACCGGCCGCTGCGTATTTTTCCGTAAGTGAATCATATACAGCTTTTTTTTGCTCAGGGGTTAGTGACTGATCATCGTCGTAATTCATTTGAGGCATTAGTTATCCCTTCTTTTTTGCTAGAGAGGCTAGTATGAGGCCAATAAGGTTATCGGTGTCTAGCATTTTACCGTCCTCGGTGTCTTTGACTACGTGCTTACCTAGTTCAGTACCCTCTACGTCTTGAGCCATGATGCCAACTCGTACGCCCTCTTGAGTGCCGGGTTTAGATGTATCTTTGTATTTAAACTTTTTACCGCCACTGGCTGCGGTAAAAAACTCCTCTAGCTCATCGTCAGAGATTCTAGATACGTCTTTCTTTTCTCTTTCATCTGACATTAGGGCCCCGGCTGCAGTCATTACCCCCTGCTTTTTTTGACCGATCGCTGCCTCTTTTTTGTCGGCACCGGCTTGAGCCGCTGCCCCGGCTTGAGTAAGTGCGCCCCCTCTGCCCTGCATCTTTGTTACTTTATTGGCGAAGTCTTGCTGCGGGAGATCAATTTTTGCGCTGTTATTTTGGCTTATGTTTTTGTCGGAGTTACCTTGACGGCCCGCGAGGTTTGTTTTTGCTGCGTCCATGGCTGTATTTTTGTTAAACATGCCGGTTTCAAGCTTATTGCCTGCATTAAATTGACCCATTTGGTTGGTTGCGGCCGCATTAAACTCTTTATTATCGTTTAGGGTGCCGGCATTGAATTTAGAGATCGCGTCAAAGGCCTCGGCTCTCTGGGCGTTTTCTCCGAAGTCTTGGCCCCTGATAGCGCCGGCTAGCTGGCCGCCCTCACGCATAGCTTGCATTGATCTGTCCTGTGCCATGCCTGCTACGTCAAGGCCTTCTTGGGCTACTCGGTCGGTAGCGGCTTGGCTTGAATCTAGCTGGGCTAGGAGCTCCATGCCGGATCCGCCCATGCCTCTTTGCTGCATGCCTTGGAGTATGGCATCTCTACGGCCTTTATCGCCTGATGCTGCGCCGCTTGAGATTCTACTTAGGACGGCCCTATCGGATGCATTAAAGCCGCCGCCGTCTACTAGCTCGTTAAGCGCCCCAAGGCTTGCCATTTGATTTTCTTTTAACCTCGGGTCACCTTCGATATCGTCGAATGCTGTGCCGGAGACGGTGTCGGCGCCGGCAAGCCTAGCG
>Ga0163144_10031885_pt1 | contig 10030 bp, 6 predicted proteins | sample OliLak19BULKMAT1_FD_123175 | JGI IMG/M metagenome (GOLD analysis project Ga0163144, IMG submission 123175) | Freshwater microbial mat bacterial communities from Lake Vanda, McMurdo Dry Valleys, Antarctica - Oligotrophic Lake LV.19.BULKMAT1 | ecosystem: Environmental > Aquatic > Freshwater > Lake...
TCTGGTTCCCTCCCCATGCCCCCTCCCCCCGACGACACCCTGTACCCCTTTGAGGCCGAGAAGCGCCAGCGAGCGTTCATCCTGCGCGTCGTCCGGGTCATCTTCTTCTCGTTCATCCTCGGTGTTGCGCTCCTCACGATCCTGCGCCAGCCGGGCGCGCCCAACACCGGCCAGTCGACGGTCGATCTGGCGATCCAGTGGTGGATCCCCGTGGGCGTGGCGATCTGCCTGTTCCTGATCGCCTACCTGATCGACCACTACACACCCAACAAGAAAATCTCCACGATCTCGGGCGTGTTCATGGGCGTCCTGGTGGGGATGCTCGCGACGGTGGCGCTCGGGTTTGCGATGGACCTGCTCGTGCAGGTCTGGGTCGAGAACGAGCGGATGATCGAGTATCTCAGGCCGCTGTTCAGCACGCTCAAGATCATGCTGGGCCTGTGCCTGTGCTATCTCGGCGTGACCACCGTCCTGCAGACTCAGGACGAGTTTCGGCTGGTGATCCCCTATGTGGAGTTCGCCAAGCAGGTCCGCGGCGTGCGCCCCATCGTGCTCGACACCTCGGCCCTGATCGACGGGCGCATCGCCGACGTCGCGGCCACCGGCCTGCTCCAGGCACCCATCGTGGTGCCGAAGTTTGTGCTGGCCGAGTTGCAACTCCTGGGCGATTCCTCCGACAAACTCAAGCGCGCCAAGGGCCGCCGCGGCCTCGATGTGGTGGCCCGCCTGCAGCGCGAGGGCACGCTGGACGTGAAGATCGACGACACGCCGGTCTCGGCGCTGAGCGTCGATCAGATGCTCGTCGAACTCGCGCAGAAACTCGGCTCAGCGCGCCTGATGACCACCGACCTGGCGCTCACGCGCGTTGCGCAGATCCACGGCGTGGTGGTGCTGAACCTGCACGAGATCGCCAACACCCTCAAGCCCACGCTCATCTCCGGCCAGCAACTCCTGCTCCGGCTGGTCAAGCCCGGCGAGCAGACCGGTCAGGCCGTCGGGTACCTGGAGGACGGGACGATGGTGGTGGCGGACAACGCCGCGCACCGCATCGGCACCGATGCGCTGCTGCTGGTCACCGGGTCGATGCAGACAACCGCGGGGCGGCTGGTGTTTGCGCGCCTGCTGGATGCGTCAGAGGTTGAGATCGGCAGTGAGTTGGACGCCGCGCCCGACGCGGACAGGCCGGGTGAGGATGGCGATCCGCCGGCCGGCGATGCGGAGCCGGCGCATGATGCCGGAGTTGGGTCGGCTGCTGATGCGTCGGTGCCGCGCCGGATGGGTCCGCCCGCCGCGACCCCCAAGGGAGCCCCGCCGCCGTACCGCAGACCGGGCTCGGCGAGGAATCCGAGGAGGTGACGGGAAGAAGGCATGAGGCATCAGGCATTGGGCACTACCCCGGCACTTCCCATTTCCGCCACTGCGCCTCGTAGGCCTCCAACCCGTCCGTCCAACCCTTCTCCCAGTTCTGGAAGTACTCGAACTTTTCGAGGGCATCGGGCGATGGTTTGAGGTCATCAGCCCTGCGACCCCACGAGCGCATCCGGGCCGCGTATTCCAGCGGCATGAGTTGCGAGAGCCAGCAACTCTGGATCGCGTCTGCGCCGTCCTCGAACGCGCCCGTGGCGTCGCCATCGGGCGACCACGATTCGGCAAAGCCGATCGCGCTCTGGTCGTGGTCGGCGGACAGGGCATCGAACCCGATCGCGCTGAAGAACTCGTCGGCACATCGGACGCCGCGGAAGTCCTCGCGCATGGCGATGAGGTGGCCCAGCCACGGCCCGCCGTCGAGGGATTGCGCGCCCAGACCCGCGGCGTTGATGTGCGTGCGCAGCGCCGCGATGTGCGCAGCGCCGTGGGCCTCGATGGCGTCGATGAGGGTCTTGGCGGCGGCGGCGGCCTCGGGCGGGGCATTCTTGATGGGGTTGTCGCCGCCGGGTGTCAGGCGTTCGAGCGCCTGGCGTGCTGCGCCGAACCAGACGCTGGTGCGGTACTCGTACTCGTCGGGCCGCTTGGGCGTGAGCATGGCACGCACGGACGCGAGCAACTGCTCGGGCTTGTCGGTGCGCATCGCCTTGGCCCAGTCGAGGCACTCCGATGCGCGGACGGGGTTGGGGAAGTCGTTGAAGGCCTGGAGGATGCGCAGCCGCACATTGGTGTGCTCGGCCTCGTCGTACGCGGAGCGGGCATCAAAGGCGGTGTGCAGCGGGGTGATGAGGTCCTTGGCGCCGTGCATGAACACCAGCGGGGTGCGCCCCTTCTTCACGCAGTCGGGCGGGGCCGCGCAGCCGTGGACAACGACGCCGTCGGTGAGTGCGGGGAACGCCGCGGCGAAGCACTGGGCGAACTCGCCGCCCCCGCCCATGCCGTAGAGGTAGATGCGGTTGACGGGGAACGTGCGGGAGATTTCGAGCACAAGATCGCGGAACTGCACGATGGATTCGTCGGTGGGGACGAAACTGCGGAGGTCGGGGTTGCGTTCAGACACGGTGGTGCCGTCGATGCCGACAACGATGTCGCCGGGACGGAAAGCGCGATCGCCGGCGGTGGCGGGGGCCGGGTGGTTCATGGAGGCCCATCGGAAGTCGGCGCGGTCGGGGTGGCAGAGGAGGATGAGGTCGTAGCCCTCGCCCTTGGTGTAGTCCTTGGGGAGCGTCCATGTGTAGCGGAGGCCGTCGCCGGTTTTCCAGGCGTAGACCTTGCCGGGCTGGGCATCGGCCTTGGGGGCGGAGCGCTCGGGGTCGTTCTCGCGCCACTCCGACCAGCCGGCGGGCGTGTTGCCGTTGTTGAAGTTGGGCGCGCTGGTGGTGGGGTTGCTGTTCGCGGGCGCGGGCTTGGGATTTGCGGGCGCATCGGCATTCGGGCGCGGCTTGGGCTTGCCGAATGTGGGCTGCGCCCCCCCCGCGGCGGCGGCGAGCGGGATGCAGGCCGCGAACGCGAGGGCGATTGCAAACGAGCGTGGGGGCAGGAGCATCGGCGTCTCCGGGCAGGTCTGGGAGCGTAGGGCTTACTTTACCGCCGTCCGTAGCGCGATCAGCGCGTAGGCCGTGATGAGCACCGGGTCGCTCTCGTTCCAGCGCTTGTCGACGCTGGTGAACGAGCCGTCGGCGCTCTGGAGCGTGGCCAGTCGCGCGACCAGGTCCTTCCGCCAGTCGCGGGGCTCGCCTTCTTTGCCCTGCGCATCGAGCGGAGTGATCGCGTCTTCGCCCAACGCGTCCAGGGCGCGGGAGAAGGTGACGAGGTAGTAGTAGAGGCCGCTTTTGCCCAGACCGGGGTTCTCTTCGAGCGTGTAGTTGCGCCGGACCCAGCCGTGCGCGGCGAGGACGCGCGGGTCGGCTTTGCTCAGGTCGGCGTAGAGGTAACTCTTGAAGCCCGCGTACGTCATCGAGCCGTAGCAGCGCAGGCGGCTGACGTTGGTGCCGTCGTCGAGCGTTTCCTCGATCGTGCCCGCCATGCTCTGGCCCGCGCGCCCTTCGACCGATTCGGCGTTTACGACCGTCGCGTAGATGAACCCGCCCTGCCCGCTGCCATCGGCGTAGGGCATGTCGTTCACACCGTCCTTCATCTGGAGGCGCTGGAGGAATACAAGCGCCCGTTTCACCGCCTCATCGTCCGAGGGGACGCCGGCATCCTCGAGAGCCTGCATGAACATGTTCATGTTCGAGCCGTCGGGGCGGCCGTGCCGGCCATAGCCGACCCCGCCGTAGAAGGGATGATTGCGCTCGACGGGCTTGGGAGCCTCGCCTCCGCCGATGCTGTTGTCAGAAAACTCGGACCACTGAAGTTTTTTGAGGAACGTGACGGCGTTGTCCGCGGCCTCGCGCGCCCGCGGCATGTCGATCTTGGAGAGCGCGGAGACCGCGAGGGACGTGTTGTACGAGGGCAGCACGCGGTCGTAGATGCCGCCATCGGGCTGCTGCCAGTTGAGCAGGTACTTCGCGCCCATCATCACCTCGGAGCGGATCTCGCCCGAGGGCTTTGGCGCATGGCTCTCGCCGAGGAGGATGCCCGTGAGCGCCAGCGCGGTCACGCCGGGCAGGTGCGGCTGCCTGCTCCGGCCCTGCTCATCGGTCTCGGGGCCGGGCACGCCCCAGCCGCCGCTGGCCTTGTCCTGCTGCGCGATCAGCCACGCCTCGGCCCGCTGGGCCATGTCGCGTGCCTGCACGCGATAGTCCGTCTCAGACTCTTTCACCGGAGGCGGAGCGACAGGCGCGGGGGGCGCTGGAGGCGCATGAACAGTCACGAGGCACGAAGCCGCGACGAGCACGAGATTGGAAATCATGGGTGTTGTTCCGTGTGGGTTTCGTGTTCTACCCGCGACCCGTCGCGCCGGGTTCAACCGCGCGCGGCAAGGAGATTCACAACCACCGCCGCCGCGGCCACACCGGCGGTCTCGATCCGCATCGCGTGCGGCCCGAACCGGGCGACCGTTGCCCCCGCGGTTTCCGCCGCGGCGAGTTCCTCGGGCGTCCATCCGCCCTCGGGCCCGATGAGCAGGCGGATTGTTGCCGCTCCGGTGGTCGGGGCCGAGCAAGGCCCGCCTCCCGCATCGGCAAGTACGACTTGCGTTCCGGACGCGGGAAGGATTGATTCGACAAACGGTCGCTCGCGCTCGACGCGCAGGAACCACGCGCGTCCGCACTGCTTGGCGGATTCGATGGCGAGGCGGCCCAGGCGATCGAGTTTGGTGGTTCGCGGCTCGACAACCGCGCGTTCCGATCGCAGGGGTGTCCACGACCACGCGCCGACCTCGCTCAGTCCTTCGAGGAGTTCATCAACGCGCGAGCCCTTGGGCGTCGACGCCCAGACCTCGACCTTGCTGACCGGCTCCGGCTCGCGTCGCGAGGAGACGATGCGGACAAGCAGTCCCGCGGGTGGCCGCCGACGCCGCCCCTCCAGACGCTCCCCCGGCGCGGGCGGCGCGGCCTCCGCGAGCGTGCCGGACGCGACCCCGCCAAAGCCGTCGAGCAGTTCGACCGCCTCGCCGGTGTGCAGGCGCTTGACGCGCAGGCCGTGCGCGGCCTCATCGCCGGTGATGTTGACCAACTCGCCGGTGCCGGGCAGGGGGAGACTGGCGTCCCAGTGGATGCGGTGCATGGCATGGTTGTATGACCGCCGGGCGCGAGGGGGCGGAGGGGACGCGGATGGACGAGGCGTGCCGGAACGGCCCGGTTCGTGTACCCTGCCCGGCGGCGAACTTCTCCGCACACCGCTTCATTCTGGCAGGCGAACCATGGCTTCCGGCCGCAGCACTCGAAACAACGTTCTCGCGGGTGTGTTCGTGCTGCTGACGATCGCGCTGGCGGTGTTCATGGTGATCCTGTTCTCGAACCTGTGGGGGAAACTCGGCAAGAAGTCCACCTACGTCGTCTCCTTCACGCTGATCGACGGCGCGGAGGGCCTGGACAAAGGCTCGGTGGTGAAGGTCGGCGGCAAACTGGTGGGCAACGTCACGGAGACGCGGTTCGTGTTCGACGAAGCCAGCGGCGAGCCGGTAGGCATCGATGTGGACATCGCGGTCGATTCCAGGGTGAGGCTCTACGAGGACGCGGATGTGCTGCTGCTACGCCCGCTGCTGGGCACGGCGAGCACGATCAACATCTCCCCCCTGCCGGCGTACCGGCCGGATGGTTTGGTGCCTAAGGGCCCGCCGCGGGTGCTCTCAGAGGGCGGGCGGCTGTACGGGCGGCTTGGGCCGCCGGGCTTCCTGTCCCCGGCGGACTATGCGAAGATTCAGGAGATCATCGACCGGATCAACAACATCGTCGGGGAGGTCGAGCCGCGCGTCGGGCCGCTGATGGACAACGCGACCGCGGCGGTGGCGAACGTCAAGGCGATCACCGAGGATGCGCGCACCCGCTGGGAGGGGTGGGCGCAGGGCGCCGACAACATCGTCAGGAGCGTGGAGGACGCGTCCAAGCGCATCCCGGAGATCGTCGCATCGTTTGAGCAGGGCGTGCAGAAGGGGCGCGACTTTGTCGCATCGGTGCAGAAGACGCTCGACGACAACCGCCCGAAGATCGATGAGGCGATCGAGTATGTGCGGGAGTTGACGCGCAAGGTCCAGGGCGAGGCGTATGACAAGGTGATGGTCGCGCTCGAAACCGGGCGGCAGGGCCTCGACTCGTTCACTGCGGCGGCGGCGGGTGCGGACAGGCTTATCACCGCCAAGTCCCCCGAGTTGAGCGAGATGATCACGCAGGCGATGCTCGCGGCCCAGCAACTCAAGTTGGTGACGGTCGAGGTGCGCGCTGCGCCGTGGCGGCTGCTCTACCAGCCGACGCGAAAGGAACTCGAGAACGAGTTGCTGTACAACTCGGTGCGGGCGTACTCGGAGGCGGTCACGCAGTTGCGGTCGGCATCCGAGGCGCTGCGGGCGACCGCGGAACGGGCCGCAGCGCCCGGCGGGGAGCGGATCGATCAGGCGACGCTCGATGCGCTGACAGCGCAGTTGCAGGAGGCGTTTGCGGGATACAAGAAGACGGAGAAGGCGTTCATGGATCGGTGGGTGGGGGAGGGGAAGTAGGAACTGATGAGTGGGCTTTGGTCCGCAGCGCGGGCGGCGAGCCACCAAAGACCGCTTCGATGGCGGCAGGGCGCGCTTGCGGCGCGATCCCCGTTCGGTATCCTACAGGGCATATTCCGGCATCTCGCGCCGGAAACCGAATCCCAGACCTCCCAATCCGGAACAATGAGGCATGAACACGCCCCTTGCCTGCCTGGCCGTACTCGCTTCCGCCGCGTTGACGGCGATGGTCTCGGGCACGACGCCGCCCGAGATGCCCACCCAGAACGAGCCCGCCGCGCCGGAGTGCCGAACGGACACGCTGGAAACCTGGCGTGAACGTGCCGCGCGGGCGGAGGCCTGGCTGAAGGGCAAGGCAACGAGCGCTGAGGGTGCTGCCGCGGCGGCGATGGCGCGGGCGAGGCGCGAGTTGCTGGGGGTGGACACGACGATCGCGGCGGCAACGCTCGCATTGGCGACGCGACCGGCCGAGGGCGATGGTGACGATGCTCCGGAAGTGAAGTGGGTCGGGTTGTCGGTGGGCTCGGACACGGCCAAGATGGTCGTACTACTCGAGACAAACACGGCCAAGATGGCCGTGCCACGCGAGATCGTGCTTCTCGTCCACGGCCTCGATGAGCCGGGAACGATCTGGGACGAACTCACGCCGCATTTGCTCGATCACGGCGCGACGGTGGTCCGTTTCGACTATGCGAACGACCAAGGGCTTGAGGACTCGGCCAACGATCTCGCGGGCGTGCTGCGACGGCTGAGCGAGTTGGGGGTTGCGCGGGTTTCCATCGTCGCGCACTCGATGGGCGGGCTGGTCGCGCGCCAGGCGCTGACAAGCGATAGCGGATACGCGGGTGACGGCGCGGGCGGGAAGGGCGCGGCCGGTGTGGGGGAGGGGGGGCTTCCGGCGATCGAGCGACTCATCATGGTCGGCACGCCCAACCACGGCTCGCCGCTGGCGCACCTTCAGGCGGTGGCCGAGGCGCGCGAGCAGGTGGTCCGCCGGGTGCAGGGCACCGCCGCGGACGGCTCGGGCGTGCTGGGCTACTCGGGCGACGGCTGCGGCGAGGCGGGGCGCGACCTGTGCATCGGTTCCGACTTTTTGAAGACCCTGAACGCGCGCCCGAATCCGAAGAACGTCGCAATCACCACCATCAGCGGCATCGCGACCCCCAGCGCGGCGTGTTCCTACCTGAAAGACGATGCCGCGCGCCAGTGGGCGGGCCTCCTGGGCCGCGAGCGGGCCGAGGCGCTGGCGTTGCAGGCGTGCGAGGCGGTCGAGACGCTGGGCGACGGCATGGTCGGCAGCGGCTCGCCCCGCATTGACGGCGTTGAGGACCACGTCGAGATCGCGGCGGACCACCGGTCCATGCTCAAGCAATGGACGATCGTGCGGAAACTCAACGAACTGCGCGGGAAGCCCACGCCGCCCGCTGAGGCGATCCCGGTGATCCTTGATCGGCTGGGGCTGGAGGCGCTGCCGGAGGGCGCACAGGCGGAAACGTTGCCTCGGGCCGAGTGAGCGGTGGCACGCGCTTGGTGAAGTTGTCCGGATAACCGGTGAATAAACCGCGTGTATCGTTGACGAGGGCGCGCTCAGGCGTGCTGCGAGACATCGCGCCGGAAAATGGAGAGAGATCGCGCCCGCTCGCCCGATCGTTTGGTACCATCGTTTGACCACCTATGGCTGTGTACACCCGTCGAAAATCCAGGTCCGTGAATCGTGGGGCCGAGGGCTCCGCCGCGGGCCGGCGCGCACGGGTGGTGTGGGTGAGTTTCCTGGCCTCCATGACGGCCGTGGGCGGCGTGCTGATGCTGCTGGACCGGGGGAACGTCCCGCGGACCGACGGCCTGACGCTCTCGCCGCTGGCGGTGGCCTCGGGGGTGGCCGGCCCGGTAGCCGGGACCATTGACCCGGTGTTCGAGACCCGGCGGACGCTTGACAGCGCCCGCTGGAAGGCGATCATCATCCACCATTCCGGCTCTCTCACGGGTTCTCCCGCGACGATCGAGCGTGAGCACGAGGCCCGCAGTCTGAAGGGTCTTGGGCACCACTTCATCATCGGGAACGGTCGCGGCATGGAGGACGGCCAGGTCTACCTGGGTTTCCGCTGGCGCGACCAGTTGCCCGGAGCCCACGCCGCGGGTGCGGATGGGGACTGGTACAACCATCATGCGATCAGCATCTGCCTGGTGGGCGACGGCGACCGACGGGCGTTCACCCCTGCTCAGATGCGGGAACTGGGCGAACTCACGCAGACGCTGTGCCGCAAGTTGGGCATCCCGCCCGAGCGGGTGCTGCTGCACTCGCAGGTGGCCAGGGTCAGCGACCCCGGTCGGCTCTTCCCGGGCACCCCGGCGCTCGTGGCCAGCGGCCGCTGAACCCCAATCCAAGAGTTGCAAGGCTTTATCGCACGCCCGGCCCCCAATGCCGGAAGGGCGTTCGACTATCCCCGCCCTGCGTGTTGAACTTCCGCCCCACCCTGCCGATACTTTCGGCCTTGCTACGATCCGCCCGGGCCTTCCGTACGAATCGAGTAGCCTGTATGCTCGCCTGTTGAGGGCGGGCAGCGCGGCCGTTTGCAGCGCCTGTTCTGGCGTGCAAAGTCTGTTCGGCGGCAGGTCGGAAGGGACGGGGTCGAAGGGGCACGCGGCGGGGGAGGTGGCTCCACCCGGCTGGTGCGGCCGTTTGGTATCGCCGGTTGGTCTCGGGTGGGCGGTGTGGTTCGGAGATGGAGTCAGAGTGCCCCTGCAACCCAAGAAGCAAGGTGAAGTGGTCGAGGGTTTCCGAGTCATGTCGGAACTGGGGCGGGGCGCGGCCTCGATCATCTATCTCGTTCAGGACCCCAAGACCAAGCACGTCTGGGCGCTCAAGCATGTCGTGCGCGACTCGGACAAGGACCAGAGGTTCCTCGATCAGGCGGTGACGGAGTACGAGATCGGCTCGAAGATCCGCTCGCCGCGGATTCGGCGGGTCGAGCGGATGATCACCAAGAAGTCCGGCCTGCTGACGGTGGGGGAGTTGTACCTGGTGATGGAGCACGTCGATGGGGCGAGCGTGGAGCGCGAGCCGCCCGAGACGTTCGAGGACGCGGTGCTGATCTGCGAGCAGGTGGCCCAGGGCCTGTCGAACATGCACGGGGCGGGGTTTGTCCACGCGGACATCAAGCCCAACAACATCATCGTGGACAACGAACTCAACGCGAAGTTGATCGACCTGGGCCAGTCGTGCAAGATCGGGACGGTCAAGCAGCGGATCCAGGGGACGCCCGACTACATCGCGCCCGAGCAGGTGCATCGGCGAGCGATCACGCCCAAGACCGACGTCTACAACCTGGGCGCGGCGATGTACTGGATGCTGACGCGGAGTTTCGTGCCCACCGCGCTGGCCAAGGCCGACTCGCTGGTGGGGTCCGTCGATGATGCGCTGATGGAGAAGCCCAGGCAGACGCTGGAACTCAACCCACGCGTGCCGGAAATGCTCGACAAGGTGGTGATGGACTGCGTGGCCGTCAA
>Ga0163144_10031886_pt1 | contig 10030 bp, 8 predicted proteins | sample OliLak19BULKMAT1_FD_123175 | JGI IMG/M metagenome (GOLD analysis project Ga0163144, IMG submission 123175) | Freshwater microbial mat bacterial communities from Lake Vanda, McMurdo Dry Valleys, Antarctica - Oligotrophic Lake LV.19.BULKMAT1 | ecosystem: Environmental > Aquatic > Freshwater > Lake...
GTTTGTCTTCTCTTCTGTCACGTCTGTCCTTTTCCGCATGATTGGTTTGTTCAGTCGCCAAGTGTGCCGACACGAGGCTGTTCACGCCATCAGCAACTGCGTCTCCACGGTTGTTTCCGCGGCCGTTTCCGCGGCGGCGGCCACCAGACGTCCTGCCATAGCCGTCGTTGTTCTTCACGCCACAGTCTTCAGTGTCATCAGTTGTGCTCGTTGGCTCAGTTGTCTCAGTTGCACTCCTGGTCTTTGTGCTCGTGGTCTTGGCACTTGCGGTCTTCTGCTTTTGTTGACTTTCAAAGTCGTCATCCGTTCCTTTGTCATCAGCGCCCTCATCTTCATTTGTTGCTTTTCCAACAACTTTGTCGATCTTCTCGACCTCATCTTCCCTGTCATCAAAATTTTCACTTTTGATGGCATCCGACTTCGTGATCATTTCCTGCCTTGCCTTCTTTGATCAGCAAACATGCACGGGGATGTTCAGGTTGCTGGTCGGAGCCTTCTTCGATGATTGTTTGTTGAGCTGTCGGCGCAGATTGTCCACTGTTCTCTGCCTGCTTGGACAGCAACTGAGATGAACGATGCTTCTGCGTGAAGAATCAGCGTGCCAGTTGCACAGTTTTGTCATGACTTGTTTTGTGACGACAGCTTGTGTCAAAACAATCCAGAACAAAACATGTTCGATGCACATGTGCCTCATTGCAACGGTCCAAAAGACACAGCCATTGCAATGCAGAGGCCAGCGTCTCTGACGCTGGAACATTGCTCTTCTGAGCAATGTTCTTCACTGCTTGTGAAAGATGGGGCCAGCAGCAACCAGTCCCATGCGCTGAGAAGCGTGTCTTTGTGAATGAGTCACGACCCTGTGAGTCCCGTGTGAGGATGCTCTGTGCACAGCCAAATTGCAGGCAAATTGGGGTGTTGCACATGTGTGTTGGGGGAACCAATGACAAAAGGCTTCATGAATTTCTGGTTGCAGGATTCAAATCATGATCTTCGACGTTCTTCACGCCAAATTCCCATTTCTTTCCCATGAGCCCAATCATTTCACAAAATGAATTGGCACATCTGCATTTGCACTTGCATGACAAACCAAGATCAGTGAAAGGGTGCACGACACACACAAAAAATGCCAAACCCAGCCCCAAACAAGTTGCAAAACTTGAACCAGAAATCAATGTTTTTTTCATTGAGTGGTGGACCAAGAAGCAGCTTCTTAAGAAAAAGAAAAAAAGATTTGGACAAAGGACTTTCATTGTTGTCAAATGCAAAATTGATTGAAAGCAAAAAGAGTTGACAAAAATGCAACCAAGTTGGTCTTTGCCTGCGGAACATTCAGTTGTGTCAGAAGAATGTCTCAGATTAAGAAAAATGCTCTTGAAGTTGGCTCAGCCCAATGTTGGCTGAAGAAATGAAGTCTGCAAGAATTTTTGTGCACCAATTGAAATCTGGTTCTAAAATTGAGCTGTTGTGCAATGCAAACTGATTTGAAATGTTTTGTTGGACATGATTGCTTCGCTTGATTGCGCACCTTTTCTCAAGTCGGGACTGGGTTTTGGCAAACATTTGATTGAGGGAGGGGTGTTTTCAAGTTGGCGGAAAGCGGGACCGTTGAATCGGATTGGTGAGAATGCCCCAGCCAAGACTCAGTTGTGAAACGCAAGACACAAGATTCTCGTCATGGTGCAAGTCACGCCAATGCTGCCATGCTGACTCATTGCTGCCAGATTTTGCATCACAACATCAAAACGTCTTGGCATCATGACATCCATTTGTTCATGAGACTGTCAACATTGAATGACAACAAACAAAGACAACATCATGGTCAAAGACAATGCTTCAGAGTGGAAAAACAGTGGTGCCCGCAACCATCTCTGCAATCTGCCACTGAAAAATCAGATCCCAGCAGACATGAAACCCAAACAAGTGCATGCGCAGTTTTGCAAAGATGATGAAACTTTTCATTTGTTTGCGCATGGCAACTTTGCCTCCAGATTGCGGCATCCCCGTTCAAATGTGTGCGACAGGAACGACAAAGCAGCCAGAGATGCAGCTGCTTTCACTGCGGATTGTTTGATTTGTCCCAGACCTTGCAGCGATGGTTTTGGTTTGCCGTTGTGGGCAACAGCAGAAGCGAAGAAGCTGCTCTGTGATGACATTGACAATGGCAGACACAAAAGCACGACAAGAGAAGAGTTGCGGACATCAAGAGAAGAATGAAGCGAGCATTTTCCCTTTGATGTGTTCGCAAAAGCATGCACATCAGGAAGTGAAGATGTGCAAGTTCCACAAGTGCTGCAAAGACAAAGCTGAGAAAAAGATCGCAAAATGGTTGATCAGCTGAAACATGCCTTGTCCCAATTCAAATGAGTCTCAAAATGGGCACCACGTGCCATGTTGCCGGAAACTGACAGCACTGGAAAAACATTTTGTCTCGCAAGCACCATGTTGGCTGAGGGATCATTGCTGTCTCAACAGTTGCTGTGGTTCAGCCAATTTCTCAAACTTTGCTTGATTGGTGTGACTCATTGGGGAGCAAGCAAAGGTGGAAACCCCTTTTCTGATGCATGCAATCGGACGAAATGCCCAGCCAACTGTCTGGCTTGTTGCTTGCTTTGTTGTTGGCCAGACACAGCAGCTGCTGCGGTGAACTTTTCTTGAATTGCAATGCTTTTGAGTCAGTCTTGTTTGTGCTGGTCTTGTTTGTGCTGATCTTGTTCATGCTGGATGTCTTTTGGCAATTTGTTCCACAACCAAGACTCAGACTCTTGCGGAAGGCGCGACGGCTTTGGAACCAGCTGCAAAGGTGAAGGTTGGTTCACAAATTTTCTGGCATTCTCACAAACGTGAAACATGGATTTTGTTGCTCCAGACGAAGTTTTTGTTGGAGGTCTGCACCTCATTGGGTTCGATGACAACTGTCAAGCTGTCAGACGCAAATGGAATCTTTGGCGGTTCAGCTCTCATTTTGGGGCAAAGCCAAATGTCCACGCTGTCATTTGGACCAACTTGCAAATGACAACAACAACAACAACAACAACAACAACAACAAATGAAGCAGCGGTCGACATTCAAGCTGAGTCTGCTCAGCCAGTGGACCTGCTTGTGGCTGCCCATTTCTTGAAGTGTCACCCCAAAGACAACAACACGGAAGGAACATTTCGGACAGAACCATGCGTGGCTGACTGTGGGCATGGGCATCAAAAGTTTGCAAGCTTCAAAAGAGGAAAAGATTGTCTGGCCAGAACATTGGAACCCTGCTGATGCTTGCAATGCCCCGGAGACGACGCTTGTGATCACAGTGGATGGCATCCATTGCTGCACTGGCAAACCCCAGCATGGAACAGGCTTGAAGAATCCCCAGTTTCCTTCTCACAAGTTCAAGCAAGCTGGACCAGACTGCAAGGTTGCAACAACCAAATTTGAGAACAACGAAGTGTGTCTGGATCAATGGAAGAATGATGTGAGTGCTGCATTGAAACGCAGGATGGGCCAAGGACAGCTCAGTGTGACAGACAAAGGTCACCTCGGCAAGGGAGACCTGCTGGCTGTGCCAACCTCTCATGGCATGCCTGAAGTGAGGGAATTTGAGAGCAGAGCCCTTGCCCGTCATGAAAAAGAATTTCGGATGCCTCAATCGGCAGTTTCGCTGTGATCTTTCGAAGCGCCAACCATGCTTCAAAGCCATGGCGGTGATCTGTCAGCGTTAGCTGGAAAACTGTTCTCCCTTGATTGTTGTCTGAATCTTGATGTTGCTGCTTTGGTTTGCCGTGTTGAAACATTCTGGTTTCTTCAATGTGGCTGCTTCAAGTCGAACAGTTTTGGCAAAATGACAATCTGTCGATCAACTGTGTCATGTGCCACTGCTTTGACACGCTGCCGTGGGAACCTGGTGTGCATTTCTGGTTGAGCCAGATGTGTTCAGTTTGGTTCCAATCAAGTGGGAAGTGGTGATGGTTTTGAGAACTTGAGCTTCTGGAGAGTCACATGAAAGAAAGCAGAATCATCGAATCAATGAACAACTCAGAAAGACAAATTCACATGACTTCTCCCGACTTGAGAGAATCGACACTTCTCCAAAGCTGGGAGTTCTCAATCTGGGAGAAATGATGCATTGAACTCAAAAGATTGGAGTTCGGCCAAAAACATGCTTGGTGGACCTGTGCTTCTTGCCACAATGGCTGGCGCGGTGAGTTCAATTGTGGGTGCCATGATTTGATGGCGCTGGGGACTCAGCCGCAACGTCTGATGAGTCGTGTTTTCAAATCAAACATTTCAAGCATTTCAGGAGCATCAAAAGTTTCAAGTGTTTCAAGAGAAACAGCAACATGTTTTAAGAGTGTTTCAAGAGATGTCAAGAGGTGGCAAGAGTTTCAAGAGTGTCAAAAACATGTTTCAAAAGCCCTTTGCACCTGAAACAAATTCGATTTTCGTTTTGGCGCGCGTGCGCACAGTCACATTCTGGAGATTTGCCAACCAAACCAAACATCAGTTTGAGTTTCAAGAGCATCATTAGTTTCAAGCGTTTCAAGAGAAAAAACCACATTTCAAGAGTGTTTCAAGAGACATCAAGAGGTGTCAAGAGTTCAAAGAGCATCAAGAGCATGTTTCAAGAGGGACTGACAAAACCCACGACTGAAACATCTGCGAGGTGTTTGCCCTACCTACTACGACGTACTATTAGCTAGCCGGCGATTTCTGCTTCTTCCTGTCCATTCGCGCTACCCGGTACCCGGTAACACCTGCTGTGCACGATGATAATTACAATCAGCCTGCAGCACGGCGTAACACGGGACAACAACACCAAAACACTTGTGTAACTACACCTCGAGTATTTTTCTTCTTTTTTTCAGAGAGGTTAAACATTCGATCTAATTGCTTTGGATTATCTAGCTAGCTATCGTAGTGTAGCAACTACAACGCATCTGCTGCAGCACTGTAACTATCGGCAGGTTGATACTAGCTGGCGCACAACAATAAACACACAATTGGACAAAACACAAGTCGACAACCGGATATAATAAATTGTCGCCCTCGACAACTTGAATCACAACCAAATCGTCAGCCCCAATTTGGAAGTGACAATCAATCTAAAGATTATTTTGCAAGGACCAGTGAAAAATAGCGACGATTGTGTTGAATCACCTGCTTATAAGTGCCGGTTTTGGAGACAATAGAATCCTCAACTGGTCAAAACACAACTCGAAAATAACGGAAACGATTAAATCAGGGAAACAACTTTGACTCGGCTAGCTAGAAGTGGAGAAAACTAATTAAGATGAGCAGCGCCCAACCTCCGTTTCTTGACCCAGGCTGGTCACAATTATCTGCGGCTGAGATGGTCACAGAGTGCAAGAGATGGTTGGCAGCCAATCCTGACGACGAACATCTAATTGTTGTGCAAAAGTTTCTAGAGTCGCTAAACAAAACAATTCTGGAGAAAGACAAAACAATTCTGGAGAAAGACAATTCACTTCTGGAGAAAGACAAAACGATTCTGGAGAAAGACAATTCACTTCTGGAGAAAGACAAAACAATTCTGAACCGTTCCCTTATCTCGGTGCTTACGAAATTCACTGCTTTGGTGGACCACACAGATTCCACTCCTCATTTTCCCGAAAAGCACACAGCAGCTGACGTTATCGAGGAAGCAGAAATTAACAACAAAATGAGCGAAACAGTTGAAGGTTGGTTGGATGATGAGTTCTGGAGGGCTCCTTACCTGGCGCCTACACACAGCTGTGACAGTGAGGGAGGGGTGCAGAACAAAGTGAAAATGTTGATAGATGCCATTCTTAAAGGACTCAAGCTTGACCATATCATCGAGGTCGTGGAGAACCGGACATTGGCGGGGGCAGAGTGCGATCTGCTGCTGGTTTACAAAGATAACCGGCTTCCGTTTGCAGTTGTGGAAGTTAAGAAACCTGGCAACTCTCATGAGGCTAGAAGGGATATCTTTCATGGCAGGGACAACAAGGTGGGAAACAAAGTCAGTGGACAAGTCTTCGATCAAATGACGGCAGTTAAACTGTTTGGCTTTCCAAAGGTGTTCGGAATGATCTCAACCTGGAATCATTGGCGCCTTGTTTGCTCTCACAGCTTAGATACTGAGCAGGACCCAAAAAAGCTAACTCCAGAAGCTGTTCGAAACAGACTTTCGCAGCTTGCTGGTGAGGGCCTGAACGAAGCCCCAAAGGGGGATGTCAAAACTTCTCCTGATCAGTCTTCAGTCATATTTGAAGAGGGGCAGAATGGAGAAAAACCCCGCGCAATTTATGCAAGCAAAATTGTCCCGGATATGCTTAGTGACAATGAGGCGTTGAGAGAAAAGGTGCAGCAGTCTGGAAAAGAAATTGTGCAACTAGTGACTCTTTTTGTGCTCAAGGCCAGCATGACGCTTGTGGATTTACTGGATCGCCAACACACCCCCTGGGCTATCGCAATCTACCGACAAATGCCATGCCGCGTCTTGACACCATGTGAAGATACATTCGCCTTTGCAACTGTGACGTTAGAAGAAGGGGTCAAGCTAGACAAGTATAACGATAAGCTGGGACACATTCACATTATCCAGCACCTGGGTTCAGGTGGAAATGGAAGCTGCTGCTTGGGGGTTTCAAAGGGGGGGCGGTCATGTTGTGTAATCAAATTCTTCCATAAACGCAAGTCAAGCACTAAGGATGAAGTAGCTAATGAGGAACTCAAAAATTGGGAGAATGTATATGGAAAGCTCCTTCCCAAGTGCCGTGTGCTCAATGTGACAAATGGTCCTTGTTTGGTAATGCCTTACCTCCATCCTATTCCCCAGCAGGGTCGACAGGAATTGCTGAACGATGGGTCAATTGAAGGTGCACTTTCTGACTTTGCCAAATCTGGATACATTCACACCGACATCAAGTGGCGCCATCTAGGGCGCTGGGTTAGCAAGCAGGGAAAGGATATTTATTGTTTCATAGATCTTGGTGACGTGGTTCAAGCAAAATCCAGCGGTGAAATCTCGTCTTGGCAAGAGAAGTCGATGAAACGCCTGACTGATTCAGTTGGAGAAGTAGCTTCAGCGGCCACACCAGGGAAAAAACGAAAAAGCGTAAATTGAGAAGAGACTGCAGCATCTTCATCAAATCATGTAGCAGCACTCCGGTGCTGATAATTTCTAGTAGACTAGTCGGTTGCATCACCAATAGAACTCTTGCATGTTTCTCCAACATTTTCTAAAAATCATCTGGCGAGAAGAGAAAAGAAGTATTTGGGCTGTGTGCCGGAGGATCGACAAAAAAGAAAGAAAGAGGATCTGTGTGTCGTATCGTTTGGCGTTGTCCCCCCACAAAAGAAGGATCTGTGGGTCGGATGTGGTTCCGCCGTGGTTGCATGAAAGGCAGAACTCTACACTTCATGTAGCTAGCTTAAAGAGAAATTACAAACTTCACAAACGGACGTTTGTCAAAAACCTTGTAAATAAACATAATATCAATCTACTTTTCAGCCACTTATATTGTTCAACGATTGCGGAATAGAGTACTGCTTCGACGTAGGCTACCGCCAGGAGCGCCGTCCCCGACACTGCTTCGGAGTCGAATGCTTCCACGAGCACTTCCTCGAGGACCACCAGTATCGGTTGCTGGCACAAAGCCTACAGACTGGCGACGGCTCACACGGCGATCCAAATCCGGGCGTTGCAAATCAAAGTACGAAGCTCGAATTTCCGACACTTCCTGCTTGGTCCGAACGCTACTGTAGCTACCACGACAACCAGTGGCACCACTGGCCCAAGCTGTGGAGGCATTGAGGGCTCGGTTCTGGACCGCGGTAGATCCCATCTTCTCTTCCATCTTGGCCCAGGCAGCTGCCATTTCCGCTTCTTCGTCGACGTTGTTGTCGTCGTCGTCACTACCAGTTTTATTGCTAACAGCAGCTTGAACAGACGAATCCGCCAGCGCCTCCTCTTCCGCTTGAGCAGCAGACGCTGAAATCAACTCATCGACTTCAATATCCACAGGTGTGGGACCCTTACCCTCCGAATCATCGTGACGACTGGTATCTTCTTCGACTTGAGTCAAGGTCTGCTGTGTGTCGATGCGAGGCATCTCCACTTCCTTCTTTGTAGTAGGATCGGTCGTGTTTTTCTTTTTCTCCGTCACGAAATCATCTACATCCAGCATTTGGCTAAACTCTAGTACCGACATGCGAACCACCGATGCCTTGGTTTCCAGAGTCTTTTTTGGAAGACTGGCTTCCTCCAAGACTTGAGGATCACGGCCAATGGCAAACCAATACAAATCATTCGCCGGGACGGGAATATTGCTAAAGAGTGGTTCATCAGCGCAATCTGACATGGGATGTCATAACATTATATGCATATGAATTAGAAGGGCAGTAGGAGAGTAAGCATCGAGCGGGGACGCATCGGCTTTGTTTCAAATTGTGCTTGCTATACGTACCGGGATGAGGAACTACATCCACTCCAATGGTCGACGCGGGTGCCAAGATACAGGACATGCAACCCATGGACATTAGAACTCCCAGGGGTGCCAAATGACAAATCCAACACGACCATTGAGATGTTCCACACAATTCATCCCATATATACCACACCGCGCGCCAGTAGTTGACTACGCCCCACGCCAAGACGTAGGTCCGGAGTCGACCCAGGAGTGCCAAGACAAGGGTATTTTCCGTCGTAATAAAAGCAAAGACCGTCTCACTGGCGACCAACATGAATCCAATGGCCATCAAGGCCGACCATCCAATGGATGTCCAGACGTCTGCCTTTTCGGGTGAAAACTTCCATAGATAAAAATCCATAACGAGCCACGAGCCCCGCCAGAACCACACCACAAAGAATGGAATCACCACAAAACTGGTCAGGATATCCACCGCAATGACCGGCTTGGAGATGGGGGGTGTTTTTTCATTGGCGGGCAGACGAATGGAGTAATAAGACGACAAGAGCGTGACTGCAATGGGTCTGCATGTATACAACACCAAAGGACCATTCGAGTGAGATTGTACAACACGAAAGCAAAGCTTCAAGTCACCAACGCGTGGTGCCATCTCTTGATCTCAACGATGCGGTACTAGTACACTTACGGAGGATTGACGCCGGGGCCATCCAGTAGAAAAATTCCAGGAGGAGCCAGAATGGAATTCCCCGAAGCGAGTAAAAAGCAGACGGTGCTTCCAATGACGGACGACGTCCAAAAACTCGTCAAGGGCCATTCGCCCCACACATTCTCCACCAAATACTGATCGGGCCACAAATAATAGTCTGTGAGGTACCACACGCCCCTCCACAGATTGACGGCGGCAATGCCTAGGATATAAACAGCTGCAACTCGAAAAAAAGCCGTCTTGTAGGTGACGTGAACACCCTTCTTGCTGACTCTTTCATCCAAAACCACGGCGGGCCTCCACAAACCAAACCACATCATGGCAACACCCACGAAGGTACAGAACAAACCAAGAATCAACGAATACACTCCCGAATCATGATGCAAGCCTTGATGATAGTCATCCAAAATGCCCACAAAGCAAAAGGAATCTGCCGTCGTTATCCCTGCGGTACTGGGTTGCTGACAAAACCAAATGTCAAACAAGACCCAAGTGCCTCTCCACCAACTGGCCACGAGAAAGCCAATCCAAAGGGTGGCCAACCAATCTTTTCCCAACTGTACAACGAGCTCGTTCATTCTAGCTAGTAGCTAGCTAGTGGCAGTTGACTTTTTGTAATGAATAGTAATATGGTAGAATGGTGACATCAACTCACTTACAGTACTATCGCGTTGTTGTAGCCACTGCATTTGGCTAGTAGCTAGTAGCTACTAGCTAGTAGCTAGTAGCTAGTAACAAGCCACCAATCAATGGGGCGTGCATGCAAGATACAGGACGCCCCCCATGAAGTTTCTTCAATAAGAATTGCATTCCAAACCAAACTTCTCGGCTTTTCGCGGCTTTTCTTCTGCAAGTGTGCTACAAGTAATGCCTACCGAAGTAGATAGTAACGTAGTCCCCAATTCCCTCCTGTAGTATAAAGTAAACA
>Ga0163144_10031887_pt1 | contig 10030 bp, 8 predicted proteins | sample OliLak19BULKMAT1_FD_123175 | JGI IMG/M metagenome (GOLD analysis project Ga0163144, IMG submission 123175) | Freshwater microbial mat bacterial communities from Lake Vanda, McMurdo Dry Valleys, Antarctica - Oligotrophic Lake LV.19.BULKMAT1 | ecosystem: Environmental > Aquatic > Freshwater > Lake...
GCCCACACAGTAAGTCCGCCTCCATTCAAAGTTGGCACCAGTCAATCACAGGGCAAGATGGCAACCTCCATGTGTCTCATCAACCCTTGGCAATGCCCAAATAGCTGTAAAAATAACATTAGTGATAGTTACAAGTGACATGGAGCCCAATAAAATTTTGGGAAAAAGGTAAAAATCTTCCTCTCTTCCTTTCTTCCTAAGGAACTTCCTAGGAATTCCTTCAGAGAAAGTGGAGGAAGTAAGGAACAGAGGAAGTTTTTCAGCTCCACTTCCTAACTTCCTAGGAATTCCTGCTTTTTTTTCAGCTAGGAGGAACTGAGGAACTCGGAGGAACTTTAGGAATTCCTTAGAATTCCTCACTTCCTAGAGGAAGAGAGGAAGTTCCTTGACTTCCTCTTCATAAGGAAATCCCACCTAAGGCTCACACCAGAGCTTGAGCTTGTTGCGCTCCTTGTTGGTGAACAAGAAGGACTTGTTGTGTGCCTTTGTTGTGCCTGATTCTGTTGAGTTGAAATTCTGAACTTCTCATCGCCTGGATATTCTCTTTTTCTTGGATCGTACGTCAACATCTGGACGGCTAGCCTCTCTTGAAAGTGATGGAAAGATACCGGCTTTTTCACTTTCCAATCGGGGTTGACATTGCTTTCAGCGCACTCCAAATACATGTCATAAGCAGTAACAATTGCCAGGGCTTTTGCATGTAACATTGGCGCATGCCAATATTTCCATGATCTAGGAACGACGAAGTTGTAGAGTTGCTAGTAAGATTTCAACCATCGATTATCAATTAACCAAAAACTTCTTACCTGTAGTATAGATTGCAGTTCTTTATCAAGTGATCAATTTTGTCAACCTTACTCTATGTTGCCAAGTACAAATGTCGGCTTTCATTCATTTCAATAGCCCAACGTCTTTTGTATTGCTTACGACCATGCTCTTTCGTTGCAGCAAATAAGGAACAACTGTTAATAGCATTGACATGAGCAATATTGCATGATGATGGGGACTGTAAGCAGTGTAAGGATGTGTGTACCCACACCAATTTGCCCCAGTTGTCGTCTTGCTTGACTAAGACAACAGGGTTTTTGAAGCTTGCTGCTTTGGGCCGATCCTCGGGTTTTGTTAACAACTTGTGCAGGTGCTCTGCTTTGACTTTACCTGGCAATCTACCACGCTGGACTGTGCACGTCATACCCATACCTTTCTCAGCAAAGTGCTTCATGCTGTTGTCGCCACTGAAAAAGTTATCCCATGTCATGTGTGGCTTCTTGCTGGAGATTCCTGTTGGGTTAATCTCGTCGCGAACCATCTCTAGAAGCTTGTCAGTGATCATCTTTATCTCATTCTTGCCTTGGTTGCCAAAATGTTTTGGGTGGAGCTTGTGTCTGTGAATATAGGCTCTAACACGAATTTGATCCACATCTGTTACCAAAATAAGCTGGCCTCCCGTCGATCCATCTGGCTTCTCAAGATTCCTTGAGATAACACCAGTATCCTTTCCGGCCCAGCCACCAAACAACCACGTTGATTCATCGCCACAAAGATCAAGACATGCATCCTTTGTGAGAATGTTTGTGTTGTGGCAAATCACATTGTATATGTAATCATACTTTTGACAGGGGTCGTGCCCTGGTTCGCCAAACTTCATACTGTAGCAAGCATGTTGTTATTTAATTTCATAGCTCTCTTGATTTTGAACCAACGCGATGCAGGCATAGAGTCATAGATAATCTTATTGAAGCATGTGTTGTCGTTTCTTCTTCTATCAAAACGGCGCAAGATGGCACCATGGCTTCTACCTGGTACGCCATCCATCACAGCAACGCCATCCCATTTGAGGGGCTCTTGCAGCAATGTTTCTTTGAATTGATGGCCTCTACCACTGCCCCTTAATTTTAGATCCGTGATTGCATACAGCTCAGTGCATGTAGCAACATGAGGATAGTAGGGCTTTCGCGGATCACCTTCTACCGTGCCTCCATCGGAAGTGTCGTGAACAGGAAGAATCAAATTGTGAAAGAAGAGAGCGTTGGGGGTTCTGTCATTGTTTGCCATCCTTTCTTTCGTTAATCCAAGTTTTGTGAGGAGTGCCCCATCAAGGCAGCTGCGGCAATTCTCTGGAAGGAGATTGTCTCTTGTTGCTCTACTTCGAAAGATGGGGTCAGAGAGTGGGCGTGTCCATCCATTGTAGAAGAATTCGTACCCATCATCAACTCGTTTGCCATCAGAACCCACTGGAACTGGCTTGCAACCTGTTGGTAGTGAATGATACATGTAGCTGACGGGTTTGCTTTTCACCCATTTACATTTCGCTCGAAATGTAAAAGGACTCCAACCACCAGGATTGTCAATGTCTTTGAAATCAACTTTTGGTTCACCAAGCTCCTCTTTGATAGAAGGAATTTTCCAATCAGGTGGTGCACTTGGTGGCTTCCATCCAGGTAGTGCTCCTGGGATGAACAGATGAGCATTGGCTTTGCTTTGCTCAGCAATGAGTTGCTCATCAGTCAAAACGTTGTCACAAGGCACGTAGCCATCGTCATTTGCCAGGGCATGTCGCTCGTTCTCGCGCGTTGTTAACTTTTCTGTTGTTCTGTCAACCAATAATTCCTGCGCATCAAGACATTCATCATCTGAGTCGCCATTATAATCAGCCAGCTCTTCCATGTCATTGGCGTGATCCTCCTCCTTGGTTGTCATTGTTGGTTGGTGGCATGCATGCTAGTGCAAGAAGAGACACACAGTCTGAAACACCAGCATCAACATGAACGCGATGACTTTGGCTTGAAAGTGATGAGGGGGTTCCTCTATGACCATGATTAACATTTACTGTGTGTGGCAGATTTGGCAATCTCTCTCGCAGAATGCCATTATGCGATAAGCGAGGGCTTCTAATCGGCCTGTTCTCATCCATTTTTGTTACAAAAACCATTCAAAAAGTGCCGCAACTAGGGCCATTGTGGGCAATCTTTTTTTGATCTTACTTCGCAAGAAAGATTATGGCATTTTCCTGGTACAAATATTGCGTAGAAACACCGTAGCGACACCACCAAACGGAACGTTGGTGGCAATGATGATAGAAAGCTGGCAAGCTAACTATCATCTCAATCTCTGAAAACAAAGCCAAGTACAAAGCCAGGTAACTATTACCATGTTCTACAGATATTATATTCAGCATTAAGGAGTTAGCTATCTGTTAACAGATATCCAATAGGCTAAAGATAGATGAGACGGCTGTGACGTCGATTCACGAATTGCCCCGACTGAACGATATACACCCTATCGTGAGACCCAAAAAATGAGACCCACCGCAAAACGAACGTTCGATCCACATGCTGCGCCACTTCGATCCACCGGTGCTAACACTCGAATTTGACCTAAATGCTGGGTCGCATGTGCATCTGTAGGTAGCCTTTAACATGATATCTATTAGTACCACTATTCCCTGCAGTAGCTGCTTTTGTGTCAATTTGAATTCAAAGGCGTAGAAAGCTAGTAATGGCAAGCAGCTAGCTAGACTAGTCTAATAAGATAACAAGCAACAACAAGGTCGTACGACAAGCATTGAAGCTATAGCTACAGAGGAAGGATGCGGCACATGCAAAATAAAGCAGTCGCATCGCGGTAGAAGGACGCAGCATTCGTGAGAAAGAAGTGGTTGCAAAAGTAGTACAGCGTAGCTTTTGTACTAGAGCCTACAGAAACGAGAAGCCCTCTTGTATCAAATGGCAACAAGAGAAGAGCATCACAACCTCAAGACGACAAGAGTAATGCAAGCTGTTAGGATTGAAGGACGAGTATCAAAAACAATGCGGATAGCAGTACAATGCAAAGGAAGGTCGCATTATTGGAAGGAAGGATTGTATTAGCTGGTAGAAGAAGGATCGCGACAAAACAAGAAGGAAGAAGTGCACCATCATTGACGCGAAGAAGAAGACGAGTTGTATCACAAGCCAAGTGAAGAAGAAGAGAGTTGAATCATCACCCACAATTGAAGCAGAATCCTCATCACAAGACCAAGCCAAAGATACAGCCAATATCACCGTGAGACATATCGAGCCATGAGACATATCGAGCCGTGAAGAAGTTTGGTTTGGTTTGGTAAATCTCCTACCGGTGGCTATGGTTGGCACTATTGCTTTACCCTCCACCCTCTACAAATAAACATCCATTTTGGATGTCAGAGCCTGGCAACTGTACAATGAAGATACAGTTGGGGTCAACCAACAGCCACGGTTTGCCTGGGCTGTTCCAAGGGCTCCCACCAAGGAGCACTATCTAAATAACTGTTACTTCTGCTATGCTAAAGAGGCTCCATAGCCTAGGATCCTGTGTCTTTTCATCCAGCAGTTGTCGCCATCATGGGAGGGGAGTTACCCCTGCTACTATCATCACCATTCAGGGGGTTGTAGGGAAACACATTCCGAGGGGTTTTAGGAAGGTATGAACCACTCTTTCGTCGGCCCTCCACTGTGCCCTCAAGGCACAAGTGTAATTAAATCTTTATCATGTTGTACCACAAGTGTCCCCGTGTCCAATTCACCATGCCGATTGCAGCGGGGGAGTGCTGCTGCAGTCCCGTGGTCTAACAAACTCACTCGTCAGTGAGTGCTTGGCCACCACTGGATGGGGGGAAGCCACCAGACGGATTTACCAAAACAAATACACAGGACCAAAGCATCGTCTGGAGGCTTCGAAGGGATCGGGAAGGGGGGGACAGACACAGCAGGTTGGAGCGAGGACCCAAGGGGCACGACAATCATTCAAGTTAATTGGAGCTTGTTATCTTGTTGTTGCAACAGAGGTCCGTAAAAAGGGGGGGATGACAGACTTGGCTGGTAGGAACTCCACGAGACACCAACCCAAATTCTCGTACCAACAGTACCAACTCGACGCGAAACACCATCTTCTTCTTATCTCAATCTAATAGCTAAAGCTATTAGCTCTCCTGTTATACTTAGCAATCCTCCATCTTGATACAAACACACGACAGTTAATTTAGTAGCTATGACGACATGGTGCGTTTAGATGCACGGTGGGTCAAACCGTGATCCGCCCGTGAAGAAGTCAATAGCATCATCAACGCAAGTGAGACATCAAGTACCTATACAATGACAATACTTTGCAGCCGGATTTATAACCGGATACTCTGTAAAAGAAAGGATCAATTGATAGCACGAATCAATTGACAGAGTGGGATTACACCAACCGCTCTGTCAAACTCTCCATGCCCAGCTATGTTGCCCAAGCTCTAGATTGTTTTGGCCACACTGATCCAACCCCCTCTGACAGCCCCCACAAACATGTGCCTCCCCAGAATGGAGCCAAGGTTCAAATGACCACTCTTGACACCTCTCCTCCTGGACTCCGCCGCCTCCACTCGGATCCAAGAGATTGTGGGCGTGTTCCTCTACCATGCCCGTGCCATTGACAACACCATGCTCGTGGCCCTCGGCACCATTGCATTGCAACAAGCCAGCGCCACTGAAACCACCACCCATGCCTACATTGACCTGCTCAACTATGCAGCCACTCATCCCAAAGGCATCATCAAATCCTTTGCAAGTGACATGGTCCTCTACAATCACACTGATGCCTCTTATCTCTCAGAGGCCAATGCTCGCTCCCAAGCCGCTGGTTTCTTTTGGCTTAGCTCCCATCCCAACAAACTCAATGGCCTCACTGCCCCACTAAATGGGGCCCTCCATGTCCTCACTGGCATTGTCAAGTATATGGTTTGTTAGGGGTAGCACTAAAGGTGCACACTAGCTGCAGTTGAACTGACACCCAACGGCAGTTGAACCACACATTTAGGTAGATTTGCCCACTGGGCAGCAACACTAGTAGTAAGAAGTACCCAAGTCCATCACTGAACACAATATATTACTACAAGGATTTGGGGGTACTAACAGGCCACTGAATGGACCAGTAGTGCCGTATTCTTAGCAGGCATCATGCGCAACATCCTCTCTTTGGTCGCCAAAGCTGAGACTGGCTCTGCTTTCATTAATACCCAAACCGATGTCCCACTCCGGCAGACTCTCCATGAAATGGGATGGCCCCAGCCAGCCACTGTCACCACAACTGACAACAGTGTCGCCCGCGGCATCCTCAATGGGACTGTTAAACAGAAACGCTCCAAAGCCATTGACATGCGTTTCTATTGACTCCAAGATCGCATCAAGGATGGCCAGTTCATCATCCAATGGAAGCCTGACGTTTGCAATCTTTCTGACTACTACTCCAAGCACTTTGGACCTCCCATTCACCAGGGCATGCGCGCTCTGCGCCTTCATGACCCCGACTCTGCGCAGGCCCACAAAGACTGGAAACTCTTGGCTGACTCAGCCGATGCTCTCCCTGCTATGCCAACCTAGTTGTGTGAGGGTGTGTTGATCCGGGATTCCCCTTTCGTCTGAGCGGTCTGACCCCTATGTCTTTTACACTTAGGGTTACCAATTCGCCTTAGGGTTGAGTACCAGTGCGACTCATCCATGTCACTCTTGCAGAACTAGTTTACCGTGCACGCAAGGCGCACACCGTTTCCCTCTCTTCCTTTTCATGCTTCCCTGTAGTTGCTCCCAGCAGCCAGTCATTTCTCATTACTGTTTACCCCTTTACTACAGCTTTTTGTACCAGCAAATTCCAGCAGCAAACTCTGTTTATTAATTGATAAAATCATCCTTTACTTCAGTACTTGCTGGTTGTTTTCACTGCTAGTAGCTATTTAGGTATCAACATCCTTTCACTTTGGTTGTGATTGGTTCTGCAATGATGATGGTATCCTCTGCTACGCTCCTCGTCAGCACATCAAGAAGGTCATGGATAATTGTCTCAGCCTCTTTGGGAAACATCCCAACAATGCACGCTCACCTGTTGCACAAGGCGATCACCCGGAGCTTGACACCTCCGAACTACTCGACAACGCAGATATTCAAATCTATCAATCCCTCATTGGATCCCTCCAATGGGCCATTCAAATTGGTAGATTCGACATCGCTACCATCGTCATGACGCTTTCGCGCTTCCGTGCATGTCCTTGTCAGGGACACCTTGACCGTGTCAAACACGTCATTGGATACCTGTCCAAATTCAAGCACGGTGTCATTCACATTTGCACTGACAAACCCCACTACTCTAACATTCCCAAGAAAGAGTATGATTGGTTCTACACCTGCTGTGCAGGTGCCCGTGACGGCATCCCTGAGGGCTGTCCGACCCCTTGCGGCAACTCGGTCATTGCCACCACCTGCGTTGATGCCAATTTGTTTCATGACATGATCAGTGGACGATCCGTTACCGGTATCCTCCATCTTCTCAACATGACTCCCGTTGATTGGTGTTCCAAGTTGCGGCTCACACTGCCACTGAGCAGATCCTAGATCTGCGTCTAACCCTACGATGCTTGGGAGTTCCTATTGAGGGCCCGTCTTTTATGTTTGGAGATAACAAATCCGTCGTCAACACGGCTTCTGTCCCCCACTCCAAACTATACAAGCGCCACAACGCTCTCTCATACCACCAAGCTCGCGAAGCTATTGCTGCTGCTGTTGCCCGCTTTCATCACATTGTCGGCACTGCTAACCTTACGGACATTCTTAGTAAACACTGGGGACATTCGTCTGTTTGGGAAACGTTACGCCCTCTCATGTTCTGGCAAGGTGACCCCAAGGCAACTCCCACTCCGTGAATTCCTGTCTCCCTGTGAGCTCATCGAGGGGAGTGAAAGCAGGACGATTTCACTCGTATTTCGTCACGAGTCACGGACGGCAGCCCATCCCTAACAACATCCGTTGTTAGCATTGGTCTTGCCTGGCTCGCGCTCAGGCTGCATGCCTTTTGGTGTAGGATTGTACAACCTCTGGTGCTGGTCATATTTTGAATCTTTCTCTCCCACATGTAGGCTTGGTACAAAGCCTGCACAGCGTGGAGACTCTATTCAATCCCATCTTTGTTGTTGATTGTTTTGTGCTCTTCCAGCTCTTTTGGCAACAGCTGTAAGACCTCATAGTTTACATTTGTGTACCAATTACCATCACTATTTGTAGACTTCCTCCACTATGTAGATCTAGAAATTGGAGCTGACGGCCACCTCTCTGGACTACACACTGGCTCAGTTTCATTGGCTTCAAGCTCTGCTTCTTTGGCCTTGACGTCGTGACCTCTGGTTGCTTTGGTTGCTTCGTGACACTTTACTTCCAAAGTGGTCCAAGCTAATCCTCGTGTAAACTGAGGAAGTACCGCCATCTGTTGGGTGCCATTGGTACAATTGAGTCCAATGAAAGCGCGTTCCACACTCTTGCACCAGGCAATGAGTTCACACGGGGTTTCTTCAAGTCCTTCCAGGATCTTGACTGCAACTTTGACCTTGGCAGCTCCTGCTGTTCCAGGTCAAGTGCTGATCTCAATTAAAGTGAGATTATCCTTGTTGCTAACCTTGGTTGGTTCTGGAATCAAGGGAAGCAAAGGTGCTTGTTTGGTGTTATCAAATTCCTTGATAGCAACGATCTTCATTGTCGAATGAAAAAAAGAAATAAAAAAATTGTTTTGCAATGTAACGCTTTGTGGTTTGATATCAAAATGCACTACGCTAAAAGCTACAGGCCTTTTGAGTTGTTTGTAAATGAAAATTATAAGCTTAGAAATGAACTAAACTAAAAGTAATATTTGAGAGAGGTTCTGCTCAAGATCCCTTGGCGTAATCCTCTCTCTACTGAGATGAACGATGCTTCTACGTGAAGAATTGGCGTGCCAGTTATAGACTTGTTATCCAATTGGGAATGACCAGTCTGTCACGATAGCTTGTGTTATGCCATCCAGAACAAAATGTCTTGTAGGCGTTTTGCGGTGGTTAAAATATGCAGCCGTTATCTTGCTTGGGCGCTTAGTCATGAAGACTGTTTGTAGCTCTTCTGAGCAACCTTCTTCACTACTTTCGAGTGTTAGGACTAATGTCTACTAGTCCCGTGGCACTGAGGAGTGAGTGATTCACGAATATGAGTCGCGAATCCTGCGGTTAGGCGATTAGCCCTAACCTTATTGGGTAAATGGTGTGTTGTACCATCATGAACTGGTCGCGACCAGAATCATCATCAATTCTAGACTTGAGCGCCCATACCAGACCCTCTCTTTCCGTCCTCAAATTCGTTGACACGCCATGCAGGTGCAACTCATCAAACACGTCTATCTTCCGGCTTAAGAAGAATTTCGACCAGTAGATGCATTCTCCATGATCGAATGTGGCGACACTCGGACTGCTTGATTACCAAAGTTCTGTCAGAGTCAAGTGCCGCGATGGGAAGCTGTCATTCACCATCATCTCAAGCACAACAAAACGATCTCACCTTCGCACCCTCAGCACAATGAGGTTCGTATCAATCCCAATGGGTTCGAATCATTGATGCTCCTGTTTTTGCCATGTCATCCCGCCTTTGCAGATAATGGGATATTGATTCAGCCACATCCTCAACAGGGCAAGCATGTGCTGGATGAGCATTTTGTTGTTGTGAATTTTATTGTTACTTCCAGAGATGCTGCGTGAACACCAAGCATGACTGGACGGATGACATTCATGTCATCTGTTTTCTGGATTTGTGTCAGCATTTGAATGTCCTCCTCTCTGCAATCAGGAGAAGCATGTTCCAGACTGTTGGCATAAGTTCACGCAAGAGCGCATTGTCACCGCGCTCAAGGAGCACTTGACCAGTCCGTCATTTCTCTTGCTGGGTGGACAACATGCCGCCTCTGCCACTGCAACTACTAATGGCACTATGTCAAATTCAGTCACTCCATGTCATTCTGCTAGCCCTGCTTGCTATTGCATTGCACAGCCCGGCAATGCTGGACGTTTGCCTTGTGATCGCAATGTTCGTGCTATTGAAGCCTTCTTGGTTGGATGATGACTCATCTCCAGCGCCTACAGAAGACATAGCAGTGTGCAAGTTAAACGGCGAATGCATTGCTGGATGTGGCAAGGATCATGATGCCTATGACTGCCCTAACCTTGCTGGTGATCGCGAACACCAGAAGA
>Ga0163144_10031890_pt1 | contig 10030 bp, 8 predicted proteins | sample OliLak19BULKMAT1_FD_123175 | JGI IMG/M metagenome (GOLD analysis project Ga0163144, IMG submission 123175) | Freshwater microbial mat bacterial communities from Lake Vanda, McMurdo Dry Valleys, Antarctica - Oligotrophic Lake LV.19.BULKMAT1 | ecosystem: Environmental > Aquatic > Freshwater > Lake...
AGTTCGGCCAGCCAGCCCCGTCGCCGGAGCATCCTGACATTCCCGTCGCATTCACCGGGCTACGGAATCTCGGACCGGGAGCGGAGACCTGCGAAGTCTGGCGGTGTGCGCAACCGCTCGTGTCCGGACGCACCGGCCAGCTGGTGTACCGTGCGGCGCCGCTGGTCCTGTTTGGCTCTGTCGAAATTCGGGAGCCGACGTTGGCAGGGGTCGTCGCGAATGGCTCAACCGCGGTTCAGCAGGCCACCTCCGAGGCTTACGCGGAGATATTCTCGACGCTCGATCGGCTGGGATATCCCCACCTGCTCAGGATCTGGAATTATCTGCCCGAGATCAACCGGGAAACGCCGGAAGGAGAGCGCTACCGGCAATTCAACAGCGCGCGGCGCCGGGCCTTCCTGGCCCATCAGCGGGCCGTCGAGAGCGCGCCTCCCGCGGCTTGCGCGCTGGGTTCGCCAGCCGGTGGCGCCCTGGTCGTGTACTTTCTTGCGAGTCCGGCGCCTGCAAGGACCCTCGAGAATCCGCGCCAGGTCAGCGCTTACCATTACCCGGAGGAGTATGGCCCGGACAGCCCGACATTCTCGCGGGCGGCTGTCGCTCCCCGGGGTCTCGGGGATCTCCTGCTCATCTCCGGGACAGCCAGTGTTGTCGGCCATCGGACCGTCCACGCCGGCGACGCCGCGGCCCAGGCGGATGAAGCCATGACCAACATTGCGGTGCTCGTCGATGGCGCAAATGAGTTGCTCGACGCCAGGAAATTTTCCATGCAGGCGCTCCAGTACAAGGTGTACGTCCGGCATCCGGAGGACCTTCAGTCGATTCGCCAGGTCATGGCGCAGCGCCTGCCCTACGCGGCACCGACAACCTATCTGCAGGCTGATATCTGTCGCAGCGATCTGCTGGTCGAAATCGAGGCCGCAGGGAATCCTGCGCAGGCATGATCCGCCTGCTTCAAGCACTCTGGGACTACGCGGTGATGTACGTCTCGATGGCGGTCTTCGCCGCGACTTGTCTGGTCCTGTCGGCGGCCGCCCTGCCGCTTTACGCCCTTCTGCCGCGGCCTGCTGGCGTCAGGATTGGCCGTCTCGGCATCAGCCGGGCATCCCGGCTTTACTGCTGGTGGTTGACCCTGGTTGGCGCGTACCGCCTGGACCTCGACGCGCTCGATGCCCTGCGTGACGAGCCGGCCATCATCCTCGCTCCCAACCATCCCTCCATCATCGACGCAATACTGATCCTCGCGCGCCACCCCAATGTGGCCTGTGTGATGAAATCCGACCTGATGAACAATGTTTTCCTCGGCGTCAGCGCACGGCTCGCCGGCTACATCTGCAATCGGCCGCCGCGACGATTCGTGAGGGACTCCGTGGCCGAGCTGCGCAACGGCGGTGTATTGCTGCTGTTTCCGGAGGGGACGCGGACGATTCACGCGCCGGTGAATCCCTTCACCTCCAGTGTTGGCCTGATTGCCAAGCGGGCGGGCGTGCCGGTGCAGGCACTGATCCTGGAGACCGATTCACCGTGTCTGAGCAAGGGCTGGTCGCCAGTCCGGCGGACGTCACTTCCCGTCGGCTTCCGGGTGCGGCTCGGGCGGCGCTTTGAGGCGCCGGACGACGCCCGGACGCTTGATCGCGCGCTGGAAGCCTATTTCCGCGAGGAACTGGCGGATTCACCCCAGAATCGGTGGCTTGCGGCACGGCATCTCCAGCGACAGGCGGGATGACGTTTGCCGGATGCAGTGGCCTTCAGCAACACATGTCGTCCTGATACCGAGCTACAACCCGGGACCCGGGGTATTGGCGACAGTGGCGGCAGCCCGTGCGCAATGGGCACCGGTGTGGATCGTTGTGGATGGCAGTACCGATGGCACGGCCGCGGAACTGCTGGTGATGGCCAGCCAGGATCCTCACCTCCGCGTCCTCGTTCTGCCGGAAAATCGCGGCAAGGGCGCGGCGGTGCTGCACGGCGTGCACCAGGCTTTGCAGGCAGGCTTCACGCACGTGCTCACGATGGATTCCGATGGCCAGCATCCGGCGGCCCAGATCCCGCAGTTCATGTCAGCGTCGGTGGCGGCGCCGGAGGCGATGATTCTCGGCGAGCCAGTGTTCGACGCCGGCGCCCCGCGGTTGCGCGTGCGCGGACGCCGCATCTCGAACTGGTGGACGAACCTGGAAACCCTCTGGGCCGGCGTCCATGACTCGCTGTTCGGCTTTCGCGTCTACCCGGCAGCGCCGCTGGAGCGGGTCATGCGACACCAGCCCTGGATGCGCCGCTTCGACTTCGATGTGGAAGTCGCCGTCCGCTTGAGCTGGTACGGCCTGCGCTGCGTGAATATCCCGGCCGCCGTCCGGTATTTTCCCGCGGCGGAGGGTGGGGTCTCGCATTTCCGCTATGGCCGCGACAATGCGCCGCTGACCTGGATGCATTTTCGGCTGGTGGTGGAATTCCTGGTGCGACTGCCGGTGCTGGTCAAGAGACGATTGTCAGGGGACTGATTGGCCTGCAACGGGCAGCTTCTGGCCGCGATAGGCCGAGAAGATTCCCATTTCGACATCACGGGTCAGGTTGACAAAGCCGGCCCGCCGCATGGCGTCCAGCACGGCGCCGGGGGCGATGCAGGCCTCTATCGTGTCCCAGTGGTAGCGCATCAACTCCGGCGTGTCCCGGTGCTTCGACAGGCGGGAGGCCAGCCAGGGGACAAAGCGGCGCATATAGGTTTTCAGGGCCCAGCGTGCCAAGGGGGTCGGCGGCACTGTGATCTCAAGAATGCAGAGCATCCCCCCCGCCCTGAGAACCCGCTGGAACTCAGCGAAGGCCGTCGCCAGGTCGTCCAGATGGCGAAGGGCGTAGCCCATGCTGATGAAATCGGCGGAGCCGTCAGCCAGTGGAATGTGCTCGGCACTTCCGGCCAGAAGCCGGACGCCGGCTGGGACCTGCGCATGCTCCAGCATGCCCGGGCTTGGATCCACACCGGTAACCCGGGTTGGATCGCCGACGATCGCCGCAGCCTCGCACGCCACCAGGCCCGTGCCAACGCCCACGTCCACCACCACCATGCCATGTTGAAGGCCGGCATTGATCAGGGCGCGGCGCCGATAGGCGGACCCCGTACCAATGGCCATCGCCCGCTCGACGCGGTCATAGTCCCCGGCGGTGCGGCTGAAGATGTCCCGCACCCATTGGCGGCGCTGTGGCTCGCCCGGGTAGTAGCTCTGCAGGGGCGCGTGCGGAGGATCCATGATCAGCACTCTGTGACCCGACATTGCGGGGTTATTGCTCACACTACCACGGACCCGCAGCGGGCCAAATTGTTTACAATGGCCGGCATGTCGGACCATCAGAACGCCCCTGCGCCTGCGCCTGAGCCCGCGCCTGGGGGGGCGGGGAAACCTGCATCCAGCGGTGAACTGGAACGGGAAATTGCCACTCTGATCACGCGGGCACTGAACCTGGACATGCCAGCGGCCGACATTGACCCCCAAGTGCCCCTCTACCGCGACGGGCTGGGGCTCGACTCGATTGATATCCTGGAAATTTCCCTCGTCGTCTCGAAGCACTACGGAGTGGAAATCAAGGCCGATAGCCAGGACAACCAGAATATCTTCCGTTCCCTCAGGGGCCTGGCCGAATTCGTTGCCGAGCACAGGTCTCGCTGATGCGATCCTGAGCCCACGGCTCACCGATTGAGCTCCCATCATGGACGGCGTCCCGCTTTTCGCCCATAGCCAGCCCGACGACGTGGTCGCGTATCAGCGGGGCAACGCCATTTTTGCCCGGCAGTTTCTTGCCGACATCGCGCACCTCAGGTTGGTCCTGCCGGAGACGAGGCACCTGCTGCTTGCCTGCCAGGATCGCTACCATTTTGCGGTGGGCTTCGCCGCCGGACTCTTGTCAGGCCGGGTGAGCCTCCTGCCCTCCACGCAGACACCGGAGGTGATCCGGCAACTGCGGCAGTTCGCTCCCGATGCCGTTTGCCTCACAGACGACCCGGACTGCGAAATCGACCTGCCGAGAGTCCTGTTCCCGGCGGGCCCGGGCCTGGGTCCGGACCCGGTCGCGTGGTCCGTGCCACGCATTCCGGCAGACCGGCTTGCCGTCTGGGTCTTCACCTCCGGTTCGACGGGTGTGCCCATCCCCCACGCCAAGACCTGGGGTCCGTTGGTCCGTTGCGTCAGGGTGGAGGCAGAGCGCATGGGGCTCGCTCCCGGCACCTGCCGGGCATTTGTCGCCACGGTTCCGCCGCAGCATATGTATGGCCTTGAATCATCCGTGCTGGTGGCGCTCCACAGCGGCAATGCCTTCTGTGCGGAACGGCCATTTTTTCCAGCCGACATTGCCGCTGCGCTGGCTGCCCTGCCAGCGCCCAGGGTGCTGGTCTCAACGCCAGTCCACCTGCGGACGCTGCTGGCGGCCAACGTGGTGCTGCCACCAGTCGAGCTCATCCTCTCGGCCACGGCCCCGTTGTCGCACCAGCTGGCGGCCGAGTTGGAGGCTCGCTACACAACGCCACTGCTGGAAATCTACGGCTCCACCGAAACGGGCCAGATTGCCAGCCGGCGCACCACCTCGACGGAGGCGTGGTGGCTGTGGCCCGAAGTGCGCCTCACCACACGGGACGGTCAGGCGTGGATTGACGGCGGGCATGTCGAGGCGCCGACCCGCATGGGGGACGTACTGGAGAGACAGGGCGAGGAGCGCTTCCTGCTGCACGGCCGGACGGCGGATCTGGTTAATGTGGCGGGCAAGCGCAGCTCCCTGGCCTTCCTCGATCACCAGCTCATGAGCATTCCCGGCGTGGTGGACGGCGCTTTTTTCCTGCAGGAGGGTAGTGAGTCCTCGGGGACTGGCATCGCTCGCCTGGGTGCGCTGGTCGTTGCGCCGACCCTGGATGCGGCAGCCATTACGCGGCAGCTGCGCGAGCGCATTGATCCCGCGTTTCTGCCGCGGCCGGTGCTCATCATCCCGGAGATTCGCCGCAATGCCACCGGCAAGCTTCCCCGGCACGTGCTGCGAGACCTGGTAACGCGGAGCTGAATGAAGTGAGCACCATCATTGTCCTGTCGATCCCCCCGGAGCACGCGGCGTTCGCTGGTCATTTTCCAGGGAACCCCATCGTGCCGGGCGTGCTTCTCCTCGACGAGTCCCTGCGTTCCATTGCGGCGGCCTGCGGTGTCACAATCACCGAGTGCGACATCGTGACGGCAAAATTCGCCAGCCCGGCCCGTCCGGGCGATGAGCTCCGACTGGATTTCCTGCGTGCCGACGGGGCGCGCGTCCACTTTACGATACGGGCGCCGGATCGGGTCGTCGCCCGGGGAACCTTCAGGATCCCCAGCCTTATGCCGACCGACGATGCGATCTGACGCAGGCAAGCGGGGCCCGTTGACCGGAGTGGCTTCGCCAGACTGGGCGGCGCGTGGCGAACGCGGTTCGCGACTCCTGCTGCGGCTGATGTGCTGGATCTCCCTGCGGCTTGGCCGGGGCCCCAGCCGGATAGTCCTTTACGCGATCACCGCGTACTTTTTTCTCTTCGCCCCCGAGGCGCGGCGGCACTCGCTGGACTATCTCCGGCGCGCCCTGTCCCGTGCGCCGACTGCAGGTGACCGGTTCCGCCACATCCTTGGCTTTGCCTCGACGATTCACGACCGCGTGTATCTCCTGAACGGCCGGCTTGACCTGTTTGACATTGCCCTAGAGGGAGATGATGTGCTTCTGTCAGCCGTCGAAAAGCAGGGTGGAGCGCTGCTCATGGGGGCGCATCTCGGCAGCTTCGAGGTGCTGCGGGCTGTTGGGCGTCGTCGGACGGGGCGCGACGTAGCCATGGCCATGTACGCTGACAACGCGCGCAAGGTCAATGCCACATTGGCGGCCCTGAATCCGCGCATGAAGGCCGACATCATCCAGCTTGGTCAGCTGTCTGCCATGCTGGAAATCCGTGATCGTCTCAAGGCGGGCGCGCTGGTTGGCATCCTTGGCGATCGCAGTACCGGCGACGAACCGGGCGAACAGATCATGTTTCTCGGTGCGCCGGCGGTGTTTCCGGTCGGCCCCTTCCGGGTTGCGGCCATGCTCCGGTGTCCGCTCTATTTCATGGCGGGCCTCTACCTCGGTGGCAATCGGTACCGGATCGTGCTGGAAAAAATCGCGGATTTCTCCGGTGAACCGGCCGAGGCGGGGGCGGCGCCAGTCCGCGCCGCAGTTCTGCAGTACGCGGCGGCGGTGCAGCGCCACTGCCTTGCGCAGCCGTATAACTGGTTCAACTTCTTCGACTTCTGGCAGGCCCGCCCGGTCCCGGGACCAGGCCAGGACCGCAGCGCGTGACGGTTCGCAGTTCGACGCGGGCGCGGACTGGTGCGGTGGTCGCCACCGCGGCAATTCTCCTCGCGTCCCTGCTGGCGGCCCCGCAGGCCCGGGCGGCGGGCGATGCCCTCGATGAGCTGTTGAATCGATTCCGGCAGCGGCAGCATGAGCACGTGACCTTCACCGAGCGTTACAGTGCCGCCGCGCTCGATCGTCCCCTCGAGTCGTCCGGGGAGTTGTTCTACGACGCGCCCGACCGACTGGAGAAACGCACGTTGCAACCGCGGCCCCAGCGGTTGGTGGTCGAGAGCGGTACCCTGATCATTGAGCGGCGCCTGAAGCAATACCGCGTGGCCCTGGCGGATTACCCCCGGGCGGCACCGTACATAGACAGTATTCGCGCGACACTGGCCGGGGACCGACCAGGGCTTGAGCGGTTTTTTCGGGTGGAGTTCAGCGGCTCCGACCAGGACTGGACGCTCCTCCTGGCGCCGCTGGATACCAGTGTGGCGGCCGACGTGGCGAGGATCCGGATCCAGGGGGTAGCCGATGCCATCCGGATCGTGACGATGGAACTCACCAACGGTGAGAAATCCGTCATGACGCTCGGCACGCCACCCAGTCCCTGATGCGCTGGCGCGCTGTCAGCATCTGCATCTGGCTGGCGATGCTTGCGTCGGGCGCCTGGGTCGTCGCCCGGGCGGACTTCACGGCGGACATGACGGCGTTCCTGCCATCGCGGCCGTCACCCGCGCAGCAGGTTCTGGTGGACGAGCTGCGGGATGGCGTGGTGTCCCGGGTCATCCTTATGGCCATCAACGGCGGCGATGCTAAGGCTCGCGCGCAGCTGTCCCGGGACCTGGCGACCCGCCTTCAGGCCAACCCGGCGTTTGTGACTGTCGGGAATGGCCGGGAGCCGGCGGTGGCCGTGCAGAAGACCTTTGTCTTCGCAAACCGTTACCTGCTCAGCGGAGAAGTGGGCCCGGAGCGCTTCACCATCCCGGGGCTGCGCAATGCCATTGGGGACACACTGGACATGATGGCGGTTTCGGCGGGCCTTTTCCCGGCGGACCTGCTGCTCGCGGATCCAACCGGTGAGACCGTCCAGATCATCGACCAGTTGACGCCCGTCGCGGGCCCGCGCTACCGCGCCGGCGTCTGGTCGACCGCCGACGGGAGCGAGGCGCTGCTCATCGCGCAAACGCGCGCCACGGGTTCAGACGTGGACGGCCAGGAGGAAGCCATAAACCTGATCCGAGCCGAGTTCGACGAGTTGCGCGGCGCCAGTCCGGCAACCCCGGCGCTAGGCCTGAAGATCAGTGGCCCCGGGGTCTTTGCCGTCCGGTCGCGGACGACCATCGAGGGCGAGGCGATCCGTCTATCCGTGCTGAGCTCGCTGTTGATCGCCGCGCTTCTCCTGCTCGCCTACAGGTCACTGCGCATCCTGCTGCTGGGATTCCTTCCGGTGGTCTCCGGGGCGCTGGCGGGCACCGCCGCGGTGGCGCTGGCCTTCGGCGTGGTGCACGGCGTGACCCTTGGCTTTGGCGTGATCCTCATAGCCGAGTCGGTGGACTACTCTATCTACCTGCTGACCCAGGCACGACGCCGCCGGGGAATGGATGCGTGCCGTGAATGGGTCAGCACCGTATGGCCGACGGTCCGGCTCGGTCTGCTCACTTCCCTCTGTGGATTTGCGTCGTTACTGCCGTCCGAATTTCCGGGCCTTGCGCAATTGGGCCTCTACACCATGACGGGTTTGCTGGCCGCCGCGCTCGTGACCCGCTATGTACTGCCAGACTTGCTCCCCGGGCAATGGACCGCCCGCCCCGTCACTGCCCTCGGAGCGGTCATCGAGAGGGGCATCAGTCACCTGCAGCGGTATCGCCAATTGCTCTGGCTCGTGCCCTGCCTTGCTGCCGGCACGTTGTTCGTGCGCTGGGACGGGCTGTGGAACAGCGACCTGGCCGCCCTCAGCCCGATTTCTGCCGACGAGCAGCTGCTGGATGCCCGCCTCCGCAGCGGCCTTGGGGCCGCTGGCATGGGCGACCTGGTCGTGATCCGTGCACCTGACGACCAGGCGGCATTGCGCGCCGCCGAAAGTGTCGGCGCGGGGCTCGAGTCCCTCGTCCGCGCCAACGAGATCGGCGGATTCGACAGCCCGGCCCGGTACCTGCCGAGCCTTGAGTTGCAGCGCTGGCGACAGGCCTCGTTACCTCCGGCGGAGGTGCTGCGTAACCAGCTACGCGCCGCCGTCGCCCCGCTGCCGATCCGCGCGGACCGGCTGGAGCCGTTCGTCACCGCTGTCGAGCGTGCCCGGGCAGGCCCGCTCGTCACCCGCGCGGATCTCGATGGCACCCTGCTGGCGGCCGGCGTTGATGCGCTGCTGACGCAGCGCGACCATCAAGCCGTCGCGCTGCTACCCCTCCGGCCCGCCGCCAGTGGCCCGCAGGCGGCCGGGATCGATGCGGCCCGGGTGACCGCCGCCCTGGGCAGATTGCCGCCCGACGTCAAGGCGATGGTCGTCAACATGAAGTATGAGTCCGACGCCATCTATGCCGGCTACCAGTCCCAGGCCATCCGTCTCTCGCTGCTCGGGTTTGGGGCCATCGTGTTGCTGCTGCTCATCACGCTCCGGTCCCTGGTGCGGGTTGTCAGGGTGGTGACGCCGCTGATACTGTCAGTCCTCGTCGTCATGGCCTTCCTCGCGGCCAGCGGCAGTGCCTTGACCATACTGCACCTGGTCGGCCTGTTGCTGATCGTGGCCGTGGGTTCAAATTACTCGCTGTTTTTTGATCGTCGCGGCGCAGAGTCGGATGCCGCTGACCGGACGACCATGCTTGCCTCGCTGGTTATCGCCAACCTCGCCGCAGTTCTCGGCTTCGGTGTACTGGCGTTTTCCCCGGCCCCGGTTCTCGCCGCGTTGGGCATGACCATCGCCCCCGGCGCCTTCATGGCGCTGCTGTTCTCTGCCTTGATGGCGGCGCCGCAACGACCGGCATCCGGATCGTGACCGGCATGTCGCCAACCCGTCACGGCGGATCGCGGTCGGGCTGGCGCCGCCGGCCGCTGATTCCCGCCTCGCTCGCCCTCCATGCTGCCGCCACAGGCCTGGTCGGCTGGAGTCCCGCGCTCTGGCCGTGGGCCCTGGGGCTGGTGATCTCGAACCATGCGGTGCTGGCGGCCACGGGACTCTGGCCCCGGAGCAGCTGGCTGGGCCCAAACTGGAGTCATCTGCCGACCAGCACCCCTGGCCGTGGCGGCAGGGTGGCGATTACGATCGATGATGGCCCTGACCCCACTGTCACGCCGCCGGTCCTGGACCTCCTTGATAAGGCTGGTGTCCGGGCGACGTTCTTCTGTGTTGGCGAACGGATCGCCGCGCACCCCGCCCTCAGTCGCGAGATACTGGCGCGGGGACATTGCATCGAGAATCACAGCCAGCGCCACCTGCACCACTTTTCCGTCCTCGGGCCCCGCCGCATGAAAGCGGAAATTGCTCGGGCCCAAGACACGATCGTCGGCGTGACGGGCCAGCGGCCCTGGTTTTTTCGCGCACCGGCTGGCCTGCGGAACCCCTTTCTGGACGGTATCCTTGCGGAACTCGATCTGCGCCTCGCGAGCTGGACCCGCCGCGGCTTCGACACCGTCACCGGCCGCCCGGACCTGGTGCTGGAGCGCTTGACCCGGCGCCTCGGGGACGGCGACATACTTCTGCTCCATGACGGCAATG
>Ga0163144_10031891_pt1 | contig 10029 bp, 10 predicted proteins | sample OliLak19BULKMAT1_FD_123175 | JGI IMG/M metagenome (GOLD analysis project Ga0163144, IMG submission 123175) | Freshwater microbial mat bacterial communities from Lake Vanda, McMurdo Dry Valleys, Antarctica - Oligotrophic Lake LV.19.BULKMAT1 | ecosystem: Environmental > Aquatic > Freshwater >...
CATCGCTGCCGGTTCGGTATTCACCGATGAGATGCTGATGGCTCGCCGTCCGGGAACCGGTCTGCCGCCGTCTGCGAGTTCGGACGTCGTCGGTCGCTGTACGACCATTGCGATTCCGGCGGGAACCCTGATTCGAATGGACATGTTGAGATGAAGTCGCGCCAGCCGGCTTGGGCTCCGTCGGGGTTCGCAGTCGGCCTCAGGAAGGGGCAGTGAGCGTGACAAAGATTCTTGTCACTGGCGCTGACGGCTTCATCGGGTCGCATTTGACGGAAGCCTTGGTGCGAGCGGGCCACGATGTCCGCGCATTTGTCTTCTACAATTCCTTCAATTCGCTTGGCTGGCTGGACCGATGCGCGCCAGACGTCCGCAGCCAGTTCGAGGTGTTTGCCGGCGACGTTCGCGATCCGAACGGGGTCCGCACGGCAATGAAGGATTGCGAAGGTGTACTTCACCTGGCCGCCCTGATCGCGATTCCGTACTCCTATCATTCGCCTGACAGCTACGTGGAGACGAACATCCGCGGCACCCTGAACGTGCTCCAGGCTGCCAGAGATCTGGGCGTCGCGAGGGTGATTCACACCTCCACCAGCGAGGTCTATGGGACGGCGCGGTTCGTGCCGATCACCGAGGACCACCCCCTCCAGGGCCAGTCGCCCTATTCGGCGACGAAGATCGGCGCGGACCACCTGGCGCTGTCCTTTCATTTGTCGTTCGGCACGCCCGTGGTGGTGCTGCGACCCTTCAATACGTATGGGCCCAGGCAGTCGGCGCGCGCCATCATCCCGACGATCATCACGCAGATCGCCAACGGCAAGCGGCAGCTGAGCCTGGGCGCCGTGACGCCGACGCGGGACTTCAACTACGTGTCCGACACCGTAGCTGGTTTCATAGCGGCGCTCGAAGCCGACCGCGCCGTCGGCCAAGTCATCAATCTCGGGAGCAATTTTGAGGTCTCGGTGTTGGACGCCGCGACCACGATCGCCGAGGTGATGAATGCCGAGATCGAAATTGTGACCGAGGCAGAACGTCTGCGGCCGGAGAAGAGCGAGGTCCTGCGTCTCTGGGCCTCCAACGACAAGGCGCGCGAGCTTCTTGGATGGCAACCGCGGTTCGGCGGCGCAGATGGATTTCGCCGCGGCATCGTAGACACTGTTGCCTGGTTCAACGAGCCTGCGAACCTGGCCGGCTACAAGTGGGACTCGTACAACAAGTGACGTCCGAGTGAGCCGAAAGATCGCCGTCGTCACAGCCACGCGCGCGGAATACGGTCTTCTGCTGTGGGTAATGGACGAGATCCGGCAAGCGCCTGGCCTCGACTTGCAGGTGATTGCCACTGGGGCGCACCTGTCGCCGGAATTCGGCCTTACCTATCGGGAGATTGAGAAGGACGGCTTTCACATCGATCGAAGGATCGAGATCCTCCTCAACTCCGATACGCCGATCGGGCTGGCCAAGTCGATGGGTCTGGCGATGATCGGATTCGGTGAAGCCATCGCCGAACTGCGGCCCGACCTGATGGTTGTTCTGGGCGACCGTTACGAAATCTTTGCCGCCGCAGCGGCTGCGACCGTGGCCCGGCTGCCGATCGCACATCTGCATGGCGGTGAGATCACCGAAGGCGCTTTCGACGATGTGTTTCGGCATTCCCTGACCAAGATGTCGCATCTCCATTTTGTGGCAGCGGAGGAATATCGGCAGCGGGTCCTTCAGCTGGGCGAACAACCGGATCGCGTGTTTCTCGTCGGTGGCCTGGGCCTCGACAACATCGAGAAGCTACCACTATTGGATCGCGCATCGCTGGAGGCAGCCCTTGGCTTCGAACTTGGGCAGAAGAGCCTGCTCGTGACGTTTCACCCGGCCACGCTCCACCACGACAGCGCAGGCCAGCAATTTCAGGAGTTGCTGGCGGCCTTCGACGGCATGCCTGACACTAGCCTGATATTTACGATGCCGAACGCCGACACTGGAAGCCGGGAACTCTTCGCCTTGATCGAGCAATACGTCGGGCGCCGTTCGACGGCGCGTGCCTATGTCTCACTTGGTCAACAGTTGTATCTGTCTTGTATGGCGCAGGTCGACGCTGTTGTCGGAAATTCGTCGAGCGGGCTGATCGAGGCTCCGACCCTTCACAAGGGCACCGTCAACATCGGCGATCGCCAACATGGCCGGCTGAAGGCGGCCAGCGTGATCGACTGCGCGCCCGAGCGCTCGGCCATCTCCGCGGCCCTGCGGCGGTTGTATTCACCCGAGTTCCAAGGAATGCTGGCTGGCGTGATCAATCCATACGGCGCCCCTGGGGCCAGCGCCAAGGTGGTTTCGGTGCTACGAGACGCGGCTCTCGAGAATATCCTGAAGAAGTCCTTCTGCGAGTACAGCAATTGAGCCGCCCCGCAACCTCAGACGATGTCCCGATGACCTCAGCCCACTGGCGCCGGGCCCTGTTGCCCCTCACTGCCACCATTCAACACGCGGTGCAGAGCCTCAACGACTCGGGACTGCAGATCGCGGTGGTCGTGGCTGAAGGCGAGGTGCTGGTCGGCACGGTCACGGACGGAGATATCCGGCGCGGCCTGTTGCGCGGACTGACATTGGACTGCACCATCGATTCGATCATCCACCGCGAAGCAATGGTGGTGCCGTCGCAACTAGGCCGCGAGATGGTGCTTCGCCTGATGCGGGCAAACGAAATCCACGCCCTGCCCGTGGTGGACGAAACGCGCCGCGTTACCGGCCTGCACGTGCTCAAGGAACTGCTGGCTCCGACGGCCCGGCCCAATCCAATCGTCATCATGGCCGGCGGCAAGGGTGCGCGGCTTGGGCCACAGACCGAGGCGTGCCCGAAGCCCCTGTTACCGGTCCGCGGCAAGCCGATGTTGGAGCACATCATTGAGCGCGCGCATGCAGAAGGGTTTCGCCGCTTCGTCATCGCGATTCACTATCTTGGCCACATGATCGAGGATTATTTTGGTGACGGCAGCCGCTGGCACGTGCAGATTGAATATTTACGCGAAGCGCAGCCCCTGGGCACGGCCGGGGCCATTGGTTTGATGACGCCGCTTCCGGACGTGCCGATCATCGTTGCGAATGGCGATGTTTTGACCGACGTGCGTTATACCGAGCTTCTCGACTTCCACGCTCACCATGGCACGTCGGCGACGATGGCGGTTCGGATGCACGAGTGGCAACACCCATTCGGGGTCGTCCAGACTAAGGGCGTCGATATTGTCGGCTTTGAGGAGAAGCCTGTGCTACGCAGCCACGTCAACGCAGGGATTTACGTCCTCGACCCGCGCGCGCTCGGGCGGCTCAATCCTGGTGAATACTGCGATATGACAGCCCTGTTCGACCGGCTCCGAGAAGCGGGCGAGCGCACGATCGTTTACCCGATGCACGAACCGTGGATGGATCTCGGACTGCCCGATGACCTCGAGCGCGCGCGAATGTCGCCGCGTCCGACTTAGCAACTAAGAGTTTTTAACCTGTAATAGACCCGGATCGCGGAGGCGCTCAGCGTACGAACAATGTTGAAGATCAATAGTCATAACGAATGGGACAAACTTCTCGAGGTAATCGTCGGTTCCGCGAAGGGAACAAAGGCCGTGCTGACATGGCCACGTCCGGACCCCATTCCCCCTGACGTTGCCAAGCAGGGCTTCGAGTTGGCCGACTCGGCGTACCCACAGTGGTTCCTCGACGAAGTACACGAAGACCTGGACGGCCTAGCGGCGGCCATCGGATCCTTTGGCACCAAGGTCTACCGGCCAACGGTGCACGACATCTCGCGCATGTACAGCACTCCTTTCTGGCAGTCGACGGGCAACAACACCTACAATGTCCGCGATCTGCACCTGGTCGTTGGCAACACAGTAGTGGAGAGCCCTTCGCACCTGCGGAGCCGCTATTTCGAAGCGATGGCGCTCTATGACATCTGGTACGAGTACTACGAGCATGGGTTCACGTGGATTTCCGGTCCGCGGCCACGTCTCGATCGCGAAGTGGTGGAACCGTACTACCGCAGTGAAGACGAACGAGTTCTGACCAAGGAAGACGTTCGCTTCCAGGAACTAACCGGTGGCCGCATCGACAAGTTACACCGCCTCAACGAAAACGAAATCGTGTTCGAGGCCGCCAACACCGTGAGGATGGGACGCGACCTGCTGTATCTCGTCTCTAGCTCTGGCAACAATAAGAGTGCGAAGTGGCTGCAGAGTGTCTTGGGCGAGAAGTACCGCGTGCATACGACTGAAGACATCTACCGTTCAAGCCACATCGACTCGACGGTTTTATGTCTCAAGCCCGGACTGGTCCTTCTCAACAGCACGCGGGTCAACGAGAAGAACTGCCCCAAGCTGTTCGATAAGTGGGACAAGATCTACTTTGAGGACGTGGCGCCGACCTCCGATCCGGAGCTGGACTTCCAAAAGAACGTGCGCGACCCCCTCGCCAAACAGCTGAAGGCGCTGGGCTTCGATACAAACCTCAACGACATGTCGTCCCCATGGGTAGGCATGAACTTCCTGTCGCTCGATCCGCAAACGGTTGTAGTCGATGAGCGGCAGACCAACCTGATGCGGCTGCTCGAGAAGCACCATTTCACGGTTGTCCCGGTGCGGATGCGTCACATCTATACGCAAGGCGGTGGGATCCATTGCGCGACGCTTGACACCGTTCGTGACAGCCGGCTCGAGGACTACTTCGGGTGAGCGAGCTCGTGGTCTCCGGACGGTATCGGGCAGATGTCGCGCATGGCGTCATGTTTCATCGTTTTTGCGGGCCCCAGGATCTTGGCCGATCGAGCGACGTGGTTTGTCCTGACGAACTCGAGGAGATCATACTGTTTGTCGGGCCTGATCGGATTCTGCCGCCGCGCGAGTGGATGCGGCGACTCGACCGCCGGGAGTTGAGGCCGCGTGATATCTGCGTCACATTCGATGACGGCCTCCGGAGCCAGGTCGAGTGGGCCCTGCCGGTGCTCGAGCGATTCGGGATTCAGGCGTTCTGGTTCGTTTACTCGTGCGTGTTCGAGGGGATTCCGGTCAAAAGCGAGATCTACAGCGACGCCGCCAGCCGTCTCGGCGGGATAGCCGCTCTTGCGGAGGAGTTCCTCCGACAATGTCCCGCCGGCTTGCTGGCGCGGCTGGACAGCGCCGAATTCGCGTCCTACTCAGCCAGAATACAGATCGTGGCGCCGTTTTATACCGCGCATGACATCCAGTTCCGTTTTCTCAGGAATCTTCCTGACTCCAAGGCGGTGTTCGAGGACGTGATGGATGCGATTCTGGCCGGCCACGGCGTTGACGTCGGGGAGGTGGCGCATTCGTTGTGGCTCACAAGCGCCGATCTTGTGGAGTTAACAGTACGTGACCATTATATTGGATTGCACTCCTATGATCACCCCTACGACATGGCCAGCCTGAGCCGCCATGAACAGGAACGGCAATACGGCCGGAACTTCGCACATCTCGAAGCGGCGATCGGCCAGAAGCCGGTGTGCGTGTCGCATCCACTGGATTCCTACAATCATGATTCCTTGGCCATCCTGAATGGACTGGGGATTCGCTGTGGATTTCGAGCGAACTCGATGGAATCACCTGGCCGCGGAATCAACCCCAGTTCACTGGAACTGGCCCGAGAAGACTCAGCAAACCTACTGTCCATGAGGAAGGGCGATGAAACCCGACAAAGTCAAGCAAGTTGAAAGCGCGACGCTCAAGACGTTCCAGGAAGAGATTCCATCGATCTATTTCTCCGATAAGACGGAGAAGGAATTTCAGCAATATTCGGACAACGCGGCGTACACTTACCGGGATCACTTCAAATTTCCCGCGAAGATGTTTGCCGGCGCAGACCTGATTGATTTCGGCGCGGGCACAGGCGAGAACACCATCTCGCTGGCGCGATGGGGAGCCAAGTGTACCCTTGTCGAGATGAACGACAAGGCTCTGGCTATTGCAAAGCGCGTGTTCGAGCGCTATTCACAGGGCGGCAACCACACTTTCGTCAACTCGTCGATCTTCGACTACGAGTCGCCGCTCAAGTACGACATCGTTCACAGCCGGGGCGTACTTAGCCACACCGCAGACAAGGAAGGCGCGTTCAGGAAGATCGCCGGGTTTCTCAAGCCGGGTGGCTTCTTGATTTTCGGTGATCCGAACAAGGCCGGCGGCTTCCAGAACATGCTTCAACGGTTTGCGGTGTACCGTCACGCCAAGACGCCGGACGAGATGGTCGACGTCTCCGAGAAGTTGTTTAAGGAGGACATCGATCGCAGCCAGTCGTTCATTAACCGCACACGGCGTTCGATCATCTTCGACCGTTGGGTCATCCAGAGCCAAGACGATCCGTCAGTCGAAGAGGTGATGGGCTGGCTTCAAGCGAGTGGGCTGCGGCTATATTCGAGCTACCCGCCGTTTCTCCTCCCCCTGCTCGGCGACTCGGTGCATCACAAGCCAAAGTTCGATGCCTCTCGGGTCGAGGGCATGGCCGCGATTGCCGAAACCATCTGGCTGTTGCAGAGGGAAGGCGACCGGGAGAACGTCGGCACCCTGAGTGGTGACTATAAGAGGTATGCCGATGGCCTCAAGGGGCTGACCGGCTATGTCGAGAACCTGAATTCAAACTCGGCCCTCGATGTTTCGAAATTCAACCAGTTGGCGGACAACGCTGCGTCATTATTCGCTGACTTGGCCTTGCTTGGGCCCCTGCAGACGCGACTTCGTGAGTTCATTGCCGAGGCCAAGCAGTTCGTGAATCTCGTCGAGAGGTCCGATCTGGACGCGATTCGTGCCTACATCCTAACCTGCAAGCACCTCTTTAAGGGTGCGTGCGGTGTACGGCATATTGACTTCATTGCCTACAAGGACATCTAGCTTGGACTCTACGAGCTGCTGAATGACTACATTGAATCCTCTCCGGCACTACTTTGACACTGTCCGAGAAGTCCTGTCGCGGCTCGACGTGGAGGCTGTTGAGCGGCTGGTTGCCGAGCTCGTCGCTTTGCGGGAGCGCGGGGGGCGGCTTTTCCTCATCGGTGTCGGCGGCAGCGCCGCGAATGCTGGCCATGCGGTGAACGACTTTCGTAAGATCGCCGGCATCGAGGCCTATGCGCCGACCGACAACGTCTCGGAATTGACGGCGCGCACGAACGACGAAGGCTGGGAAACGGTTTTCGAAGCGTATCTCGAAGGCAGCAGAGCGGTTAGCCGAGACGCGCTGTTCGTCCTGTCAGTAGGGGGCGGCGACGACGTGCATCGCGTGAGCCCTAACATCGTTCGAGGGGTCAACGAGGCGAAACGGCGCGGTATGCGCGTGCTGGGCATCGTAGGGCGAGATGGTGGGCACACCGGCCGGAACGGTGACGAAGTTGTCATCGTTCCGACGGTCGACGCCAAGCTGGTGACACCGCTGGTCGAAGCGTTTCAGGCCGTGATTTGGCACGCACTGGTGTCGCACCCTGCCTTGCAGCGTCAGGCGACCAAGTGGGAGTCGGTGGACGACTCACAAGCGAAACGATGACCCGTCGGGCAGTCTTTCTCGATCGCGATGGCACCTTGAACCAGGTGGTCATGCGCGGTGGTAGGTCCTACCCGCCCGAAACGAGTGCCGAGTTTGTGTTACTGCCCGGTGTTCGCGAAGCTGTCATCGAACTCAAGTCGTGTGGCTTCTTCCTGGTGGTCGTGACCAACCAGCCCGATGTTGGTGCAGGGCGTCAGTCGAAGGAGGTCGTCGAAGCGATACACGACTGGATGCGCGACCTTCTGCCGTTGGATGACGTTCGGGTTTGTTATCATACCGACGCTGATGGCTGCACTTGCCGAAAACCTGCTCCCGGGATGCTGACCCAAGCAGCCGCGGACTGGAATATTGATTTGAGACTTTCGTATCTCGTCGGCGATCGCTGGCGCGATGTGGATGCTGGGCGCGCTGCCGGATGCAGGACAATCTTCATTCGCAATGAATACGATGAGCGCCAGCCAGCCGACTATGACCTTGCGGTCGGCTCGCTCCTGGAGGCCAGCGAGGCGATCCGGCTGGGTCGAGTCTAAAGGTATTTTGATGCCGATTGTAAACGACCTCCGCGTTCGAATCTTTGCCGACGGTGCCGACCTCGATGCGATTCGGACACTGGCCGCGAACCCGGCGATTCAAGGATTCACGACCAATCCAACCCTGATGCGCAAGGCTGGCGTTACCGACTACGCAGGATTCGCTCACGACGCGATCGACGTGATCGACGGCCGGCCGATTTCTTTTGAAGTCTTCTCAGACGAGTTCGATGAGATGGAGACGCAGGCGCGTGAGATCGCGACCTGGGCGCCGAATGTCTATGTGAAGATTCCGGTTACCAATACCAGGGGTGAATTCTCCGGAGAATTGCTCCGGCGCCTCACGGCGTCTGGAGTCCAGGTCAACGTTACTGCGTTGCTCACGCTCGACCAAGTGGAGCGTGTAACCGACTGCCTTTCACCGCAGGTGCCAAGTTGCGTCTCCGTCTTTGCGGGCCGGATCGCCGACACTGGCCGCGATCCTGTCCAGATGATGGCCCAATCCGTTCGCACGATTGCGCACTTGCCCCTGGCGGAGTTGATTTGGGCGAGCCCGCGTGAACTCTTGAATGTGTTTCAAGCAAACGACATCGGCTGCCACATCATCACCGCGACGCCGGATGTGCTCGCGAAGCTCAAGCTGGTCGGCCGAGACCTGGCGGAATATTCTCTGGATACCGTCAAGATGTTCCGCAATGACGCGCTCGCCGCTGGCTTCACGATCGAGGTCGGGCAGCGAGGCACTGCATCGGTGTGACGCAGGTTCAAATTGACAGGGGCCGGGAGGTCGGAGGTGAAATGTTCAAGAAGATTGCTGTAATCGGAGGCGCGGGCTACAAGGGATGCGTGCTCATTCCCAAGTTACTCGCCAAGGGCTATGACGTCACGGTGTTTGACATCATGTTGTATGGCGCCGAAGGGTTGCCTTCTCATCCGAGGCTCACCGTTATCGAAGGCGACATCCGTGACCTGCCACACTACACACGCAGCATCGCCGGGGCGGCGGCGGTGATTAACCTGGCCTGCATCTCGAATGATCCAAGCTTCGAACTCGATCCGGGGCTCAGCCGGTCCATAAACTTCGACTGTTTCGAACCGATGGTCAAGGCAACTGTCGAGGCGGGAGTCCAGCGCTACATCTACGCGTCAACCAGCTCGGTCTACGGCGTGAGCGAAGCGCCGGAGGTGACAGAAGACCACCCGCTTGTGCCGATTAGCGACTACAACAAATACAAGGGCTTGAGCGAACCGTTCCTGCTGAAGTACCAGTCACCGACGTTTACCACCGTGATTATCCGGCCCGCCACCGTGTGCGGCTACTCACCACGCATGCGGTTGGATCTGACCGTCAACATCCTGACTAATCACGCCGTGAACAAACGCAAGATCACGGTGTTCGGTGGAGCGCAAAAGCGTCCGAATATACATATTGAGGACGTGACCGACCTCTACGTCGAGCTGCTGGAGATGCCAGCGCAGAAGATTGCGGGACAGGTCTTTAACGCCGGTTACGAAAACTTCACCGTCGCCCAGCTGGCTGAGCAGGTCAAGTCGGTCGTTGAGCAGGAGTTTCCCGAGTTGGCCCCGATTCCGATCGTGACGACCCCGAGTGATGACATGCGCTCGTATCATGTGTCATCTCGTAAAATTGCTGAGCATCTCGGCTGGCAGCCGAAACGGTCAATTGAAGACGCAGTGCGCGATCTTTGCCGGGCCATGCGCGACGGTCGCCTGCCGAACAGCTTTGACGACGATCGTTACTATAACGTCCGGACGGTGAAGAGGCTGGCACTCTCGTGACCGCAGCGCCCGTGGCGGTCGTGACCGGCGGCGCCGGCTTCATCGGCAGCCACACGGTCGATTTGCTTCTGGACCGCGGCTACGAGGTGCGCGTGATCGACAGCCTCATCGGTGGCCGCCTCGAAAACCTCGCCCACCTGAAGACGCACCCAAGCCTTCGGGTTGAGGTAGCAGACATACG